>Ga0070761_10002035_pt1 | contig 12560 bp, 13 predicted proteins | sample HubBroMetageREF1_FD_66724 | JGI IMG/M metagenome (GOLD analysis project Ga0070761, IMG submission 66724) | Reference soil microbial communities from the Hubbard Brook experimental Forest, New Hampshire, USA - Hubbard Brook CCASE Soil... | ecosystem: Environmental > Terrestrial > Soil >...
CGGGTGGCGCCGAATGAAGAACGAATTCGCGAAATCCTGAAGTCTTTTGGAGGCTGATCTTCACATGGCTCATCTCAAGGATGCACCAGATAGCCAATTTGCCTACGTCGTAGTGGTCGCGCGCCGCGCTCGGCAATTGTTGATCGGCGGCCGCCCCATGGTGGATAACCCCCGGTCGCGCAAAACCACGCGCATCGCCGAAGAAGAACTGCAAAAGGGCCTGCTCGAATACGACGCCCCGCACCTCAACGAACAAGCCGAAGACATCAACGAGAAGAAAAAGAAGTGAAGGCAGGCCCGGGGTTTTGACTTTCGTAGCGCCGGCGGCCCGCCGGCTCTTTTGCAGTTGCAGTTGAATTTGTAGCGGCCGCCTGCTTTTCAGGCGGGCGTTGTTGACGTTGCCTTTGAATTTGCAGTCGTAGCGGCGCACCTCAGTGCGCCATCGCTGGTAAGGCAACCAGCGATGACGTCTTGGAGCGATGGCATGACTCACCAACCCTCTAGGCGGACACGAACTCCATGAAACTCGCCCTAGGCGTAACCGGCGGCGTAGCGGCTTACAAAGCCGCCGAACTGGTCCGCCGCCTGCAAAACGAAAAACTCGACGTCCAGGTCGTAATGACCCGCGCCGCACAGGAATTCATCACCCCGCTAACCTTCGCCGCCCTCACCGGACAAAAAGTAATCACAGACATTTTCTCCGCCGCTGGCTCCGCTCCCGCCAACGTAGAAAGCGCCATCGAACACATAGCCGTAGCCCAGCGCATCGACCTGCTGCTAATCGCGCCCGCCACTGCCGACATCCTGGGAAAATTCGCGAACGGCATCGCCGAAGATTTTCTTTCCACGCTCTATCTCGCCACCAAGGCGCCAGTAGTCGTCGCCCCAGCCATGAATGTCAACATGTGGGAGCATGCCGCCACGCAACAAAATCTAGCCGCCCTGCGCGCCCGCGGCGTTCACGTAGTTGATCCCGATGAAGGCTACCTGGCCTGCGGCATGACCGGCGCCGGGCGCCTGGCCGCCACCGAATCCATCGTCAAGAAAGTTTGCGAAGTCCTCGGCCTGCGCCACGATTTCGCCGGACAAGCGGTTCTCGTCACCGCCGGTCCCACTTGCGAAGACATTGACCCAGTCCGTTTCCTCACCAATCGCTCTTCCGGCAAAATGGGCTACGCTCTCGCCGAAGCAGCCCATCGTCGCGGCGCGCGCGTCATTCTAGTCAGCGGCCCCACCGACCTAAAAATTCCCGAAGGCGTGGACTGGGTGCCGGTGCGCTCCACCGAGCAAATGCATCGCTCCGTCCTCGAACGCGCCCGCGAAGCCAACGTAGCCATCATGGCCGCAGCCGTCTCCGATTACCGCCCCGCCGCCACCCAAGACAAAAAAATCAAACGCGGCGATGGCACCTTCACTCTGGAGCTCGAACCCACGCCCGATATTCTCGCCGAACTCGGCCGCGAAAAAGGCAATCGCATCCTGGTAGGCTTCGCCGCCGAAACAAACAACCTCGCCGAAAACGCCCGCGGCAAGCTCCAGCGCAAATCGGCCGACATGATCGTCGCCAACGACGTCACCCAGGCCGGCGCAGGCTTCGACACCGACACCAACATTGTCACCCTCTTTTTCCGCGCTGGCGGCGAACTCCCGCTCCCCCAGCTCAATAAATTCGACGTAGCCAATCGCATCCTCGACCAGGTACTGGAAATTCAGAAACAATCCAAGTAGATTCTCAAGCGATACATTTTCATGTGGAGGATTCATGGATCCGGCCAGGCACGCAGGTGCGGGTGCCCGCAGCGAAGTTCGTGACGACGCCCAACTTGAAGAACAAGTGAAAGACTGGCTCCGCTATGGCGCAGAACTGGGCCTAGCTCCGTACTATCGCGACCGCCCGCCGCTGCACGCAATCGCCGAAGCCGCGGGCGCGTCACAGGAGTCACATATCGTCGCGACATCGAGCGAAATCTCCGCCGCGGTTCCTGCAGCAATGGCCGCAGCAGCTCCCGGCCGTGCGTCCGCTACTGCTATAAATGTTGCGCCGCAGAAATCGCCAACCACCTCAGAGCTGAAGATCTCCGCCGCCGTGCCCGCCGCGACAATCCTGCCCGCCACCGCACCATCGCTCTTCGAATCCATCGAACGCATCGCAGGCGACACGCTCCCACGCATCCGCGAAGACATCGGCGACTGCACCCGCTGCAAGCTCCACAAAGGCCGCACCAAGATCGTCTTCGGCACCGGCAATCCCAACGCCGACCTGATGTTCGTAGGCGAGGGCCCGGGCCGCGACGAAGATCTCAGCGGCGAGCCCTTCGTCGGGCGCGCCGGCAAACTCCTCACCGACATGATCAAAGCCATGGGCCTGCAGCGTGAAGACGTCTACATCGCCAACGTAGTGAAATGCCGCCCCCCGGAAAATCGCCTCCCCGAAAAGGACGAAATCACCACCTGCTCGCCATTTCTAATGCGCCAGATCGACGCCATCAAACCCAAAGTGATCTGCACCCTGGGCAGCTGCTCCGCGCAAACCCTGCTGCAAACCGCCCAAGGCATCTCCAAACTCCGAGGCGAATGGTTCGACTTCCGCGGCGCAAAACTAATGCCCACCTATCATCCCGCCTACCTCCTCCGAAATCCTGCGGCCAAGCCCGAGGTCTGGAAAGACCTGCAAAAAGTAATGGCTGTTCTAGGCCTGCAACCCAAAAAACGCTAGCTGTTTCGCGCAATGAATATTTCGCTCGCCATAATCCTGGGCCTAACCGGCGCCATCTCCTGGGGCGCCGCCGATTTCGCCGCCCGCTTCGCCTCGCGCCACGTCGGTGCTTACCGCACTCTTTTCTTCATGCAGTTTTTCGGTCTCCTAGCTCTCAGCGTCTACCTGAAATCCACCGGCGGCTTCTCGCACGGTGTCGCGCCGGGATGGCAACCCTGGGTCATGGCGGTAGCCGCCGGCCTGCTCAACATGCTCGCATCCCTAGCCCTTTACCATTCCTTCGAGCACGGCACCATGAGCATCGTCGGCCCCGTCTCCTCCAGCTATCCAGCCTTAACGGTAGCGCTCTCGCTCTTGAGCGGCGAACGCATCCATGCAGTCCGCGCCGCCGGACTTGCCGTCACGCTACTAGGCGTAATCCTAGCAGCCACTTCCTTCGCGCAATCAAAATCCAGGCCAACAGAAAAAAATCCGCAGCACGCAGACGCAAACGCCGCCCACGCCACAACTTCTCGCGCGCATCTATCAACAGGCGTAGGCTGGGCCATCTGCGCCGCCCTAGGTTTCGGCGTGCTCTTCTGGTTCCTGGGCTTTCACGTAGTTCCTGCAGTAGGCAGCGCCGTCTCCGTATGGGTCATGCGTCTAACAGCACTCGTCGCGCTCTCACTCGCCGCCGCCCCCACAGGCCAAACGCTAAAGCTCCCGCACGGTAGCGTCTGGTGGCTGCTCTTAGCCGTCGGCATCCTAGACACCGCCGCATTCCTCGCCAACAACGCCGGCCTAAGCACCGGCCAAGTCTCCGTAGTCAGCGTCCTCGCCTCCCTCTATGGCGCCGTCACGGTCCTACTAGCCTGGATTTTCCTCCGCGAACGCCTCGAACGCTCCCAGTGGTTAGGCATAGTTCTAATCTTCATCGGCATCATCCTAGTCAGCATCTGATACATCTAATCGCGGTATAAGAAAAGAGCGCGGAGCGAATCAGAAATGCAACGGGTTGAAGTAGAGCAGCGAGGCTTCACAATATTGCCCGAAGTGCTAACTCGCGGCGATCTGGATCGTCTTGATGAAAGCCTCAAACGCGATCCGTTGCCGCGAAGTCGCGCGGGGATGCGCCACGCACTCAGACATCCCGCAGTCCTCGCCGTCGCGCGCGATCCGCGGCTTCTAGCGATTGCGCAAGAAATTCTCGGCTGTGATTCATTTCCATTCAAGGCCACACTATTCGACAAGTCTCTCATCTCGAATTGGCTCGTCGCGTGGCATCAGGACAAAGCGTTGCCGCTGCGAGAACGTCGCGAACACCGCGCGTGGGGGCCGTGGTCAGTAAAAGATGGGGTGATCTACGCGAACGCGCCAGCCAGCGCGCTATCGAGGATCGTCGCGCTGCGATTGCATCTCGATGACTCTACCCCAGAAAATGGTCCGCTGCGTATCCTCCCGGGAACGCACACGATGGGCGTCCTCGGCGACGAAGCAATCCACGACCTGAGCTCTCGAACAACGGGTATCGATTGCTTGGTTCCGCGCGGCGGAATTCTCGTCATGAGGCCCCTAATCGTTCACGCCTCATCAAAATCGCGCGGCAAGATACGACGCCGCGTGCTCCACATTGAATACGCTGCCGCAGCAAGTTTCGCCGACGGACTCGAACTTGCCATCACTTAGCGCGCTTGACGAAGTCATCGTCGCTAGCCCGCGCTGTTACACTATCCCACTGATCCAATGACCCAACGCTACCTCGAAGTCGCGCTCCCGGTCCCGCTGCGCTCGGCGTTCACTTACGCCGTGCCCGCCTCGTGCAATGGCGAAGAACTCGTCGGCCGCCGCGTGCTCGTCCCATTCCGCAATCGCCCGATGATCGGTGTCGGCCTGGCAGTCTCCACCCGCGCGCCGGAAACCAAACGCATCAAAGCAATCGCCGAAGTGCTCGACCTCGTCCCCGCGCTTCCGCCCAAGCTCATCGAGCTAGGCCAATGGATCAGCCGCTACTACCTAGCCCCAATCGGCGAAGCATTTCGCGCCATGCTCCCGCCCGAAATCGAATTGCGCCACGATCGCGAATACTGGCTCACCAACGAAGGCCGCGCCTATCTGCAAGATCTTGCCACCAATGAGGAAAACACCGACGTAGAAGCCGCCGAACTAAAATTTCTCAGCCTCTTCGACATAGAAAAGGCCGACGCCAGCGAACGCGCGCTAAGCGAAACGCGCGTAGCCCGTATGCCAGGAGGCGCCACCGCCGCCGAAAAATTCGTCCGCCGCGGCCATCTCGCGGCCCGCGAAAGCATCCGCCGCCGCAAAACCCGCACGCAAAAAATCGTAGCGTGGAACACAACGAACGAAGCTGCTCCTGCCAACGCCACCGAAGAAAAAATCCGTGAAGTCCTGACAGCCACGCGCGGCCCGTTGCCGCTGAGTCTGCTCATGGAGCAAGCACAGGTTACCCGCGCCATCATCGCGCGCCTGGAAAAATCCGGCATGCTGCAAACTTGGGAAGAACCGTTAACCGCCGAAGAGGACCCGTGGGACACCGACTTCACGCCGCCCGCAAACGTCCCAAACTCCGAACAAAACCATGCCCTGGCCGAAATCTGGCGCTGGCTGGTAGCCGAAAAATTCACAGCAGCCCTTCTCCACGGCGTCACCGGCAGCGGAAAAACAGAGGTCTATCTCGGCGCAATTGCAGCCGCTCTCTCCCGCGGCAAAACGGCCATCGTCTTAGTTCCCGAAATCGCGCTAACCCTCTGGGTTGGCCGCCTCGTCCGCGCCCGCTTCGGCGAACAGGTTGCCGTTCTCCACAGCGCGCTGCCCGATAGCGAACGAGCTCGCGAATGGTGGCGCGTCCGCCACGGTGAGGCCCGCGTCGTAGTCGGCACGCGCTCTGCCGTCTTCGCGCCCCTCGAAAATCTCGGCCTAATCATCGTGGACGAAGAGCAGGAAACCAGCTACAAGCAGGAAGAAACGCCGCGCTATCACGGCCGCGACACCGCTGTATATCGCGCCCGCCTAGAAGGCGCCGTGGCGCTGCTAGGCTCCGCCACTCCGTCGCTTGAGACCTATCACAACGCCCGCGAAGGAAAATATCATCTGCTCGAACTCACCGCCCGCGTCGCCGATCGTCCGCTAGCCGATGTCCGCATCGTGGACCTGCGCGAAGAATTCCGACGCGCCCATAAAGCCGCGCCGGTTTCCGAATCGCTCAGAGCCGCGATCGCGCTACGCCTCCAGGAAAAAACCCAGGCCATGGTCCTCATCAATCGCCGCGGCTACTCTTGGTCCTCGCTCTGCCGCAGCTGCGGCGCATTCGTGCAATGCCAGAATTGCAGCATCGCCCTCACCTACCACAAAAATCGCCAGCGCCTCGAATGCCACTACTGCGGCTACTCGCTGCGCCCACCGAAACAATGCCCGAAATGCCAGGCCGAATACATGTACTTCGTCGGCGACGGCGCCGAGCGCGTCGAAGAATATTTGCGCGAAACCTTCCCCGCCGCGAAAATCGCCCGCCTCGATCGCGACACCGTCCGCACCAAGCGCGAATTCCAGCAAGTGCTCGGCGCCTTTGCAAAAGGGGAAGTAGACGTTCTAGTGGGCACGCAGATGGTTGCCAAAGGTCACGATTTCCAGCGCGTCACGCTCGTCGGAGTAGTCGCCGCCGATCTCGCGCTCGGCCGCCCCGATTTTCGCGCCGCCGAACGCACCTTTCAATTGCTCACGCAGGTCGCCGGCCGCGCCGGCCGCGGCGAACTTTCCGGCGAAGTCCTCGTCGAGACGCACTACCCCGAGCATTACGCAATCCAGCACGCCGCGAAACAAGACTACCTCTCGTTCTACGAAAAAGAAGCCCATTTCCGCCGCATGCTCCACTACCCGCCGTACACAGCCCTAGCTAGCATCCTGGTCCGCGATAAAAAAATCGAAAATGCCATCCGTTGGTCCCGCGCCCTGGCCGCCTATTTCGTGCCCTTCGAAAATCGTGGCGTAAAAATCCTGGGCCCCGCCGCCGCTCCCCTAGCCCGCCTCCGCCAGGAGTATCGCTTCCAATTCCTGCTGAAATCCCCACAGCGCTCCGCCCTCTCCCAAGCCCTAAGCGGCGCGCTCGACCACTGCGCAAAAAAAGAAATCCCCGAAACTGCCGTAATCGTGGACGTAGATCCCGCCAGCCTTTTTTAATTGTGGAGGTGTGTCACCAGAGATTATTCGTAGGCCACAAACTAAAACACAAAAGAAAAATAATCAGCCCCAGGCAAGCCAAAAGTTTCCGCGACGCGTCCAGCGCCTCCCACCGGTCAAACGGCGCTGGATGCGGAAATCGCAGCGACAATATCAGCAACACGATCCCCCAGAACGCCCACACGTGCCAGTACCCAACTCCCATGAACACCAGCGCCACCGCCGCGGTAAGCGAAAATCTCTGGTGCCGCTCCGGCGCCAGACTATAAAGAATGTGCCCGCCATCCAGCTGCCACACCGGCAGCAGATTCAAAGCAGTCGCGAGCAGCCCAATCCACGCAGCCAGCGCTACCGGATGAAACAATAAAGATTTCGCCTCAGTCCCCGGATGAAACATCGCCATAAAAATTTTCATCAGCCCGGGAAACCCGAATAGCAGCCCGCCGTCGTCCTGCACGCCCGGAACCACTTTCGAGATCGCAATTCCGTACGCAGTCAACGGCACCGCCACAATGAATCCCAGGATCGGCCCCGCGATGCCAATATCAAAAAGCGCCCGCCGCGTCGTAAACGGCGCGCGAATTAATATCACCGCGCCAAATGTGCCGAAAGGGAAGGGTGAAGGCAGGAAAAACGGGTAGCTGCAATCAATTCCGTAATATTTGCATGCCAAAAAATGCCCCATCTCGTGCGCCAGGAAAAATCCCAGCAGCGTCAATGAAAACGGGATCCCCAGCAGCAGCATCCCGGGATGTTGAAACGGCAGCAGCGGAATCGCGAACAAACTTTCATTACCTGAAAACGGCTCCACACTTGCCGCAAACGAAGTCGCGATCAACGCCCCCGCCGAAAGCGTCATCAGCAACGTCAAACAGAAGAAAACAATCGCAGGCCAAATCGGCCGTCGCGGCGCGCGCATCCGCGGCGGCGGCAAATCAATAATCTCCGGATAATTTCGGTCGAGAATTTCCAGCGGGACGCGGCCATGCCCGTTGCCGGTGCTATTGCCCATGAAGGTTGGATGCCCCAGCGCCAAAAACGGCTATCGCGCCGCGCGGATCGATTGTTGCCAGCTCGTTCAGGACTTCGGCGCCGCGGCAGCCGTCGGCAGCGACTGCAATTCCTTGCCGGGTTTGAAGCGCACCGCTTTGCCCGGAGGGATGCTCACCTGCTGCCCGGTGCGCGGATTGCGGCCGATACCCGTCTTCCGCGGCTTCACATTGAACACGCCGAACCGCCGCAGCTCGATCCGTTCGCCGCGGCCCAGCGCATTCTTCATCGCCTCGAAGACGGTTTCCACCGCCTGTTCGGCCTTCGTTCGAGTAATATTAGTCTTCTGTACGATTGCGTTGACGATGTCGAGCTTGATCACACGTTCCTCCCGCAGGCCGGAAACCTATGCTAGACAGGGGGTTGCAGGTTGTCAAGCGCCGTCCCGTGTAATACACTGCCCGACTCATTTACCGCGCCAGCTGAATCACGTCGCGCAACAATTATCGCAGAACAATCAACCAGGGTTCCCGGAGGCAATAATGTCGGTGAAGTCCGATAAATGGATTCGTAAAATGGCGCAAGAACACAAAATGATCGAGCCTTACGAAGACCGCCAGGTCCGCGACGGCGTCATCAGCTACGGCGTCTCGTCCTATGGCTACGACATGCGCGTCGCCGATGAATTCCGCATCTTCACCAACGTGAATTCCTCGATCGTGGATCCCAAGCACTTCGACTCGAAATCATTCGTCGAATTCAAAGGCGACGTCTGCATCGTCCCGCCCAATTCCTTCGCGCTCGGCCGCTCCGTGGAATATTTCCGCATTCCGCGCAACGTGCTCACTCTCTGCGTCGGCAAATCCACCTACGCCCGCTGCGGCATCATCGTCAACGTCACACCGTTCGAACCGGAATGGGAAGGTTTCGTCACCCTGGAGATCAGCAACACCACACCGCTGCCCGCCAAAATCTACGGCAACGAAGGCCTCTGCCAGGTAATTTTCTTCGAATCCGACGAGCAGTGCGAAGTTTCCTATAAGGACAAAAAAGGTAAATACCAATCCCAGCAGGGAATCGTCCTGCCAAAAATCTAGCCGTCAGGAATCCGCGTGCGCGGGGCTGGCCGTAACCCCGCGCGTCGGCTTCAGGATTTGCCGCTAACAATCGGCGAAACCTTCCCCCACTTTCCTGCAAACACAAACGAATCCAGCGCCTTCCTCTCCCGCGGCGCCAATTCCGGCTTCTTCAAGTGATCCGGCAAAGTATGCGCGTCGCCCGGATACCCAATCGCAATTCCCGCCACCGCCTCATACCCCTCGGGAATCCCGAAAATTTCCCGAGCCTTCTCCGGCAAAATCCCAGCCATCTGATGCACCGCCAGCCCCAACTCCTCCGCCTGTATCGCCAGAGTTGCTGTCGCCTGTCCCACATCATAAAAGGCGTGCGTATTCTTCTCGCTGTTATGATCGAACTTCAATTTCGCCACGCTCAGCGCCAGCACCGGCGCATTTTTCGCCCAACTCTGGTTGAACTCGACAAAACATTCCAGCACCTTCTTGTAATTTTCCGGATCATGCTTCGTCGCCACAATAAAATGCCACGGCTGCCCGTTGTAAGAAGATGCCGCCCACCGCGCCGCCTCAAACAAGCTGCGCAATTTCTCCGGCTCGACCGGCCGGTCCGCAAACGCCCGCGGGCTCCATCGCTCGCTAATCAAACTGTGAATCGGCGCGCTAGTGGTAGCTGTCTTTTTCAGTGCACTCATAATTCCTCCCTTAAGATGACGTTCAAAAATCTACGCCAATCGACTGGAACGATAAACCCAGGCCGGCTCTTGGCTTTGTAGCGGCGCACTTCAGTGCGCCATCGGTGTCGCGGTCAGAACCGATGGCGCTCCTCAAACCGCTGCCACGCTCGCCCCAGCCTTAGCCCTTCTTTGCCAACTTGGCATCCACGGAATAAGCTCCAGCCCCATTTACCGAAAGCACCAGCAACCCGCCCATGATCGCCGCATTCTTTAAAAAGTTGATCATCTGTGTTTGCTGCTCCATCCCCTGCGCGGCCCAGAAATTGTGAAAGAAATAAGTGACCGGTATCAGGTACAGAAACAACAGCCAAGCGGCGAACCGTGTCTTGAATCCGGCCAGAATCGCCAGGCCGCAAGCCAGTTCTATCGCGGCCGCCACCGCAATCGCCACGCCGGGCGCGGGCAGGTGCACCGCCGCCGCATAACCCACAATCTGAGCGTAACCGCCCACTTTAAAAAATCCGCTGATCAAAAACATCACACTGATCAGAATTCGGCCGGCCAAAGTGGTTATATCGTTTGCAGAATTCATTCGCATCTCTCCTTTCCAGATTTAATTTTTACGCCAGATCAAACAACAGCACTTCCGATGCTTCCTTTGCTTCCACCCGCACTTCGTCTTCTTTGCTAATAGCCGCTCCGTCGCCCGCTTTTAGTTCCACTCCATTCAACTTCACCGTGCCCCGCGCCAGTTGCACCCATGCATGGCGTCCTGCCTTCAGCGCATGCCTGGTTTCCTGCCCTTTATCCAGCCGCGTGATAAAAAGGTCGGCGTCCTGATGAATCGCCACCGGCGCTTCCGGCCCGGCTACATGATGAAACTTGCCGCGCAAGTCCTTGTCCGGGAATGCCAGTTGTTCGTATGCCGGCTTCAGGCCCTTGCGATCCGGCGTAATCCATATTTGCAGCAAGTGCGTCGGATCCTTCGGCGAAGGATTGAATTCGCTGTGCATCACTCCCGTCCCGGCCGTCATGTGCTGCAATTCTCCGGGACGTAGCACCGCGCCCGTGCCCATGCTGTCGCGATGCTCTATTGCTCCATCCAGAATCCAGGTCAGGATTTCCATGTCGCGATGCGGATGCATCCCGAATCCCTGTCCGGGCGCCACTACGTCTTCGTTCAATACGCGCAGCGAACGGAATTCCATGTGCCGCGGATCGTAGTACTGATCGAACGAAAACGAGAATCGTGAATCCAGCCACGAAATTTGGTTGTGCCCGCGTTCATTGCTTGGTCTGATCGTGATCATTTTCTTTCTCCCTCTTCATTCTTTCTGTGCACAATTCTTCGGCGCCCCGGCCCAGCTTGCGCGCGATTTTGCGCAATTGTTCCTGCTCCGCGGCGCTCAATTCGCTCATTACTTTCGCCACCATTTTCGCGTGCTCTGGAAACACGCGCGTGATCAACCGGCGCCCCTTCGGCGTCAGATGAATCTCCACCATCCGCCGATCGTTCACCTGCCGTTCCCGTCGCACCCATCCGTGCCGCTCCAGGTTATCCACCACCAGCGTCACATTCCCGCCGCTGCGCAAAAGCTTCTTGCCCAGCGTGTGCTGGCACATCGGACCCAGGTGCAGCAGCGCTTCCAGCACCGCAAACTGGCCCGTCGTCACGCCCAGCCCTTCCAGATGCACGGTAGTCTTCGCCAAGATCGAATCCGACGCCCGCACCAAATTGATGTACGCGCTCAACGCTCGTACGGTCTCCGCATCGCCTTGGAAGTGTGTCGGCATATTGATTCAAGCTCAAATCGTTCAAACTTAAACGATTGGATGCGGCTCCCGCCCGCAAGATTCACGCGCAGCGTAAACCGCTCACAACACAGGTGTTGTCGTTTGTAGCGCCGGCGTTCCGCCGGCTCTGTTGTCTTTGAATTTGCAGCGCCCGTCCCGCGAAGCGGGACGGGCGTACTTGAATTCGCCTGTGAATCGGTACTACACCGTCTTCTCAGCGCGCCGAATCACTACCCAAAACTACGGCTTCTGCGTAGGCCGCAACAAAACCTCACTAATAAAACTCTGTGGCGCCTGGCTTAAAATCATCTCCACCACCAGCGCTATATCCTCTGCCTGCAACATCTTGCTGATGTCCTTCTTGCCATGCGGCGAAAAATCCGTAGCCACACTCCCCGGACAAACCGCGCTCACCCGGATCCCATATGCCCGCAAATCCTCGGCCATGCACTCCGTCAATCCCAGCAGTCCCCATTTCGACGCACAATAAATCCCGCCCCCCGCAAACGCATTCTTCCCCGCCAGCGACGCAATATTGATGATATGTCCGCTCTTGCGCTCAATCATTCCTGCTGCCACCGCCTTGCTCGCCAGGAACACCGCCTTCAAATTGGTGTCTAACACACTGTCCCAATTCGTTTCCGTGGCTTCGTGCGTGGGGCCGAAATATCCGATCCCCGCGTTGTTCACCAGAATCTCTACGGGTCCCAGCGCTTTCTCGGTGTTTTGCACGAAGGCCACGATTTGGTCGCCATTCCTCACATCCACCGCGGCACTAAACACGCCAGCTGCCGCAGGACGCAGCTCATCAGCCGCGCTCTTCAGCTTCCCTGCCTCGCGCGCACACAAACCCACTTTCGCGCCCAGTGTTCCCAATCGGTGCGCCACCGCGAAACCAATCCCTCGGCTCGCTCCTGTAATTATCGCGACCTTTCCTTGCAACGGTTTTCCATTATTCATATCCAGCTCTCCAACGAGGCGACAATTCTCTTCCATTTGCCATCTTACCATCCGCGTGAGAACATTCACCGAGCTGGAACTGGGACGCCATTTCTGTCCGCAAGGTGGATTCACCTTGCACGCATGCGTGGGTTTCCCTATAATCCCGGTTTCGTTTAGCTCGTTATCCTTCAGGGG
>Ga0070761_10002037_pt1 | contig 12560 bp, 9 predicted proteins | sample HubBroMetageREF1_FD_66724 | JGI IMG/M metagenome (GOLD analysis project Ga0070761, IMG submission 66724) | Reference soil microbial communities from the Hubbard Brook experimental Forest, New Hampshire, USA - Hubbard Brook CCASE Soil... | ecosystem: Environmental > Terrestrial > Soil > Temperate...
CGCTTCCTCATGTACATCTACCCGAACGGCATGTGGATGAATGACTGGCGGCCGACGGGCACTGGCAACAGTTTCCAGCTCGGCCCCGCGATGGGCCCCCAAGGGCGCGTGTTCACCGATGGTTTGGGCACCTTTCCCACCACCGAAGACGGCCCGGGGCTCGATGCCGTTCTGAGCGACATCATGATCATCTCTGGCCTACAGAACAATCACCAGGTCGGGATTGGGGATCACACCGGTGGGTTCGCTGCGTTCGCGACCGACCAGGTGGCGCCCAAGACGGCCAATGCTCAATTGGCTGGCCCTTCGATCGACTACGTGATCGCGCAGAAGATCGGACAGACGACCGCGCAACCGAATCTGGCGATGTGCGCCCAGACCCTTTACCCCGCTGGTTCCATGTGCGACAGCGGCTTCTCGTGCGCCGTCTCGGACCACATCACGTTCGACGCGACGGGCACGGACGTGCCGACGTTCGACGACCCGGGCCTGACCTTCAATGAGCTGTTCGCGAACGCGAGCCCGATGGGCAGCGCGGCCGCAGCCGCGGCGACTCAGCTACGGGCGGTCAACAAGAGCATTCTCGACCTGGTCACTCAAGAAGCGACCAGCCTTACGCCCCAATTGAGCTATCAGGACCGACCTCGGTTCACCGAATATCTCTCGTCCGTGAGGCAAGTGGAACAGGACATCGTCAACGCTTCGAATGCCGGCGCCATGAGCTGCACGCTGCCCGCAGCACCCACTGGAGGGTATGTGCTTTCGAACGGGCGCCAAACTATCGATCTGGTGCACCAGCTCATCGGCCTTGCGTTCCAGTGCGATGCCACCCGTGTCCTGAGCCTCATGTGGGGCAACAGCGTGTGCCAGCGTCCCTACGATTTCATCGGAGCTTCGGGCGGTCACCACGACAACTCCCATCATGGCACCAACCAGACGATGATCAGTAAGCTCCAAAGGATCGACTACTGGTGGTTTCGGCGCTTCTCCGAGCTCATCGTCAGCCTGAAGAGCATGCCGGACGTCGATGGGCGCACCATCTTGGACAATACGCTCATCTTTCAGGGAACCGACATCTCCGACGGCGATGCGCACAATCACAACGACATGCCTGTCGTCCTGGCGGGAGGCGTCGGCGGCTTCAAGATGGGCCAGCACCTCGACTTCAGCGTCGCGGGAAACGTCATCGGCAATGGCGCCCAGCTCGCCCCCCCTGCCAACGCCGCCGGGCACTGGTACAGCGAACTCTTCGTCACAATCGCGCAGGCCTTCGGCGTCAATATCTCCACCTTCGGGCAGAACGGCAAAGCCCCGCTCACCGGCCTCACCTAGTCTTCACGGCTCACGTAAAGCGTGTTAGCGGCTTCGTGAGCCACATGGGCGCAATGCTCGGCCGGGAATTCGAAGTGCGTGACGAGCTTGTCGCGCCGTACACCAGCGACGCCGTCGACTTGGGGTACTTCGCCTTCGACGCGTCGCCCGCTGATCGATCGCGAAACGCCCAATCAGCGCTACGGGCAACGGGTACTTCGGCAGCTTCGCTTGGAGCGGCCGTGCGAGCTGTGGGGACCCGGCGGCTGCCATGCTGAGCGTTGTCGAGTTACTTCGTTCGATGGTCCTCGAAGGGCCTGCCAAAGCGAACCAGCACATGCCAGAGCTGCTTGATGTGCTGCCAGGTCTCCTCTGGGGTCGCCCCAGTCGTTCCACGTTTCGTGGTTGCGATGAAGGTCCACGGCGGCACGCCCAAGAGCCGCCGCATCTAACTGGCCCCGCACGGAAGCAAGGTCGTGGCCGCACCGGCCTGCAGTGTGCGCTGAACGAAGAAACCGTTGTCGGCAACCTGGCAGTTTCGGAGGGAAACCGCTCTGCCGACTCGCCCCGGCTGAGCTTGAGGGCCTCAACGTTGCGCAGGAGGTAGGCAAAGACCCCTTCGCCAACGTCCCTTCGGGCAGGGTGGAAGCGCCGGGCGACCTCTACTCCGAAATCGATCGGCATCCCGGCCTCGGGCCGGGCGCGGCCGTACGGCGGACGGCGGCGAGCAAGCGGGGCCGGAGCTGCTCGATCTTGACGCTGTAGTCCATTGGACGAAGGCTATCGTCCACCTTGCTGTTCAAGGCCGGCGCGCGAAGGGCACGGGTACGCGCTTCTGATCGAAGCGCTGTCGTCCTCCCACTAAACCCTTTGAAGCTTTTGCGAGAAAGAGGTTGTGGTCATGCATGCGCTGCGAAGATTCAGTCCGGCCATTCTCCTCGCCATCTTCCTTAGCCCCGTTTGGAGTGGGTGTTCGAGTCCATCGGGGTCCACCAACGGAGGAGCGAAGTCCAGTACCGGCTCTTCGGGAGGAGCTGTCGGCTCTTCGGGAGGAGCTGTCGGCTCTTCAGGAACGTCGAGCACGCCCTCTTCGGGGCTAGGTGGGCGTCCCTCTTCGGGCGCCTCGAGCGGCACCGGAGCCAGCGGCGCGAGTGGCTCCGAAACCGAGTCGGGAAGCCCGCTCGATAGCTCCACGGCACAAGACGCGTCGGGATTGACGCAGTCGGAAGGCGGCGGTGACGACACCGGGATTGCCGTGACCGCGTTCGCGGTGGACACGCCCAATGTCGTGCGGCGAGCCAACGTCGTGCTTTCGAAAGCCAACACGGCGCCACAGGATTTCATGGCCCTCGGAAACGGCGCGCTAGGCATGGCGGTCTGGGCGGCGAACGGATTCACGGCGCAACTCAATCGCGTCGACACTTTCCCCGATCGCAAATCGGTCGGACAAGTCGTGATCCCAGGGCTTGCCGCGCTGACTGGGGCCGCGGACTTCAGCGGGCACGTGGATCTCTATGATGGAACGTTGATCGAGTCCGGTGGCGGCATGAGCGCGACCATCTTCGTGCGTGCGGACGCACCCGAGGTCGTCATCGATGTCACGGGTGCCGACCCGAATTCGACGCAAACGGCGCAGATCAAGCTTTGGTCGGGCCGCTCTCCCTCCGGCGCCGCCGCGGGTGGCGTAGCGACGTTGGCCGAGAGCTGGAATGATTCCGACATGGCCGGCTCGGGAAAGACCTTCGGCGTCCTTTCGGCGGTGACCGCAGCAGGCAAGAGCGTGACCGCGTCCGTGGTCGATCCTCTGACGGTGCAGGTCGCCTTCCAGCCAAACGCCGACGGCTCGTTTCGGGTCATCATCGCCGCGCCGTCGTGGTCGGGCGGAGACGCGATGATGACAGCCAACGGCGTTCTAGGCTCGGACGCGATGACGCCGCTCGCCACACTGGAGCAGGCCCATCTCGCATGGTGGCACGCTTACTGGGGTCAGGTCGGTCTCGTGGAGATGACCTCATCGGACGGATCGGCCGACTATCTCGAGGCGCTCCGCACGGCCTACTTGTTTCTCTCTGCTGCCGAGAGCGGCGCCGGCAGCTACCCCGGCTCTCAGGCTGGCGTGGCCGATCTATTCAACTACTTGCAAGACTCCCAGCCCTGGTTTCCCGCGGGATACTGGTTTTGGAACCTGCGCATGCAGGTGGCCGCAAACATGACGTCGGGCGCGTTCGCGACCAACGCCCCGGTGTTCAGCCTCTATCAGTCGAATGTGGCCAACATCGCGGCCTGGACGCAGAGCAAGATGAATGGCAGAAGCGGAATTTGCGTTCCCGAGACGATGCGCTTCAACGGCAACGGGTACTACAACGACGGCGAGGGGAACGCGTCGTGCGATCAGGCGGCCTCGCCCAGCTATAACGCGCTGACGCTCACGAGTGGCACCGAGGTCGCCCTCTGGGTTTGGCAGCAATACCTATTGACGCAGGACCTTGCGTTTCTGTCGACGAACTATCCCATCATGAGCCAGGCAGCGACGTTTCTTCTCGCGTACGCGACGCAGGGGTCGGACGGGCTTCTGCATACCGTCGCCAACGCGCACGAAACGCAGTGGGACGTTCAGGATCCCACGACGGACATCGTCGCGATGCAGGCGCTCTTTCCTGTCGTCGTGTCAGCTGCCGGGATCCTTGCAACGGATGCAAGTCTGGTGAGCCAGCTCCAGGCAGCGCTCTCGAAGATTCCACCGCTGCCTCGAACCGACCAAGCGTCGCACACGCAGCTTCTCACGGCTTCGTCCGATTCGGGAGGGCAAGACGTCTTTGCGATCTCGTATCAACCCGCTGCGCAAAAGCACAACGGCGAGAACCTGGATCTCGAGGCGGTCTGGCCGTACGGCCTCATCGGAGACGCGGGCGACAGCACGGCGCTGGCTCAACGGACGTATGCCCATCGGATGTTCGTGCACAGCGCAGACTGGAGCTTCGATGCCTTGCAGGCCGCTCGATTGGGCCTCGCGAGCGAAGTGGCAACCGATCTCGTCGCCCTGACGCAGCAGTATCAAAGTTTCGTCAACGGTCTCGGGCTCCTGAGCGGCGGCAGCAACGACGGCACGAGTGAGCCATACATCGAGCAAGCCGGCGTCGCGGCCGCCGCCATCAACGAGGCTCTGGTTCAGGACTACGACGGCCTCCTGCGCATCGCCCCTGCCTGGCCTCCCAGCTGGGATGCTGCGGGGACGGTCTACATCCAGGGAAAATCGAAGGTTGACGTTCAAATACAGGGCGGCAAGGTCGTCCTCGCCATCGTGGAGGCAGGGTCCACGACGTCGCTGATGACGCGCAATCCGTGGCCGGGCCAGTCGGCCGTCGTTGTCGACGGCGCCACCAACGCAGCCGTCGTCGCGGCGACGACCGCGAGCACATTCAATGTCCCGATTGTGTCAGGGCACTGGTACGCGATCGTCCCTGCCTCCGCGCAGTCCGCGATCCCCACCGTGCGCGTCACGGCCACACCAGCCACCGCGAAAAAGACGTTGGGTTCAGTCGCCATCGGCTTGTAGCGAACCCTGGTTGGCGAGATCCAAACGCCGCGTTCTTCGCGAGCGTTTCCACTCACGGGGCTCATTGAACTTCGATCGCCGAGACCAGGCTGTTGTTCACGACCGAAGAGAACTGGATGACGTATCCGCCGCTCGAGTTCGCATTTGCCGTGAACTGCTCGACGATGGCTTTGTTCTCGGCGCCGGCTGCCTTGTAGATGTCAAACTTGGACAGGACCTGCGTTCCGTTGATGCTCACGTTGAAAACGCGAGAGCCCGCCGTCGAGAAATAGGTCTCCGCGAAGTGGAGGCGCACCGTGTGGCTCGAGCTAGCCGTAAAGCCGGGCAGCGTGTAGATAAAGTTGCCCGTGCGTGCCGATTGGTAAACGGCCATGGGCGCCGGGTTCATCACGCCGCTGAGGTTGATAGTGTTCGCGTGGTCGATCGTCGAGCCGCCGGAGGAGTCCTCGTCCGCGGTGAAGGGCGAGGTCGCGGGACCGCCGGCGTTGATTTGAAGGGGAAGGCCCCATGCCGCGGCGGACAGGCTTCCGCTCACGTTCTCGAGTGCTACCCGCAGCGGCCAGGCCCGCGTGTCCTCGTTGAAGAAGACCGCAAAGCTCACCTGGTCGTCCGGGTCCTGCTCAGTGCTCGTCCATGCGCCGTCATACTCACCGTCGAACGTCTGGCCGCATGAGCTGTTGCACCATGTGGAAGTAGGCGGCGACCAAACGCCGCTGGCGGATATGAGCGGCGAGCCCGAGCACATCGCGTATCCTCGAAGGTATCGAACAAAGGCTTCCGGCGTGCTCGCCAGAGACAGGTAGTTCTCGAGGTAAATCCAGCGATCGTAGGGCGCCTCAAGCGTCGCGTACCAGGGTTCACGTGGGTCGCGGTTCGCGAGGACTTCGTGCGCATAGTCGACGTCGGAAGTCCCTACGGGAGCGAGGACCACGTTTCGCAAGTAGGTCAGAAAATCCCCTTCCACCATGCTGACGAGATAACGCAGCACCATGTAGCTCGAGCTCGAGTACACAAATGTTTGCCCATCTGGTGGGCTTCCGGGTGTGTAAGCGAGCGGGGTGCTGTAAACCCACTCCACGTCGTCCTGTGCATTGGTGGGAGAGCCTGCCGGGATACTGAGATCCGTATAGAACTGCGCCTGCCCAGGCAGCTCTTGCAGCCCGGCGTTCATGCAATAGAGGTTCTGGATGGTGATAAGGTCGATGTTCGGGTCCGGTGTCTTACCGGGCGCGGCGGTCAGCCCGTGGGCGCGGAGCAGCGGAAACACCGGAGTGCTCCAGGTGACAAGCTGCTTGGTGACCGGGTCCAGTACCTGCGAGGCAATCATGGCCTCGACGGCGCCCCTCGTCAGGACCTTGTCGTTGCTGGCCAATCGGACGACTGTGTCCGCTCCGAGCGGCTCGCTGAGGTACTTGTCCGACCATCCCAAGGACCGTTTGACGACCACTTCGTTTTCCTTCATCACGGCGAGGGTCCCCGCCGTCAGGCCGTGCAGGAGCATGTAGCTCTGAACGGTCTGTGTGAACTGCGCGAGCGCCGAGGTCTGCTCGAAACCCGCCGAGGGTCGGCTCTGCATCGCCGAGTTCGTCGTGATGCCGAGGTCGAAATAGTACTCCGCAGCGCCCTGGCTCACCGGCGCAACATGCACTGCGATGGTGTTCGTTTGGCCGGAAACGATGGTTGCCCGAATCGCCGGTGTGATTCCCAAGTATCGGTACCCGAGCGACACATTAAGCTCGGTCTGCGGATACCAACCCGGAAAGTCCGCCGTTGCGTCCATGTCTGCAATTCCGTTGATGTAGATATCGATATTGTTGTCCCATCGGCTCCACAGCATGAGGTTGTCGATGTCGTTCGCGTCGCCCACCACGAACGTGGCACGCAGCCAGATGTCGTCACCGGCGGGCCACGCCGTATGCACGACGTCTTGCGGTTCGTCGGGTCCGGGCACGTTTCCGAAGCCCGCGTGACCGCTCATCCAGCCGGAGGGCACAAAGCTCGGAGCCGTCCAGTCGCTGGCGGGTGGCGGATGCGGAACGGCTGGATTCGTCGGAGCGGGAGTAGGAGTAAACGTGTAGAGCCAGTTCACCGGCGCGAGGTAGCCCGCGTCGACACCCGCGTCGCTGCTCGCCGAATAGTTGCCGGGCGGCAAGAGCCAATATGTAGGAGTCGGAAAATATCCATCCACGGCGGCGCGCGGGCCAGGAGGGGAGGCGTCTTCGCCGATGGCCTGGTCTGCGCTCGACACGCCCTGGGTCAGCGCAGTCGACACGCTATGCGTGGCCTCGCCGACCGGCGTGTTTGACGTGCTCGGGTTGCCTTCTTCTCCGCGTGTGATGACGCACCCCCCGAGGCAAAGAACCGCAATGAGGATGCCCCCGCGGACCGCTTCCGATGCTCGAAAACTCATGTTCAACCCTCCGAGAAATGGAACCCAAGGCTCGACGGGCAATACGCCCGAGGCGTTTGAAGACCTTGCGAAGGTCCTCGACCCTAAAATGAACGATTCAACGAGCGACTTTTGCGAGCGGCGCTAACAACGTTTTTCTGCGGAATGTGGCGCACAGCCAGAGGCCCTCCCCGCTAGGCCACGGCGTACGGAGTGCGCGTCGCGCCACTTCCGGCCCAGCATCGAAAGGCGGCGCACGTTCCTGTACAAGAAGGAGGTCATTCTCGGATGGCTTCCGAAACTCGATTCTTCATGTCTAACCCTCGCCCTGAACGGAAAACGGACGATCCGCGAAACTCGATTGCTGATTGAACGAGCGGTCGGGTCGGCGACGACGAAACAATTCTCCAACCGCTGCCGAAGACGACGTCGAAAAGATAATTTCGTCGGAACCGGGACACTCAAACGTATTCTCCCTGGGTGAAATGTCGGCGATGGCTCCCACTTCCGAAGCAGCAGTCGACCTGGTCGAAGCTGACGTATGGCTGGTGGGCTTTCGCGAAGGACGTCGCGAAGTGATGGAGGACTGCTATCGAGAGCATTTCGGCACGGTCGACGCCGCCGTCTCTCGTGTCTTGCACGGAGCGGATCGCGAGACGGTCGTTCAGGATGTGTTCGCGCGCCTAATGTCCGACTCGCAGCTCCGACTGGCGTTCAAAGGGGGCCACTTGAGGGCCTGGCTGGGCACACTTTCGCGCAATCTCGCCATCGACTTCGCGCGCCACCGCCGCTTTGAGCAGCCCGACGGCCTGATGCCGGCTGGGGATGGCGTGCATTCCCCGCACGTGATTGAACACCAGGCCGAAGTGCGCATGCTCGTTGAGCGCTTCCGGAAGGAGCGTCTTCCGCCCCGCTGGGCGCCCGTCTTCGAAGCCCGATTCGTCCGCCAGATGGACCAAGTTACGGCCGCCCGGCACGTCGGAATCAGCCGAACAACGCTCGCGTATCAGGAATACCGGATTAGGGGGCTGCTGCGGAGCTTTGCTCTGCGAGGGAGTCGCCCATGACTGCACGTCCACGCCGTTGCGAGCGCTCGAAGCTCGTTGACCTGCATTTCGAAGGTCGCATCGCTCCGCACGCGGAGCGCCAACTGCGGCTTCACCTCGATCGCTGCGAAGCATGCCGCGGCCATTACCATCGCTGGCTCCTGCTAGCCGAGATCGACTCTAGGGTCCCGTCGCGGACGGAGCGGCTAGCAATCGGCCTTGGCCTGCGCGCGCCTTCACAGCAGACCCGAGCTCCGGCGCTCGGCCTGGCTCTCGCCGCTGCCGTCGCTGGTGTGGGCGTCGTCCTCGTCTGGGGGCACGCTCCTGCGCGGGCCCTAAGGCTGCTCGAACCCGCGATCCCTGCGCCATCATCCGAAGCAGAGTTCGCGGTCTACAGCGTCGGGCGCGATGGCGCCCAATCCTCGTTACTGCACGCCGAAGCGGAGATCGCCCCCAATCAGTCGCTTGGCTTTGCGTATGCGAAGGCGGCTGGAACGCGCAATCTGATGATATTTGGTGTGGACGAGCGCCGTCGCGTGGTGTGGTACCGTCCCGCCGGCGCAGAATCGTCGGAGAGCACCCCGTTGCTGCCGATCACTCACGGGGAGCTACTGCACGAGCTGTCGGAGGCGTTCACGCAAACACTCGACGAGGGAACGCTCCGGTTCTTCGCCGTATTTACGAATCGCGAGGATCTGCGGGTCAGCGAGATCGAGACCGCTGTCGCCACAGCTCCCTCGGAGCTCACGTTGGGCCTGCCCGGTTGCCAAGTGCGCTCTGTTCGGCTCAACGTCAAGGCGAGCCTTCAGTGAAGACCGGAGCGGCCTCGCTGGCTGTCGCGCTGACGATGGTGTGCGGCTTCATGGCCGGCTGCAACCGGTCGGCCGTGGGCGACTCTCCGACGAGCGAGAGCGCCGCGGCCTTGGATTGCGCGACGGTTCCGCTCATGGCGCGCAAAGCAACTTACACGATAGGGTTTGTGCCCATCTACGAGCCGAACAATCCGTGGGGTATCACCAACACGAACGACGTGATCCTGGAGGCGGCCAGCCGGGGCGACAAGCTCGTCTACAGTCCATTTGTAGGGGATGTCGCCGAGCAGATTGCGCAGATGCAGGCGCTGGTCGACGCCCGCGTCGATGCCATCCTCCTTCGTCCCATGGACGCGACGGCTTTGGCGTCAAGCGTGGTGGCGGCGCGAAAGGCCTGCATCCCGGTATTCACCGAAAACCGCTTCGTCGACTCGACCCGAGCCTCGCCGGGCAAGGACTACGTTACCGGAGTGGGGGCGGACCCGGAGCTTCAAGGGCGAATGGTGGCCGACTGGCTCATCACAGCCACCGCTGGCAACGCCACGATTCTCGAGATCGAAGGCACGTCCGGCTCCTCATCGGCTATCGGCCGAAAGCAAGGGTTCGACGCACAGATTGCGAGCCAGCCGGCAATGAAGGTCGCCGCCTCGCAAGCCGGTGACTTCGAGCGCGCCAAGGCTCGTGCGCTCGTCAGGCAGCTCCTTGCGGAGAACCCGACCGCAAATGCGATCTTCGCGCACGGAGATGTCATGGCTCTCGGGGCCGTCTCGGCCGTGCAAGATGTCGGCAAGATTCCAGGCAAAGACGTAACCATCGTGTCCATCGACGGGCTCAAAGAAGCCGTACAGAGCGTCCTGGAAGGCAAGATCGCGGCGATCGAGTTCAACGATCCCAGGCTTGGGGCCCCCTCGTTCGACGCGATCGAACATTATTCGGCGGGTCATGCCGTTGCGCCGCGCCTGATTGTCCCGGGTCACATCATCGACCGTACGAACGCGGCGGCCTTGATGGGCGAAACGTTCTGATTTCTTCGTCACGCGTCGCTGTAATGGCTCGTGCGCCGGGATAAACCGGCAGAAAGATGAGGATGAAAGAGCGGAAAGATAACTTCGTCGGAACCAGGGCGCTGAAGCGTGTCCTCTCTTGAGCGCAATGTTGGCGATGAACCCCGCTTCCGAAGCAGCAGCCGACCCCGTCGAGGCAGACGTATGGCTGGTGGGCTCTCACGAAGGACGCTCCTTTCCGAGCGTCGGCCGTTGGTCGCCGGGGCCTTTCGTTCTTCTCGCGGTCGGGACCCTCCCGAAAGGGAAGGTTTCGGTCCGTTCAGCAGCGCTAGAAAGGCCGTCCAATTTGAGACGTCGGTCGAGCGCGGCCCCAACCCTGCGTGGGCTCGTGGGCCACCTCGCGCCGGTGGTGGTGCTGGGGCTCCTGGGCGCGGGGGCTTGAACCTGCGTCCAGACCTGCGGGCGCGGCGCCCGGGCTGATGCAGCCCGCGAGCAGGCTGCACGCGAACGAAAGGCCAGTCCGGCTCCCCACGATCTGCGGCCTGCGGAGCATACCATCGGGACGCCGGCCCGCGGCGCCCGCCCGCCATGCCTCCGGCCCGGACTCTGCGTGCGGGCCGACGGCTGCGGCTCAGGCTCCGATGACCGCTCTGACCCTTGCGCGCTCGCTATGGAGAATGTCGATAGCCGGCCCGAGCCCGATCTCGGCCGCGACTGCCTTGAGCAGGTTCTCTGCGCTGGCTGAGACTCTCGGCGCGCCCCCATTCATAACCGTACTGACCGCCGGGCTCTTGGCCGCTGCCCGCTTCCTCGCCATCTTGGCCGCGCCCCGGATGTTGTAGACGTAACTAATCCCGAGCAGGATGCCGGCGGCCTTCGCCAACTTCACGACATCCTTGGCGGGCGTGCTCGCCGGCAAACCGCGAACGAAGGCGGCCTTGCTCTTCGGGGGCTTCGTTGAGATGGAGGGCTTCGTCACCGAGATGGTGGTCTTTTTCGCGGCAACGGTCTTGGGCGACTTTCCCTTGGCCTTCGCTCGGATTCGTACCTTGTAGACCAGTACTCGGTCGAGCTTGATGCCCTGTGCCTTCGCCTTCGCGACCACCTCGGCCGCCGAGAGCGCGGCAGGTTGGGAGCGGATGAAGTCGGACTTGCTGGGTGTCTTCGTAGAGGTCTTCTTGGTGGTCATGTACATCTCCGAGTCGGATAGGAGCCGGATTTGTGCTCGGCTCCGAGGGGGGGGCGGGACCCTACAATCCAACGGGTCAGTCTGCAAGGGCGACTTATGAGGCGCCACAAGGTGTGTTGTAGTGATATGTGAGCCACGTGATGGCCGACGATCGGCGCCTTCTCGAGTTCTACTACACTCGCCGCGACGGCCGTCACGCTCCGTTGTTAGCTCCGGCGATGACACTCCGAACAGGACCGGGAGCGCCGCCTTTCCGTCGGACCCGGGCTGCCCCCACCGCCACCACCAGAAGGCCCAGCAGCATGGCCGTGAACACGTAGCTCTCCGTCTGCATCAGCAGGGCGCCGAGTAACGCGAGACCGATCCCCGCGAGCGCCACGTCAAGCCAGGCGGGCTTGCTCCTATCCATGACGAGAACGCTTGCCACGACCGTGAGGGGGACTCCCAGCTTCGTCTGACGCCAAACCTGCGGCAAGTGCGTGGTGACCGCGTCCCAGTCGGTGACGAGGACCGACGCAAAGATGACGACCGTCCCGATCGCGAGCACCAGGACTCCGGCCGCGGCAGCATCTTTGGTGACACGGGCCTTCTCGTCGAACTGCTGAACCGCGAGGTCGACCAGCGCCTCCAGCGCACTATTGAGGATTTCCGAGAAGAACATCAAGAGGACGCAGAAGATCATCGTGACCTTCTCTGCGAGCCCGAGCGGAAGACCGCTACCCACCAGGCCCACGAGGATCGCGGAGACCAGGTGCACTCGCATGTTGCGCTGGTGAACGACCGTGTGAATGAGGCCGTTCCAAGCGTGAACGAAGGAGTTGAATACGCCAGCCCGTCTCACGGGGTGCGGAGGACGCGGAACGCGTGGCGAGGCGGGCGGCATGCGCGGTGGTGTCTCACGTATAGCGGGCTGCGCATTTCGCGCATGGCGACCCGGCGAGCCGCATATCACCCTGTGCAAGCGCCGCGAACGAACGCTCTATGGCTCGTCCGTCGACACCTTGCCGCGAATGGCAGCCGCCTTCGCTCCGTGCCATGTGGTCCCCGACCAGATGGAGGCCCCTGCCCATTGGCACTCCCGCAGCTCGCCATAGGTGTGATCCACGCACACCGAGCCGGTGAGGGATGCAACCGTGACGTCCGCACCGGCCTCGACGTGGCCGTTGAAAAGCATCTGATTGGTCGAGGCGTCGCACGGGAGGGAGGCGCCGTCGGAGACCATCACGCGAATCTCTCCGGTGCCTACGACGGTC
>Ga0070761_10002039_pt1 | contig 12554 bp, 8 predicted proteins | sample HubBroMetageREF1_FD_66724 | JGI IMG/M metagenome (GOLD analysis project Ga0070761, IMG submission 66724) | Reference soil microbial communities from the Hubbard Brook experimental Forest, New Hampshire, USA - Hubbard Brook CCASE Soil... | ecosystem: Environmental > Terrestrial > Soil > Temperate...
ATCTTGTCGATCTCATCGATGTAGACGATGCCGGTCTGCGCCTTCTCGACGTCGTAGTCGCACTTCTGCAGCAGCTTCTGGATTATGTTCTCGACGTCCTCGCCGACGTAGCCGGCCTCGGTGAGCGTGGTCGCATCGGCGATCGTGAACGGCACGTTGAGCAGCCGCGCGAGCGTCTCGGCGAGCAGCGTCTTGCCGCACCCCGTGGGCCCGATCAGCAGGATGTTGCTCTTGGCGATCTCGACCTCTTCCTTGGAGCGCGCGCCGCCCGAGCGGGTCTGCAGGCGCTTGTAGTGGTTGTAGACCGCCACCGACAGCACCTTCTTGGCACGCTCCTGGCCGATGACATATTCGTCCAGGACCTTCTTGATCTCGTGGGGCTTGGGCAGCTTGTCGCGCGCGCGCTCGGCCCGGTCCTCGAGCTCCTCGCGGATGATGTCGTTGCACAGCTCGACGCATTCGTCGCAGACGAATACCGACGGGCCCGCGATCAGCTTGCGGACCTCGTGCTGGCTCTTCCCGCAAAAGGAGCAGTACAGGAGCTTCCCGTCGTCGTGACGGCTGCGGGAGTCTTCACTCATCGGGGGGCCTCATAAATTCTCGCTGCACGACGCCCCGGCTAAGCACACCGGCGCAGTTTGTTATAGCAGGTGCGGGCACGCGACGCAAAGCACGGGCACACGTCTAAGTCACTGTCCACCCGGGATTTGTATGACCGGGTTCACTGCTTTACAAGCTCGCCGCCCTACCGTGCGGAATGCGCTGCCGCTGCGCCGCTCACCTAAGCCTTGCCGGGGGTTGCTGCCTGGTTCTGGGCGGCCGCGAGCTCCCCGCGCTTCTCGAGCACCTGGTCGATCAGCCCGTAGCGCACCGCCTCAGTCCAGTCCATGAAGTGATCCCGGTCGGTGTCCTGCTTGATGCGCTCGACACTCTGACCGGTGTGCTTGGCGAGGATCTTGTTCAGGCGGTCACGGGTCTCGAGTATCTCGCGGGCGTGGATCTCCGCGTCCGCCGCCTGCCCCTGAAAGCCCCCGAGCGGCTGGTGAATCATCACGCGGGCATGCGGCAGGCAGTAGCGCTTGCCGCGGGTGCCCGCGGCCAGCAGCACCGCGCCCATGCTGGCCGCCTGGCCGAGGCAGATCGTACTTATGTCCGGCTTGACGAACTGCATCGTGTCGTAGATCGCGAGCCCCGAGCTGACGACGCCACCGGGCGAGTTTATGTACAACGCGATGTCCTTCTCCGGGTTCTCGGACTCGAGGAACAGCATCTGCGCAACCACGATGTTCGCCATGTAGTCGTCGATCGCGCCGACGACGAACACCAGGCGCTCCTTCAGCAGGCGCGAGTAGATGTCGTAGGCGCGCTCGCCGCGCGCGGTCTGCTCGACGACGATGGGTACCAGGTTGAGGCCGCGTTCGTTCATGTGTCGCTCGCTTTGCTCGTCGGATCGTGCCGGTGTTCGTGCTCGTGTGCCGGGTGTTCGTGATCATGCGCCGAGTGGCCGTGCTCGTGCGGCGCGTGGCCGTGCCCGTGTGCCGAGTGGTCGTGCCCCGCATGGTCGTGGTCGTGCGCGTGCGCCGCTTCTGCCCGCCCGAAGCCGGTGAGGTCGGCGAAGGTCATCGGCCGATCGGTTACCTGCGCATGGGCCAGCAGCCAGTCCACCGCCTGGTCCTCGAGCGTGGCGGATTCGATCTGGCGCATGGCATCGGGGCTCTGCTGGTACGCGCGGCGCGCCTCGTCCGGATTCGGGTAATCGGCGACCATCCGCTCGAGCCGCGCACGCACGCGCTCGCGTTCTACGTTCAGCCCCTGGGTCTGGACCAGCTGCGATAGCAGCAAGCCGAGCGCCACGCGGCGCCGCGCCGGCTCCTCGAACGGCTCGCGCGGGGGGATCTGGCTCGCCTCGCGGACGCCCAGGCGCCGCGCGGCCTCGACCTGCAGCTGCTGCACCTGCTCGTCGACGAGTGCGCGCGGCAGATCGATCGGGTTGTCACGATAGAGGGCGTCGAGTACCTGGCCGCGCACGCGGTCACGGATCACGCCGGCGAGTTCCTGTTCCATGCTGGTGCGCACCTCGGCGCGCATCTGCTCGAGACCGCCCTGTTCGACACCGTAGCCACGGAAGAATTCCTCGTCGACGGCCGGAAGGGACTGTTCCTCGACTCTCTTTATGGAGAGATGCAGGTCGGCGCTGCGCCCCGCGAGCAGCTTGTTCGGGTGGGCGGCCGGAAAGACGGCCGTGACCGTGCGCTGCTCGCCGGCGCGCGCCCCCTTGAGCCCCTCTTCCAGCTCCGGCATCGCCTGGCGCGTGCCGAGCACGATACTGACATCCTGCGAATCGCTCCCCTCGAAGGGTTTGCCCTCGAGGCGGGTCTGGTAGTCGATCACGACGCGGTCGGATTCGCGCGCTTCCCGGTCCACAGCCGTGAACACCGGGCGCTGCCGGCGCATGTTCTCGATCATGGCGTCGATGTCCGCCTCGGTCACTTCAGCGCTCGGCCGCTCGATACTGATGCTTTCGGGGGGCTTGATGCGGACCTCCGGTAGCACCTCGAAGTGGGCGGCATATTTCAGGTCGGTCCCCGGCCCCACGGCGATCGGCTCGATACGCGGCCCCGCCGCCGGCCGCAGCTGCTGCTCGCTCACCGCCTGGGCGAAGGAGCTGCGCATCAGGTCGTTGACGACCTCGGCCCGTACCTGCTCGCCGAACTGCTTGGCGATCACGGCCAGCGGGGCTTTGCCGGGACGGAAGCCCTTGAGGCGCGCCGTGCGCGAGAGGCGCTTCAGGCGCTGCTGCACCTCGTTCGCGACCTCCGTGGCCGGCACGGCCACTTCGAGACGCCGCGAGAGGCCGCCCGTGTCCGACAATGAAGCCTGCATCGATACTGTCCTGTCGTCTGCGGGAGCCCGGCAGCGCCGGGGTCCCAAGTATTTAATTTAGCTATAAATCTGGTGCGAAAGGAGAGACTCGAACTCTCACGGGTTTCCCCACTGGATCCTAAATCCAGCGCGTCTACCAGTTCCGCCACTTTCGCCCGTGCCGTGCGCAGCGGACGATGCTGTGGCGCCACGCCTCTCGGCCGCGCGTCGGGGTGAGGTGATTATAGCGGACGGTTCCACAGCCGCCTGCAACCTGTGGTGGCTATTGCACAAAAGCTGGCGCGCGCCCTGGGCGCATCGCACCGGGCGCTCAGTACGACTGGGCCAGCACGAAATTGGCCGAGGAAAATACCACCTGCAGACTGGTAATTGCCCCAACGCCGTCGAGAGTCGGGTCACCGCTCGCCCAGGTCGCCTGGCCGCTCGTCAGCGAGTAGATCGCGTTCGGCAACGGCGAATAAACCGTGTTCGTGGTCACAGGGACCAGTGACGTCAGCTGCGGAACCGCCGAGCTGCCGAGGTTGGTGCCGCTCGGGCTGAAGATCTGCGCTCCGGAGTACACGATACTCGGATTCTGGTTCTGGAATACGTAGTCGTTCACGAGCAGGCGCGAATCGTCGAGCCATCCGACGGCCCAGCCGGGAACTGCGGTGGCGAGGGCGCCGTTCTGGTAGATCAGGGTGCTGATGCCCGGGTTGGCATCAGGTGCTGCGGCGATCAAGGTGCCGTCGGGCGACAGCTGCAGGTTCGTGATGGTATTCGAGCTGTCGCAATAGATCGTCGGACCACTGCCGGAAGAGGGAACCACGGCGGCGCCGCAGCCCGCGACGTTGGAAGGCAGCAATGCGAGGAGAGTTCCGGACGCCGAGAGTGAGACATCCACCGCAACCGGCGCGGTATAGGCGAAGGTACTCGTCAGCGTGCCGCCCGGCAGCGAATAGACATTCACGGTGGCATTGGGCGGATGCTGATTCTGTGACGGGAACTCCCAGGCCGCGGCGAGCACCGTGCCGTTGGCGGACAGCGACAGCTGCGAGCTGGAGAAGTCGATGGTTCCTGCCTGGGCATCGGTGCTCGCGTTGAAGTAGAGAACCTGACCCGACGCGGTTGCCACGGCAAAGTAGCCGCTCGACCCGGCCGCGATGCTCAGCGCCTGACCCAGCGTCAGGTAGCGCGCGGTCCCGCCGAGGCTCGCGCCGTCGAATATGACTCCTGAACCATTCCCCACGATCCACGTCGACGGGCTCGCAGCGCTGAAAGCACTCAGAAACTCGAGTGGAGCGGTGTATGCCTGGCTGGCAAGCGTGGCACCGGACAGGTCGACCACGGTGAGTTGGCTCGTGTCCGAGTTGATCACACCCAGCGTGGTTCCGGAGGCAGCCGCAAACCCGTCGGTAAAAGAGGCGCTGAAGGCCGGGGTGGACTGACCGACTTTATAGACATCAACACCGCCGTCGGTGAGGTTCCAGAACCAGTTGCCGACACCACCGAGAAACTGGATACCCGTGATAGTCGTCAAGGCCACTTGCGTAGCCGCGTTGGAATAGATCCACACAGCGCTGCCCTGATTGGTGAGGAAACTGCTGCCGTCCTGGAACCAGGCATTGAATGTGCCGCTGAACGTCGCGCTCACCGACGAAGTGCCCGCGGGCACGGTGTCGGTCTCGATGACATTCGGCCCCGCCGGTCCAAGCGCCACCTGTACCTGCGTTGGTGCCGAGAACACCAGCGCGTTCGAGTAGTCGCCCGAGCGCGTGAAGATCACCTGCCCGGAGGTGCTCCATACGGTGAGTGCAGTCTTGCTGCCGGTCGACACATAACTGCCATCGGATGCGAGCTGCATCCAGGTGAAGGTTCCGGAGATCGTGCCAAGCACATGACCGTCCGAAGTGGACCGAACCTCGATTCCAGTCGGCGTGGCATCGACCGCCGTCGTTCCCGCGACATCGACCGGCCGGTACCCGAACTGCCCTAGCACTGAAGAGCACGACAAGGGAACGTCGTTCGCCGCCGGGCAGGCACCATTGCCACTGGCGAGCGTTGTCCCCGACGTATAGTTCTGCAGCAACCAGTGCCCGGAGTCATCCACGCTGATGAGGCTCGAGCTCGTGGAGCGAATGAGGGCGACCGCAGACGCGTGACCCAAATCGAGTACCGGCGTGCCGCCGCTCGCCAGGACAAATGCGGCACTGGACTGGCCGCCGGAGTTGCTCGCCGTCACGGTGAACGTGGTCGGCCCGAAGGCAGCGGTGGGTGTGCCAGTGATACTCCCACTGCTGAAGGTCAGGCCCGCAGGTAGTGCCGGCGAAATTTGCCAGGCGACGTTCGTGGCGCTCGCGCCGCTGACGACAGGTGTGATCTGGGCCGCAACGCTTGGCGTCAGCGCGTAATAGGGACTATAGGAAATTGAGGGCGCAGCGACGGTGACCACGATCGACACCGTTGCCGTCGTACTGCCGCCGGCGTTTGTGGCGCTAATCGTGTAATTCGCCTTGGCAGAAAGGGCCTCCGGCGTGCCAGCGATGACGCCCGTGCTCGGATTGAGACTCAGGCCCAAGGGCAGCGGTGGGCTTACAGAATAGCTGGTTACTTGCCCGGTAACGGTCGGCGTGAGCGGCGTGATGGTCTTGCCGATGACAAACGCGGGGACGGCCGAGTACTGAAGGTCGGTTGGCGCAGGCGGCATCGATGAGCCAGAACCGCCACCACCGCCGCCGCACGAGCTCAGCAGCAGCGCCACCAAAGAGAGCGCGGCGAACGTTGCGCCTCGGCGGATCACGCTTATCTCCCTGAGGCGTGAGTTTCAGCGGGCGTCCGTAGTATGAGCCTGCTCCTGCAGGCGGAGTACAGGAACAGGCCGCGATCAGTGGGTGTGGGCCGTGTAGGGATCGAACCTACGACCAAGAGATTAAGAGTCTCCTGCTCTACCAGCTGAGCTAACGGCCCTCGTTCACTGGCCGAAATCGCCTCCGGCGATTTCGGCGGACATCACTCCGTCGGCCGCGGGCAAAAGACCTGGCTTTTGCCCGCTGCGCTGCGGCAATTTGGGGTGGACGATGGGACTCGAACCCACGACGGCCGGGACCACAACCCGGGGCTCTACCAACTGAGCTACGTCCACCGTCCGTCCCCTCAAATCAGCGGCTGGCGTGCCCGGCAGGACTCGAACCTGCGACCCTCGGCTTAGAAGGCCGATGCTCTATCCGCCTGAGCTACGGGCACGAGTCACGAGCGCCCTGACCGCCACCCGCCGCACGGGGCCGCGAATCATACGTAAGCCAGTTCACGAGCGTCAATTTTAGCGCGCAGTCTCAGGCCGGGTCCTGTCCGCCACGCTGGCGGTGCCGCCGTCCGCCGGGCGGCCGCCTTTGTTACACTCGCCGCACCTGTGTTGATGCCCAGATGTCGAAAATGAGGGTGCCGGCGAGCACTCGTGAGGTGGCCGTGACTGGCGAAAGCGACGCGCTCGAGCCCCGGGGGGATACGAGCGCGCCGGCGCCGCGTCCGGCCGCCGAGCCTGCAGGCTTGAGCCCCACGTTGCTGGACGATCTGCGGCGCCTCCTCGCTGCGTGGCTCGCGCACGAGCCCGGTGCGCGCTCGGGCACCGACCCCGAGGAGGTGCACCACCTGCGTGTGACTGCGCGGCGCATGGACGCGAGCCTCGGCCTTTTCAAGCAACAGCTGCCGCCGAACCTCGCACGCGCGCGCCAGACCGCCAAGTCGATGCTGCGCGCGCTGGGCGTGACGCGTGACCTCGACGTGCAGATCGCCGACCTTGCGGCCTGGTCCGCGGGGCTGTCGGAGGAGGAGCGCGCGGACCTTGCGCCGCTCGCGGACCTGCTCGCGCGCGAGCGCGGCCGCGCACAAGCGCGCCTGGTGCGCGTGCTCGACTCGGAGCCGACACGGCGCTGGATCGCAACCCTCGTCGACGTAAGCGCCCGCGTGGTGGCGCGCGGCAACGGCGCCGCGGACGAAAGCGCCTCGCTGGTAGCGCCGCGCATGCGCCGCCGCTTCCGCCGCCTGCGCAAGGCCGTGCGCCGGCTCGATGCCCGCTCCTCGATGGACGACTACCACCGCGTGCGCCGCCGCGCCAAGCAGCTGCGCTACGCACTCGAATCCGGCGCCGGTATGTGCGGCAAAGCTGCGCAGGACATGCTGCGCGCACTGCGGCGCATGCAGGACAAGCTCGGCACCCAGCACGACGCTTACGTGGCCAACAAGCGCCTGGGCGCGCTCGCTGCTGACCCGGCGAGCGGCCTGCCGCCGGTGACGCTGTTCCTCATGGGGCGCCTGGCCGAGCATCACAAGCGGATCACGGCGGACGCGCGGCGCACGGTCGCTAAGTCCTGGCGCCGCGTGCGCGGCAAGCGCTGGAAGGCACTGCGCCAGCGGCTCACCGAGCTCGAAGTCGCGCCCGTCGCACCCGACGGAGCGCCTGCCGCGGTGCACAGCGTGTCCGCAAGCAGCGCAAACGGCGGTGTGACCGTGCCCGCGGAAACCCATCCCTTGAGTCATTAAGCTCGCGCACACAGTCGGCGACATGGAGCTCCTGATCGTCCGGCACGCCATCGCCTTCGAACGCAATGCGAAACGCTGGCCCGACGACGCCGAGCGGCCGCTGTCGCCGCGCGGCATGGCGCGCGCCGGCAAAGCCGCGGCCGGCCTCAAAGTCATCGCGCAGCGCCCGGGGCGCGTGCTCGTGAGTCCGCTGCGCCGCACCTGCCAGACTGCGGCGATTCTCACCGAGCGGGCCGGCTGGCCAGCTGCGGTCGAGTGCCCGCAGCTGCTCCCCGGGGCGCCTCCTGACGCGTTGCTGGCCCTCCTCAAGCGCCTGCCGGACAAGTGCATTGCGCTGGTCGGCCACGAGCCGGGGCTGGGTCGACTGCTCGAGGTCTGTCTGACCGGCAGCGCGCATGGCCGGGCGTTCGGGCTGAAGAAGCTGGGCGCGGCGCTGCTTCGGTTCCCGGGGGCGGCGCGCGCCGGCGGCGCACAGCTGCTCTGGCTGGCGCAGCCGCGGCTGCTGCGCGCGCTCGCGGAGTAGACCGTCGGAAAAATCGCCTTGCGGCGATCTGCGTCAGTGTGCGCCGCTCGCGGCCGCGCCGCCTGCGGCTCCGTGCGCCGGGTGCGCCAGCCACACGAGCGCGATCATCGCGATGAAGATGAGCCCCGAGACGTAGAAGATGTCGTTCGCGGACAGCATGTAGGCCTGACTGTCGACCAGGCGGTTGAGCAGCGCGTAGCTCTGGGCCTGCTGCATGCCACCGGCGTGCAGGCCGGCGAGCGTCTGTGCCGTGGCCGGGTTGCCGGGCGTCAGCCGCTCGACGAGCTGCGCGTGATGCAGCGTCGCGCGGCGGTCCCACAGCGTGGTCGTGATCGAGGTGCCGAAGGAGCCGGCGGTGATGCGCGCGAAGTTCGACAGCCCGGAGGCGGCCGGGATGCGCTCGGGCGGCAGTCCCGAGAGCGTCAGCGTCAGCAGCGGAATGAAAAAGGTCGCAGCTGCCGCCCCCTGAATCAGGGTAGGCACCAGCAGCGTGCCGATGGTGGCGTCGGTGTTGAAGCCGGCGCGCATGAAGAACACCAGCGCGAAGATCGCGAACGAAGCCGTCACCAGCAGGCGTGGATCGACCCGATGGACGAAGCGCCCGACGAACGGCGTGAGCACCAGGGCGAGCAGTCCCACCGGCGCGAGCACCAGCCCGGCGAGCGTTGCGGTGTAACCCATGTACTGCTGCAGCCACAGCGGGATCAGCACCACGTTGCCGAAGTACAGGCCATAGCCAAACAGCAGCGCGACGGTGGCGACGGTGAAGTTGCGCAGGCGGAACAGCGACAGGTCGACGATCGGGTGCTTCTCGGTGAGCTCCCACACGAGAAAGATGAGGAACGCCACCACCGCCACACATGCGAGCGCCACGATCGTTGCGGAGTTGAACCAGTCGAGATCCTTGCCCTTGTCGAGCAGGACCTGTAGCGCACCCACCCACAGGACCAGCAGGCCCAGGCCGACGGTGTCGACCGGCACCTTCGCGGTCGGGGTCTCGCGCTTGTGATAGATCGCCCAGGTGGCGAGCGCCGCGCCGATGCCCACCGGCACGTTGATGTAGAAGATCCACGGCCAGGAGATGTTGTCGGTGATCCAGCCCCCGAGCACCGGGCCGACCACCGGAGCCACCAGCGTGGTCATGGCCCACATGGCGAGCGCCGTGCCGGCGCGCTCCTTCGGATAGCTCGCGAGCAGCAGCGACTGCGACAGCGGAATCATCGGGCCGGCCACCGCACCCTGCAGTACGCGGAACAGGATCAGCGTCGACAGGCTCGGCGCCAGTCCGCACAGGAAGGAGGCGATGACAAACAGCACGGTGGACGCCATGAACAGCTTCACCTGCCCGAAGCGGCGCGTGAGCCAGCCCGTCAGCGGCAGCGAGATGGCATTGGCGACGCCGAAGGAGGTGATCACCCAGGTTCCCTGATCGGGGGATACGCCCAGGTCGCCGGCAATGGCCGGGATCGATACGTTGGCGATCGACGTGTCGAGCACGTTCATGAAGGTTGCGAGCGACAGCGCCAGCGTCCCCATCGCGAGCGTCGCGCCCGTGAGCGGCGGCAACCCGGCCGGCGCCCGCGCCGGGGCGCCGGCCGCCGGTCCGTCAGCTGTGGTTGCCTCGGGCATCAGCGTCCCTCACCGGCCCACGCCCGCTGCGGCAGCGGCGAGCAGGTCGCCACCTTCGCCACGCTTGCCCGGGCCCGCGTGCGGCCCCAGGTGCACGAGCGCCGGCTGGTTCGCGCTGATGATGGCGCGCACCCGGGCATCGGCCAGCGTCTCGCTCGAATCGAATACATCCGTCGACCAGCCGGATGACTTGCCCGCCAGTTGCGGCAGCCGGGCGCCGGAGCGGTCATGGACATCGACATCCGCTCGCATCGACAGCCCGATCTGCAGCGGGTGCGCGGCCAGCTCGCGCGGCTCGAGCGCAATGCGCACCGGCACGCGCTGCACGATCTTGATCCAGTTGCCGGTGGCGTTCTGCGCCGGCAGCAGCGCGAACGCCGAGCCGGTGCCTGCGCCAAAGCCCACGACCGTGCCGTGATACACGGTGCGGCCACCGTACAGGTCGGCGGTGAGGCGCACCGGCTGTCCGACCCGCATGGCGGCGAGCTGCGGCTCTTTGAAGTTGGCATCGACCCACACCTGATCGAGCGGCACCACCGCCATCAGCGCCGTGCCCGGGCTCACCCGCTCGCCGAGCTGGACGTTGCGCCGCGCCACGAACCCGGACACCGGCGCCGGCAGCTCGGTGCGCGAGTAAGTAAGAAAGGCGTTGCGTACCGCGGCGGCGGCGGCGCGCACCTGCGGATGGTCGGCGAGCGTCGTGTTGTCGACGCGCGCGCGGGTGGCGGCGAGCTGCTGCTCGGCGGCGAGCAACGCCGCCTGCGTCGCCTGTACGCGGTCGCGGGCGTGCTGCAGCTCCTCGCCGGACACGGCACCGGAGGCGCCGAGGCGCACGCGCCGCGCGAGATCGGCCTGTGCCGCGGCGAGATCGGTCTGCCTCTGGTGCATGTCGGCCGCCAGCTGCGCGCTGGTGGCGAACAGGTTGCGCACATCGCGCACGGTGCGCGCGAGCTGCGCCTCGGACTCATCGAGCCCGACCTTGGCATCGGCCTGATCGAGCCGTACCAGTGTCTGGCCGGCCTTCACGAACTGTGTGTCGTCGGCGCCGATCGCCACCACGGTGCCGTAGATCTGCGGCGTGATCTGCACCACGTTGCCGTTGACGTACGCATCATCGGTGGACTGCTCGTAACGCAGCACCCGCGCCCAGTACACGCCGAAGGCGAGACTGATGACGAGCACACCCGCGGTGATCAGCGCCAGCCAGCGCCAGCGGGCGCTGGAAGGAAGTCGAATGCTGTGGGTGCTCATGGTGGTCCTTGGGTTTGATAGGTCGTTGGTCTCGGCGGGGGAGCCCCGGGGCGCCGACGGTGCGTCCTCAGGCGCCCGCGCGCGGCGCGTGTCCTGGCGCGTTCTCGATCATGCGCGCGAGCAGGCTCTCGAGCTGACGCGCCTCGGTACGGCTGAAGCCGTGCAAAAAACGGTTCGCCACCGCCATCGACATCTCGCGCATGCGCGGATAGGCCGCCCTGCCCTCGTCGGTCAGCTCCAGATGCACCAGCCGCCGGTCGTCGGCGCTGCGCCTGCGGCGCAGCAGCCCCTTGCTCTCCAGGCGATCGAGCATGCGAGTCATCGCGCCCGCATCGTAGGAGATGCCCTTGCACAGATCGGCCGCCGATTTCGGCTCGCTGCCGGCGGCGAGCGAGGCAATCACGGCGAACTGTGCGCCGCTCAACTCAAGCGGCGCGAGCCGCTTGTCTGCGGCCAGCTCGCCGTCGAGCGCAGCCAGCATCTCGACCTTCACGCGGCTCAATAGTGCGCCGATCGCCTTGCGCGGCTGGTAGCTTGCGCTCTCGTAAATATCGCTCATGGCGGCTCCTGCGGGAATCTCCCGGACGGGGGATACAGACCCCCACCGGCGGGTAACGCGCGCATAATAGTTGCCTAGGCTGTAAGTGTCAAGACTGTAACTGTTTTCACTTTAATTGTCAGGGCTTTATTTGCCAGGGCACGACTGCCGCCCGCCGCGACCGGCGCGTGTCCACGGACTGTCACACAAGGCGCGCAAAATCCGCCCTCGCAGGTCCAAGCGCCACGGATCCAACCCATGTCCCAGGCACCCACCGTGCAGCGCTGGCGGCGAGCTAGACTGCCGCCGCCAGGCGCGCACCGGAACCTATTGCGAATGTTGCTGCCGTCACCGCGGGTACGAGCGGCGCTGCTCATGGCGGCGCTGACGGTCGCGGCCGGCGTGGCGCGCGCTGCCGACCCGGGTCCTGACCCCTGCCCGCGTCCGGCGCCCGGCGCGGCCGTGACCGAACCGCATGCGCTGCGCAGCGACCATGGCGTGCTGCGCGTCGCTCTCACGCTGCGCAATGTCCGTGAACCGGACGGGGCGCTGCGCTACTGCTACCTGCTCGCCGACGGCACCCAGTCGCCGACGCTGCGGCTGGCGCCGGGCGATACCTTGATCCTCACCCTGAAGAACGCGCTCAGCGTGCCTGCGCCGGAGCCGGCCGGGGCCCCGGCCCACACTCACATGACTGCCATGCCGGCTGAGTCCGCAACGTCAGCGGCCGACCCCTGCACCAGCGGCGCCATGACGCCGCTCGCCACCAACCTGCACTTTCACGGAACCAGCCTGCCGCCGCTGTGCCATCAGGACGATGTCATGAAGACCTCGATCCAGCCGTCGGATGCGCCGTTCGAGTATCGCTTTCGCATTCCGCCGGACGAGCCACCGGGCCTCTACTGGTATCACCCGCACATTCACGGCTTCTCCGCGCCGGAGATGCAGGGCGGGGCCTCGGGGGCGCTCATCATCGAGGGGCTCGAGCGCGCCAACCGCGCGGTCGCGGGACTCCCGGAGCGGGTGCTCGTGATCCGTGACCAGGGTCTGCTCAATCCCAACGCGCCGCCGTCGAAGTCGGAGCCGGTCGTGCCGAAGATGTTGATCGATCGCGACGGCGACTCGGCCAACAACGGCACTGGATTCGGCCAGCCGGCCAAGGACCTGTCGGTCAACTTCGTGCCGGTGCCCTACCCCGACTACCCGCCGGCG
>Ga0070761_10002040_pt1 | contig 12554 bp, 10 predicted proteins | sample HubBroMetageREF1_FD_66724 | JGI IMG/M metagenome (GOLD analysis project Ga0070761, IMG submission 66724) | Reference soil microbial communities from the Hubbard Brook experimental Forest, New Hampshire, USA - Hubbard Brook CCASE Soil... | ecosystem: Environmental > Terrestrial > Soil >...
CCCCGCGACGTTGAAGTAGCGCAGCGCGACGTACCTGAGTGCGCTGGCCGAGGCCAGGTCCCGCAGCATCCACTCCGACATGAGCTTGGAGGTGCCATAAGGGTTGATGGGTGCGGTCGGAGTTGTCTCGGCAGCGATGCCGCCCTCCGGGAAGCCGTAGACCGCGGCCGTGGAGGAGAACACGAAGTGCTTCACGCCGGCCTCGATGCAGCACTCGAGCAGCGAGCGCGTGGAGCCGGTGTTGTTGCCGTAGTATTTCAGCGGCTCGCGCACCGATTCGGGAACGATGGTGTAGGCCGCAAAGTGCATCACGGTGTCGACGCCATGACTGCGCAGCGTCTCGAGCACGGCGGCGCGATCGCCCACCCCGGCGATCACCAGCGGAGCGTCGAGCACCGCCTGGCGGAAGCCGCGCGACAGGTCGTCGAGCACCACCACGCGCTCGCCGCGCTCACGCAGCTCGAGCGCGACGTGACTGCCGATGTAACCGGCACCGCCGGTGACTAAGATGCTGCCGGAGCCCACTTGCCCCTATGGTAACCAAAACTCCGGATCCGCAGCCGTTCGCGGGCCTGACGCCCGAGGTGGTGCTCGATGCCGCCGCGGCCGTCGGCCTCGGGCCCGACGGGCGGATGTTCGCGCTCAACAGCTACGAGAACCGCGTTTACCAGCTCGGGACGGACGACCGGCAGCTGGTGCTGAAGTTCTACCGCCCGGCCCGCTGGAGCGATGCGCAGATCACCGAGGAGCATCAATTTACCGCGCAGCTGGCGGCAGCCCAGCTCGCAGTCAGCGCGCCGCTCGTGATCGATGGGCAGACGCTGCTGCGCTACCACGAGTTCCGCTTCGCGGCCTTTCCCTGGATGCGCGGCCGCCCGCCGGAGCTCGATGCGCCCGAGGCCCGGCAGATGCTCGGCAGGAGCCTTGCGCGGCTGCACCAGGTCGGCGCGCAGGCCGCCTTCAGCGTGCGGCCGCGCATCGATGTCGAGCGGCTCGGCTGGCACGCCCGCCGCCAGGTGCTCGCGAGCGCGCTGCTCCCCGAGGCGCTGCATGAGCGGTACGCCGCGGTGAGCGCAGCGCTCCTCGAGCAGGTGAGCGAGAGTTTCAGCGCCGCCGGCGCGCTGCGTGAGATCCGCATTCACGGCGACTGCCACCTCGGGAATCTTCTCTGGGACGAGCACGGTCCGGTGTTCGTCGACCTCGACGACTGCGCGACCGGCGTGCGTGTGCAGGATCTGTGGATGCTGCTCTCGGGCTCACCCCCCGAGCAGCAACGGCAGTGGAGTGAGCTCCTCGAGGGCTACCTGCAGTTCGGGGAACTCGACTTCCGGGAGCTGCGCCTCATCGAGCCGCTGCGCTCGCTCCGCATGCTGCACCACGCGGCCTGGGTGACCCACCGCTGGCGCGATCCGGCCTTTCCCCGGGCGTTCCCGTGGATGGGAGAGCCCCGCTACTGGGAGGGGTATCTGCAGGACCTCGTGGAGCAGATCGACGCCATCCAGGATCCGCCGCTCCTGCAGGGCAGGTAATTGGCAGCACACGGGAAGCCTTCACGCCTCCAGAAATGCCAAGCACGCCGTGCCCGAGGGGGTGTGATCGGGGTATCGTGGCGCCCCATGCGGACCCTCACCCGATGCGCCGCCATCGTCCTTGCGGCAGGCTTAGCTCTCGCCGGCTGTGGTTCGGGCAAATCGCCCATCGGGCCGATGGTGGCCAGGCATCCGCCGCCCCTCAAGAAGCCCGTCGCGCAGGGACCGAAGCTCCCCACCGACATGGTGGCTGCGGTCGGCGATGCGAGGCCCGGCGCAGCGCGAGTCTCGCTCCGGTTCGACCTGCGCGCGCGCCCACATGTAGCCCGGCCGCTCGACGTGGACCTGGTGATCCTGCCATCGGCAGGTCTCGACCGGGTCTACGGCAAGGTCGAGGCGAGCGACGGGCTCGAGCTCGTGAGCGGCCCCGATATTGCCCCGACCGACAAGCCGCCGGCCGAGGACGTCCCCATTTCCCGCAGCATCCGGGTCGTGCCCCAGCGCGAGGGGGTGCTCACCCTTCGGGCAACCGTCTTTGCCGACTCCGGCGGAGTGCCGTCCAGCCAGACGTTTTCCATTCCGCTGATTGCCGTTGCCGGAGAAGCAACAGTCGGGCCGCCGCCCCCCGGGACCGCCGGCACCGCCTCTTCGGACGCGCCCGCTCGCCCCGCGCAAAGCTCGGCCCCAGCCACCCAGTAGCGAGGGCTCCGACCTTCTCATTCGGGGTGTTGCCGGCACCCGACAGCCCTAATTAAGTCAAATAGTTACATTTGACTCCTAGCAGCTTTCTATAAGCAACACAAACCCTGTAGAGTGGGTTTGCGAACCGGCGCACAGTTCGCGAATAATGACCCTCGCAATAAGAGGGATAGAGCCGGGCATGGAAGAAGCAAGCCGGATGAATGTCGCGTTAGTCCAGAAGTTATTCCCCAGGACTGACTTCGCCATTGCCGCGTCGGGCCTGTCGACGATGCAGACTTTTGCGCCGGCGGTGATTGCAGTCGGCTCGCTCTACGGTCTGCTCGGGGCGTTTGACGTCACGCCGGGCTCTTACTTTCATTCCATGGCGCTCGTGGTGGCGCTGCTTGCCATCACGGTGCTGCGCATGCCGCGGACCGCGACCAGTCAGTTGTTCGGCGGAAATTTCGCCGTGGTCATCGCAGTCAGCGTGCGCTGGCTGGTCGTGCTGGCGGTGTTGTTTGCGCTCGGCTACGTGTCGCATGTCTCCCTGCACTATCCGCGGCGCGTGATACTCACCTGGGCGGTTCTCACCCCGGCGCTCATCATCGCCACGACGGTGGGGCTGCAGGCGCTGCTGCGCCGCATGCTCGGGGCCCCTGCCAACGCCCGCAAGGCGGTGATCGCCGGCTGCACCGACTCGAGTATCGCGCTCGCAAGACGGCTGCGCGATCACAACGAGTTCTGCATCTCGATCGCCGGCTTCTTCGATGATCGCGGGCGCGAGCGTCTCAAGGTGAACGGCGAAGTGGCGCTGCTCGGTACGCTGGCCGACATGCCGGATTTCGTGCGGCGCAATGGCATCGAGGTGGTCTTCGTGGCGCTGCCGATCCGGCCCGTGACCCGCGTCATGGAGCTGGTGGATGAGCTGCGCGACTCGACCGCATCGATGTACTACCTGCCGGACATTCATGTGTTCGACCTCATCCAGTCGCGCGGCGAAGTGCTCGACGGCATCCCGGTGATCTCGATGTGCGAGACCCCGTTCCAGGGGCAACGCGCGGCGGCCAAGCGTCTCACCGACCTGCTGCTCACCCTGCCGCTGCTGCTGCTGATCTCGCCCGTGATGCTCGCGATCGCGCTCGCCGTGCGGCTCTCGTCCCCGGGGCCGGTGGTGTTCCGGCAGCGCCGCTACGGCCTCAACGGCGAGCAGATCACGGTCTACAAATTCCGTACCATGACGGTGCTCGAGGACGGCCCGGTGACCGAGCAGGCGAGCCGCGAGGATGCACGCTTCACCCGCGTGGGCCGGTTCCTGCGCCGCTACTCGCTCGATGAGCTGCCGCAGCTGATCAACGTGCTGCAGGGGCGCATGAGTCTCGTCGGTCCGCGCCCGCACACGGTCGCGCACAACGAGACATACAGAAAACTCATCAAGGGTTACATGCTGCGCCACAAGGTGCTGCCCGGGATCACCGGTCTTGCGCAGGTGAACGGCCTGCGCGGCGAGACGCGCGAGCTCGAGCAGATGGAGGCGCGGGTGCGCTTCGACCTCGAGTATCTGCGCTGCTGGTCGCTCGAGCTCGATCTGGAGATTCTCGCCCGCACCGCCGTGCGGGTGCTCAACGACTCCAAGGCGTTCTGATGTGACGTGAATTCCACCCCTGCCTTGCGGCGCTGGGCCGCGTTGACCGCGGCGGCGTGCGCGCTTGGGGCCGGACCCCTTCAGTACCTCGATGAGACGACCGGCGCGACGGTCGCGGCCGTCGGCCGGCCGCTCGTGTTTGCGCATGAGCGTTCGACCTTGGGCCGCGATCTGGTGACGCTGGCCGCAGCGGCGGTCGATCAGAGCGGCAAGGTGAGTTACATCCTGGTCGCCTACTTCTGGTCGACGGGTGTACCTGTTGACCGGCCGATTGCTCCTGACCGACTGATCCTGCAGGCCGACGGTCAGCGCATCGGGCTCGCCCGGCTCAGTCAGTCCGCCCGCGATGCCGGCATCGGCCAGCCCGTGCACCACCCGCCTTTCGGCACGGCAACGCCCTACGCGTACGCGATCGACCTGCCGACCGTGCAGCGCATTGCTGCATCGCGTGACCTGGAGCTGTATCTCCAGGGCGACAGCGCACCGCCGGGCTACCGACTTCTCGAGGACGGTCGCAGGTCGCTTGAGGACTGGGTGCGCTTCCTCGGCGAGCACCCCCTCTGACTTAGGACTCCTGTCCTCTAGTCCCACCAAAAACGCGAGCAGCTTCACGGGTGCCTCGAGGGGGCGCCCGTATGATCTCGTTGGGGCCAATAGAACGACTTATGTCAAATACCCAGACCGTGCGTACGCTCGCCGACCCCGAGGAGGCGACGCCAGGCGCGACCACGACGCTGGTCAGGGCGGACTCAAAAGCGGACAGGCTTCCCGAGCTTCACCCACAGCTCATGGCGCAACTGCGGGAACTGCAGCTGCGCACCGGCAAAGCGACCCCCGACGTTGCCATGCTGCTGCGTCTCATCAATTCCCACTATCAGACCATGGAGGGCGAGCGCCGCGGCGTCGCCGAGTCCATGCGGCTCATGGCGGACGAGGCCCGGGCGCTCGCGCTCGAGGCGCGCGAGCAGAGCTCCGAGCGACTGCAGGTCATTCTCGATCACATCAAGGACGTGGTGCTGGCGCTCGATGAGCAGGGCGTGGTCCGCACCTTCAACCCGACCGGCGAGCGCGTCTTCGGGTTCGAGGAGGCCGAAGTCGTCGGCCGGTGCGTCGATACGCTGATCCCGGCGCTCGCTACGGCGGGCGAGAGCGTCCCCGAGGCGCTCCAGCGGCTCGCCGCCGCTCTCGGCGACACGGCGCTCGACCTCGCGGCACGCGAGCTCACCGCGCGCCGCAAGGACGGCACGGAATTTCCCGCCGAGATCGCCGTCAGCCGCGCGCCGATGTCGAGCCGCGAGATGTTCGTGCTGTGCCTGCGCGACATTACCGAGCGGCGCCAGTCCGAGCAGGCGATGCGCGAGAGCGAGGCGCGCTACCGGCTGCTCGTCGACCACGCACCCGATGCCATCGTGGTGCTGGACGTGGCGAGCGGGTGCTTCATCGACGCCAACGACAAGGCGCAGAAGCTCTTTGGGCTCGAGCGGGCGCGGCTGTTCGAGGTGGGTCCGGGGGACTTGAGTCCCGAGCGCCAGCCCGACGGAGCGCTGTCCGCCGAGCGCGCCCGCAGCTTCATCAGCCGCTGCCTGGCTGGCGAGCCCCAGGTCTTCGAGTGGGTGCATCGCAACTCCGCGGGCCGCGAGCTCATGTGCGAGGTGCGCCTCGTCGGCCTGCCGAGCGGCGGCCGGCAACTGGTCCGCGGCAGCATCGCCGACATCTCCGAGCGCAAGCGCAGTGAGCGCCTCGCCGCCAGCGAGCGCGAGGTGTTCGAGCAGATGACGCGCACTGCGCCACTGCCGCACGTGCTCGGCTCCATCACCCGTCTGGTCGAGTCGGCGGGCGTCGGCACGCTGGCGGCGGTCAGCGTGCTCGAGGAGAGCGGCCGGGCCTTCGCCTACATGATCGCACCCGAGCTGCCTGCAGCGCTCCGTACCGCGCTCGCGCGCGCCAGCGTCGACATCCGCAACGGCTCGTGCGCTGCGGCGGTGTATCTCGGCCGCCAGGTGCTGGTGGCGGACATCGGCGCCGACCCCTGCTGGCTCGAGCCGCGCGCCGCAGCGCTCGGCGCGGGTCTCACGGCCGCCTGGTCGACGCCCATCAAGGCGGCGGGCGGCAAAGTGCTGGGCTCGCTCGGGGTCTTTCGCGCCGAGCCGGGTCTGCCCTCGCCCGCGGAGTCGCAGATCATGGCGCGCGCCGCGCAGCTCGCCGGCATCGCCATCGAGCGGCGCCTCGCCGAGGAGGCGCTGCGCTCGAGCGAGGCGAAATTCCGCGGCCTGTTCGAGAGCATCGCCGAAGGCGTCTACCAGAGCGGGCGCGACGGCCGCCTGCTGTCGGTCAACCGCGCGTTCGCCTCCATGCTCGGCTACGCAAGCCCCGAGGAGCTGTGCGCGCTGGCGGAGGCGACCGCGCTCTACTGGGATCCGGCCGACCGCGCCGAGTTCACGCGGCGCGTGGAGTCGGAAGGCGAGATCCGCGACGCCGAGTTCCTCATGCGCCGCCGCGACGGCCAGCAAATCGTGGTGCTGGAGAATGCGCGCCCGATGCGCGACAGCGCCAACCGCATCATCGGCTACGAGGGCACGATTGCCGAGATCACCGAGCGCAAGCGCGCCGAGCAGGCGGTGTTCGCCGAGAAAGAGCGCGCGCAGGTCACGCTGCAGTCGATCGGCGATGCGGTGATCACCACCGACGCCGCCGGTTGCATCGAGTACATCAATCCGGTGGCTGAGCGGCTCACCGTCTGGAGTCTCCAGGAGGCGCGCGGTCAGCCGATCGGCGCGGTGCTGCGTCTGCTCGACGAGCGCACCCGCGAGCCGGTCGAGAACTCCCTCGCCGGCGCCCTGGGGCGCGGGGAGGTCGGCTCGGCGAGCGATCAATCGGTGCTGATCACGCGCACCGGCAACGAGGTCGCAATCCAGGAATCGGCGGCGCCGATCCGCGACCGCCAGGGCAAGGTCATCGGCGCGGTGGTCGTGTTCCACGACGTGACCCGCGAGCGGCGGCTGAAGCGCGCACTCGCCTACCAGGCGAGCCACGACGCACTCACCGGGCTGATCAATCGGCGCGAGTTCGACAACCGCCTGCACGCCGCGCTCGGATCCGCGCAGCGCGGCGAGGGCGTCCATGCGCTGCTCTACATCGACCTCGACCAGTTCAAGGTTGTGAACGACACCTGCGGTCACCAGGCGGGCGACCGCTTGCTGCGCGACCTCACCGGCCTCTTGCAGACGCGGGTGCGCACCTCCGACACCATCGCGCGCCTCGGCGGCGATGAGTTCGGCGTGCTGCTCGAGGGCTGCACGCTCGAGCAGGCCTCGCGCATCGCCGAGGCGATCCGCCAGGCGATCCGTGATTTCCGCTTCGTATGGGGCGCGAGCACGCTGTCGGTGGGCGCCAGCATCGGCATCGTGCAGATCCGCGCCCAGACCGAGAACGTCGCCGCCGTGATGAGCGCCGCCGACCTCGCCTGCTACGCGGCCAAGGACGCCGGCCGCAACCGCATTCACGTCTATGACGCCGACGGGGTGTCGAACCGCCACCGCGAGATGCAGTGGGTCGGGCGCGTCACGCGCGCCGCCGAGGACAACCGCCTGGAGCTTTACTTTCAGCCGATCGTGCCGCTCGGCGCCGGGCACGAGCGCCCGTTCTATGAGCTCACCGTGCGGCTGCGCGAGGACGGCGGCGCGCTGGTGCCGCCGTCGGAGTTCATTCCGGCGGCCGAGCGCTACAACGTCATGTCGGTGATCGACCGCTGGGTGGTGGCGCGCGCCGTCGAGCTGCTGCGCCAGCGCCTGCAGCGGGGCGAGCCGCTGCCGCTGCTCGCGGTCAACCTGTCGGGGACCTCCCTCAACGAGCAGTCGTTCGTCGACTTCGTGCTGCAGAGCGTCGGCGAGCCGGCGGTGGCCGCAGCGCTGTGCTTCGAGATCACCGAGACTGCCGCGGTCATGAGCCTGTCGAACGCCCGCTATCTCATGAGCGAGCTGAAGGCGCGCGGCTGCAAGTTCTCGCTCGACGATTTCGGCACCGGCGTGTCGTCATTCGTCTACCTGAAGACCCTGCCGGTGGACTATCTGAAGATCGACGGCCAGTTCGTCAATCACGTCGCCCAGGACCCGGTGAACCGCAGCATGGTGGAGGCAATCGCCAAGGTCGGGCGCGCGCTCGGCATCGCGACCGTGGCCGAGTGCGTCGAGAGTCAGGCCGTGCTGGAGGAGCTCAGGCGCATCGGGGTCGAGCTCGCGCAGGGCTTCCACCTCGCGAGGCCGCTGCCGATCGCACAGCTGCCGGTGTAAACGCCGCGGCAGTCGCCCCCGCGGTGCGGGCTTCGTCCCCCGGGGCGCACATTGGTCCCGCGGGCGGCTAGAATGCGCGCCTCTCGTACCGCCCGTGGGAGCACCGTGCGCAACCCCTTTCGCGTCCTCGGCCATGTCGCCGGCCTGTGCGCCGCGCTGTTTCCGCTTTTGTGCGCACACGCCTGGGGCGCGGCGCCCGGCCGTGACCGCGGCGACGAGCAGGTCGCGACTGAGCTGCGCGATGCGGCGCTCGGCGGCGAAGACATGGCCTGGGAATGGGTGAGTGAGCTCACCACCCGCTTCGGCCCGCGTCCGGCGGGCTCGGCGAGTGAGCTGCAGGCCGCCGAGTGGGCGGTGAAGCGACTGAAGGCGCTCGGCCTCGAGAACGTGCATCTCGAGACCTTCCCGCTGACCGCGTGGGTGCGCGGCGTCGACTCGGCGCAGATCGTCGCACCGGCGCCGCAACCGCTCGCCGTGGCCGCGCTCGGCGGTTCGCCGCCGACGCCCGTCGGCGGACTCGAAGGCGCGGTGGTCGAGTTTCCGACCTTCGGCGATCTGAAGTCGGCGCCCCCTGCATCCCTCACCGGCAAGATCGCCTTCGTGGACCAGCGCATGGTGCGCATGCAGGACGGCTCGGGCTACCCGCTCGCCGTTGCGGCCCGGACCGACGGGCCGGCGGAGGCCGCCAAGCGCGGCGCGATCGCCTTCCTGCTGCGCTCGGTCGGCACCGACAGCAATCGCATTCCCCACACCGGCACGGCGAGTTACGTCGACGGGCGGGTGCCCGTGCCCGCGTTCGCGCTCTCTGCTCCCGATGCCGATCAGCTCGAGCGGCTCAAGGCGCTGGGTGAGACGGCGCGCGTGCGCCTGGTCTCGACCGCCTCCTACGTGCACGATGCGCACTCGCAGGACGTGGTCGCTGACATCCGCGGCCGCGAGCATCCCGACGAGGTGGTGCTGCTCGGCGCCCACCTCGACAGCTGGGATCAGGGGACCGGAGCGATCGACGACGGCGCCGGCACCGCGATCATCGTCGCGGCAGCGAACCTGATTCGCAATCTCCCCGAGCGGCACCCGCGCCGCACGGTGCGTGTCGTGCTGTTCGGCTCCGAGGAGGTGGCGCAGCCGGTGGCGCCGTTCGGCGCCTTCGGCGGTCATGCCTATGCCGACAACCACAAGGCGGAGCTCGCCCGCCACGTGCTCGCGGGAGAGAGCGATCTCGGCGCCGATCGCATCTACCGCCTGGCGCTGCCGCGCGCAGTGATCGACAGCGACTTCTCCAGGACCGTGTTCCGGGTGCTCGAGCCGCTCGACGTGCTGCCGGCCAAGGAACCGCCGGAGGATGCGGGCACCGACGTCGGCCCGTCGGTCGAGGCGGGCGTACCGGCCTTCCTCTTTTTCCAGGACGCCACGCGCTATTTCGACATCCACCACACCCCGGACGACACGCTCGACAAGATCGATCGCGAGCAGCTCGACCAGAACGTCGCCGCCTGGGCGGTACTGGTATGGCTGGCGGCCGACAGCGAGGTGGACTTCCGCGCGCACGCGCCCGCACACTGAGGCGCCATGAGCGAGCAGGTGCTGATCTCGAGTGCGGACGGCGTGTGCGAGCTGCGCCTCAATCGCCCGGAGAAGCGCAACGCCATCACCTTCGCCATGTACGCGGCCCTCGCCGCGGGGCTGGCCGCTGCGGGCGCCGACACGCAAGTGCGCGCGGTGCTCATCTGCGGGGAAGGGCCGGGGTTTTGCGCCGGCAACGATCTGAACGATTTCCTCGCCGGGCCGAAATTCAGCGCCGCGCACCCGGTCCTGGCGCTGCTGCGCGCGCTCGCGACCTTCGAGAAGCCGCTGCTGGCCGCGGTGCACGGGCAGACGGTGGGTATCGGCGTGACGCTGCTGCTGCATTGCGATCTGATCGTCGCGGCGCGCAACACGCTCTTCAGCCTGCCGTTCGTCAAGCTCGGGCTGGTGCCCGAGGCAGCCAGCTCGCTGCTGCTGCCGCGCCTCATCGGCGCGCAGCGCGCCGCGGAGCTGTTGTTTCTAGGCCAGCCGTTCGATGCCGCGACGGCGCACGCGCTCGGATTGGTGAATCGCGTGGTCGAGGACGACCGGCTGGCGGAGGAGGCGCGAGCGCTCGCGCGCAGCATCGCGCAGCAGCCGCGTGAGGCGCTGCTCGCGACCAAGCGGCTGCTGCGCGGTGATCCCACCGAGGTGCTGGCGCGCATCGAGGCGGAAGCGCGCGTGTTCGCCGCGCTGCTTGAGTCCGAGGAGTTTCGCGCCGGCGTGCGCGCGTTCCTCGCCCGGGGGCGCCCTTAGGGCCGCGCAGCCGTGGCCGTGTACTCGATCGACGGGCTGGTGCCGGTGGTCGACCCCGCCGCCTTCGTGCATCCGCAGGCCGTGCTCATCGGCGATGTGATCGTCGCGGCCGGCTGTTACGTGGGTCCCGGAGCATCGCTGCGCGGCGACTTCGGGCGGATCGTGGTGGGCAGGGGCTCGAACGTGCAGGACAACTGCATCCTGCACGCCTTTCCAGGCAAGGACACGCTGCTCGAGGATGACGCGCACATCGGCCACGGTGCGGTGCTCCATGGCTGCATCGTGCGGCGCGGCGCGCTCATCGGCATAGGCGCCATCGTCATGGACGACGCGGTGGTGGAGGAGGAGGCGATCGTCGGGGCCGCGAGCTTCGTGCCGGCGGCCTTCACCGTGCCGCGCCGCTCGCTCGCCATGGGCGTACCGGCGCGCGTGGTGCGCGAGCTCAAGCCCGACGAGATCGCCTGGAAGGCCGAAGGCACGCGCGAGTACCAGGAGCTCGCGCAACGCTGCCTGGCGACGCTGCGTGAGTGTCAGCCGCTCGCCGTGCCCGAGCCCGACCGCCCGCGCTACCGCGGCGGGGCGGCGGTTCCGCTGCACACCCTGCCGCGCAAGTAGCTCAGTCCTTCGGCGCCGGGTCCTCGGAGTCGGGGTTGAGCACGCCGAACAGCGCCGGAACGCAGGCGTAGAACAGGCGGATCTTCTCCGCCTTCACCAGCTCGAGCAGCTGGTGCGCCTGTTCGTCGCTGACGATGAACTCGACTTCCACGGTGAGGGTTCCTGCCAGCTCGAAGAAGCGGCTCTCGTGCAGCACGTGATGGCGGCCGAAACCCGCCATGGCGCGAAACGCCGAGCCGCCGGGGACGCCGAGCCGGTTCGCCTGCTCGAGCAACCATTCCCACACCAGCCGCCCGTGCAGGCGGTGGCCCTCGTGCACGTAGAATCTCAGGAACGAGCCTTGCATGCCTCAACTCCGCAGCCAGGCAACCGTGCCGATGCCGGCGAAGGTCATGATCAGCGACCCCAGCAAGTGCACCGCCGCGGCGCCGAGCGCCCACGACGCCCGACCCTGCTGCAGGAGGGTGACCACCTCCGCGGAGAAAGTCGAGAAGGTGGTCAGCCCGCCGCAGAAGCCGGTGATGACGAACAGCCGCCACTCCGGGGCGAGCGCCGAGTAGCTCGCGAACAATGCGACCGCGAGTCCGATCACGTAGCCGCCGATGAGGTTGGCGGCGAGCGTGCCGGGGGGAATCGTCGTGAAATACGCATTCAGCCGCATCCCGAGCCACCAGCGCAGCAGCGCCCCGAGGCTCGAGCCGAGACTGACGGCGAGGATTGCTTTCCACATAGGTCCGCGGTCCTTGTACCGGGGCGCGCGGCGCTGTGCAACGGTTGCAGTATGCTGTCGGCCCTCAAAGGGGAGCCAGGGGGTACGGTCATGCGGTTTTCGAGTCCCGGTGTTGGGGTGTTGGTGGTGGCGGTGGCGGTGGTGGCGGTAGTCGCGCTCGGCGGCTGCTCGCGCGAGTCGCCTCAGCAGACGCCCGATGCACAGCTGCGTGCCCTCTACACCGCCGAATGGCAGTGGCGCATGCAGCAGTTCGCCGAGGACGAGGACGACACCCGACCGGTCGCCGATCACCTGCCGAAGGTCGACCCGGCCTCGCAGGAGCTGCGACTGCAACGCTGGGAGGACACACTCAAGCAGCTCGATGCCATTGCGCGCGCGAGCCTCTCGGTGCCGGAGCAGGTGAACTACGACATCTATCGCTTGCAGCTCCAGGGGCTGATCGCCAATCAGAAGTTCCGCGACTTCGAGATGCCGGCCAATTCCGACACCGCGTTCTGGACCAACCTCGGCTACACCGCGCGGCGGCCGTTCCGCACCCTCACCGACTACGAGCACTGGATCGCTCAGATGCGCGACATCCCGCGTTACTTCCACGAGGAGATGGACGAGATGCGCGCCGGCATGAAGCGCGGCTTCACGCCGCCGCGTGTCACCATGGAGGGCCGCGACTCATCGATCACCGCGGTGACCGAGGCGACGCCGGAGGCGAGCCTCTTCTACACGCCGTTCCGCGACATGGCGGGCATACC
>Ga0070761_10002042_pt1 | contig 12552 bp, 10 predicted proteins | sample HubBroMetageREF1_FD_66724 | JGI IMG/M metagenome (GOLD analysis project Ga0070761, IMG submission 66724) | Reference soil microbial communities from the Hubbard Brook experimental Forest, New Hampshire, USA - Hubbard Brook CCASE Soil... | ecosystem: Environmental > Terrestrial > Soil >...
GGCAAGGGGGCTCGTGACCCCGCCTGCGAGGAGGGCCGGGATCGCAAAGACGAGGAGGAATCCGGACGCCCAGGTCTCGAGTCCCGGTCCCCAGAGCACGAGGGAGAGCACGGCGCTCACGCCCAGGATCCCAGCGGAGGCGACGGCTACGGACGGCGCCCGGAACAACAACGTGCTTCGATGAGGAGTTCCCTCGCCGTCGGAGTCGGCGGGGAGAGGGTCAGGTGGCCCGGTCACGTCGCACCTCCTCCAGGATCGCGCGGAATCCCTCGCCGAGACCTTGCTCCTCCGTGATCGTTCCCGTCACCAAGAGTTGGGCTCCGGCATCCAGGAGCGCCCGCGCATCCGGACCGGTGCGGATTCCGCCGCCGACGACGAGCGGAACGGACAGGACCGACCGGACCCCCCGGACCATGTCCGACGGTACGGGCTGCGGTGCGCCGGACCCCGCTTCGAGGTAAACGAACCGCATCCCGAGGAGCTCGGCGGCGAGGGCATAGCCGGCGGCCACGTCGGGGCTTCCGCGGGGGACGACGTCCACCTGTCCGACCTCGCCGACGCGCATGCCGGGCGCGATCACAAGGTAGCCGAGCGGGATGGCTTCGAGCCCCATCCTCCGCACGACGGGCGCGGCCCGCGCGTGGGTGCGAATCACGAGGTCGAGGTTGCGGGAGTTGAGGAGGCTCATGAACAGAATCGCGTCGGCCTTGGGCGTGAGCGAACCCGCTCCCTCCGGAAAGATGACGACGGGCGCCTCGACCTCGGCCTTCACGGCAGCCGCGGTCTCGTCCATGACCTCGCGCGAGATGCCGGTCGACCCGCCGAGAAGGATCACGTCGCTCCCGAGGTCGACCGCGCCGCGCGCAACGCGGGCCGCCTTCGCGCCGGGAGATTTGTCCGGATCGATGAGCGTGAAATGCACCGGTCCCTTCGCGAGCTGCTCGTGAAGGTACCGCTCCACGCGGCCCGTCCCGTGGGGGGCCGTCACCGGAACGCCACCGCCAGGAAGGCGAACAATGCGATCGTCATCGCGAGCTTGCTCATCGACTGCTCCCAGTGGAGACGGTTCGGGAGGGTGGCGACCGACACGACGAACACCGCATCCGCGGCGAGGACCAGAGCGAGGTAGATAATTCCGGCGACGCTCGCGAGGTGGACGAACCAAAAGAGCGGCACGAAGCTTAACGCGATGGCGGCCCCGACGGACGCGCGGGCGACCGCCCCCGCCACGGGAAGCCCGTGGGTCTTCGGCAGGGTGTGACGCTCGACGTCGCCTTCGACGTCCTCCATGTCCTTGATCACTTCGCGGCTCGCGGTGGCGAGGAAGGCCATCGCCGCGAACGGCACGACGACCAGGACGTTCCCCGCCGCGGCGCCGCCGTAGAGGAACACCAGACCCGTGAGCGCAGCGACGATCAGATTGCCACCGAGCCCGGCGGCCTTGAGCCGAAACTCGTACGCGAGCATCGCGGCCAACGCGATCGCGAGGATGAGCCCCACGAGCGGTTCGACGAGGATCACCGGGAGCGCCAACTCGATGCCGGCCGCGAACAGACCGACCGCAAGGATTCGGGCGCTTTGCACCGAGATCTCGCCGGTCACGAGCGGTCGACCCGGGTGGTTCACGCGATCCCCTTCGATGTCCTCGAGGTCGTTGAGAACGTTCCCCCCCGCGGTCACGAGAGCGGTGGAGGCGGCGGCGAGGGCGAGAAGGGCCCAGAATTCGGCGGAACCGGTGACCCCGGCCGCGTGCGCGACCAGTCCGCCGACGATGGTCCCGACGAACGAGACCGCGAGATTTCCGGCGCGGACGATGCGGAGTGCCGGATGCACGGCGGGGGATGGCCGAATGCGCCGCTTAACCGTTTGGTTGAATCGGGCTGCGCCCCCTCCCGGCAGCACCGCCCGTCCCACGGGCCGGTGCTCTCGGCCGGGCGTTATATGCGCGTCCGACTCGCTTCCGAGCCATGTCGACGGCGCGCCCGCAACGCCCCCGCGTAGTACGGTTCACGTTGGGGAACGGACTCCGCGTCGTGCTGGCCCCGGAACCGGCGAGTCCCACGGCCAGCGTTTGGGTATGGTACCGCGTCGGCTCGAAGAACGAGCACCCCGGTATCACCGGGGCGTCGCACTGGGTCGAGCACATGTTGTTCCAGGGATCCCCCCGATACGGCAAGGGCGAGACGGACCGGGCGGTCGTGAGCGTCGGGGGCCAGCTGAACGCCTTCACGGACACCGACTTCACCGCCTACTACACCACCGTCCCGAAGGAGCACCTCGCGGTGCCGCTCGACATCGAAGCCGACCGCATGACGAGGGCGCTGATCTCCGACACCGAGGTCGAGCGCGAACGGACCGTCATCCATTCCGAGCGCGAGGGCAACGAGAACTGGCCCGAGTTCCGGGTCGAGGAGGAGCTCTTCCAGCTCGCCTTCCGGATCCACCCCTACCGCTGGGAGGTGCTGGGCCATCGCAAGGACATCGAGCAGTTGACGCCCGGGCAACTTCGACAGTACTATCACGAGTACTACGGAACGCGCAACGCCGTGCTCGTCGTCGCCGGCGGGTTCGACCCTCGCGCCGTAGCTCGGGATGTTCGTCGCCGATTCTCCCGCCTCCCGGCCGGCGGACGCGACGTTCGAGTGGACGAGGTCGAGCCCCCGATCCGCGGGGAACGACGGGCCGACCTCGCCGGTCCCGGGACGACGCCGATCCTCGAGATGGGCTGGAGGTCTCCGGCGATCCGCGACCCCGAAACTCCCGCGACGATGCTCCTCGACACGATTCTCGGTGGGGAGTCCCGGCTGTTCTCGGCCGGGGGCGGTTGGGGTCGGGCGAGCGAGCATCCGTCCGCGCGACTGTACCGGGCGCTCGTGGACCCGGGCCTTGCGGTTCGGGCCACGAGTGAGTGGCGGCCCCGCGATTATCCCGGGCTCTTCACGATCGAAGTCCAAGCCGCTCGCGGCGTGTCACTGGACCGGCTCGAGACGACGGTCGAACACGCCCTCGACCGTCTGAAGCGAACGGGCCCGACCCGGCGGGAAATGGAAGATGCCCGAACGAGGATCCGTCGCGGCGCGGCGCTGGCCTACGAGGGCGCCACGCGGATCGGGTTCCGTCTCGGGTACTTCGCGACCGTGCAGTCCCTCGAACTCGAGGACCGGCTCTATCGATCGCTGCTCCACGTATCCGGGGACGACGTGCGCGCGCGTGCCCGCGCCCTCTTCGATCGGTCCGCTCGTGTCGTCGTCCGATACACTCCGACCGGAGGCGCCGCCGATGAGTAACACGAATCCGCTGCGACTCGAGTACGCCGCGACCCGCGACGGGTTGCGGGTCGTACGTCAGCCGCCGCCTCCCGGGGCGGCGAGCTTCTCCGCCACCTACGTCGGACCCGCGGGCTGGGGATTCGAACGTCGGGGCGAGGAAGGCGTGGCGCGATTCGTCAATCATCTCGTCACCAGTGCGACCCAACGGTACGACCGGGTCGAGCTCGCGCGTCGACTCGATGCCGCCGGGGCGACGCTCTCGCGTCAAGCGAGCCCGGAGTCGGCCGAGGTAACGATCTGGGGGCCCGCGTCGGACTGGTCGAGTCTCCTGGCCCTCCTGGGAGAGGTCGTCCAACACCCGCGCTTCGACCCCGAGGACATTGCTCGCATTCGCCGACAGTTTCTCGAGCGGCAGCTCCGCGAGGCGTCGCAGCCCGGACCCCGCGCGGAGCGCGAACTCCTGCGGGCCATCTTTCCCGAGGGGCACCCGTACCGGGCCACCGGGCTGGGGGAAGGGAAGTCGGTCGCACGGCTGACGCGGGCTCGACTGCGGGAATTCCACCGGACGCACTACGCCGGCGACGGGGGACTCCTCGTGGTGACCGGTTCGGCTCGGCTCTCGGCCGTTCGAGCGGCGATCCTACGGTCGTTCCGGTCCTGGCCGGCGTCCTCTCCCGGCCCGCTTCGAGTGCCCGCACCGCCGCACGGCAAGCCCGAGCGTCGAACGGTCGACCTCCCGGGCCACTCCCAGGTCGAAATCCGTCTCGCCGGCCCCTCGATCCCGGAGAACACGCCGGAATATCCGGCGGCGTTTCTGGCGAACGAGGTGCTCGGCGGTCGACCCCTGCTCTCCCGTCTGTTTCAACGGGTGCGCGAGCAGAACGGTCTCGCCTACCATGCGTCGAGCCATCTCGATAGCATGCGCTCGGGCGGGATCTGGTCCGCCCAGGCGGGTACGGGGGCCGACCGGTGGAAGCGGGTCGTCCCGATGCTCGAGGACGAGCTCGACCGGATCCGCACCTCGCTCATCCCGCGGTCCGAGCTCGAGGCGATCCGGCGCAGTGCGATCGGGGAGATCCCCCTCGCGCTCGAGTCGACCGCGGAAGCCCACGAACTCGCGGTCGACGTCGCGTACCACGAGCTGCCGGAGGACTACCTGCTCCGGTGGCCCGAGCGACTCGCGGCCGTGACACCGCGCACCGCCCGGGAGGCGGCCGCGACGGCGTTCGAACGGCGCGGCTCGGTGACGGTCGTGGTCGGCCCGCTCGGTACGAGGCGCTGAGCGGGCTCGGAACGGGCGGCCCGTTCCAATACGCACTTATACACCCTCATGCTACGGAGTCTCATGCGGCCTCAGATGAAGGGAGACGCCCCTGCGCCAGGGATGCTCCGGAAGAACATCACCATCACACCGGACGAGGAAGAGTTCCTCGCGCGCCACCCCGAGATCAACCAGAGCGCGCTGTTCCGCCAGATCGTGGAGAGCCTGATGCTGGCCGAGCGCAGCCCGAGCGTTGCGTCGACCCAGCAGGTCCGCCTCGGACGGGCTGTCTACCGGTCCGGCGCGATCATGTTCCAGAAGCCGAACGAGAAGCGCCGGTAGTCCGGCCCTCCCGTTCGCGGGTCGGCGCCTCCCCGTCCCGCCGTCGCGGCGCGATGCCGTCCAGCGCCGGGAGTCGAGCGTCCTCGGCCCGGGCGAACAGGAATCCCTCGGCTCCCGGCGTTTGAGCGAACGCCTCCTCCGCCGTCCGGTGCTCGAATCCCACCAGCGCGTGCTTCGAGATCAAATGGCCGAACGCCCACCGCCGTCGCAGGGCAAGGTCCGTGAAGTGGGGCGCGTAGTGCCCCCCTCCGATCCCTACGGCCGCGCGGTCGCCCGGCTCGACGGTGAACGACACCAGGGCGTCGGCGAGGACTCGTACGGCCTCGGTCGGCGGCTCCAAGGCCGTTCCGAACCCGATCTCCGCGAAGAACGCCGGCAGCGTGAGTTCCGGTCCGTGGTGGGTTGCTTCGAACGTGACCGGCCACCCGGCCGGGTCCGCCCGCTCGTGGAGTGCGCGCAGGACCGACGTCATCCGAAGCGGGTCCGTGGGGACGAGGGTCCGAGGCCGTCCCCCGACCTCCGCGGTCGGACCGGGATTACCGAGCGGATGGACCGTGAGGCATTCGATGTTCCGCTCGCTCCGATGGAGGGACGGGAAGATGATCGTGGGTCGCGTGTCGCGGACGAAGGTCGGAAGTCGACGATCCAGAAGTTCGTCCGTGATGTGGTGGCCCGGGCGTCGGAGCAGCCAGGCCGCCGGCGTGAGTTGCCGGATCGGTGAACCGTCGACATGCGCGCCCGTCGCTTCGGGGGTACCCCACCGCTCTCCGACGGCCCGCGCCACCGGATCCTCCGCCGAGAGCACGACGAGGTAGCCGGAGGTCATCGGCGCGCGAGTACGGTCCGATAGAATACGTTGCGACCGCGCAGCGCGAAGGTGCGAGAAGGTGCTCCCGGCAGAAAGCGCCGTCTAAACCTTGGAAACTCCCACGAAGTGGCAGTTCAAGAGGGTCGAGGGATCAATGCGACCCGGGAACGGGCTTCCGCGCGATGACCACGTCCATCGCCTTCCGATGGGGAACGCCGCCGGAGTTCGAAACGAACTCCCCCTGCCCCGAGTCCAAGATCTCCCAGTCCCAGTAGTAACCCAGCAGTTCACCGGAGCGGAACGGAGACGCAAATGGATTCGTCGTCGGGGGGGGAATGTAGGGTTTCGGTACGTCGGCGTTCATGGCGTTGATCCCCCCCGGCGCGGTGCTCGCTTTGAAGTGTTCGAAACGGGCCGTTCGAATGCGACGCGGAAGGTTGTTCAGGGCACCCGAAGAAAACACGACATCCACTCGATGAGGCAGCCGGTAGCTTCGAAGGTCCCCGACGCGAAATCGAACGTTGACCCCGAGCCGAGCCGCTCGGCGCTCCGCCTTTCGGACTCCCACACTCGAAATGTCCACGCCCAGGACCCGGTAGCCTCGCCGGGCAAAGTAGATCGAGTCGCGGCCTTCGCCGGACCCTAGGTCGACCAACGTACGAGGCGAGCGCGGAAGTGAGCGTGCGATGCGAACGACATCGCGCGCCAACCGGGTCGGCTTGCCTCCCCAGTACAATCCAGGTCGGGCGTACCGTTCATCGTAGACCGCCTTCGTCAACGCCCGCGTGCCCCCGTCCCATCGGCGCAATCGCCTCGATCGGGGGGAGAGAAGGAGCGGCCAGATTTGAGATGGTGCTCCCGGCGGGAGTTTCCCGGACCGGTCCGCGGGGGCCGTCCGATTTGAACCCGCGTCAGAGGCTCGAGAGGCCTCTATCCTTGACCACTAGACTACGGGAGCGCCCGGGCTCCGTAAGGGACCCGCTCCTTGAGCCTTTCTGTGAATCCGGTCGTCCCCCGTTGAGGGAGCGAAGCGCCTATGAGGTCGCTCCCGATGTTCGGGTCGTGACTCCTCCCGTAAAGGCGCGGAGCGGCCACATCCTGCTCGACCCGAAGCGGTCGTACAAGGACCTGGTTCGCGTCTACCCCGAGATCCACCGGCGTGTCGTCGAAATGAACCGGCCGTTCGTGAAGGAGACCGACCCGCTCCTGCCCGAAGTACTCCTGGACGAGAACCTCCGGGACTTGAAGGGGAACCGAAAGCCGACGGGATACAACCGTCAGGACGCGTTCGGACTTCGTCTGATCTTCCCGCTGTCCGACGAGCGGCGCGCGGAATTCTACTTCACCAAGCCGGCCCGGTGCCAGGAGGTCGTGCAGATCACCGAGCAGGTCTCGGTGCTCCTGCGGCGACGGGGGATCAAGCACACGGTCGAATACGACCGCTTGCCGCTGGGTCCGCCCCGGGGTCCGCCCGGACTGCCCCCGATCGGTGCGGCGACCCCGTTCGGTTCGACCTGAACCCGGTCCCCACTACGGTTCGGTCGGGGGCCGGCGGAACGGCCAGAATGCCGGGGCGGGCGTTGTGCCCGTCGCCGGAGCGGCGGTCGGAGCGGGAGTGGCGGTCGGTGCCGGTGCGTCTCCCTGGAGCAGTCGGAGCGCTTCCCGCGCCTTTTCGAGGGCCGCGGAGTAATCCGTTTCGCGCAGTCGGATCGACTCCGAGAGGAGTTGGCGCGCTTGCGTCGTGTCGACGCGGTTCTGTTGGGCCCGCGCGAGCGCGGCATCGATGAGGTAGTGGAGATTCATCAGCTCGCGGTGCAGCGACTTGCGCAGATTGAGATCCTCCTCGGCCGCGAGGAGGCCGCGCGCGGCGTCGAGGAGTTTGCCGTCGCGGTCCATCGTTTCGATCTCGCGGATGCGCTCCTGGACGGTGCCGACGCTCACGTGCAGCCCCTCGTGAGCGAAGTTGAGCTCGGTGGCGACATCGCGGAGACGGCGAGAGAACGGTTCGCGCACCGCTTTCTCGAGGGCTGGGAGCGCTTCGGCGAGCAATCGCTCGGCGTCGGCGAACCGTCCCGAGTCGACAGCGCTCCGCGCCTCGCTGAACGTCTGCATCACCGGGGTCGTGTCGAGCCCGAGCCGTTCGCCCACCCACAGCTGCGCCTTCAGTTCCCCGATCTGCGCCTCGATCCGCTCGTGCCGACGGCGCTGCACGAGTTCGAGCTCGGTCCGGACGAGCTCGAGGGCCGCGGGGAAGTCCCGCTTCTCCCGGAGCGTCGCGAGCCGCTGACGCGTTTCGTCGCGCCGGGCGGATTCACCCGGCGAGATCGGCCCCGCCCGTAGCGCCTCGGCTTCGACCTCGCGCCATCGGACCTCGACGACCGCCTCGAACGCGCGCCGGATCGCCACTTCGGCCCGGTCGATCGCCTCGCGCACCTGCTTCCACTCGCGGGCCCGGAGGGCCGCCTCGGCTTCGGCGACGATCGCTTCGACGGGGTCAATCTCGGTCGTCAGCTTCTCGCGACGACCCTGTTCGACAATGCGGCGGAGTTCGCCGAGGGGGCCGGTGAACAGCTTTTCGATCGCCCAACGTGCCATCTCGGTCGATTCGCGCGCGGCGCGGATCGTTTCGGGATACTGGCCGGCTTCCTCGAGGCGACGGGCGTCCCCCAGCTTCGCGGAGGCCTCGCTGACATCGGCCCCGAGTCCCTTCGATTCGGAGAGCTGGCGGTCGGCCGCCGCGAGCGCATCCTTCGCGCGGCGATGATTCTCACGGACGATCACGAGGGCATCCGATGCGGCGAGCGCGTGCTCGAGCACCAGCGGGAAATCGCGGCCCTGGAACGCAGACTTCGCCGCCGCAACCTCGGCCGCCGCCGCCGGCGCGACCACGCCCTCGCTCACGGCCCGGTTGAGGGAGCGTTCCGCGGCCTGTACCGAGCCCTCGGCCACCCGCCGCTGGAGGTCGACCCGCTCGAGCTCGGACTCGCTGCGCCCGGCGAGCTTCAGCGCCTCGACGGCCTTCCCCTCGTCGAGTGCGATGCGCGCCTGGTGAAGGAGATTCTCGGCGACCGTTGTGTCGGCGCCCTCGCGACGCAGCCGCGTAAGCATCGCCTGGAAGCTCGCGAGCGTCTTCGAGACGTGCTGGTAGGTCGCCTGGAGCAGTTCGCGCTCGAGGGGGCCGCCCAGCTCGACGACCCGAGCGTACTGGCGCTGGGCGAGACCGGCCTCGAGGCGTTCCATGGCCGATCGGAGCGACGGAACCTCCACGTGGAGAAGGTCCGCCTCCGCGAGCGCCTCTCGAGCTCGCTTCGCCACCCGCTCGGCGTGTTCCACGAATCCCCGCGTGTCGACGAACTCGGCCCGCGCTTCGTCGAGCAGCGCGGACGCGCCGGCGGGAACGGGGAGTGCGATCCGCCGCCGCGCCTCGGAGAGGGGAGAGAGGATCCGGTCGACGTCCACGCCCGCACCGCGGGCGATGTCGAGGTCGCGCTCGAGCCCACGGAGGTTCTCCTCCAGCACCGGGCGGACGATCGCTATGATCTCCTCGTGAACCAAACGGGCTTGAGTGCGGGTGGCTTCGGGTGGCGCCGTCGTGATCTCGGTTCGCATCCCACCGAGCCGAGCGGCGAACGATTCCATCGGGACTCCGAGGCGACGGCCATCTTCGGTCAACCGCTCGATGTCCGCGAGGAGGCGCGTAGTCTCCGCGCGAGCCTCCTCGTTGCGGAGACCGGTGTCGACCGTCTCGAGCAGCGTGCGGGCCTTGTCAAAGTCGAGCGCCTGGAAGGCGACGCGCGCCTCGCGAAGTGGGTCGTAAAAGGCGGTGGTGTCGCTCCCGGTCTCGCGGACCCGGGCCAGGGTATCCTGGGCAACGTTGAGCGACGCCACGATCTCTTGCGCCCCGTTCAAGGTCCGTTGGGCATCGTCTTCGAGGCGACTCGCGACCTTGTACGCCTCGGCGTATTTCGCCGCGCGCGCGGCGGACTGTGCGGTCTCGAGCTGGCCGCGGAATTTGGAAAGGTCCAACCCCATCGTGTCGAGTTCGACAAGCGCGAGCTTCGCGTGCGAAACAGCCTCCTCGCTGCGGATGAGTTGCTGCTGCTGCGCGCGCTTACGGATCTCCTGCGAGGCGCGCGACGCCTGCACGAAGTCGCCCATGTTGAAGATCTGCTGGACCTCGTCGATCTGGCGCTGGATCTCGTCGCCGGCCCCGCCCATGGATTCGAGGATCTGGCCCTCGACCTCGAGTTCCTCCACGAGTGCGGACGCGTGGGCCGCGAACACCGCAGCAAAGTCCCGTTCGGCGCGACGCAGGCTCTCGATCGCGCCGACGAGGTCGTGTTTGATCCGAAGGGTCACGTCGGCGTCGGCGAGCAGGCGGCGCGTCGGGGCCGCGAGCGCCTCGTCCGGGATGTCGGTGAATCCCTTTTCCATCTCCTCGATGCGCCGGGCGACGAACGGTTCCGCCGCCGCGCGGAGCGCCACCTCCACCTTCGCGAGATGCTCCACGCCATCGGCCAGGTTGCCCGAATCGAGAAGGGCGCGGACCTCGGTCATGGCCTGGTCCGTGTCGGGCGGAAGGAACCCTCGTTCGCGAGCGTACGACCGCACGCTGTCGAGCGCGGTCCACCGCTGGAGGAAGTACTGTAGGGCTTCGCGGCCCACGGCGAGCACCGTCTCTTTGAGAGTCTGGCGCGCGCCCGAGGCCTCCGCGCGGTCCAGCTGACCACGCACCCGCTGGACCTGAGCGTCGAATGTCTCCGTCGAGAACCCCACCCGCCGCAATCGGTCGAGCATATCGACGACGGCTGTGAGCTCGTCACGCCCCGCGTCCAGGTCCTCCGTGAGCCGGCCGACGCGGTCGACCGCCTCCTGGCTCGCGGCGAGCGCTTCGGAGTAGATCTTGAGTCGGAGCGCCTCCCGGGCGCGGTTCATCGCGGCGAAGACATCGCTGGGGTCGCGGCCGAGCCGGCGCGCTTCCGCCACCCGCGGGCGAACTTCGTCCAGGAGCCCCGCCACGACGGCCACGATCGGCTCTTCGGCGGCCCGACGCGCCTCCACGAGGAGCGGCGTGATCTCAAGTGGGGTCGCGGTGGTGACGCGGGCGAGCGCCTCCTCGACCGACTGTTGCGCGGACGTCGGGTCGACACCGTACTCCCGCGTCGCCGTGAGCGCGATCCGGAGGGACTCGAGCGCCTGTACGCCGCGCTCGCGAACGCCCTCGCCGACCTCGACCAACGCGTCCTCGATGGCCTGGACCGTCTCGGGCCAGCGCTCGGGCTCGCTGTCGGTATCGTCCCGCACCGCCGCCTCGAGTCGAGTGGTCGACGCCCCGAACTCGCGGGCGTCGGTGGCCATTCGATTCGCGACGGCCCGAACCTCCTCGCGACGGGTACGCGCCTCGGGGAGTCCCTCTTTGAGCGACCGGCGGATCTGATCGATCGCCTCGACGACCCGGCCCTCCCGGGCGGGGGCCGCGGCCGCGTCGACCAACGCCTCGAACTCGGCACGCCGCGGAGGGGGCAGTTCGACCCATTCCATGACGGCGATCGCCTGGCGACGCGCGGTGGCGACGTAGTCGACCTGGGCCGAGACGAGCGCCGACTCCACCTTCGCGAGTTGAGCGACGGTGTCCGACCACGTGGCGCCCTCGGCCGGATGCGCCAGTTTCTCGAGCTCCGCTGAGATCTCGGGCGGGATTGCGATCCCCGCCCCGGCCAGAGCTCCCGCCGTCTCGACGGTGCGGCGACGACGTGACTCGATCGACGCAGGAACGGTACGCGAGAGGTACTCTGTGAACGCCTTGGCCTGAATTTCCACGCCGTCCCAGTCCGACCGGCGCGCGAGCTCGCGAAGCTGGCTCAGCCGTTCGGGTGCTTCCGCCGGGGAGATCGCCAGGGTCTCGAGAAGGCCGGCCTGTTCCTCGGCCTCCTTCTGCGCGGACTCGGCTGCCTGACGCTTTTTCTTGAGCGCCTCGGCCTTCTCCTGAAGGATGCGAGTGAGCCGCGACGAGCCCACCCCACCGAGGTTCCCGGACCCTGACGTACTGAGCTCCCCCTAGATCCCCAGAACCAACTAGCGAGGATCGGGCATCCGGGATAGTCGATTCATGCGCCGACCCCTTTATAAATCAAGCGCGCGAATTCTTGTCGAAAGGGTAGTCGGACCGCCGACCGGCGGGCGGCTCCGGGCTCACTTTTTCATGATGCGCCGCTTGCCCATGGCGTCGAGGTACTGCACCTCGCCACCGGGGTTCAGCGTGCCCTTGACATCGGGCTCAAGGGCCAAGAAGAAAGTTTCGTACGTCTCCAGGTCCATGAGTTGAACCTCGGTGTCGGTTTGCGAGAGTACCTGGGCCGACTTCTTGCCAATGATCGGAACCTGCACCTTGTGCGTGACCGGAAAGACGACGCTGCGCTTGCGTTCGTCAAAGATGCCGACCGCGTCGATCCGTGCCTTCGCTTCCCCGTGCTTCCCGGGTTTCGAGGTCTGGATGCTGATGATGCGACACGGCTGTTCGTCGATCATCATGTACCGACCCTCCTTCAATTCGCGGATCTCCTGCTGGGTCCAGGCCATCGAGATTCCTCGGGGAGCGGGGATGTACGAGGCGGGATAACCCTTGCCGTGAGTTGGGTGGGGCCTCGTGCGTTCGAGCCTACCATTTATTCCCGAGGGCCCCCTAGGTTCTCTGTCCGTTGGTAAACTCCCCCTCATGGCGAACCTCGCGGAACGACTGGATCCGAAGACGGTCGAGCAAGAAGCTCGAGCACTGTGGGTGGCCCAACGGCTCCCCCCGGCCTCGGGACTTGTCGGCCCGCCCGAGGGTCCGGTCGTCCACCAATTCGAGGGAACGTTCGCGCCCCTCGAGG
>Ga0070761_10002043_pt1 | contig 12552 bp, 14 predicted proteins | sample HubBroMetageREF1_FD_66724 | JGI IMG/M metagenome (GOLD analysis project Ga0070761, IMG submission 66724) | Reference soil microbial communities from the Hubbard Brook experimental Forest, New Hampshire, USA - Hubbard Brook CCASE Soil... | ecosystem: Environmental > Terrestrial > Soil >...
AATCTACCCGCCGGAAAAAAGGTTCGCATCTGGATTCCGGCCGCCCAATCGGATGCGTTTCAGGAAGTGAAGGTCGTTTCCGCCGAGGGTGATTTGCCACTGAAAAAAACGCGCGAGTCAAAGTTTGGCGATGAGATTTATTTTGCCGAGACCAGCAACGCAATCCAGCCGGAACTGCATTTCGACGTGGAATACGAAGTGGTGCGGCATGAACGCGTGACGCTAAATCCGTCCGCGAAAGTGGTGGCCGTTTCTCTATCCAATAAAGAACTACACGAAGACCTGCAGCCTGATGTGCTCGTGCCCGTAAGCGGACTACCGGCCGACCTCGCAGCTACAGTGACTAAAGGAAAGACTGACCTGCTCGACAAGGCTCGCGCCATTTACGACTACGTCTTCACCACTATGAAATATGACAAGACCGGAACGGGCTGGGGACATGGCGACGTGCTCTACGCCTGCGACGCCAAGAAAGGCAACTGCACCGATTTCCATTCGCTGTTCATCGCGATGGCGCGGTCGCAAGGCATTCCGGCGCGCTTTGAGATCGGGTTCCCGTTGCCGCCCGACAAGCACTCGGCCGAGATTGCGGGCTACCATTGCTGGTCCGATTTCTACATTGATGGGAGGGGATGGATTCCCGTGGACATCTCGGAAGCCTGGAAGCATCCGGAGAAACGCGACTACTTTTTTGGATCGCATGACGTGAACCGGGTGCAGTTCAGCATGGGCCGCGACCTGCGCCTGAATCCGGCGCAGGATGGCAAGCCGCTGAACTATTTTGTTTACCCTTACGTAGAAGTCGATGGGCAGGAATATGCGAATGTTTCTTTGGCGTTCTCGTTTGCGGATGTAGCGCCAGCGGTTGCTGCGAAATAGTTTCGGCGTTCCAGACGAATTGACGAATTAAGGCGTGGCAGCGGAGTGACGGCAAAGTTGCATTTCTCTGAGTCAGTTCACTTGCCGCCAGCTGCCATGCCGCCGGGACCGGGATTCCCGGGTGGCTGCGGAGCACTGGGAGGCACAGATGGGGGAATCGGCGATGCACCGTCGGCCGGTTTCGGGACCTCGTCAGAATCTTCCCCGGGACGGCGCAGGCTGGGGGCGTTCGCCGGACGTTCTTCCTGTTCTTTCTTGGCTTCTGTGTCTCTGTCCGGCTTCTCGAGGATCACTTCTTTTTCGGTGCGGACAATTTTCTGGCCGCCAACTTTCATGATTTCGACCCGCACCACTTCGTCGCTCACAATGCGGACGAAGTCCACATCCTGCGGCGGCTCGCCGTAGATCCACTCCTCGTATTCGGTCTCGCCATCCCGCTCGCGCACTTTTTTCGGCGCTTTGCCTTTGGCGTGGAGCACCATTTCCGTGTTCATTCCGACCAGCACCTGGTGCGCCTGAATTGCCGCCTTCACCTTCGGTGGAACAGTATTGAGATAGGCTTCCTCTTTGTTTCGCGCATTGAAATCGAGCACGGGAAAGAGAAGCTCGACCAGCTGCCGAGCGGTCATCTCCGGAACATATTTGTCGAAATACAGATCCAGATAGGTGCCGTGGGGATTGGTCGCCGGTTCATCGTTTCCCGGGGTGGGAACTGGAGTTCCACCGGTGCCGCTCACCTCGATCCGCTGGTACCACTTCTTGTGGCGAATCGGTCCGCCGTTGATTTCGAAATGAATGTGGTCGTCTTTAATCTGGACGTACGAGATGCGGGATGGATCGCCCGGCCTTACAGCTGGCCCCCAGAGAGCCAAGGCCTGTTGCAACTCCAGACCGTTGGGCGAGATCACGCCGCCTTTCAGCTTGAGTCCCTTTGCGCCCATGGGAAAGACAGCGCGCGCATAGACGACCTGGGTCTCAAAGTCACGGATGATTTCGAAGCGCGTCTGCTTCAACATGTGCGGAGCGTTCTCAGCAATCGCGGGGACGGGCGAGGCAGGTGTGGGCGCGGACTGCGCAGTCGAGGTCGGTGCTGACTGATGGTCTGAGGAGGTCGCTGGATTGGGACTCTGGCCGTTGACGCTTTGTCCGTCGACGTTCTGTCCGTTAAGCAGTGGCACGCTGACGAGGATCGCGGGGAGAAGAACGGGAAGAAACAGGAGGGACGTGATGCGAAGACGTTCCATGAAACACCCCGAGGCGACTTCGGCCTATTATAGCGCTGGTCAGGCTCTGGGTCTTTAGGTCTTTAGATCTTCAGCTTGTTGGGCCTAGACGAGATTCAGCGCCTTCTTGATAGTGCCACGCTCTTTCTGAATTTTTTCCTGCAGAAGGGTGATGGCATAGATGAGCTGCTCAGGGCGCGGCGGACAGCCGGGAACATAGATATCGACGGGAATGACCTGGTTGACGCTCTGCACCAGCGCGTAGTTCTGAAATACGCCGCCGGAAGTCGCGCAAGCGCCCATTGAAATCACCCACTTCGGCTCAGGCATCTGCTCCCACAACTGGCGGATGACTGGGGCCATCTTGTTCGAGACGCGTCCGGCAATGATCATCAGATCGCTTTGCCGGGGCGACGGGCGGAAGACTTCGGCGCCAAAGCGAGCAATATCGAAGCGGGATGCGCCCATGGACATCATCTCAATGGCGCAGCAGGCCAAGCCAAACGTCATGGGCCAGATCGAACTCTTGCGCATCCAGTTGACTGCGGAGTCTAGCGTGGTGAGCACGACTCCCTCAGGCGTGGGATTGCCGAAGGTGAGATCCTTGACGGTTTTGGTGCCGTTCTCGACGTCGACGTAGGGTCCGAAGTTCAGTTCGCGGGACATTGTGTTTTCTATTCTACCCGGTAGACGAGGTTCAGTTCTACTGACCGTAGGCCGAAATCGCTTGACAAGAAGAGTTATTGAGATAAGCTTTGCGAAACTTCCCTTGGCTCGGTCGTTTCGGCCCCTGTTGCAACTAACAATCGAAATGCGGATGAAGTGCGGATCAACCACGTCGCGCGCCTTACACATCTACAGTGTGTACCGGACGGAAGGCGCTTTAACAAAAGCTCAAGGAGAGGACTATGAAGTCACTGCACTCTTTTAGCGCCGGTCAGGGCGCCCGCAAACGGCGGAGTCATCTGCCTCCAATCTCGGGTGCCAAGCTACAGGTGCAAGCGACGCGCACGACGCCGCCGAGTTATCCCTTTCAGCCCCTGCCACCGCCCAATGGATCAGCGCCGTACCGGTATGACTTGTCGCAATTGTTGTCTGCGGCCGACGTTCAGGAGATCACCAACGCGGGAGTTCTGGTGTTTCACACTGTCGGGGACACGGGAGACTATAGGGGCCAGCAGCAGACCTTTGTGGCGGAGATGATGACCCAGGACGCGCAAAATCTGCCCGCCAATAATAAGCCCGCATTTTTTTATCACCTGGGGGATGTGATTTATTTTGCGGGCGACATTATTCGCTACCCTGACAACTTTTACCTGACTTACAAGGATTACCCAGGGTTCATCGTTGCCATTCCCGGCAATCATGACTGCCAGCCCGATGACCCGACCGATGGTCCGGGAGACCCGAACAAAACTCCGCTCGACGGCTGGGTGCAGAACTTTATGGCGCAGGATCCCAGTCAGCCTGGCTCAAATAAAACCGGCACTGCCAGAACACCGATGGACTTACCGAATGTCTATTGGACATTTACGACGCCGTTCGCCACCATCATCGGCCTGTTTTCGAACGTGGGAGAAGACCAGGCTGAGATTCACCCGGACCAGGTCGCATGGTTTCAGGGGGAACTGAAGGCCGCCGATCCAAACCGTGCATTGATTGTGACGATTCATCACCCGCCTTTTTCGGGAGACGACGAACACAGCGGAAGCAGCGTGGCGGACCAGGTGCTGATGAGCGGCTTCCAAGCGACCGGCCGGTACCCGAATCTGGTGTTGTCGGGGCACGTTCATAATTACCAGCGGTTCACGAATGTCGTGCAGGGGCCGAAGGGACAACTCCAGATTCCTTACGTGGTCGCGGGTGCGGGCGGTTACACCAACCTTGGCCCAATGCAGAAGGTGAACGGAGCGCTTCCCAAGGTGCCCCTGGCGGTAGGCAGCGGCTTGACCCTCGTGCAATACGACGCGAGCAACTTCGGATTTCTGCGGCTGACGGTAAGCAAGACTCAGATTGTCGGCACCTACATGTCGGCGCCATATGTAGTTGGTGCGACGCCGGCGGCCAAGGTGGTCGATAGTTTTACTGTTGATCTCGTCAAGAACACAGTGGTTACGGGCGCGGGCGGAGGTGGAGGCGGAGGTGGAAACAAGAAGCCGAAACGGCCCAAGAAGCCTCCGAAGAAGAAACGCTAGCTCGGCCGCCTAGGGATTCAGGATCACTTTGCCAAACATTTGACTCTTTTCCAGATACTCGTGGGCAGCGCGGATTTCGGTCAATGGGAAGACGCGGTCCACGACCGGCTTCAGCAGGCCCGCGAACACATGGTTCAGCACCTCGTGCAACTCGACCATGGTGCCCATGTAGGAGCCGAGCAGGGTCAGCTGCCGGGCGAAAAGATGGCGCAGATCCAGTGCCACGGTCGGTCCGGTGGTCGCCCCGCAGGTTACCAGCTTGCCGCCGGTTTTGAGCGAGCGCATGCTTTCGTCCCAGGTTGCAGCGCCGACGTGCTCGACCACGATGTCGACGCCTTCTTTGTTTGTGATCTTGCGGACTTCTTCGGAAATCTTCTGCTTGTAGTGGTTGATGCCGTGGTCGGCACCGAGCGCGCGTGCCTTCTCGAGTTTCGCTTCGTCGCCGGCGGTGGTGATTACACGGCAGTGAAACAGCTTGGCGATCTGAATAGCGGCAATGCCCACGCCTGAGCTTGCGCCCAGAATGAGCACGGTCTGGCCGGGGCGGACTGAGGCGAGGCCGACCAGCATGTGCCACGCCGTCACGAACACGAGGGGCACGCTGGCAGCCTGATTGAAGTCGAGAGCGTCGGGGATGGGAATTATGTTCGCGGCCGGGACGGCGATCAACTCGCAGTTGCCGCCGTCTACCGCATTGCCGAGGACGGTGAACTCGCGGCACTGGTTCTGCACGCCCGCGAGACACTTCACGCAGCGTCCGCAGAAGTGCATGGGGGCGACGAGGACGCGCTGGCCTGGCGTGAATCCGGTGACGTATTCGCCGATCTCGATGACTTCTCCGGCAATGTCGCTGCCGAGAATGTGCGGCAGTTTCACGCCGGGGAGTCCTTTGCGGACCCAGACGTCGAGATGATTGAGCGAGCAGGCTTTCACGCGGACCATCACTTGATCCTTGCGCGGCTGAGGGTCTGGGATGTCTTCGTAGGTCAGGACTTCGGGGCCACCGAATTGATGAATGCGAACGGCTTTCATGAGAATCCTCTCCGCTATCGAAGAGACCCTAACATAAATTGCTGTCGAGCTTCGCGCGACGACTCACAACAAACAGAAAATTGAACATGGGACACAGCCGCCGTCAAAGGTAAGCTTGACAGTCGCTTATTGTCGGTTCACCATTTATGCTTGCTTGGCAGGCCGTTCAGTTTCAACTGGTTCCGCGCAAGTGCCCCGGAGTGATGACCCGCGGCTTTTGCTTTGTCTGTAGCGTTTGACTCTCCTCTGTTAACCGACTGATAATCACCATGCGCGGTGCTCGCTATGGATATCTACGAACAAATCGTTGAATTGCGGCGCGGAGGGCGGCGCGGGGCGATAGCCACCATCGTCAACGTGCGCGGATCGATTCCTTCGTTTCGCACGGCGAAGATGCTGGTGCGCGACGACGGCTCGATTGTGGGCACGATTGGCGGCGGGTGCGTGGAGGCCGACGTATGGCAGGCCGCGCGAGAAGTCATGGAGTCAGAGAAGCCGCGCATCTTGAAGTTCGATTTGAATCAGGACCCGAAGTACGATACCGGGCTGGTTTGTGGCGGGACTCTGGAGGTTTTTGTGGAGCCGGTATTACCTCCAGCAATACTTTATGTATTCGGCGCAGGGCACGTCGCAGTCAACCTTTGCCTGTCAGCGGCGAATGCTGGATTTGAAGTAACGGTCACCGACGACCGGTCTTCGTACGCGACCAAAGAGCGATTCCCTGCCGCGCGCGAAATCCACGCTCTTGACTTTGAAGAGGCCACGGACAAGCTGGATCCGAACGAGTCCTCCTACATCGTGATTGTGACGCGCGGGCACCGGGATGACATGCGCATCCTGCGCTGGGCGGTGCAAACGCGCGCGCGGTATGTGGGAATGATCGGGTCGAAGCGCAAGGTGATCGAGATTTTCAAGACGCTGCAGCAGGAAGGTGTGCCCGCACACTTGTTCGACCGGGTGCACGCTCCGGTCGGGATCGATATTGGCGCCATCACGCCGGAGGAGATTGCGGTTGCCATTACGGCGGAGTTGATTGCGGTGCGCCGGCACGCCAGCGCCGCGCTGCCGCATCTGAGCTGGTTTCGAGGAGCGCGCGAGGATTCTGCGGAGGACTCCACGGCGTCAACGATTGCCGCGACGATTGAAGAGGCAATCGACGAAGCCGACTGATTTCTGATTCTTTCCCCTCACTCTTTCTTCGCGCTTTCTGCTATCTTCCGTTCTGCTATCGTCGCAACATGTCGCGATGCCCGAGTTTCGCAGGAGTGATACTGGCCGCTGGGGAATCCTCGCGCATGGGCACGGACAAGGCGCTGCTGCCCTGGCCGCCGCAGATTGCCGGGCAAGTGCCGTCGCGGGAGACTTTTCTGTCGGCGGCGATTGCTTCGCTGACGCTCGCCACCGATTTTGTGCTCATAGTAGCGGGCAAGAATGAGGCGGTGCTGGCGCCGATTGTCTATGCCAACGGCGCGTCCCTGGTGATCAATCCTGACCCCGCTCGAGGACAGTTCAGTTCTCTGCAGCTGGGATTGCACGAAGTGCTGAATCGCGGCCGTGACGCTGCCATCATCACACTGGTGGATCGTCCGCCAATCAGTTCAGCGACCGTACAACTGCTGCGGGATGCTTTCGAGGCCGCGCCCTCGGATGTCTGGGCGGTCGTGCCGGATTTTTCCGGCCAACACGGACATCCATATTTGGCGGGGCGCGAGTTGATTGAAGCTTTTCTGCAGGCGCCGGCAACGGCGAGCGCGCGCGAGGTGGAGCGCAGCTATCAGGACCATATCCGGTATGTTGCGGTGAGCGATCCGTTTGTGGCATTGAACATTAATACTCCTGAGGATTACGCGGCGCTTGACCCCAAGGGCTGAAGCCCTATTGATTTTCTACACGCTTTACGCGGCCCCTTCGGCAGGCTCAGGGCAGGCTCTTAAGGGCCGCTCTTCCACGGCGGTGCGCGCTTTCGTGGACCCTCCCGGCCTGAGAGTCAACGTGCATTCCTTGGCGCAATTGCGTGTTCTGGCTGCTGCACGGTATCGTCAAAGACATGGAAAGCTTTGAGGCGCAGGCGCTGCAGTTCACGCGGCAAGAATTTCTCGAATCAGTTTTGCGGCTGGGGCCGCGAGTTGCGGCGTTTGATTGTGACGGGACACTGTGGTCGGGCGACGCGGGCGTGAGCTTCTTTGACTGGGAGATCGAAACCGGTGTCGTTCCCGCCGAAATTAGAACCACCATGCGTGCCCGTTACGCGGAATACAAGGACGGCAAAGTCAGCGAAGACGACATGTGCGGCGAGATGGTCACCATGCATAAGGGGATGAGCGAGGCCGTGATCGAGCAAGCTGCGACGAACTTCATGGCACACTCTTTTCCGGGAGCGATTTTTCCCGAAATGCGGGAGTTGGTGCAGCGACTGGGCGGAAACGGCTGTGATATTTGGGCGGTTTCATCATCGAGCGAGTGGGTTATCCGGGCGGGCATGAAGGCGTTTGGCATTTCCGACGATCGCATCCTGGCCACGAAAGTCGAAATCGAGGATGGGGTCATTACGGACCGGTTGGTCCGTGTCCCGTCCGGACCTGGCAAACCGAAGGCGCTACGAGAGGTGGCCGGGAAAGAGATTGACGCGGCTTTCGGCAACTCCCGCTGGGACGCCGACATGCTAGCCATGTGCAGACATGCGTTCGCAGTCAATCCTAATCCCGACCTCGAAGCTACAGCCCGCCAGCGGGGCTGGACCATTTACTTTCCCGACGGAACCCGCGAGTAGGCTGGCATTAGGCAATCCCTAACACTTCGTTGAAGAAGCCCACCAGGTACTTCCAGACGAGGTAATACACGATCAGACCGAAGCAGAATCCGACGGCCAGAATGGCATACGGAATAGCGACTTCGTGAAACCATACAAGTCCGCCCGATGTTACAGCGAGAAATCCCAGGCACGAGGCCAGCCCCAAGCCAAGGGGCGCCAGGATGAACGGCAGGATTGCGCCATGAAGACCAATTGGCAGGTGGGGGCGCGGACGCAGCCACAGATAAAAAATGTTCCACGCTCCAAAAATGTTGGGCACAAGGGCCATGGGAAAGACAATCGCACGCTCGATGGGAATCGGGATTTGAAACACATAACGTGCGATGAGGAAGCCGGTGAGCACCACCAGCAGCATCATGGTGGGGACGGCAGTGCCGGCCATATAAGCGCGCAGATAACGATGTGAGTTCATAACATCCTCCCAAAAAACTCAAAAGTGATAGAGCCAGATCGGAATCGACCTCGGGAAAATGCAAACGCCGACGATCACTACGGCTAGCAGTGCCCAGTCGAACCATGGCACCGACGACATCGCTGAGGGTGAGAACAAGATGGCAAGCCAATGGCGATCGTGGGCGCGATCGTCGATGCGCTGAAGCATTTTGGGCCAAAGGTCGCGGTCGAGTTCACGGTTCATCGGCGGCATCGACTGCTGCAGTAGAGTGGCGAGATTCTTCTGTTCTTGTTCGTTCATGTCTTGTTTATTCATGTCTTGTTGATTCATCGCTTGGCTGCTCATTTCTTGTTTACTGCTGAGTCGTATTCAGGTTTTCTGTATTCAAGTTTCCCAATTTCGTTCGTAACATTCGAACCGCGCGAAATAACCGTGACTTGACGGCCGCCGTCGAGATGTTCAGTGCCTCAGCAATCTCGTTGTGCGGACACTCTTCGAGCAACGCTAACGCCGCCACAGCGCGCAACTGGTCGGGCAGTTGCTGGAAAGCGAGTTGAGTGCGTTCGCGCAACTCACTGCGGATCGCCGGATTCTGGGCTACCGAAGCTGCGAAGTGCCGATCTGCGGATTCGTCCGACAGGCTCTCCGCCAGCCGCGCTGCCCGCGACTGTGCAGTCTTCAGGTAATCGATGGCTACATTGGTTGCGATTCTTCGGGCCCACGCCCCGAAACTGCGACTCGAGTCGAAGCTTGCATGCCCACGGTAAATCCGCCAGAAGGTCTCGACAGTCAGATCCTCGGCGGCGGCTGGATCGCGAACGATGCGCACGATCCAGCGGTAGACCTCCGGCTGGAACTGCCGGAAGAGCATCTCGAAGGCTTCGAGTTCGCCTGCGGCGAACTGGGTCAAAACCTTCGGATTCTCCTCTAACAATTCCATTTTCTTTCTCTATATACGCTTACTGGAGCGCGAGGATGATGGTTTCATGTTTTTTGTTGCGGAAAAGTGACCCTCCCTGTTGCCATTGAATCCTCCGGAGCGTGGGCGATTTACAATTCAAACCGGTATGTACTCGGCCCAGTTGCTCGATCACTTCCAGAATCCGCGGAACCCAGGGGAAGTCTCTGATCCTGACGCGATTGCGGAAATTGAGAACCCGGCTTGCGGGGACGTGCTTCGTCTGACTTTGAAGATCGAGGCTGGGCGAATTGCGGAGATCCGGTTCAAGGCCAAGGGATGCGTGGCTTCGATGGCCTGTGGGTCGGCCCTGACGGAACTGGTTGCGGGACGGACACTTGACGAAGTTCGATCAGTGAACCGCGAGAATTCGATCCGCGAGACTTTAACCGCGGCAGTGGGCGGCCTGCCGCAAGCTTCGACGCACGCGGCGCAACTGGCGCTGGACGCGCTCTCCACGGCTTTGAGCCAACTAAGACCCTAGCCGACTATGCCTGGATCTCACACTCCGCGCCGCATCGCCTGCTTGCAGCCGAGCGCGACGGTCATCCTCGACGCCATTGGCGAACTGCGGCGCGTTGTGGCCTGCACCCGCTATTGCGCGGACGTAGTGCCCGAAGTTGCCGACGGTTCGCGCGTAATTCTGGCCGATTCCTGGACCGCCGACACCGCGGAAATCGTGGCCACGCAGCCTGATCTAGTCATTGCGTCGGTGCCCTATCAGGAAAAGGCGGTTAGCGAAATCCTCAGGGCGGGAGCGCGGTTCCTGGGTTTGGCTCCGAAGACGCTGGCGGATATCTACGTCGACATCGCAATCATCGCGGGAGCAGTCGGAGCGATGGATCAAGGAGAAGCCGTCATTGCGGCCATGCAGAGGCGCATCGACGAAGTTCGCAGCCAAACCACTGCCGCATCCCGACCCCGCGTCTGGTGTGAGGAATGGGGCAAGCCCCTGATCGCTTCTCAGATGTGGGTTGCGGAACTGGTCGAGGCTGCGGGAGGGGATTTCGTGGGCGCAGCCGGCGGCAAGACTACAGCGGAGGACGTCCGGCAGCTCAATCCGGAAGTGATTATTGCAGCGTGGTGCGGAGCCGGGAATCGCGTCCCGCTGGAGAAAATCATTAGGGAGCGGGGCTGGCAGACGACTGCGGCCGCGCTTTCTGGGAGCGTTTACTGTATTCGTGACGAATTTCTAAACACGCCTGCGCCAACGCTGCTGCAGGGTTTGGAGGCGCTGGCCTTCGCCATCCATCCCGAACTCTTTCCTGACTTGAACAAAATCGGGCCTGATCCGAAACGAATCAGGCCGGGCACGAAAGGAATCAGGCGGATTACTGAGGTTTCCGCTCCCATTGAGAAGAATTCCACGCTCTGAGTTAAGATTTCATTTATGGCAGTAGCCGATAGAATCGAAGAAATACGGAACGAGCTCAGTGCGCTGGCTGAGAGCCTCCCCAGCGCGCAGGAACTGATGCGCTCGATGGCGAAAATGCTGCACGAGCGCATGCTGAAATACAACTGGGTGGGCTTCTACATGCTGGAACCGGGCGCTAAGCCGCCGATGCTGGTGCTGGGAGCGTTTGAGGGCGCCATGACGCCACACACGCGCATTCCGCTCAACCAGGGCATTTGCGGCGCGGCCGCATCCAGCGGGCAAACCGTTGTGGTCGACGATGTGCGTAAGGATCCGCGGTATCTGGCGTGTTCACTCGAAACCAAGTCCGAGATTGTCGTGCCGGTCTTTGTGCATGGCCAGGTTGCGGGTGAGTTGGACATCGACAGCCACTTCCCCGCGGCGTTCACATCCGAACATCAGGACCTGGTGCAGCACTGCGCCATGCTCGTGGGGAAGAAACTGGAAACCTCCGGACGCTGAAAATCCAGAAGTAGAGGAAGAAATGAAAGTCAGTCGATGAGAGTCGAAAAGGGCAAGGTGCGCGCGCCGGAGATCGGCCGGGTGTGGCTGAATTCGGCTCCGCTCAGCTTCCGGCAGTTGCGCGGGCGCGCGGTGCTGGTGGACTTCTGGGACTACACCTGCGTGAACTGCATTCGCACGCTGCCTTATGTGCAGACTTGGCACGAGCGCTATCGCGATAAGGGCCTGACCGTGATCGGAGTGCACACGCCGGAATTTACCTTCGCACAATATGAGTCGAATGTGGAGCGCGGAATCAGGGAATTTGGGCTGACCTATCCGATCGTGATCGACAGCGATCGCGAGATCTGGAAGGCGTTTGCGAATCGCTATTGGCCGACCAAGTACTTGCTCGATAAAGATGGCTATCTGCGCTTCGGCCATTTTGGGGAAGGCGGGTATGGAGAATGTGAGCAAGTAATTCAGGAACTGCTGCGGGAGATTGATCCGACGCTGGAACTGCCGGCCTTGATGGAGCCTTTGCGCGAAGAAGATCATGCGGGCGCGGTCTGTTACCGCGCGTCGGGCGAACTTTACCTGGGAAACCGGCGTGGGCGGATCGGCAATGACGGCGGATTCAAGGAGGATCAGATTGCGGATTACGATTTCTCCGGAAAGCCGGAAGAGAACTTCTTTTACGCCAGCGGGCGTTGGGCCTCGACCGCGGAATACTTCGAGGCGGTTGAGACTGGGCCGCACACTTTGCGCTTGAAATGCGACGCGGCCGCCGTAAACTTAGTGATGGCTTGCCCACATGCCGCCGCGGCTGAGGTTGTCGTCTTACAAGACGGCAAGCCCCTTACGCGCCAACAAGCGACGCGCGACACGCGCTTTCGCGCCAGCTCGAATATCGGCGAGCAGGGAGCCGAGGAAGAAAGCTACATCGTGGTGGATTCGGCGCGCATGTATTTTCTTGCGGATAACCACGACTTCGGCGAACACGAACTGGAACTGCGCTGCTCCGCCGGCGTTGCGGCTTTCGCTTTCACCTTCACCAGTTGCGTCGATCCCGTGGCCAGCGCGCTGCAGACGGCCGGCGCGCCTGCGCCGGGTGTGTCTAAACCATGAAGCGCGTGGTCGCAGGCCTCATCGTAAAAGACGGCAAGCTACTGGTGTGCCAGCGAACGCGCCACCAGACCATGCC
>Ga0070761_10002044_pt1 | contig 12552 bp, 10 predicted proteins | sample HubBroMetageREF1_FD_66724 | JGI IMG/M metagenome (GOLD analysis project Ga0070761, IMG submission 66724) | Reference soil microbial communities from the Hubbard Brook experimental Forest, New Hampshire, USA - Hubbard Brook CCASE Soil... | ecosystem: Environmental > Terrestrial > Soil >...
AGCACGCCCTCCGGCGTATTGGCGAAGTAGTAAGGCGCGGCCCATAGCACAGCGTGAGCCCCGATGCTCGCGGCATGCCGGGCGAGCGTGAGGCTATCTTCCAGGCTGGTGTGCGAGACCCCGATGACGACCGTCTTGCCCGGCGGCGTCGCCGCCACGGTGAACTCCGCGATCCTCATGCGCTCGGCCGTGCTGAGCGACGGGGCTTCTCCGGTGCTGCCGAGCAGCGTGTACCCATCGAGCCAGGGCAAGAAGTGATCAAGAAAACGGCGCATGCTTATCTCGTCAAAAGCACCGTCAAGAAACGGGGTCGGGATTACGGGCAGCAGTCCCTCAATAGTGGTCACTCTTGGCCTCCTTAGATTGCTGGAAATTTCTTTCCGGCTATCAAGGTGCCTCAGTTACGAGGCATTCCTTGAGTACGTCTTCGTCAATCTGGACCCCGAGACCCGGCTTCTGCGGTATCTCGACATAGCCGTCACGAACCGGGAACTGCTCGACGACCAGCCGCCGGTTGAGTTCCGTAGTCCGCACGCAGTACTCGAAGTACTCGGCTTGCTCGATCGCGGCGAGCACGTGCAGGCTGGCCGCCTTGATGATCCCGGTGCTCCAGGCGTGCGTGACGGTGCGCTTTCCGCGCTCGCGCACCATGGCGGCGATGCGCATGGTCTCGCTTATGCCGCCCGCACGAGTCACGTCCGGCTGCACGACGGTCACGCCGCCGCGGTCGACCAGGCGCTCGAAGTCGAGCAGCGTCGATTCCTCTTCGCCACCCGCGATCGGGATCTCCACCGCCTCGGCGAGCGCACGGTACCTGTCGTACTCATCGGGCATGAACGGCTCTTCGATCCAGTACGGCCGGAACTCCTCAAGGCGCCGGGCGCGGCTGATCGCATCCACAGCGTCGGCCCAGCCCTTCCCGACGTCCACCATCAGATCGAGGTCGTCCCCGGCTGCCTGCCTGGCCGCTCGCACCAGCGCGATGTCGAGTTCCGCGTCCTGGCCGAGCGGACCCCAGCCGAGCTTGACCGCCTGGAAGCCGGCCTGCGATTGCTCATCGACGACCTGCCGGACCTCGGCAGGGGTGTCCGGCATGAGGGTGCTGGCGTACGCCTTGACCCGCTCGCGCTTCATGCCGCCGAGCAGCGCGTGGATGGGCTTGCCCTGGGCCTGGCCGGCGATGTCCCAGAGCGCGATGTCGATGCCGCTGATGGCGTGCAGCGCCGCCCCGCGACGACCGTAGTAAAGCGAGCCACGGTACATGCGCTGCCATAGCCCGGCGATGTCGCCCGGGTCCTGCCCGATCAGCAGGGAACGCAGGCCGCAGGCCGTCTTATGGGAGGGCGGCGCCTCGATTATCGCCTTGACCACCGTGGGGTTAGAGTCCACTTCTCCAATGCCCACAATGCCTTCATCGGTGCTGACGCGGATGATAAGCGCATCCTGGCTACCATCGGCGATTGTGGTGTCGAGCACCCCAGGCTGCTTGAGCAGCAGGGCATCGACCGCGGTTATGATCATTGCCCCACCATGGTTCCGTGCGCCGGCTTCCAGTAACTCTCGTAGAGCTCCTCGCAGGACTCACCGCACACCTGAATCCGGCCAGCACCGCCATCGAACTCCCACGCCTGCCGGAGTATGAGGCGCCCGCAAATAGGACAGTTCACGACGCTCGTTTCGTGCCACGGGCGGTCGAACGCGATCCACAATCCGCCCGCGCTCACGACCGGCCCCCGATCGGAAGTACGGGCGCCGCGTAGTCGCGTTCCGCGGCCTGCGCGCTCACGTAGCCGTCGAGCACGTCCAGGGCGACCAGTTCGCGATCGCGTTCTTCCGGTGGCCCGTACCCACCGCCGCCGGCCGTTCGGTAGCGCAGTTCGTCACCGCGGCGCAGAACTACGTTGGTGAACTTCGTCGGCGACGCGACCCCGAAGACCTGGTCGAAGCGCCGGTATTCCGGTTCACCGGCCCGGCGGACCAGGATCTCCGCGCCCTTGCTCTCCTTGCCTCCGGCCAGGCCGGGCGGCGCGATCTTGCAGCGGTCGAACAGGGCGCTGAAGGTGATCTCGTCAGCCATGACGCGCAGCGTGCGGTAGGTGGCCAGCCCCCCTCGGTGCCGGCCGGGGCCGCCGGAGTCTTGGACCAGGCCGTGGTCCAGCGTCAGCAACGGGTAACGATGCTCGAAGACCTCGATCGGGGTATTGCGGCAGTTGGAGTGACGTGTCGTCTCGGCGTCGTTGCCGTCCTTGCTGAGCGTGCCGCCGGTTCCCATGCCGTCGTAGTGGTAGTTGGAGTAGAACTGACCGGTCTCGGGATGCACGCCCCCGAAGAGGAGATTCGAACTCGAACCGCCAGTGGCAGCCGCCACCTTGTCGGGAGCGGCCTTAGCCATAGCCTCGAGTAGCAGGTCGATTAGCTTCGGCTGGAGATCGGTGTTGCCGCCCACCGAAGGGGCGGGGTGCTTGCAGTTGACCACCGAACCAGGCGGCGCGATGATCCGCACCGGACGATAACAGCCCGAGTTACGCGGAATCAGCATCATAGGATCGGTAATACAAAATACGGCGTTGTATACGGCCGATGCGGCGACGACATAGACGGCGTTCATGGGGCCCTTCACCTGGCCTGACGACCCCGTGAAGTCGGCGATTATCTCGTCCCCGCGTATTACTACCTTGACCTTTACCTCGAACGGGTCGGCGGTGACTCCGTCGTCTTCCACCCACATGGCGGCCGAGTATTCCCCGTCGGGCAACTCGTCGATCTCGGCCCGGAGGCGGCGTTCCGAGTAGTCGATGAGGCTACCGGCGCCCTCGCGGATGATCGCCGTATCGTAGCGGTCGATCAGTGCCATGAGCCGCCGCTCACCGACCGTCAGCGCGCCGATCATCGCGTGGAAATCGCCCCAGGTATTACGCGGCGTGCGGTGGTTAGCGAGGATAATGCGCCAGACCTGCTCGTTATAGCGGCCCTGCTCGAACAGCTTGACCGGGGGCAGTCGCAGGCCCTCCTGGTAGCAGTCGGTGGCGTCGGCGGCGAAGCTGCCGACCGCTTTGCCGCCGATCTCGGCCACGTGCCCCATGCAGCCAGCGAAGGCGATCAGTTCATCGTCTCTGAAGATCGGCTTCATCATCATGTGCTCGGGCATATGGCAGTTGCCGCGATAGGGATCATTGTGCACTACGACGTCGCCGGGCTGGAAAAACTCCTCACCGAGTTCCTCCAGGGTCCATCGCACGGTGTTCGGAATGGCGCCCATCATGGAAGGCGTGTAGTTCTTCTCAGCGATCAGATTCCCCGTCCGGTCAAGCAGGACGGTCGAGAAATCCAGCCCTTCGTTGAAAATCGTCGAGTAGGCGGTCTTCATCATCACGAGCGCCATCTCGGCTGTGATGTTTGCCAGCGCGTTGTGCAGCACGTGGAGCCCGACGCTGTCGAGCTTCAGTTCGTCAGTCATTGGTGCCTCCGAGCGTGATGATGAGCACACCGCTCTCGTCCGCCCTGACCGTGTCGCCAGGGAAGATAACGGTGGTGGAATCGGGATCCTCGATGACGGCAGGCCCGGCCAGCTCCACGCCCGCCTGCAACTGCTCGCGACGGTAGGCCGGGCAGCGCACCGGACCCGTTTCTTCGAGCCAGACCAGCCGGTAGCCGGGCTCTTCCATCGCGTAGGCCGGCGTCAGGATGCGCGGTGGTTTGTCTTCTCGTAGTGCCGTAACCCGGAGATGGACCAGCTCGACTACCTCGCCGGGCAGCGCGAACCCGTACTGCCGCTCGTGTTCTACCTCAAAGCGCGCCAGCAGTTCAGGCCAGCCGTGCTCGTCCAGGTCACGGTCGGGAAGCCGTACCTCAAGCTCGTAGTTCTGCCCGGCGTACCGCATGGCCGCGCTGCGCGCAACGATGGGGTCGGCGACCTCGACGCTGCGCCGGAGCTCAGCGACGGCGATCTCAGCGACGTCGCGCTCGGCCCGCGCAAGCCCGGGCGAAACCGGCTGGTCAGAACGGGCGTAGTACGTTTGCACGCGGTCCACCCGGGCCTGAGCGATGGCGGCGCCGAGCGCTGAGCACAGGCCAGGATGAGGCGGCACGAGCACGGTGCGGATGTCAAGGCGTTCAGCCACCGTGCGCGCGTGCAGCGGCCCGGCCCCGCCGAAGGCGACCAATGCGAAGTCGCGCGGGTCAAGACCGCGATCAACGGCGATGAGCCGGACGGCGTTGGCCATGTTCTCGTCGGCCGTCCGCACCGCCGCCAGTGCCGTGCCGTGCGCCGAAAGCCCCAGCTCAGCGCCGATCTCGCCCAGTGCCTTCTCGCTCGCGCCGGCGTCGACTCGCATCGACCCGCCCAGGAAGTAGTCGGGGTCGAGCCGGCCGAGCGTGAGATTGGCGTCGGTCAGCGTTGGCTGTACCGCGCCCCGCCCGTAGGCCACCGGTCCTGGTTCCGCGCCCGCGCTCTGCGGCCCCACCCGCAAGAGGCCGCCCTTGTCCTTCCAGACGATCGAGCCACCGCCGGCGCCGATTGTATGGACGGCCACGCAAGGCAGGCTCACCGGCACGCCCCACGTGACCTGGAACTCGTGCGCGTACTGCTGCTCGCCGTCGATGATCACGCCGATGTCGCAACTGGTGCCGCCCATGTCCAGCGTGAACACCGACGAGTACCCGGCGGCCCGGGCGAACAGTCCGGCGCCGATCACTCCCCCGGCCAGACCCGACAGCAGGAGGCGAACCGGGCTGTGGACAGCCTCCTCCGCTCGCAGGTACCCGCCGTTCGATGCGAGCAAGTTCCATTCGTTGGTGCCGAACTGCCGCTTCAGCTCATCACCGACACCCGCTACGTAGCTATTGACTACCGGTTTGACGAAAGCATCGGCGGTCGTCGTGCTCGACCGCTCGTACTCGCGCCACACCGGCGACACCTGGTGTGACAGCGAGATAACCGCGTCCGGTCGCACCTCGCGCACGAACTCGGAGATCGCGAGCTCGTGATCGGGGTGCAGATAGGAGAACAGGCAGCAGATCCCGACGACTGGCGGCTCGTCGCCAGCCTGGATCAGCCAGGTACGGACCGGCTCGAGGCTGGAGCGGTCGAGCGGCTCGATCTCATGCCCGTGGTGGTCGATGCGGCCGCGCACGCCAATGCAGTCGCGCCGCTGCACAAGCGGCTTGGGCCGCGACCAGTTCAGGTCATAGAGCCGTTCCTTGTCCAGGCGCGCGATGAAAGGCACATCGGTAAATCCCGCATTCGTCACCAGCAGCGTCCGAGGCCCCTCGCGCTGGACCACCGCATTGGTCGCCACCGTGGTGCCCACGACGACCTGCCGTACGAAATCCGCTGCGCCCAGCCGGGCGAGGCCTTCCCTGATCGCCGCGGGCGGATCCGAAGGCGTGGATGAGACCTTGGCCGTCCGCACCTCACCGGTGGCCTCATCGATCACCACGAAGTCACTGAACGTGCCGCCGGTATCGATCCCTAGCCGCATAACGCCACCTTTCTGACTGTTACTCGCGGCCAGCACGGCGCAGCAGAGCGCCGTCCGTTGCCGCGTCGCCGAACCATCCCAGCCGCCTGGAGATCGCGTCCGATGCCTCGATGACCCGGGGCGCCACTTTGATCGCCTCCTGGAAAGAAAGCCGCTCAGCCGGGCACGAAAGGCTCAAGGCGGCGAGGACCTGGCCAGTTTCATTCCTGACCGGCGCGGCCACGCATCTAAGCCCCAGCGAGGACTCTTCGTTGTCCATCGCGAAGCCCTGCACGCGGATCCGGTCCAGCGAGTCTTCGAGCTGCTCCACGGAGCAGATCGTGTGTTCTGTCAGCGCGGGAAGCCCGCGTTCCCGCGCGATCTGGTGAACAATCCCCGGCTCGGTCCAGGCCAGAATTGCCTTGCCCAGAGCCGAACAGTGGCAATGGGTACGCTCGCCCACCTGGACTGTCATCTTCACCGGGTGCGTGCTTGACACGACCTCGACGTGGATGACCTCGCCTTGAGCCAGCACACCCAGGTTGGTCGTCTCATTGAACGTGTCCCGCAGGGATGCCATGACCGGACGCGCGATCTCGGGCAGCCGCATCTGGTCACGAGCCGCCGACCCGAGATAGATCAGGCGAGGCCCGAGTACGTACCGCTTTGTCCCTTCCCTCGTCTTGACGTAGCCCAAAGCCTCAAGCGCTTTCAGATGCCGGAATACGCCCGCCCGCGGGGAATCCAGAATCCTGGAAAGCTCAGCGAGAGGCGCGTCCGGATGATCGGCAATTGTCTCCAGGAGCAGGAGTGCCTTCTCAAGACTCCCAATGTGATACGTACCTTCAGGCATGTGTCTCGCTATCGGAAACGTTGTCTTGCTATGCAACACGACAAACAGTCGCTTACGGGTGCGGCGCTTGTCAAGACCGAACTTTGCGGCAACGAGCCAGCGACGGCCGGCGTCCTGCCCCAGGCGGACCACCACAGCGCGGGAACCCTTGCGCGTTAAGCAGCTTCCTGGCTACCGTCGCTCGCAAATTCTGCTGAGCGATCTGGCTTTCGTGTACTGGCGACAGGACATGACGGCTGAAGGCGGCCAAGGTCTGCCAGAGCTGTCCATCTGGGCCGATGACGACCATGCTTGGTGAGGGAGCTGACATGGTAATCGCGTCACTCACGCCGCTTGGCGCGAGCGGCCGCCCGCCTTTGACCGAGGCCAGGGACGGCTGGCTCGAGCGCGCCGAGGTGATCACCCCGGCGATGTGCGGGCACAACTCGCTGTTCATCGGCCAGCTCGGAGACTGGACCTGGGACGCCGTGGGGGCCACGTGCGGGATCGACCCTTACACTGCCGCCGATCCGCAGGGCAATCCGGTCTACCTCTCCTTCGCCTACTTCCGCGTCAAATCCGGAAATGGATTGTGCGTAGAAGACCTGACCTTTGGCGACAGGCTGGATATCCGATCTAAGGTCCTGTCCTGCGGCGGCGCCTCAGTACTAACGCTGCACCAGGTACGTCGCGACCATAATGCCGCGGTCCATCCCGCTCATCCTGCTCCGAGCGTGGAGAAATTCTTCAGTTACGACACGCCAGGATACATTCATGTGGAGAACTACAACCGGTGGATCCAGCGTTCTGGCCGTGACACCAACCACGGGCTGCGGCGCGCGACTCCGGCCGGCTTCCAGGCCGACCACTTAGACCAGGTTACCGACGAATACACGCCCCGGCGCCGGTGGACGCAGGCCCGCAAGACGGCCAGCTTCCGGCTGGACGGCGAGCCTGCGCCGCAGGCGCGGTTCGCGTTCAGTTACCAGGTGGACGCCAGCCGCGACCTGAACGGGGCCGGCCTGCTGTACTTCGCTTCCTACTTCTCGATCGTCGACTGGGCCGTCCTGCGCCTGTGGCGCATCCTGGGCCGCCCGGCCCGCAGCTTCCTGCGCCGTCGCGTGCTCGACCGGCAGCTGTGCTTCATCGCGAACGCCGATGCCGACGACGTTCTCGACGTCGAGCTAACCACCTACCATGCCGACGGCATGGACGTGGTGGACGTGACACTGCGCCACCAGAACGGCAGCCTGCTGGCAGTCGCACGCCAGCACATTCGGGATACAACCCCACAAAGCTAAGACGCACATTGGCCTATATCCCATCGAACCCGCGTTAATGGCAGATCGGCGAATGGCATGCGTGGTTACTTGACGAGCGATCGAGGCTGGCGGAAAGTGTCCGCATGGCACAATTCTCGCGTTGGTCCCTGATCTTCGCGTGCGCGCGCATCTCCGTCATGGCGACGGGCACTGTCGCGATCCCCGCGTCGGCAGCGGCCCCCGCAAGTGCCGCCCCCGGCCGCGACGCACGCGCGCTCTCAAGCTGAGTAGGGCATCACCTGCTGCCCACGATCGAAGGAGCAGAAACTGTGACCTCCTACCCGCGCTACGGTCGCCTGGACGGACCCGTCGTGATGATCGGATTCGGCTCCATAGGCCGCGGGATGCTGCCGCTGATCCTGCGCCACTTCGAGGTCGATCCCCGCCAGATCGTGGTGGTCGCGCCGAACAGCGAGAACGACGGCATCATCAAGGACGCGGGCGCTGCCAGGATCGACGCGGCGATCAGCGAGTCCGACTTTTCCGAGGTGCTCACCCCGCTGCTCTCAAGTGCCGCTGGTACGCCGTTCCTGGTCAACCTGTCGGTCGATACATCCTCGGTCGCGATCATGAGGCTCGCCCGTGAGCTTGGCGCGCTTTACGTCGACACCGTGATCGAGCCCTGGGCCGGGCTGTACGACGATCCCGGCCTGCCGATGGCCGAGCGCACCAACTACGCGCTGCGCAAGACCCTGCTCGCCGAGCGCGCCGCCCGCCCCGGCGGCATGACGGCGGTATCGGCCTGCGGCGCGAACCCCGGCATGGTCTCGTGGTTCGTCAAGCGGGCACTGCTCGACGTTGCCGACGCGGTCGGGCTGGAATACGCAACTCCAGGGACCCGGCCTGAGTGGGCGGCGCTGATGCGCGACGCCGGCGTGCGCGGTATCCACATCGCCGAGCGTGACACGCAGCATTCAGGTCGTCCCCGTCCGATCGGCACGTTCGTGAACACCTGGTCGGTCGAGGGCTTCATCGCCGAGGGACTGCAGCCCGCCGAGATCGGCTGGGGCACGCACGAGCGCTGGATGCCGACCACGGCCAGGCTCTATGACGATCCGGTCGCACCCTCGATCTACCTGGAGCAGCCCGGCGCGGCGACCCTGGTGCGCACGTGGTGCCCGACGGCCGGCCCGCAGTACGGGCTGTGCGTCACCCACAACGAGTCGATCTCCATCGCCGACTACTTCACCGTCTGGGAGAATGATGCGGCCGGGTTCCGGCCGACCTGCCACTACGCCTACCACCCGTGCGATGACGCCATGCTGTCGTGGCACGAGTTGCTGGGCAGCAGCGGCACCCGGCCCAGCGAACACGCCATTCTCGATGAGGCGGAGATCCTCGACGGCATCGATGAGCTCGGCGTGCTGCTCTACGGCCACCAGCGCAACGCCTACTGGTACGGGTCGCGGCTGTCCATTGACCAGACGCGCGAGCTGGCCCCGAACCAGAACGCGACGGGCCTGCAGGTCACCTCGGCGGTCCTCGCCGCGATGGTGTGGGCGCTTGAGAACCCGCGAGCCGGGATCGTCGAGGCGGACGAGCTGGACTTCGCCCGGTGCCTGGAAGTGCAGACGCCCTACCTCGGCCCCGTCGAAGGCCACTTCACGGACTGGCATCCCCTGACCAGCCGCTCCCCGCTGTTCCCTGACGACATCGACACCGCCGACCCCTGGCAGTTCCGAAACGTCCTAGTGCACTGACTAGGTATCATGTCGGGCGTGGAATTCGACCGGTTCACGATCGCGCTGAAGGAAGCCGGCGCCTTTTCCCCGCTCGGCCGCTGAGGCATCCGGCGCCTGACGCTTAACCGGAAGCCGATCGTCCGGTAATGCCGCTACGGTCAATCCCGGACAGCTAGCCGACCTGCCCGGTCCGCTAGCTGTACGCACCTACGGACGGAGCGGTTATCACCATGGAATTCCTCCTCATCGCCGGTCTGTGGCTGGACGGGTCCGCCTGGGACGCGGTCGTTACTGAACTACAGGCGCTGGGTCATCAGGCCGTGCCCTTGTGGCTGCCTGGTCAGGGAGCGCCTGGTCAGGGAGCGTCGCCATCCACGGCAACGCTGGCCGACCAGCATGCGGCCGTGCTGGAGGCAGTTGACGCCGCGGCCGGCCGCGTGGTGGTCGTCGGTCATTCGGCCGCCTGCACGCTCGCCTGGATGGCAGCCGATGCCCGGCCGGACAAGGTGGCGCGGGTGGCGATGATCGGGGGCTTCTCATCCAGTGATGGCCAGGCGTACGCCGACTTCTTCGAGCTGGCCGACGGTTTCATGGCGTTCCCCGGGTGGGGTCCGTTCGACGGTCCGGACTCCGCTGACCTGGACGAGCAGCAGCGCCGCCGCATCGCCGACGCCGCGATCCCGGTCCCCGAAGGTGTGGCCAAGGGGATCGTGCACCTGCGGGACGAGCGGCGGCTGGACGTGCCGGTCACGCTGATCTGCCCTGAGTTCTCTCCGGCGCAGGCCAAGGAGTGGATCGAAGGCGGCGAGCTACCAGAGTTGGCCAAGGCCCGGCATATCGAGTACGTCGACATCGACTCTGGCCACTGGCCGATGTTCACCCGACCGGCTGAGCTGGCTCGCCTGCTGGCCGAGGTCGCCCCCGCCTGAGGCCAGCGGGCACGGCCCAGGCGCCGAGCCACGCGATGGCAAGCGTCAGAAGGCAAGAGATCACGACCAGGTGCCTGGCCCCATGGGAGACGAACAGCGCGATGGCGGCGGCGCTCAGGCCGTAGCCGATGCAGCTGCCGGTGTACATCAGGGAGTTGCCGGTCGAGCGCAGGTGCGCGGGCAGCACGGCGTGCAGCGCGAGGTTCTGCGCGGTGATCACGCCGGCGAACAGGAGGCCGGCGCAGATCAACGGGATCGCCATTATGACAATGCCGTTCCCGGCCACGAGGGCGGTGATAGCCACGAGAATCGCGTCGGCGGTGAGCAGGACGAGGCTCTGCGTGCGGTAGGCGCCCGGCCAGCCGCGGAGCCCGTAGCACAGTCCTCCGATCACGCTGGCGATAGAAAATATGCTGAGTAGCGGGCCGGTCCAGCCGATGGCCTGGCCGCTCTGTTCCAGCAGCGGGGCCATGGCGATCTCTATCTCGGCGGAGATCAGCATGATGGCGCCGCTCGTCAGGTAGATCGGCCAGGCCGACAGCAAAGTGCCAGTCTGCTGGGGCGAGGTAACCGCAGGCGGGGCAGTGCTTTGATTGATGCCTGGCAATCCGGGCACCAGCAGGGCCGCGATGACGGCGCCTGCGCTCATGAGCACCAGCGGCAGCCGGCCGTCGACGCCGAGCGCGAGACCGGTGACCAGGGCGGGGCCGATGGTAAAGACAATGTCGGTGAGCATGGATTCCCAGCTCAGCGCCGTGTGGACCTCCTGTTCAGCCAGCATCGCGGTAAGCTGGGTCCGCAGTCCGCCGATCAGTCCGGCGGTCGATCCTCCGGCCAGGGCGGCGAGCGCGGCCAGAGCCGGGGTCGGAAGCTCGCGCACTCCGGCGGCGATCACCAGCAGGGAGATGGCGTTAACGGCCAGCGCGACCTGAATGTCGCGTCGCATCGGGTGCCGGTCGAGTCGCCGGCCGAGCAGCGGCGCGGCGACGCACTCGACGAGGACGTCGGCCGCCGACATCCAAGCCCCCGGGCCGTAGGTGCCGAGCTGGGTTTTCGACAGCATGACGAAGGCAATGGGAGCGGCGAGCACAGGAAATCGCGTCAGTACCCGGACGATGCTCCAGCGAAGCAGGCCGGGGTGGGCGAGCAGCGCACGGTAGCGCCTCATCTCACCCCCGCGCGGCCTTCGTCGCGATGGCGACAAGGGACACCCTGGGCAGCTCCGCTGTCCAGCCGCCGGACGACTCGTAGACGGTCATTGTGCCTTCCGACCTGACCGGCGCGGGCACCGAGTCCAGCTGCGCGAAGTCGGACGCCTGGTAACGGATGACCGTGGTCACCAGCCCGTCGACCCAGGCCATGATGTCGTCGCCGGCGACGGGGTCACCCGGCGGAGTGAGTCCGTAGGAGTTGATGACGTACTGGAGCATCCGCCCGTGCGACTCCTCCCGGCTGTCCGACCAGATCGTGATCGGATCGTAGACGTACTCGATCTTGACCGCGGAGAAACCCGCGGCCCGCAGGCCCTTCTCGAAGTCACCGGGGCTGAAATGCGTGTACTGATGGCCGGTCGGAGAGTAAGCATCCACCACCTCCTCGAACCAATGGGCCATCGGCGATCCGGTCTCGAAGTCGTGCACGATCAGGCGCCCGCCGGGCCGCAGCGCCCGCAGCGCTTCCGCGTAACACGTGCTCCGTTCAGGTACCGGGATGTGATGGGCACCGTAGGCGACCAGTACGGCATTGAACGTCTCCGGCGGGCACAGCAAGAACTGCGCGGGCTGGCGCAGCGCCGGGAGTCCGTAGTCGAGTGCCTGGCGCACCATCTCCGACGAGACATCCCCGGTGAGGATCCAGTCCCTGGTCGTCTTCCACTGCGGCAACTCCCTGGTAACCCGCACCAGTGTGCCGCTCCCGCCGAGCACGTCGAGCAGGCGGAAATCGGCCGGGACCTGGCCCACCTCGGTGCAACCAGTGGCCAGCCGCAGCAGGCTGGTCATTCCGGTCGCCTTGACGCTGCTGCGCTCATGCGCCCGGCGGAACGAGTCGCCCCGCCCGGACTCATCGGACTCGAATTCGTTCGCCTCCGCCTGCTTCACGTCGAGAATCGCCTCCCCGCCCGGGCGGTGCAGCCAGAGCGCCGATGCCATCTCGGGAAACCGGCTACTGAAGCTCTGCTCGAAATCCTCGACCGACAGGCCGGGAAGATAGTCCATCGCAGTCTCTTTCCTCTCGTGGGACGATCTAAGAGACAAACTCGAAGTAGCTGTTGGCCGGGTAGTCGAAACCGGGTCGCTTGAAGCGCTCCCTGGGCACCGGATAACCGGC
>Ga0070761_10002046_pt1 | contig 12549 bp, 9 predicted proteins | sample HubBroMetageREF1_FD_66724 | JGI IMG/M metagenome (GOLD analysis project Ga0070761, IMG submission 66724) | Reference soil microbial communities from the Hubbard Brook experimental Forest, New Hampshire, USA - Hubbard Brook CCASE Soil... | ecosystem: Environmental > Terrestrial > Soil > Temperate...
GGCGGGGGGTTCCGGGGGGTCGTCCCCCCGGGCTGGCGTGGCGGTGGTGCTGGCGGGGTCACTGGGGCTCGGGCACGAGATGCTCGCACGCAGCTGCAGCGAATTGCTGGAGCGGTCGGGGTGGCGGGCTCGAAGCCTGAATTGCATGTCCTTGCTCGGCCGCCGGAACGGGGGCGCAGGTGAACGGGTTTTCGGCAAGCTGATCGCCGCCCCTGGCCTCTATGATGCGCTGCACTTCGCGCACCTTCGTGCCGGGAGCGGGCTGGCTAAGTTCATGGACCGGGCCGCCAGAGCCAGGCTGGTGCCATCGCTCAAGGCCGAGCTGCAAAGGGAGCCAGCCGATCTCGTGCTCAGCGTATTCGCGACCGGGGCGGCGGCGGCAGCCGAGCTCAAGGCCGGCTCGCCACCCTGGCGGAGCGTCGTTCTCTGCACCGATGTGGCTGTTCACCGGCTCTGGGTAGCCCAGGGGACCGATCTGTTCCTTGTGACCTCTCCGGCGGCAGCGGCATCGGTCCGGCGATACCTTCCCCTCGCCGAGGTCTGCGTCGTGCCGCCGCCGGTCCGGGCTTCCTTCTACACCGCCCCGGGCCAGGAGGAGGCCAGGGCAGCGCTCGGAGTGCGACTCGAGAACCCCTGCGTCCTGGTAATCGACAGTGGCTGGGGATTCGGCTCCCTGGTGGAGAGCGTGTCTGCCCTGGCCGACGCCGGCTTGCAGGTGCTGGCCGTGGCCGGGCGCCAGCCGGACGTCGAGCGCCGGCTCCGGGATCTGGCCAAGACCACCTCCCGTATCAGCGCTTTCGGCTTCACCGACCGGGTACCTGAGCTGATGGCCGCCGCCGACCTGGTCGTCGCCCTGCCGGGGGCCACGACCTGCAGTGAGGCGCGCGTCGTGGGTCGTCAGCTACTGCTGCTCGACGTGATGCCTGGTCATGGCCGGGACAATCTGCAGCACGAACTTGAACTTGGGTCGGCCCACGTGTGCGGGCCGGCCCCGGCCGCGGTCACTGCCAGCGCCCTGGCCATAGTCGGCGATGTGTCCCGCCCGGCGCTGCCGGACTGCTCGCTGCCGGGCTGGGAGCCTGCTTTTGCAGCCGCACTTGCGAAGATTGGCCTTGACCTGTGCCCCGAGGGTCTGGCCGTCGCCTCATGAGCCGCTGAAGAATGCCCAGGTGCTAAGAGGAGTCGAGATCACATGATGCGCACGCTCTTTCTCCATCCTCCCTCCTACGAAGGCTTCGACGGGGGCGCTGGTGCCCGGTACCAGGCCAAGCGCGAGATCCGGTCGTTCTGGTATCCGACCTGGCTGGCTCAGCCCGCCGCCATCGTGCCCGGCAGCCTGCTTGTTGATGCCCCGCCAGCTGGCCTGTCGCTCGCTGACGTGATGCCCCTGGCTCGCCGCCACGACCTGGCCGTGCTGCACACGAGTTCCCCCACCTTTGCCGGTGATGTCAAGGTGGCCGAGGCGCTCAAGGCGGAAAACCCGTCCCTGCTGGTCGGTCTGGTCGGGCCCAAGGTAGCTGTGGAACCGGAGCGCTCGTTGCTGACATCGGCCGCCATCGGCTTTGTAGCCCGGGAGGAGTTCGACTTCACCATTGCCGAGGTGGCGCAGGAGCGCCCGCTGGCGTCTATCGACGGCATCAGCTACCGCGACCACCGCGGCCAGGTCGTTCACAACGCCGACCGCGAGACCCTGGCCGACATGGACCGCCTGCCATTCGTTACGCCGGTCTACAAGCGGGACCTGCGCCCAGAGGACTATTACATCGGCTACCTCATGCACCCGTACCTTTCGCTGTACACGGGCAGGGGATGCCGGTCCAGGTGCACCTTCTGCCTGTGGCCGCAGACCGTGGGCGGCCACAGGTACCGGACCAGGAGCGTGGCCAATGTGCTGGCCGAAGCGGCTCTCGGGCAGCGGCTGTTCCCGCAAGTCAAGGAGCTGTTCTTCGACGACGACACGTTCACCGATGACCGGCCGCGGGCCGAGGCCATCGCCAGGGGACTGGCTCGCCTCGGCATCACCTGGTCGTGCAACGCCAAGGCCAACGTTCCGAGAGAGACCTTGGCGGTGCTCAGGGACAACGGGCTGCGCCTGCTACTTGTCGGCTATGAGTCCGGTAACCAGCAGGTACTCAACAACATCAAGAAGGGCCTGCGGATCGACCGGGCGCGACGTTTCGCCAGTGACTGCCGGGATCTGGGGATCACCGTCCACGGGACCTTCATACTCGGACTGCCGGGAGAGACCAGGGAGACCATACAGGAGACGATCCGCTTCGCCAGGGAAGTGAACCCGCACACCATTCAGGTTTCGGTCGCGGCTCCCTATCCGGGGACTGAGTTGTACCAGCGGGCGATGGAGAACGGGTGGCTCGCCGACCAGGACGGCGCCGCTCTGGTGAGCGAGGGCGGCACCCAGCTTGCCGCCCTGTCTTACCCGCACCTGGCGCATACCGAGATCCTGGAGTCAGTGGATGCGTTCTACAAGCGGTTCTACTTCCGGGCCGGGAAGCTGGCCGAGATGTCGGCGGAGCTGATTCGCCGGCCGGACACGGCGGCCCGCCGACTTCGCGAAGGGGCTGAGTTCATGCGCTTCCTCGGTCGGCGTACCCGCACTCCAGCGACGCAGTGAACCGGGTGGTCGCAAGCGATTCTGCTGTCACACGGGGTAGGTGTCGGGCTGGGTGGTGTAGGTGCGGCCGCTGGGGGTGGTCCAGGTGAGGTGGCCTGGGCGGGGCTGGTCCAGGTGCCAGCCGGGTGCCTGCTTGACCTGGTGGTGCCGGCGGCAGGCCGGGGCCAGGTTGCATTCGCAGGTCCGGCCGCCTTGGTCGAAGGGGATCGTGTGGTCCAGGTCGCAGTGCTGGGCGGGGCGGCGGCAGCCGGGGGCGGTGCAGGTGCGGTGCCTGATGATGATCAGGTGGCGGAGCAGTTTGCCGGGGCGGTAGGCGCTGGTTTCCCGGCGGTGGGTGCAGGGGCCGCGTTCCAGCCAGTGGATCTTCAGCGGCGGCCAGGACCCGGATCCGGTCCCGGGTGAGCCCCGGGCCGGTGGCCGGCGCAGGCAGGCGTGACCCACGGCTCGGCCGTCGGGGCCGGTGAGGGTCAGGCACCACCGGGTTCGCGGCCCGCCGGCGAGCTGGTCGGCCAGGTCCCGGCTGGTGTACGCGTCGAGTGGCCCGTACCCGGCGGCTTCGCCCGGTACGTCCGATTCGCCGAGCCAGGTCGCGAGCGGCATCGTCAGATGGACCGACCCGGTCAGCCCGCTCAGACCTGGCCCGGGAGCGGCCGGACTGTCCTGCTCGCTCGCCGGGAGAAGCGCCCACGGGTCCCGGCCGGTCAGCGACGCGGTAAATACCGCCGCCCGGAGCTCGTCCAGGCCGCCGGGCGCGCCCGCCTGCTTCAGCGCTTTCGCGATCGCGGTGAGCCGGGCGTCAGCGGCGATCACCTCGGCCGGGGATAGTTCCCGGCCCGAGATCGAGGCATTGCCTGAACCTTCGGGCCAGGTCTCCACCCGCGCATCGGCCCGCGCCCGCTGGGCTCGGCGGCGTAGCGCGTCTGCGTCCAGCCACAGCACCATCGCCCGCAGTTCCGCCCGAAGCTGGCTGGTCGTCATCCGCTCAGCAGCGCGGACCAGCGCCATGGCGATCGCCTGGGCCTTGAACTCGCTGAGTGCCGCCAGTTCCCGCGCGAACACCTCCGCCTTGGCCCGGTCGATCCGGCCTTCCGACAGAGCGGCCAGCACCATCGGCAGCCGCGTCAGGTCACGTGCGAACCCGAGCAGTACGTCAGCCGTCCGCCCGGTCAGCGTCAGCGCAGCCGCCAGCTCCGCACTGATATGTTCGTCAGCACGCGCCGCACCAGGCCGTTCGGCTTGCGACAGCCGGCGGGCATCCAGTTCGGCAACCGCCTTGACCTCAATCGCCGCCTGCCACGAAGAGAGCCGCCGGGACGCGCAGAGCAGTCCCACGAGCTCGTTGTCAGACAGCCGGCCAAGCCCGGCATCTAGCGCGTCAGCCGCGAACCCGGCGAGCACCTCGTCCGGCGTCATGACATCAAACGCCCCGCCCGCCGCGAACCCGATCGACGGGTCATCCGGCAAGTCGCGTGCGAACCCGGCGGCTACCGCGTCAACGCGGCCGGTCCCGTTCTGCGCCGCCGCACCGTTGTCCGCGGCCCACTTCGCCGCGACCAGCTCGAGCTCGGGCACGCTCAGATCAGCCAGCCAGGCATCCGCGCCATCAGGAGGCCCGGCGAACGGATCCGGCCACAAGCCAAGCAACTCCGCATCAGTGGGCTCTTCTGGCTCCGGGCCGTCCCATGCCAGCTCGCCGTCGTCCGGCCTTCCGGGCGTCGGCTCCATTGGCTGGCTGGTCACAGGGTTCCCTCCCCACGGTCGCGCCGATCAACGTCTATTACCGCCCACACTATCGACGGGGTACGACAGTCTCTGATCTAGCGTTCGATAATGGCCGCGTAAGTTCACGGCAGAAAGGCGGATCCTGGTCACTCCAGGGTCACTCCAGGGTCAGCACCGAGGTCAGGTCGCAGTCGGGATGCATGCGAAGCAGCTGATAGCCCACGCCGCCCAGGCCGTGCAGCAGGCCGGGGGTGAACGTGTCCCTGAGCAGCCCGCTGACCGGCCCGTTGCGCTCGATGCTGCCGATGATCCGTGCGTCGAGCAGCCGGCGATCCGTGCCCGCCGGGGCGCGGCCTGACGCGAGCGCGACGTCAAGCAGCTCCCAGTTGCCTAGGTCACCGTGGCACAGCGAGTGGTTCCAGCAAAGCTCGTGCCTGCAAGTGACCTCGGCGGCTCGTTCGAGCAGGCCGCACGAGACGTCCCAGCCGCGCCGGGCCAGGTCGGCCGCGGCCAGCCCGATCCCCACTGAGCCGTGGCACCACGCGGCCGTTATCCGGCCTTCACCGCGCAGGTCGAGCCAGCCACCGCCGGACTCGTCGTACAGGGTCTCCTCGTAGGCGAAGGCGGCATTCGCGGTGTCGGCGAACCTCGGCTCGCCGGTCGCCAGGGCGAGCCTGGCCAGCGCCCAGCCGATCCCGGTCACGCCGTGCGCGAACCCGCCGATACCGTCCGGCCAGAGCGGCGAGGACCAGCGGCAGGTGCCGGCCTTCCTGATCGCCGCGCCGATCAGCCGGTCGCCGATACCGGCCGCCTCCGCCAGCCACCGGTCGTCCGCGGTGACCGCCGCCAGGAGCAGCAAAGGCACCACCGCGCCGGCCATGCCGGAGAGCACGTCGAAGGTCTGGTCGGCCGCGATGCTGGCGGGCAGCTGCGAGGCGAGCGCGCACGCCCGGGCCACGCCGTCGCTCCCGGCGGCGCCCCACCGGTCCAGGGTCAGCCAGGACCAGACCTGCGACCCCAGGCCTGAGTACCCGCCGGGCGCCGGCGGGCGCGACTTCATCCCCGATGCGGCCAGCCGGCTGGCTTCGTCCTCGGTGATCCTGATCGTGTGCAGCGTCGCCTTGAGCAGTGCCTGCGCCTCGTCAACCTCGTCGGCCCGGCCCGCGGCGGTCTCCCGCTGGTAGGCGGCCAGCAGGATGGCGATGCCGTGCAGGCCGCCGTAGGTGTTGAGGTTCAGCGGCTGGAGCGCCCAGCCGGTCGGATGGAACACCGGGGCGATCCAGGTGACTGTGCCGTCCTGGCCGCGGAAGGCGGCATCGGCGAGCTGGCCGATCAGTGCCGAGGCCAGGGTGCGCCGCCGCCGGTCCAGGCCGGTGAGCCGTCGGCGCCCGGCGGGCAGCGTCCGCTGCCGTGGCAGCCAGCCGTCGTTGAGGTAGGCGCTGACCAGGGTCCCTTGGATGACGTGCCGCTCCAGGTTCTCGTCGGCCCGCCGCCACCGGTCCAGCGCGTCCGCCACCAGGTCCTGCTCGGGGAGCCAGGTCGTGCCACCAGGCCCAGACAGCTGGCCGTGGCCAGGAGTGGTGGCGAAGAACGGAATATCCCCGTCCCGCAGGTCGGCCAGCTCGGCCTTGATGACCAGCGGGCCTTCCGGTGCGCTCGGCACGTACCTGGCCATGCCGGCCAGCACCCGCACTGCGCGGGCACTGGCTTGCGCCGGATCATGCAGTGACACGGGGTGCCGCGCCAGCAAGGGCGCCAGGGTGCCCGCGTCATCCATCGCGTGCAAGATCCCTGAGGCCTCGGTGAACCCGGAGACGATACGGTCCCAGTAGCTGGCCAGGGCCGGCTGCGGGCTGGGATGGCTGCCGCCCGCCTGCGGCATTCCTGGTTCGAAGCCGATCCTGGCCAGGTCGGTTCCCTCGTCCGCCAGGACAGGAACCAGGCCAGCGGGCTGCTGGCCGGGCAGGGCGCCGACCGCGGAGATGTCCACGCCGCGCCAGCCAAGCGCCGCGCCGCGCACCGGCAGCATGCCGGTGCGCAGTACTGTCGCGGCGACCAGCTCCCTGGCCCGGTCGTATGCTTCCCCGAATCGCGTGGGCGAGTAGGGCAGGGCGGGGGTGAACAGCGTCTCGCAGTCCACCACGACGGGCACAGGCCCGCACGCGATCAGGTTCTCCGCGTGCAGGTCGGTGCCGCCGACCAGCCGCATGACCGCGAGCCAGTGTCCGATGCCTTGGTAGAAGGCGGAAAGTTCCGCCGGGTTCTGGCAGTACCTATGGCTGACGTGCGCGGCCCAGCCGTACTCACCCCGTGGCAGCACCGCGGGCACCCGGATTCTGTCCGGCGCGGGAACCTCGGCCAGGATCTCGGCCAGCGCTCCCGCCAGTAGCCGCCAGCCGGCTGGCCATCGTGTGCATAGCCTCGCATCGCCTGGCCAGCAGTTCACGAAGCCTGGGCAGCAGCGGAGGGTAGTGCTCGCTCAGCGCGCGCCCTGAACGCGGCCATGGCGGGCTCGACCAGCCAGGCCAGAGAGCTGCTGAACGCGCCGGCGGCGGGAGCGGTCACCCCGGCGGCTTCAGCAGCAGCACTGGCCGATCTTGGAACTGGAGTCCACTGTGCAGATCGGGCAATGCGGTATCGGCGAGAGTGCTAGCTCATCGGCCATCATGTCGGACTCGGCAAATTCGCCACCGGTGTAGAGCGGGCCTGCCGGGTGATCGGCACCGGCCTGCGCGCGCCAGCGCGCCATTACTTCCTGGGCGTCTAAGGTAAGAGTCGTCTCCATCGGGTGCCGCCGCTACTTATCGAGCATTTCGTAGGCAAAACATGCGAGGTGGCATGGTCCTGCCTCATGCATACACCGGGCCACGGCAGTTGCCAACACCTCTTTGGCAGCCAGTGATGCCGCACCAGCCTGCGGAAAGGTTTGGCGGCTGTTATGGCTTGTTATGGAGACCTGGCACGCGGATAATGCGGGGCAGACGGGGGCCGAGGAGGTCAGTCCATGTCACTCATTCGCCCGCTGGCCGCGCTTCTGGGCGGCGTGGTCGTGACGCTGGGCGGTCTTTCCGCCGTCGCCGCGACCGCGCCCGTACTCGTCCCGCGTTCGCCGGCCGCCCATAAGCCGGGCAGCTGGACGCCATTGGCCACCAATGACCTGCCTTCCTCAACGCCTGCGATGTGGATGTCGGCCAGTGGCCGCGCCTGGGATGTCTTCACGCGGACGGTCCCGCCAAGTCATCAGACCTATGACGTGGCCGAGCTGGCCCCGACTGGGGCGGTCGCGCCGGGGCCGAAGGACATCTTCGCTGGCCACGACTGGGGAGAGGTGCTGTTCTCCCCGACGCTGCTCCCGCATGGCAGCGAGCCGATCGTGGTCTTCGCGGGGACTGGCCCGGGCCAGTACATCCATGGATGCGTCTACGGTGCCGTCCCTGGAGCCACCGACTGGACCGCCGAACCCTGGACATTGTCATATGACTGCTACAACCCGCTGCCCGCGGCGGGCGAGAGTCGCGGCGGCGTACTTGCCGCGGCCTGGCCAGGGTCTTGGACCACCGGATCAGGCGTGAACTACCGGATTGGCGTGGTCCCGATCCCCGCCCCTGCTCAGGACCGGCACATTGAGATACGCGGACCGCTCCCTGGCTTTACCGGGGTGGCCAATGACTCGGCGGGCAACGGGCACTTCTACGTCTTCTGGCTCTGGGAGGGCAACAAGCCGGGCAGCCGGGACGGGTATTACGCGGAAGATGTGACCGCTGGCAGCGCGGCGCTCAAGGCCCCGGACAGCGGCACCAACTCGGTCGGCAACTTCTACCTGGGCTCGAGGATCGCCACCGCCAATTCGAACACCCACGGCGGTGTTTTCCTGCTCTACTGCGACAACGGCTCGACCTGTCAGCTCAGGCTGTGGCGGGTAGGCGCGAAGAGCGCTCTGGCAGTGCCGTCATCGGCCACCGCGTTCGGCGAGGCCATCGCGCCCGGCCCCGACGGGCGGCTCTGGGTGGCCTGGTACAGCCACAGCACGAACAACGTGCTCGTAACCCGCACCAACAAGGCCGACACTAGGTTCGGCCCAGTCGAGGTCTACCGCACGCCTTGCTTCGAAGACGGCCTGCTCGCGCTCGGCGGCGCGCAGTTCCCGAGGCTCGACATCGCCCTGCAGTGCATCAACAATGCCCACCTGGCTGAGCAAGAGTACGTGACCCAGGTGCTGGCCGGCCTTTTCGTCAGCCCTGGAGTCACGCTCGTGACCAACACAGCGGCCAGGACGGTGGTGTTCACCGTGACCGATGCTGGTGACCCGGTCAAGGGCGCGACCGTGCGGGCCGACGGGAAGACCGCGACCACGAACGCGGCCGGGAAGGCCACCATCCACCTGGCCAGAGGACTCAAGCCCGGCACCTACGCAGTCACGGCAACCGCGGCGAACTACCAGCCGGCCTCAGGGAAGCTGCGCGTCAGGGGATAACCGGCTAAGCCGCTACCGGACGTCGACGTAGATCACCTCGATGGCGTTGTTTCCGTAGCCAAGGCGGTTCCAGGGCGGCAGGTCAGGTTGCACGTTGCCGGCGGCGTCGGTCGCGCGGGCGCGAAGCGTGTGCCGTCCGGTTCTGGCCGCGGGCCAGTCGAAGGACCAGTCTTGCCACTGATACGGGCCTGCCGGAGGCTCGAGCCGGGCCGGATACCACTCGCCTTCCCCCCTGAGGCTGACTTCGACCCTGGTCACGGGGCCGGTTCCGGTCCAGGCTTTGCCTGCGACGGTGCAGGGACCGGCCGGGATGCTCGAGAGGGGAGCGGGATCGGTGATCCGCGCGCGCACGCGCATCAGTGTCACCGGCTCCCGGGTTTGATCTCCCCATTCGTACATGTAGTGGCCGGCCTGGAACTCGCCGTCGTAGGTTTCAGCGGAGACGTCGATCCGCTTCAGCCACTTGACAGACGCCATGCCGTACCAGCGTGGCACGATGAGCCGGAACGGCGCGCCATGCTCGCGACGCAGCGGTTCGCCGTTCATCTCGTAAGCGATCAGGATCTCGGCCGCTGGATCGGCCGCGTGGGCGAGCGTCAGTGACCGGCCGAAGCCGATGTCCTCAAACTGGTAGTAGCGACCGTGATCCGCCCCTTCGAATACGACGTTGACGCCGGCCGCGGCCGGCCCCGCCCGCGCCAGGACCTCATGCAGCCGGGCCCCAGTCCACCGGGCGGTCGAGACGGCGTATTTGCCCCAGGGCTCGCCGGCCGGCAGTGGCGTCAGCCCGAGGCGCCCGTTGCCGGCGCACTCCAGCGTGACCGTCCGCTCGATCGCGGGCAGGCCGCGCAGGTCGTCGAGGATCAGCGTCATCGGCTCGCGGACCGCGCCGCCGATGGTGAGGGTGCCATCGTGCACAGGGAGCGCGAAGTTGCTGCGAACGTAGTGGAGGTCGGTCGGCGTGATGGCACCGGCCAGTGCCTCAGGCGGCGCTTCAGCGTTGAACGGCTCCGGCTGGATCATCGTCAGAGCCGGAAGGGTGTGCTGCAGGCTCTCTGCTGCTGCCATTGAGTCAGGCTCGGACGAGCGGGGTGTCCACCAGATGCTCGGCCAGGAACCAGGCCTGCAGCTCGCCGGTGCGGATCACATCGGAGACCAGCAGGTCGTTGGTGCCGTCATCGCCCATCTCAGCCGTCTTGCCGGCAGCATCGTGCGCGTCGATGAGGATCGACTCGTGCGCTTCCAGCAGCCGCGACAGCATTGCCGGAACTTCCTCGGCTCCGTTCGGCGGCCGGGGGATCGCGGTAATCTCGGCGACGTGGCGCGGGTCCCCGACCGCAACCCCGCCCAGGGTCTGCACTCGCTCGGCGATCAGGTCGACCAGTTCAAGCTGCTCGCCCGCGTGCTTGTCAAGCAGCAGGTGCAGCTGGTAAAAAGTGACGCCGCGCATAAGCCAGTGATGCTTCTTGTAGAGGGCATACAGGATCTGAGTGTCGGCGAGGACCTGGTTGAGGCGCTGGCAGGAGTACAGCCGCGCGTCGAACGACAGTCCGAGCGGGAACTGCCTGACGGTGCCGAACTCCTGCACCTGCGCCCCCTGCTGGTGCAGCCACGGCTGGCTGGACAGGCCCCGCCTGGCCCGCCCGTTCCCGTTGGCCCCGTTCCCGCCGGTGGCCCTGCTCGCAGCCGTGCTCGTGGTCCTGCTCGTGGTCCTGCTCGTGGTCCTGCTCGTGGCCTTGGCCGGTGCCGAGGACCGGGTGGCCGATCTGGCTGTTGACGCCGGTCTGGCCGATGATTTGGTTGCGGTGCTGGCATTCCTGCTGGCCAACGGATTTCCCCCTCGTGCGTAGTGCGTGCGCCGGCAGCGTCAGCTGCTGTCGTTCCCGCCTCGGCCAAGCCCATGCCCATGCCGGTCGCGGCCAAACCGCGCCGGAAAAGACAGCCGCCGGGGGTACGAACTCGTGACTGTGGGTAGTCGTCTGATTGACCTGTGTGACCGCCCGGGGACGCGGCACGGGCTGCGGCCCAGACAAGCCTGGGGGTGTCCGGTGAAAATTGTCGTTGAGCTCACGCGGTGTCAGGGGTACGGACAGTGCGCCTTTCTGGCGCCGGAGGTCTTCGCGATGCGCGGTCGCGAAGCGCTGGTCTACGACCTGGACCCAGACGACGCGCAACGTGAGCAGGTCTTGCGGGCGGCGGCGGCCTGCCCGGTGCAGGCTCTTCATCTGGACCACGCCGACGCGGACGCGGATGGCCGGGCCGACGGAGCGGCGGAACGCAGGGCCGATGTGCCCTCGCCCAGGACCGGGGACCGGGATGGCCGCAAGGGCACTGGCCGCATCGTGATCGTCGGTGGCTCGCTGGCCGGTGCGCGGGCTGCTGGCGTGCTGCGCCGGGATGGCTTCACGGGCTCGTTGACCCTGGTCGAAAACGAGAACCGTGAGCCTTACGACCGGCCGCCGCTGTCCAAGCAGGTACTTGAAGGATGGGTGCCCGCGAATCACACCGTACTGCCCCAGGTGCGCGAGTTCGATGCCGAATGGCTGCGAGGGCAGCCTGCGACCGGGCTGGACGTGGCGGGCAAGCGGGTCCGGCTGGCCGACGGCAGTGAAGTCGGCTTCGACCGTCTGCTGATTGCCACCGGAGCGCGCGCCCGGCCGTGGCCGGACGAGGCTGAGGCCGCACTGGACGGGATGTTCGTGCTGCATACGGTGGACGATGCGACCCGGCTTCGGCAGAAGCTCGCGCGCGCTACCGGCCGGGTGCTGGTCATCGGCGCCGGGTTTACCGGATCAGAGGTCGCGTCTATTTGCCGGGAGCTGGGTCTTCCTGTGACCGTCGTCGAGAGCGGGCCGGCTCCGATGGCGGGGGCACTGGGCGGGGTAATCGGGGCGGTCGCGGCCGACATCCAGCGTGAGCACGGCGTCGACCTGCGGTGTGGCATTACGGTCACGGCGCTGGACCCAGATGCGGGCGGTCGGCTGCGCCGCGCGCACCTGTCCGACGGCACCACGCTGGATATCGAGCTCGCGGTGGCCGCGCTCGGCTCGGTCCGCAACGTCGAATGGCTGGAGGACTCGGGCCTGGCGGCCGGCGTATGGGGGGTGGCCAGCGATGCGGGCTGCCGCGCGTTCGACGTCAACGGGCTGGTCACCGACGACATCTTCGTGGCCGGGGACGTGGCGCGCTTCCCGCACCCGCTCTACCAGTACCAGTTCCTGGCTCTTGAGCACTGGGGCAACGCGGTCACCCAGGCCGAGGTCGCCGCTCACAACATGCTGAGTGACTCGGCCCAGCGCTGGCCGCACTTGTCCCTGCCGGTTTTCTGGTCCAGCCAGTTCGGCACCAATATCAAGTCGGTCGGTGTCCCGACCTTCGCCGACCAGGTCGCGATCACCCAAGGGTCGGTCGCCGACCGCCGGTTCGTCGCCGCCTACGGCTATCACGGCCGCATCACCGCTGCGGTCACCTTCGACCAGGCGATGTGGCTTGAGCATTACCAGAGGCTGATCGAGCAGTCGGCGCCGTTCCCGCCCGGCGCCCGCACCGTCGACCAGCCCGACACGACGCGGCCAGTTCCGGCCGAGGTTCCTGACCGGGTCGCTGTCATGGAAGGGGCCACCATCGTGGTGACCGGTCACGATCCGGCCGAACGCCGGGCCACGCTGCTGCGGGGCTTGCGATGAGTCAAGGAGGGCACGCCATGGCATCAGCCAGCGTC
>Ga0070761_10002047_pt1 | contig 12549 bp, 5 predicted proteins | sample HubBroMetageREF1_FD_66724 | JGI IMG/M metagenome (GOLD analysis project Ga0070761, IMG submission 66724) | Reference soil microbial communities from the Hubbard Brook experimental Forest, New Hampshire, USA - Hubbard Brook CCASE Soil... | ecosystem: Environmental > Terrestrial > Soil > Temperate...
CCAATCCGCAAGCCGTCGCCGGCACGGAGACAGACTTCGCCCGGCGCGCCCGAATCGATGCGGAACCGGCAATTCTCACGGGCGCGCCGGGCGAAGTCTGTCTCCGTGCCGGCGACGGCTTGCGGATTGGCGGCTTTTCGCAAACCGGCTAACTCCTCCGCTAAGGCGGCGTTCCTCTTTTCCGACTCCGCCAAGCGCGCTTCAATGGCAACTACGTCCATGGAAAGTTGTTCAAAGGCAACCATGTTCGTAGAAAGCTGTTCGAGGGTAACCGTGTTCCGGGAAAGGTGTTCCAGGGACCACACCACCCCTTCGAGCGATCGGGTTACGGTGGTACTGAATACCCGCAAGGGACGCGTATACCAAGTCAACGAGCGGGCAAACCACTTCTTGACAACCTGGATCAGGTCGTCGCGCCACCCGGGAGGCCGGGGATTAACAGTCCCCACAAGGCGCCTCTGCCACTCCAGGTCGGCGGTGGCGCGGCGCGGTTTATCGAGGTCATAAAGCAGCCAGCCGTATTCCGTCTCGCGGACAAACTGCGCTTCTTTCAAATGGAAGAGTACCGCTGCAACGGCGAGTATGGGCGGGGGTTCGTTTACCCGCTGGATAAGCAGCGCGGCGATGTTCTTCGTCGTGCAGGGCAGATCTCTTCTGGCAAACTCCAATAGGCAGATTGCCTTGGCCACGCGCCCCGCCATTTTAGGATAGTCTTCGTCGTGGTCGAGGCGCTGCCGAATGTCAATGATGTCCTTCTGCTTCTCCGGCGGAAGATCCTTTTCCAGCAGGTCATAGATCTTGTCGATGCTCACGAGGGCGCCGGCGGGGCGATCCAGGAACCGGGTCCGGTCCGACACGAGCATTTCAAAAGCCTGCTTGGCGATGGTACGATTGCCCGCGCCGAGGTGTTTTGGCGCACTGGGATGTACCCGGATGCCGACGACGATGTCCAGGAAGAGGTCGATCGAATAGGGAAGATAAGGATAAAACCGGACAAACCGATCCTCGTCGAACGCCGTGCGGCGGGTGGACCGCTCCAACTTGACATTCTGAATCAATGACGCACCGCAGTCCCGGAAGAGCTTCCTGAGGACGGACTCCTGGCTCTCCTTCTTGCGCAACACACCTCGGGCGAGGACCCCGCGGATGCTGGCGGCAGACAGGTCGATCCGGAGCCTGAAACAGTCCTGTATTTTAGGCTGGTCGATGCGGCTGGCTGCCAGGTGTGTGAAAACCTCTGGCAAATTTCGCTCGGCTGTAACCACGATCCACGCCGGGCCTGGGATCCTCCCGGCCCTCATCCGCTTGAGGCTTTCCTTTCCAAACTGCTCGACGATGGCACGCAGGCACTCGAGGCGTTCGCCGCTCAGCGCGGCGTATTGGCCCACTTCGTCCATGATGAAAGCGAGAGCCTTCCCGGGACGCCGTATTTCGCATAGATCGAACGATTTCTCGACCAAATCCTTGACCGCCGGTTTCTTGCCCGGCCGGGTCTTGAGCATGTTCAACCACGCGTCCGCCGAGGCGTAAGCCCCGGGATCGAGGCGGTGAAGCAAAGCGCTGGCATGCGCCAGATTCCCTTCGCCTTTACGGATCGTTCGCCACTCTTCGTTGTATTCCACGCGGCAGAGATCCTGGAACGCCGCCAGCTTGCCGTCTTGCTCCAGTTCAATCTCAAGCTCCGCGATATCGTAGTCTTCCGCGTAGTCCAGATCGCGCAGCAAAACCCGGTGCATGCCCTCGACGATTTCCTCCGCGTCGGTTTCGACCGGCGGCTCTAGTGGGACGCCGAACGTTTCAACGGCGAACATGAAGACCTCGTAGGGGACCTCTCGATTGAGGAATTCAACGCACTCGGCAACCCGCTTGGATTCCACCTGCTTCAGGAAAAGCGAGCTTGCGGGGGCGCCAAGCACCGCACGGTTCGCCAGAACGTATCCGAGGTTCTTCGCGAAGTAAGATTTGCCCGAGCCGAAGAAGCCCGAAATCCACACTCCCACGCTTTCGATCGGCGACTTTGGCGCTGCCGCCAACGCGGAGAACAGGCATTCGTACCCGGCCTTGATACAATCCGTCGCGATGTATTCGGTGAGCTCCGTGAATACCGTATCCGGATCGTGGTTGTCGACGTTGACGAGCTCTTCGACAGGTTTGGAAAAATCGCGGTCCAACAGATCGGCAATTCTCGTCATGACTCCCTCCCGTGGATCTGGACTTTCCGAACAACTGGCGGTCTCCGTGTGCACGCTGACTCGGTTCATCCCCACACAGGATAGCCGATTTTCTCAATTCGACCTTTTGTCTCCGCATCCAGCCTATCGATAAAGCTTCTGAATCGAGGGACCTTGTCTTTAAGGACCAAATAGCCAAAAGGCTTGGTTCTCGGAGGGGTCACACATAGAGCGGTCGAATCGAGTTCGACCGACATGACTTCAACGATCTTAGAAAATTCCTTGAACGGATCGGCCATGAAATCCTCGAGGCGCAGCGCCAGCGTGGCGGATTGGAGATGGAGATCGGTTTCCTCCACAAATTCCGGGAAGGACAGAAATGGCGGGCCCGGCATGGCCGAGAAAAAATCGGGGTCGCCATCGGCAAAGGCCTTGAATTCAAAAAAGTTCCGCTCCAGATCGGCACAGAGATCGTCGGTGCTCTTATAAACCTCCGAGATGCCGGAAATCCGCCTGTTGTGCTGAAGGTAGGTCCGCCACCAGATCCAGTTTGTCAGCAGAGAATCGAGGGGATGACGGTAGATAAAGATCACATCGGCAAACCCCGAGCTGGCCGCTTCCAATATATGACTCATTACCTCCGGCGAAACCTGCGCGCGGGAAACATGCCTTATTGTGGCATGGCCGCTGTAGATCATAGGTGTCGGACCCGGATGCAAGCGGATGGTGTCCCTATAATATTTCGCCCTTTCGCCAATGTTCTGCCGCATGAGTTGATTGACATAGTGGCGGCCGGTGCCGAATAATCCAATCACATACGCGGTTCTGTCGTTACCCGCGCCCGTATCGGTGTAGAGCCGGGAACTCTCAGGCGCCGGCTTGTCCCGGCGGGCTTCCACCTTCCCGGCAGGGGCCACCGGATACGCGATCTTCTGTAAGCCGGGCAACGCCTCTAGCCGCTCGTCCAAGAGATCAAGCCGCGCTTCGATTGACGCCGCCAGCGCGGCGTTCCTCTTCTCGGACTGGGCCAATCGCGCCTCAAGGGCTACCATGTTCAAAGACAGGTGGTCGAGGGCAAGCATGTTCATGGAAAGATGCTCGATGGCGCAGACAATTTCCTGAACCGATCGGCTTACGTAAGCGTCGAATTGACGCAAGGGCGGCGTATGCCATGTCAGCAAGCGGGCAAGCAAGCTCTTAATACTCCGGGTCAGGCCGTTGCGCCACCCGGAAGGCTGGGGATACACGGCCCCCGCGGCGTATCTGAGCCCCTCCAGGGCGGCCGCGGCGCGGCATAGTTCATCGAGGTCATGGGGCCAAAAGCAGGGGGAGCCCTGCGGCGTGGCGTTGTGTGAATCCATGGTCATTCTCCTCTTCAACGAAACCCGGGGATGTTGTCCAAAGTCGATCCCGTGCCTGCAACGAGCAAGTTCCGGTCCGGAAGCGGCTCGGCTCAGCCCCCCACATCATACCCGATCTTCTCCATCCGTCTTTTTGTCTCCGCACTCAACCCATCGATAAACGCTTTGAATCGAGGGACTTTGTCTTTAACAGCCAAATAGCCATAAGGCTTGGTTCTGGGAGGGGCTACCCATAGACGGCTCAAATCGAGATCGACCGCAATAAGGTCAACAATCTTAGAAAACTCTTTGGACGGATCGATCATGAAGTCCTCAAGGCGCAGCGTGAGCGTGGCCGATTGGCGATGGAGCCCGGTCTCCTCGACAAATTCCGCAAAAGACAAAAACGGCAGGCCTGGCACGCCGGCGAAAAAATCCGGGTCGCCTTCGGCAAAAGCCTGGAAGTCGAGGAAGTTCCGATCCAAATCGGCGGACAGGTCGTCTGCGTTCTTATAAACCTGCGAAATACCGGAAATCAACCTGTTCTCGCGAATATATGTCCGCCACCAAATCCAGTTTGTCAGTAGCGAATCGAGCGGATGACGATAGATAAAAATCGAATCGGCAAAACCAGATCCGGCCGCTTCCAATATACGTCGCATTACGGCTGGCAACTCCTGAGCGCGAGAAACATGCCGCATGGTGGCATGGCCGCTGTAGATCATGGGTGTCGGACCCGGATGCAAGCGGATCGTATCCCTAAAATATTTGGCCCTTTCTCCGATGTTCTCCTGGACCAGTTCATTGATATACCGGCGTCCAGTGCCGAACAGTCCAATGATATAAGCCGTTCTGTCGGTTCCCAGGCCCGTACCAATGCAGAAACGGGAATTCTCACGAACGCGTTTGTCCCAGCCTGGCACGGCGAGAGCGGCGCTGCTCTTCTCCAACTGCGCCAATCGCCCTTCGAGGGCAACCATGTCCATGGAAAGGCGGTCAAGGGCAACTACGTTCATGGAAAGGTGGTCCAGCAACTGCGGCGCGAATTTATCCGCCGTATTGCGGCGGTCATGGGCAACCATGTTCATGGAAAGGCGGTCAAACGCAACCATGTTCATGGAGAGATGGTCGAGAGCGCGGACGGTTTCCTGGAGCGATCGACTTACAGAGTCGTTGAATTGACGCAAGGGCCACGTATACCAGGTCAACAAGCGGGCCATCAACTTCTTAGCAAGTTGGATTGGGCCGCTATACCACGCGGGCTTTCTGGGAGTAACGCCTCCCACCCATTTCCCGAGCCAGCCCAAGGCGGCCACTGAGCGGCGCAGTTCGTCGAAGTCATAAAGCTTCCATCCATCTTTGGCCGCGGCGACAAACCGCGCCGCCTTCAAACGATCGAGGATCGCCGCAACCGCGAGTGTGGGCGGGGCTTCGGTGACACGTTGGACAAGCAGTGCGGCGATGTTCTTGGTCGAGAGTGGCAGGTCGGTTTTGGCATACTCCATCAGGCAGAGTGCCTTGGCCACCCGCGACGCCATTCCAGGGTAGTCTTTGTCGTCGTCGTAGCGCTGGCGAATGTCGAGTATGTCCTTCCGCTTCTCCCAGGGAATATTCCCCTCGACCAATTCATAGATCTTGTCGACGCTCACGAGCACGGCGACAGGCTGATCGGCGAGCCGCGTAAGGTCCGACACGAGCATTGCAAAAGCCTGCTTGACGATGGAGCGATTGCTGCTGTCGATGTATTTTGCCGCATTGGGTTGAACATACATGCCGGCCATGATGTCGACGGATAGGTCGATCAAATGTGGAAGGTAGGGATAATACCGGACAAACTGATCCTCATCGAATTCCGTACGGCGGGAGCATCGCTCCAGCTTGACACTCTGAATCAGTGGGGCGCCGCGTTCCCGGAACAGCTTCCTGAGGATATACTCTTGGCTCTCCTTCTTGCGCAACACGCGCCGGGCGACGACCTCGCGGATGCCGGCGGAAGACAAATCGATCCTGTGCCTGAAACGGTCCTGTGGTTTAGGCAGGTCGATGCAGTTGGCTGTGAGGTAGTTGTGAACCTCGTCCAGGTCTTGCCGGGCCGTAACGACGATCCATACTGGCCCAGGGACCTTCCCGGCCTTCAGCCGCTCAAGGCTTTCCTTGGCAAACCGCTCGACTACCGCGAGCAGGTCTTCGAAGCGCTCGTCAAATTGGCCCATTTCGTCGAGGATGAAAGCGAAGGCCTTTCCGTGACGGCGGACGGCGCATAGATCGAACGACTTCTCAACCAAATCGTCGACACTCAGCTTCTTTGAAATCCTGGCCTCGACCATCTTCAGCCACGTGTCCGTCGCGGCGTAAGTCCCGGGATCGAGCTGGTGAAGCAAGGCGCTGGCGCGCGCAAAGTTTCCACCGCCTTTACGGATCTCTCTCCACCCCTCCCCGTATTCCGCGCGGCAGAGATCCTGGAACGCTATAAGCTTGCCCTCTTTTTCCAGTTCTATCTCAAGCTCTGAGATATGGCGGTCTTCCGCATAGTCCAGATCGCGCAGCAAGACCCGGTACATGACTTCGGCGATCTGCTCCGTATTGGTTTCGACCGGCAGTTCCGCCTGGACGTCGAGCATGAAAACCTCGTACGGGACCGCTCGATTGAGGAGATCCACGCACTCGGTAGCCCGCTTGGATTCCAACTGCTTCAGGAAAAGTGAACTTGCCGGGGTGCCGTGTACTACACGGTTTGCGAGAACGTATCCGAGGTTTTTCGCGAATGAAGATTTGCCCGAGCCGGAGAAGCCCGAGATCCAGACTCCAACGTCTTCGTTTGGGGATTTGGGAGCCGCCGCCATAGCGGAGAACAGGCGTTCATACTCGGCCTTGATGCGATCCGTCGCAATGTATTCAGTCAGTTCCGTGAAGACCCTATCCGGATCGTGGTTGTCGACCTTGACGAACTCTTCTATAGGTCTGGAAAAATCGCGATCCAGCAGATCGGCAATTCTGGTCATGACTCTCTCCCGTGGATCTTGACGCGATAGCTTTCCAACGCCTGCTCATTCGAGCGCAGGCCCATACAGTTGAGTGCGTGGCTCACGGCGCTCGGATGGAACAGCATCGTGGGGGCCGTGGAAGCCGCGGTGTAATTGTTCCAGCAGCGAGGAAATCCGGAAGCCGCCCGGGGCGCGGACACTCCCGCAAGCGTTGCATCAAACTGCCGATTATACGACAAATCGATGACGACAAAGGCGAGGCGGGCCGCCGCGGGTGCTTAACCGTTTTGGGGAACATTCCAGTGGGGCAGACCTGCAGGTCTGCGCGGGTCCTCCAGGACCTGGCGGGTCTGGAGACCCGCCGCAGGCGTGGACGCCCGCCCCACGAGCCGTCCTACGCCAAACTGACACAGGCTCCCCAGTTCGGTTAAGCACCCGGCCGCCGCCGTGTCACCGCAAAATGAAAATGTCCCCTTTGCACAAAAGTAGAAATATCCCCTTGGTTTCGGACCGGCCGCTCCCATTCCCTCTTGCGGCGGAATCCGCCGCAAGCCGGAACACTCCTTCCTGACAAGAGGGGGTGGGAGCGATCTTCCGTTACTGAGACAGGAGTCCGGGCCTGTCCGCGGCGCGGAAAGTGCGCCCCGCGCTCCGGCTCTTTGCGCTATTTTATAAAGAGCAATCGTTTACATGCCATTTCGCATTCAACCTGTTCATGAATTCCTGGTTCGGCCAGCATTGCCGGACCAACTGTCCCGCATGCCGGAGTTGGCCTACAACATCCTTTGGGCTTGGGAACCGCTGATCCGCGCCCTGTTCCGGAGACTGGACGCGAATCTCTGGCGCGAATGCAACTACAATCCGGTGCTGATGCTGGGCCGAGTCTCGCGTGCGACCTTGCAGCGCGCGGCGGCCGACCCGCGCTATCTGGCGCTTTACAACATGGCGTGCCAGCGCTACGATGCGCACGTGCAAGGCGGCAAGGCGCGTACCGATGGCAAATTGATCGCCTACTTCTCCGCCGAATACGGGCTTTCGGAGTGCCTACCGATATACTCCGGCGGCCTGGGCGTGCTCTCCGGCGATCATCTGAAATCATCCAGCGACTGCGATCTGCCGTTGGTGGGCGTGGGACTGCTTTACCAGCAGGGTTATTTCCGGCAGGTGCTGAATCCCGACGGCTGGCAGCAGGAGCGTTATCCGACCAACGATTTCTATACCTTGCCGGCGGTGCCGGCGCGCGATGCGCAAGGCGAGAACCTGAAAGTCTTCGTCAGGCTGCCCACTGGCAAGGTCATGATTCAGGTCTGGAAGATGGAGGTCGGGCGGGTCACGCTATACCTTCTGGACACCAACATCCCGGAGAACCAGTTGCCGCAGGATCGCAGCATCACCGACTCGCTCTACGGCGGCGATACCGACACGCGCATGCGGCAGGAGTTCGTGCTGGGCGTGGGCGGGCTGCGCGCGCTGAAGGCCGTGGGCCTGGAGCCCACCGTCTATCACATGAACGAAGGCCACTCCGCATTCCTGGCGCTGGAGCGCGTGCGGGTGCTCAAGCGGGAACACGGATTGAAGTTCGAAGAGGCCCTACAGGCCACGCGCGCCAGCAACGTCTTCACTACGCATACGTCCGTTCCGGCCGGAATCGACCTATTCGATCCGGGCTTGATGTATCACTATTTCAACGCCTATTGCACCGACATCGGGATCGACTTCGACCAGTTGATGGCGCTGGGACGGCGCGATCCGTCTAACCGCGAGGAGCGTTTCTCGATGGCCATCCTGGCGCTGAAGACGTCCGCGCACCGCAATGCCGTGAGCAAGCTGCATCGCGAAGTCTCGCAGGAGATGTGGCACGGCTTGTGGCCGCAATTGCCGGTTTGGGAAGTGCCGGTCAGCTCGGTGACCAATGGCGTGCATCTGACAAGCTGGCTCAATGGGGATCTGGCGGCTTTATACGATCAGTATCTGCAGCCGGACTGGCGCGACCGGTTTGCGGACCCCAGCATCTGGGAGCAGGTCAAAGAGATACCGGACGAAGAGCTGCTGGAAGTGCATCGCCGCCGCAAGCGCCGCCTGGTGAATTTCGTGCGCGAGCGGCAGCGCTCGTCGGCATTGCGGAGGCAGGCTTCCGCCGCGGAGATGCGGCACACCGAGGAAGTGCTGGATCCCAACGCGTTGACCCTCGGTTTCGCGCGGCGCTTCGCCACTTACAAACGCGCCACTCTGCTGTTTCGCGACGTGGACCGGATCAAGCGCATCCTCTGCAACAAGGACATGCCCGTGCAGATCGTGATCGCCGGCAAGGCGCATCCGCGAGATAACGAAGGCAAGAATTTCATCCGCGATATCGTGCAGCTTTCGCGCGACCGGGACTTATGGAAGCACGTGGTCTTCATCGAGGACTACGACATGAAAGTCGCGCGCGAAATGGTGCAGGGTGTGGATCTGTGGTTGAATACGCCCAAGCGCGGCCAGGAAGCCTGCGGCACCAGCGGCATGAAGGCCGGCATGAACGGCGTGTTGAACCTGAGCATTCTGGATGGCTGGTTCGACGAAGCGTATGAAGTATCCGGCGGCTGGGCCATCGGCGACCGCGAGCAATACACCGACGACCAGGACGGGCTGCACGCCAGCGAGATCTACTATCTGCTGGAGAACGAAATTGTGCCGCTCTTTTACGAGCGGCGGGACCAGATTCCACGCGATTGGCTGAAGCGCGTGAAGCAATCGCTGATGGGTGTGACGCCGCAGTTCGATTCGCGGCGCATGGTGGCGGAGTACGCGCGCGAGTTCTACGATCCCGCGCACGCCGACGCCGTGCGGTTGAGCGCGAACGATTACCAGGAGGCCCGCGCCGAGGCGGCCTGGAATGAACGCGTCAACCAAGTCTGGGACAAGGTACGCTTCGTGGAAACCGGCGAGGCCCCCGTGGGCACGATCATGAGCGAACACCCGGTTCCGGTGCGTGCGGCCATCGATCTGGCCGGTTTGCAATCCTCGGAAGTGCGCGTGGAAGTGGTTCTGGGGCGGGTGGGCACCGATGGCGGACTGGAGGACACCGAAGTGATGGTCCTGCCACCTACCGGGCAGAACGGAACGGTGGCGACTTTCGAAAAGGAGGTTGTGCCGGAAAGAACCGGGCGGCTGGGGTACGCGTTGCGTGTCAGCCCCAACCATTGCGACGATCCGTTGACGCGGCCGTGTACGAGTTTGTTGAAGTGGAGCTAGCAGGCGAGGATCTCTAAGCTCGGCACGCTGCGGCCTGTTGGGCCGCTTCAGGGTGTGCCTATCGGCTTTCTTGCCGCTGGATGCGGCGTTCATGGTTCTCGATAAGGTCCAGGACGCGGTGGAAGCGCTCGTTGTATACGGCGTCGCGTTCGTTCCGGAGCCTCTCGGTTTCTTCCTGCCTCTCGGCCTCCCGCTGCATGGAAGCGGTGAGTTCCAAGGATTGGGCGAGAGCTTCGTGGCGTTCCGTGAGGCGCTCCAGCCGTTCGTCGATGGTCATGCTTTCTCCAGCATAGCAGGGCCATGGGGCCGGCGTGCTCCTACCGGCCATCATCCGGCGATGGCTACATAGTGTTGCGCATCGGCCGGAGCCGCCAACGCGTCGATCGTCCTCACCTGACCCTGATAGCCGTTGAACTCATCCACCAGCCGGACGAAGTACGACGGATCTTCCGGATTGTCTCCGTCGCCCTTTCCATTCCAAAGAAACAGGCCGAAGAGCCGCGGCGCGGAGTCCGGTTGCTCTCCGCAGGTCTGGTGCGGTTCCGCTTCCAGTTTGGCGGTGTTGATCAGCCAGTTCTTATGCCGGCGCTGCAAAGACTTCCGGCCCTCGGGAGTGCCCTCATCGAAGGCCGCGCCCAGATGCTCGGAGTGGAACCAGACTTCATCGCCAAGCGCGGCGCGCAACTCGTGAAAGCGGCGTTCCCACTCCCCGGATTGGAACGGCCACAAGGCGCGATGGAACTGCCCGCAGGACGGTTTGAGCAGCAGGAGGCGCACTTGGGCCTTCCTTTTGTGGCAAGCTTCGGCGAACATGATATCGCCCTCATGCACTCCTTCGCAGATCGCCAGATCGCCCTCTTCCTTTCCCACCTGCCACTGGTCGAGCGCCTCTTCGATCTGCGCCCGCACGGCTCCGACGCTGGAAACGGGAAAGCGCGCGGTGCGTTGGTCCTCTTTGTCCACCGGGTAGCCGGCCCAAAGGAAGACCCGCCGCCAGGTGCGATGCCGGTTCTTTTGGGTGAGCGCCTCACACAGGATGTGCAGGGCGGGCTTTATGAGGTCCGGCCTGAAATCCAGTTCGTCGTAGAGCAACAAACGTTCCTGGAAAGAGCGCAACTGAAAGAAAGTCGCGCCCGGAATGCTGCACGCTTCGCGGATGCGCTGCAGCGCTTTGGCGTTGTCGTTCCGGATTAACGCGAGGCCGGCCAGAGTGGTGGTTGTCCAGAACTGCTCCACGGGGTCGCCCTTTTCGATGGCTCGCTCCCTGAAGTTCTTGGCGCAGAACTGCACGACCGTGGCCAGTTCGGCCTCGTCCACGTCGGCCGGCCAGATTTCGGCGAGATCGCACCCCATGCTCTGGCGGAGATCTTTTAGCACGGCAATCAGGATCAGCGCGTTGAATCCGGCGAAGTAAGCGCTCGGGTCGAACTGTTGGGCTTGAATAAAGCTCCGCACGGCAAGAGCCGCTTGCTGCGAGGTTTCGACGGCTTTCTCTTTGCGCCTCTCCGGCTTTTCGTCGCGCCAGGAAAGATGCCATAAGTGGCGGAAGACCTGTCCCAAGAGGTCTCCGGCATGGGGGTCGTCTTTGTGCTGGCGCAGGACGTTGCGCAAATGGAGTTCGGCCTGGGCGGTCTTGCCCTGATGCGTCAACACCCGGCTGAGCTGCAGTTGAGCCTCGAAGTGATTCGGATCGTGTTCAATCACTTCCCGCAATTCACGTTCGGCGGCCCGGTAGCGGCAGAGATCGATCAGTGCGAGAGCCGCCTGATAGAGGATCTTGGTGCGATGAAGAATGGTAGGCGCGTCGTCGGCCAGGGTCTTGATGTCGCCGGGGTGTCCGTTTGATTGGGCAATCCGGACGCAGTCGAGCCAGTCGTCGCGCAGCGCCCCGAAGTAGTTTGCTCTAGAGGTCTCAATGTTGTCCCAGTTCACGGGGATCAGACCGGGCAAGTGCTGGTAGACCGGACTCCCGGTGGTCTTGTGTTCCTCGGCCAATGCCTGCTTGAACGTCTGGCTGAGGAGTTCGACTTGTTTCTCCAGATCTTTGTCCAGGTCGGCGCTGCCAGGCTTCGGGTCGACGAAGAGGGAGCCATCGTAACTAAAGCAACGATCGGGAGCCACGTCGAATGGCCGCGCGTTGCCGAAGCTTCCTTGCACCACCAGCACGCCGCGTGGACATACGCCGTGACGCACACCCAACTCGTAGAATACGTTCGGGTTGGCGATGGAGATATCCGCCACCACCAAGTCGGCGGTGACCAACTCAAAGAACATGTCGGTGCGGATATCGCCCGCGGACGCCTCGCTGTCGGCGCGGAAAGGGTCGCATCCAGCCTGACGTAACGCGGGTTCCAGTAGGTTGTCGTAAACGGCGTCGAAATCGATCGCATTTCCAACGGCTTTCGCCTCATAATCTCGATGCTTCGCGGGCATCTCGACGCGGCGCTTCTTGCCAAAAGGCATGACCACAAACACACGAGGTTTCAAAATCGGCTCCTATCGTCGCGGGTCTTCGTATAGATAGTGCGAGATTGGAGCGATTCGTTACAACCGAGCCGGTGCCGCCTGCGAGTTCCAATGGCTTAATAATCGCGGATTTCAAGAAGGAAGTCGGGAGCCAGAAGACAGCACACACGCGCGCTTCCGATTTTCTGTTTCCTGTCGATCAGGCCGGCCGGCGAAGCGGCGGCATAACGGAGTACTCGACGGACATAGGATTCGCCATGCGCTTCGAGGCATCGAGAATTTCGAAACCCACCATGTTGCCGCGGTTGTCATAGTCCAGGATCACGCCGGGTTTCTCCCGATTGCTTTCGGCGA
>Ga0070761_10002048_pt1 | contig 12548 bp, 6 predicted proteins | sample HubBroMetageREF1_FD_66724 | JGI IMG/M metagenome (GOLD analysis project Ga0070761, IMG submission 66724) | Reference soil microbial communities from the Hubbard Brook experimental Forest, New Hampshire, USA - Hubbard Brook CCASE Soil... | ecosystem: Environmental > Terrestrial > Soil > Temperate...
GGCTTGCCGCGATCCGCGGGAAGCAGCGGGGCGAGCGCGGGTCAGCAGATCACGGTTCAGGTACAGGCCATGGACAGCCAGTCGTTTCTCGATCATAGCGACGATATCGCTCAGGCAGTCAAGCAGGCGATGTTGAATATGAACTCGATCAATGACGTGATAACCAGCCTCTGACGCCATGTTTCCAACACTCAAGACCGGCGCCGCGATGCAATATCCGGCGAAGAGAACGCTGCAGTACAACACCGATGCGATCCGTTTTCTGGACGGCACCGAGCAGCGGTTTCGTGACAACGCCACGGTACTGCACCAGTGGACGATTCAACTCGACCTGCTGGACGAATCCGAGCTTGCCACATTCGACCAGTTCTTCGTATCGAACCAGGGCAGATTCGGCAGCTTTTCCTTCACCGATCCGTGGGATGGAACCGTCTACCCGAACTGCAGCCTGGCCGCCGACGCATTCGGCTTTCAACTGAGGGGTGAGATGCGGGGCAAGACTACGCTCACCATCTGCGAAAACATCACCTAACATGATTTACTTTCCACAACTCTCGTCGGGCGCAACCGGGCAGTATCCGATTACGAGGCAACGCACCGCGAGGACGGTGGTAAATCGGAGCTGGCAGGGCTACCAGGTCAAACTGGCCGACCCCGGAGCGGCGATCACCGAATGGCACCTCTCCTTCGTCGAGCTGAGCGATCAGGAACTGGCCGCTCTCGAAGCCCTTTTTCAGGCAGTAGAGGGGCGCCTGACGCCGTTTACTTTTCTGGATCCCGTCGACAATCTACTGGCGTGGAGCGAGCAGCAGAATCAGGCCGTCTGGCAGGTGGACCCCCTACTGACATTGACAGGCGGCGTGGCCGATCCGATGGGAGGCGCGGCAGCTTATCAGGCCGGTAACCCGACAGCCGCCACATTGACGCTACAGCAATCGATCGACGCGCCTGCTTCCCTCGACTACTGTCTCAGCCTTTATGCGCGCAGCGACCAAAGCCCGCAGGTCTGGCTGACGCGCGGCTCTGCTACGAATGCGTACGCGATCGGCCCGCAATGGACCCGGCTGATTTCCGCCGGGCAGTTGCAAGACACCGCCGACTCCATCAGCTTCGGTATCGCGCTGGATCCAGGCGCTACAGTGGACATCTTCGGGATTCAGGCGGAGGCGCAGACCACCGCCTCGCTTTACAAACAAACGGCCGAGACGGGCGGCGTCTATCCGAACGCACGTTTTCAAAGCGACACGCTAACGGTCACGACAGTAGGCCCGGGCCGCTATTCCTGCGAGTTGGATATCGTCAATGTTGAGTATCTATGATCTGAAAGAGCTGGCGGTCACGGACACGCCCCTGCTGCTGTTTCAGTGCGTGCTGCAGAACGGCCAGGCGGAGTACTGGAGCACACACCAGGTGACTTACAGTGGCAACACCTACGCGCCGCTGGTGATGAAGCATAACGTGTTCGCAGTTCAGACATCGTCGAATCAGGGGGTGGACGCGATTCCGCGGGTGTCTCTGTCGATGGCCAACGCCGATTCTTACTTCTCGGAACTGGAGCGATCCGTAGGCTGGAAGGGCGCTACGTTGACGGTCACGTTTTTGTTCTATAACTTGCTCGAAGGCGCCGCGACATCGGACGCTGCCGTGTTATTTCAGGGCATCGTCAACCCGCCCGACCAGAGCACGGAATCGCTCTTCCAACTCTCGGCCGTGAACTGGATGAGCATGCAGAACGTGCAATTGCCGCCGGTCCGGATTCAACGGCGATGTCCCTGGCTGTTTCCATCTACTCCACTGCAGAGGCAGGAGGCGGTGAATGGGGGCAGCAGCGGGCAATACTCGTTGTTCTACCCTTGCGGATATTCGCCCGATCAGACCGGCGGTGTGGGCGCCATGGTAGGCGGCGCGCCCTATACATCCTGCGCCTACACGCGCACGGATTGCGAAGCGCGCGGGATGTTCTCCGGGCCGAATCGGTTTGGCGGACTCGAGTTTGTGCCCTCGTCGATTCAGGTGCGGAGTTACGGCAACGGGTGGCAGTACGCCCCCGTGGACGATAATGTCGCAATCTATAACGACTTCGTTCCGTTGTTATACGGCACGGCCTGGTATTACCCTCCCATCGTTTTTGCGCGGAACGACGGAAACCTGACGTACATGGAAGCGCTGTTGGGTATGGGCCCGATCCAGGACGTGCAGATGGTGCTGGTAAACCAGATTCAGATTCCCGTCGGGCAATCCGGCCAAAACATGACCGCGACGGGCTGGTACAACGTAATCAGCCTGGGCGGCCGGAACGGAGCGTTCGATCCTAATTTCATGGACGCAGCGGGCAACCCGGCCGGCGATCCTTACGGCAGCATGGCCTATCTCTCGGTTGTCGTACCGAACCAGATTAACAACGGTCAGTCCCTGCCAACTGTTCAGGTCCTGGCAGACGGCTTGCAACTGCCGACTTACAACGCCGACGGCAGTTACCAGGACACGGAGTTCACCGCCAATCCCGCATGGATTCTGCTGGATATCCTACAGCGAAGCGGGTGGGGGACGGAGAATATGGATCTGACGACATTCGCGGCTGCGGCCGCCTATTGCGATCAGCAGATCCAGACGCAGGACCTGAACGGGAACAACATCATGATCCCGCGTTTTCAGTGCAACCTTTGCCTGCAGTGGCGGCGCAACGCGGCGGATACGATCCGCGGAATCCGGAACGCGGCCCGGCTGTTGTTCACGTATAGCGTGGGCGGGCTGCTGCAGTTGACGGTGGAAAACTCCATTGCGCTACAGCAACCGACGCTGCCGGCGTGGAGCAACAGCACGGAACCGTTGAATGGCGGCTGGCCCGCATATGAGTTCAGCGACGGATCGACGGGCACCGCGAATATATTGCGCAAGGCCACCGGAGAGCCGAGCGTGCAGGTGTTTTCCAGAAGCATCGCGGACACGCCGAATCAGGTGACCGTGGAGTTTCAAGACGCGTTCAACGGGTATCAGCAGGACAGCCTGCTGACTGTCGATGTGGCGGACACGGCGCTCACCGGCCAGGTAATCACTACGTCGCTTATGGCCCTGGGGATTCCGAACTACGATCAGGCCGCACGCATCTCTCAGTTCACTCTGGACAAAGGCGTCAGCGGTAACACGTACATCACATTTGACACCAGTATACAGGCACTGGGCTTGCGGCCGGGGGACATCATCACCGTCACATATCTTAAAGAAGGCTTCGAGCGGCAGCCCTTCCGCATAACCAAAATCGCGCCGGGCGTGAACTATCGGATCACTACGATTACCGCGCAGGTCGAACAGGACGAATGGTATGCGGACACAAACGGCCAGATACCGGGAGGCACAGGCGCGACCCTTCAGCCCAGTGGCGGCGTAGGCGTGCCGCGTCCACTACTCGGCAACATAGTCGATTCCAGCGGCAATCCGGAATATCAGATCACAGAGAGCTCCAGCAACACCAGCGACGGAGGCGTAAGCGAGGAGCTTACGGTGGGCTTTGTGGCGCCGTCCACAATAGCGACCGGCGGACCGGCTATACCGCTGGTAAGCTTGGCAGCCACGATAGGGGCGGGAGGCACGCTGGCGGGCAACCAGACGTTGTACTACGCGGTGAGCGCACTGGATTCGGCGGGAAACGAGAGCGCTCTATCGTTCACCATACTTGCCGGCATCCCGCCGGGGTCCAACGCGAATAGTGTGACGCTCACGGGACTCAGCTTTGACGTCAACACGGTAAGCTTCAATGTGTACCGTGGCCCGAGTCCACAACAGTTGGGGCGGATCGCGACGAGCCAGGCGCTGAGCGCTAACTTTACCGATACGGGACTGCCGGCCCAGGTTTGGGTGCCGCCAGATCCGAATTTCGATCACGCCAACTTTTATTGGCGGACGGAGCTGCAGCCCCCGTACGCCGCGACCATCGCGACCGCCAACACAGTTGGCAACACCACCGCCGAAATGGGCGGCGCCACCTATAGCGGCATGATCGTCCGGATTCTCACCGGGACCGGGGCCGACCAGGAATACGCGATCGCATCGAACACCGCGACGACGCTCACCCTAACGCAAACGTGGGCCGTACAACCGGACGCCACCAGCCAATTCGTGGTGGCGGAGGCGGCATGGCATTTCGCGGCCAGCGCCAAAACCAGTCCGGTTGAGTTCGAGATCCCGAACGAGACAGGTGTCACGCTGCACATACAAGGCAGAGGGGCAAACGCGAATAATCTGGAAGGGCCGCCGTTGCTATCGACGCTAACCCGGTGGATGATCGGCGGCGGCGGGTTAGGGGACATGGCCGCCCCACCCCAGCCGGTCTTTGGGTTAGGCACATCATCGCTCGCAAGCGGCACAATAGAACTGAGCGGCGTCTCCTTCCCGACGCTGACCAACACTACCAGCGTAACGGCAGGCACGCTAACCATGTACTACTGGGACGAACTGGTGGGTAACACGCCATACGCGCTGTCCGCGCCGATGGCTGCTACCGACACGGCGCTGAATCTAACGCCGGCCGGCACCGCGGCCGCGGGCTCGTTCGTTCAAGTCGAGGCGGAAGTGATGCAAGTAGTATCGGTCGCAAACGGCGGGATTCAATATCAGGTGACTCGCGGCATGCATGGCACAATTGCAGCCTCACATGCCGCGCAAGCCGCGGTCTATCAATTGTCGAGCAGTGTCGCGGTAGTTCCCTTCCCCCTGGACTTCTTTGGCAGTCCACTGAGCGGCAACTGGAGTTATCCCATGCCGCTGCCGAACACCAAGGTGGCCAGCGCGGAGTTGTTCGTCACGAATACGAGAGGCAACAGCCCGACGGGCGCGATCAATTTGACTCAGTCGACGGATTATGGATTGCGGACGCTCTCAGGCGGACAGTACTCGTTCCAGGTGCAGGGATTCCTGGCGGTGGACAGCGACCCGGCCCCTAACGTGATTGTAGAAGCGGCGCACGCGGTGCAAGATGTGTATGCGATCGTGAAACAGGCGCCTGTAGGGAGCCCTATAACAATCACTCTGAGCCAGAACGGATCGCCCTACTGCGCTCTCACGATTCCCGATGGCGCCACGGTTTCGCCCAGTGTGGACGGTTTCGGGTTGCCATTGCTGGCGCAGGCGCAGCTCAGCATGGCGATTACCGCAGTGGGAGAGACCAGCCCCGGCTCAGACCTTACCGTCATCCTGCGGTTGTGACCCGGCGGGCAAAAGCATGACCACACTTCAGATATTGACACCCGACCAGGACTTGCAGTGCTACTTCTATCAGCCCTCGGCAGTCGGAGCGCTGAGTGCCACGAGTCCAAACGGTTTTACGGTTTCAGGTTCCTGGCGGTCGCAGTCCGATTGGGTCGTGATCGAATGGAATCGCGACAACGTTTTCGAGCATCCGGTATTCCGCTATCTCCCCGACAGCGATTTGAGCGGGCTGCAGCTTTCTTACCAGGAGGCCCGCACTAACTGTATTCCGATCGACTCAGCGCTGTATCCGACCGTGGACTGGCCGTATCTCCGCGTGTGGGCCGATCCCGGAACGGGCGAACAGCTCTACAGAATTTCGCTGATAGGCAACGCCACACCGGTGACGGGCAGTTATACGCCGGCGTCAGCCATTTTTGAGTTGCAAGGCGCGGCGACCGGCGGCGACTATATCGAGCTGGCGTGGGACGAAGAGCACTACACCTACCAACTGTATGGCAGCGATACATTGGAGTCCGCAGCGGCGGCGCTTGCCAACAGCATCAATACGTTCTCTCCAAGCATGCAGGCGTCCCCGAACGGCACGGCGATTACCTTAACGCTCACCGACAGCGCCACCGGGACGAACGGCAATCGGATCGGCGTTTATGGGAACGCTTATAGCGCGCCGCCCAATACGCCGACGGAGAGATGGCAACCGGTATGGCAACTTCTCAGCGGCGGGGTATCGCCGAGCACGTGGCAGGTCAATCTGGACTTCAGTTCGATTAGCGGGCTTGATGAAAACGGCGCTACGGTGCCCGTACCCATGAATGCCGTCCGTAAGATGCGTTGGACCTGGGCAGCCGACCTGCAGGCTGGCAATTTCCTGCGCAGCGAGTTCGCAGTGGCAGTATCGAACTGGGCGGTCAACGGCTCGAACCGCGGCTACCAGGTAGCGGGTCCGGGAAGCTGGCGCGTGGAAGACGATGACGTTTCAATCGGCTACACGGGCCAGTGGACCTCGGTGGCCGGCAACTACTCAGGCGGGTCGATCAGTTACGCAACCCTAGCAGGCGCAAGCGTAAGTTATTCCTACCAAGCGCCGCAAAGCCATATGCTGAATCTCGGGACGCGAAGGTTTCCCACCGCCGCACAGTTATCTGTGCAAGTGGATCAGAATGCCCCACAGGTGTTGAACGTCGCGCTTCCGGGTGACGATGTCCTGGTCCGGTGGGACTTGGGAACCATGTCCGGAGAAACGCAGCACACCGTCACGATTACACATACCGGAGACGCAGGATCTACGTTCTACTTCGATTTTCTGGAGATCGCGATTCCGACCACGAATCTTCCGACTTTTGTGCCAGACCCGCAAACGACGCTGGCGACCGACTGGGACACGCTAAACTCGCAGGCCCTGGCGCCGGAGCGGACCGCCTGGCAGATTCAGTCGCTGGGATTTACAGGCCGGGCTAATCATTACGCTGGCGCGTTGTGGTTCTACGAGCTGACGTGCGCGGGGCAACAGTACGCCACCGGCACCATCGCATTGTCGGGTGCAACATCGTTTGGAGACACCACCCAAATATCGCTGGGGCCAACTGTTTTCACGCACCTGAATCTGATCGGCGACACACCCTCAAGCCTGGCGCAGGCTTTCGCACTACTGATCGACGAGGGAGCTACCGGAGTGTGGGCGGAGGCGAACGATGGGGTACTCACGATTACAGCCCGCATAATGGGCAGCGCCGGAAATGGACTCACACTGTCCGTCGACGTAGGCGGCAGTACGACTCTTGAGGCGCAGACCAGCGGGGCGCTGGCGGGCGGCGTCGACGGCGACTGGCTGACGGATTTGACCGCCACGCCGCCAATCAATCGGGCGGCGCGGGATTGGAGCCAGAGCTTCTTCGCGGCGCTCAATGGCTATGGCATTGAGGTAACGGCTTCTTTCAGCATGGAGCTGGGAAATGGTGATTCGTCGGCGGCGGCGGGCATCGCGCAGTGTTATCCGGACGGCAGCCCAACACTGGTGAACACCCCGGCTTTGCAGACGAATTTCTCGCCTGCGAGTTTGGCTTATTGGCAGCAAGTCTATCTCGAAATGGCAAACGTGATGTCCGCCGCCGGAGTCCAGCCGTACTTGCAATTCGGCGAGGTGCAGTGGTGGTACTTCTGCCCGCCGACGGATCCGGCCGCTGGGAATTGGACGCCGATCGCCAACGGCGGAATGCCTTTCTACGACGCCTATACGACCACCACGTTTCAGTCGCAGTACGGGCGGCCCATGCACGTGTTTACGGACCCGAGCAACGACCCCACGCCATACCCGCAGGAGTCCGCCTTCCTGCCTGGACTGATCGGCCAGTTCACCGCGGAGATCATGGCTTTCGTGCGCCAGACATACGCCAATGCGCAGTTCGAAGTGCTCTACCCGCCGGATACAAACGATGCTCCGCTTACCAGCGTGATCAACTTGCCGGCGCAGTGGTCTCCAGCAGACATCAATTGCTTCAAGACTGAAAACTTTACTTATACGGGAGACTGCGACCTGGATGCGGCTGTGACTTCAATCGACTTGCCGATGCAATTAGGCTTTGCTCCTGCAAGTAGCGCGCACCTGGTGGGCATCGGAAACTATATGACACCGTGGGCGAAAGAGTGCCGCATTGCAGAGGGGCTGCAGTTGGAGTCCGTGGTGCTGTTCGCGCTGGACCAATTCTGCCTGATAGGCTACGAGTCGCCGCTATCGCCGTGGCCCGGACTCGGCCTGTTCATGGGGGCATGAGCCGGGGCCGAAAAGCCGCTGGCTTAGGCGAGGGCCGCTTTGTATAAAGCGGTGAGTTTTCGCCAAGCCCGCTCAGCGTCGGGCTTGTTGTAGATGGGCGTGCCATTCTGGGTGGGCATATCCGGCACGCACCAGCCGTGCAGGGCTCCGGAATACACTTCGACCTCGACCGGAACTTTGGCGGCTTCGAAAGCTTCCCTCAGCTTGTCCTTGGCATCCGGTTGGCGCGCGTCGTCGTTCGACGCCACGCCGAAATACATGCGAGCCTTTATTTTGGGCGCCAGCAGGTGCGGGCTGTCGGGTTTGTCGGTCACCAAACCACCGCCGTGGAACGAGGCGCCTGCGGCTATGCGATCGGGCAGCGCCGCGGCGGTCTTCACAACCAGCGGTCCGCCCATGCAGTAGCCCTGGGTGCCAATCTTCTTTGCCTTGTTCACTTCTTTTTGCGCGTCGAGGAAAGCAACGTATGCGGCCGCATCCTTCTCACCGTTGCCGGGCGCGTTTACCGACGCCATCAGCGGCCGGAGCTTTGCCATGTCGGCCGGATTCTGGAAGTTAAAATTGGAAGCATCCGTGAAAGGAGCTTTGGAAACGCGATAAAAGGGGTTGGGCACCAAGACAGAATACCCATCGCCTGCAAGACGTTTGGCAATGTCGCGCATCGCGGGCCGCAAACCAAATGCGTCGGGCCAGATCAGCACGCCCGGATAGGAACCGGCCTCTGGGTGAATGAACGCCGCATCGCACGTTCCATCGGGAGTCTTGATCTCGACATTGATCTCGAGGACGTCGAGGGCTGCGGCTGCCGGTCCTGCCGTAGCCGCCGCGAGCCCCGCCGTCACTGAGAGCGCTACAAAGTCGCGCCGCGCCAAATCGCCGGGATGCGCGTGATTCTTCAGTTCGTTCCTTTGATCTTCGGTCATGGCTACTCCTTCCAGAAATGTATCACCATTGATCCCTCGGCAGGGAAACGCCACAGCCGGACACGATTCGAACGTCCTCCGCCTACTGGCGATGTTACCCTCACTGCTGCACTGTGAGCAGCGTGCTGGTTGGCGAAGAAACGCCTCCGACCGAGGCCACGATGGGTTGATCGCCGTTGGGGACCGATGCCGGAACCTGGATGGCAACTTGGTACAGCCCCGCAAATCCGGGAGCCAGTGCCGCGCCATACACCGTTGCGGGTATTCCGCCAATAGTCACAGTCACTTGGTCCATGGTCGAGTAAGTCGTCCCGTTTGCAGGAACCACATCGCCGACCGGTGCGGCCGGGGCGGTAGGGCCGAAGCCTGTGCCCCACAGGATCAGGACGTCTCCCGGCGCGGCCGGCACCGTGGCAAGACCCGCGATGGCGCCATTCTTCACCGCATAAGTGTAGTCGGTGTAAGTGGCTACCGCGTATTGATTGTCCCACAGAAAGAAAGCCGGTCCATAAATCGCCGACGTGGAAGAAACCGGCGGACTCGTGTTGGGGCCGTTGGTGACCGTAACCTGCATCGCACCTGCGCCAATATCGGGCGCCACCACGTTGATCTGGCCGGAGCTGACGAACTCAACATAGGCTGGCTGGCCGTTGACCGATACGCTTACGCCATCCAACTGCGTGGGAAGCTGGCCGTCGACAACGGTCCAAAAGTCGGTGACCGGCGAAAGATCGGTTCCATATATCGCAACCCAGGAGTTCGGCACGATGCCGGGCTGAAAGCTGGCGCCGCTGACCACTGAGACAATGTTGGGCCCCAGCGCCGCCGCCACGCCTGTAATCACCCGCACCCGATTGTCGGTCACGTCGTTCGGATACACGCCGTCGCCCACATACAGGTTTCCCGCGTTGTCTAACGTTATGGGAAACGGGCTGTCGAGCTCCGCCTGCAGGGGCGGGCCGCCATCGCCCGTATAGCCCGCCGTCCCGGTTCCCGCCACCGTAGTAATGGTCCCGCCACTCACTTCGCGGATCCTGTTGTTCGCGCCGTCTACGATAAACAGCGCGCCGGTAGGATCCACCGCGGTCCCGCCGGGGTAGTACAGGCTGGCCGACGTGGGCGGTCCCCCGTCGCCTCCAAACGCGGCGTTTCCGTTACCCGCCACCGTCGTAATTATCCCGGTGCTGGCATCCACCACCCGGATGCGCTGGTTGAATTGGTCCGTGATGTAAAGGTTCCCCGAGGCATCCACTGTCACCCACGTCGGGTTATTGAACTCCGCCTGCAGAGCGGGTCCGCCATCCCCGGAGAAGCCGTCCGCGCCGGTGCCCGCATAGGCCGTGATGATGCCGCTCCCATCCACTTTGCGAACGCGAAACGCGCCCTGGTCCACGATGAACAGGTTGCCGCTCGAATCCACCGCGCAGCGAATTGGAATGATAAATTCCGCGTCCGTGGCCAGTCCGCCATCCCCGCTATCCCCTGTCGATCCGTTCCCAGCAATCGTCGTAATGATCCCCGTAGTCGAGATTTCGCGCACGACTCCATTGCCCTCGTCGTTCACGTAAATGCCTCCCGTGGGCGCCACACACACACCCAACGGCCCGTTGAGTTCCGCCTGGGTCGCCAGCCCGCCATCCCCGCTGTAACCGGCGGCGCCGGTGCCCGCGAATGTCGTGATCACGCCATTGGTGTCCACCATGCGCACCACATTATTGTTTTGATCGGCCAGATAGATGTTCCCGGCCGCGTCTATCGCCAGTCCCACTACGCGGTTGATCTCCGCCTGCGTGGCCAGTCCTCCGTCGCCCGAATATCCGGCCGTTCCAGTTCCCGCAAAGGTGGTAATAGTCTGGGCGGACGCGATAGCCGCCGCCAGCAGCGGCAATAGGACTCTTCCGTACATAAAGATCCCCTCCCTATAACAGATCATGGAACCAGTATAGCGAACTAACTCTTTGGTGGCTTTTAGTCTTCTACTAACACTAACTCGCGCGCCGTGTCACTTAGTTTTCATTAGGACCACGCTCCACGATTGCCCGTTACGGAGGTCTACCCACAGGCGTCACTCCACCGCGATCGTGACGCCCAGCGGACTCTGGTACGGCCCCACCGACAGCACTACCTGCAAGTCGCCAGTGGGAACGAAGCCGCTGGGCACCTGCGCGTCGATCTGCAGCAGCCCCACAAAGCCCGGCGCCTCTCCGGCGAAAAGGATGTTGGCCGGAATTTCGTCAATGGTCAACGACACCGGCAGCAACGGCTGCGGGAAAGGCGCTACCGCCGCTTGGCCGGTGACGCCGGCAGGCGAAGTTTGGCCTTCGCCGGTGGCATACAGCACCACAATCGAGCCGCGCGGCGCGGGGTTTTGGTCGGAGTTGAGCGAGCCATCCTGATTCACCACCACGGCGTTGCCCGCGCCGTTGCTCAATGTGAACAGCGCCGGATTGGCATCCGCCAGCGACACTTGGGTATTCGCCAGCGTGGCGTTTTGATACACGACCTGCAGTTGCGCAGAGGTCTGGCCCGCCATCTCGTAGGGCACCTGCGCGTTGATTTGGTTAGCCTGCACGTAGAACAGGGGCGCGGGAGTAGTATTGAACAGCACCTGCACGTTGCTCAAGGTCGTCGATAGCATCCCGGAAGCATTGAAGGCGCCCGAGGCCGCGGTGTCCGGCCCCATCCCCTGGCCCATGCTAGAAGAAAAGACGGAAAAGATCTCGCCCGGCGCCAGAGGCCCCGGTTGCAGACTGGCCGAATTGGCTAGCGTCACAGTCACGAGCTGCGGTGGCGTTACCACCGTCTGGGTCGCCGATAGCATGCGCACGCGATTGTTGCCGGTATCCGCAACCCACACGTCTCCCTGACCATCGACCGCCAGCCCGCCGGGGTTGTACATCGCGATATCGAGTGCGGCACCGTTATCGCCGTTGTAGGCCGCATTGCCGTTGCCGGCAATCGTGGCAATATTACCACCGGCCGCGATCAGGCGCACGCGGTTGTTGCCGGTGTCTGCAATGTAGATGTTCCCGCTCGCGTCCACCGCGACCGCCGATGGATTGCTCAGCTCCGCAGCCAACGCAGCGCCGCCGTCGCCACTGAACCCGGCGGTCCCATTGCCTGCGATGGTGGAGATCGTGCCGCCCGCACTGAGCATGCAGATGCGATTGTTTTGCGTATCGGCAATGTACAGATTGCCGGCGCTATCGAGCGCCAAGCCCGTCGGGCCGTACAACTCCCCCAACGAGCCGCCACCGCCCGCTGCGTCACCCGCCGTACCGGTGCCCGCCACGGTGTGGATATTGCCTGCCGTGTCCACTTGGATCACCAGATTGTGATTCGTATCGGAAATATAGACGTTGCCCGCCGGATCGGCAACTACACCTTGCGGCGAATTCAAAGGCGTGAGCGTGGCCGGATCGCCCTCGCCGCCGAACCCGGAGCCGATGCCGTTGCCGGCGAAGGTGGTGATGATGCCGGAGAGGCCCACGGCCCGCACCCGATCGCTCCGACTGTCGGCGATGTAGAGGTTGCCGGACGTATCGAACGTGAGACCGTTAGGGCCATCCAAGCTTGCGCTAGTGGCCGGCAGTCCATCGCCCGTGTAGGATGGCGTCCCATTGCCGGCTACCGTGGATATCGTTCCGCCA
>Ga0070761_10002050_pt1 | contig 12545 bp, 12 predicted proteins | sample HubBroMetageREF1_FD_66724 | JGI IMG/M metagenome (GOLD analysis project Ga0070761, IMG submission 66724) | Reference soil microbial communities from the Hubbard Brook experimental Forest, New Hampshire, USA - Hubbard Brook CCASE Soil... | ecosystem: Environmental > Terrestrial > Soil >...
AGCTGCAACGTTTTGAAACCCTGAGTACGTTCTCTTATTAATCTCTCCCGCAGACCGAAGTCTCCGATGGAAGGCCGCCGAAATGCGCTCCGCCATTGCCGGCGAGAACTGTCGAAGGTTCGCGAGCCGGCGGACCGACTCAGCTCGTGCTGAGCGTGGCAGTTGCGTCAGCAACGCCGAGGCCTGTTTTGGCTCAAGATGCCCCAATACGAGTGCGACAGTCTGAGGGTGTTCACCCTCCAGTAATCTTGCCAGTTGCTTTGGATCCGCCTTCTGAAGCGATTCGGCGCGACCCGAGTTTAACTCGTCGGTCCTTACCATCTGGCTCTGCATCGTCTTAGCGCCGTTCTCACCAAACGCCTTGACGAGCAGGCGTGTCGCCGTCGCCGTCCCCCCCTGCGTGAGGAGCTCACGTCCCGCAGACATCTGATGGTACTCACGCAACACCTGCTGCGAGATCTGCGACGAGACTCTCCCGAGCTTAGCAATCTCCTTCGTCACGAGCTGCAAGTCATCCTCAGGAAGGTTCCGAAAAAAGACCGCGGCGGCCTCGTCGCCAAGCACAGTCATCAGGATGGCAGCCTTCTGTACACCTCTTAGCTGCTTATACTCGGTAGTCTCGTTCATCCCTCGGACTCCTGCAGCCAGCTCTGAAGGGTGCGGGTCATAGTGGCTGGCTCGGCCTGTACCATCTCTGTCAGTCGACGCTTCAGCCCGACCGTACTGCTATCGGCTTCCAGCAGGTTGTCCAAATCATCTCCGGGGAGTTCGGGAGCACCTACAAGTTCGACTGCAGCAATTGAGCCTTGGTTCCCTGCGCCCAGTTCGCGCACTACACTGAGGACTTGCTTTTGCATGGGACGGAAAATCAGTGCCCAGGCCAACATAAAGAGAATCAGTAGAGACGCGTATTTCAATGCGTTGACGTTGTCATTCACCATCTTCTGCACTCGCTCGATGAGCGTGGGAGCGGCATCACTATCACCCGTGTTACTGAAGGTCATGTTCTCCACCGTCACAGCATCGCCACGCTGCGGATCCATCCCAATCACTGCGGCGGCGATATCCTGAAGTTGCTTCAGTTGTGCGGGCGACCGTTTATAGCTCGATCCCACCGGCTTGCCATCCACCATCTTCTTGTCAGAAAAGTCATTGACAAGAATCGCCGCCGTGATTCGACGAATTCGTCCCGCTGGAGCGATCGTGTGCCGCGAGAGCTTATTCACGCCAAACGTCGAGTTCTCCGACTTCAATGTCTGCGTCGTGCCGTCAGCGTTCGCATCCTCCGCTTGCGTCGTCCCCTTACCTGGAGTAGCTGGAAGATTGCTCGCCGTGCCCGCAACACCGCCATCGTCGGCCTGTCCGGCCTGCTCCATCGTCTTCTGTGTGGTGAGCAAAGCGCTCACATTCGGATCGTACTTGTCCTCGCTCTCCTCTGAGCTCGTGAGGTCATACTCGACGTTTACGCTTGTTCGCAGGTTGTCGACTCCCACGACTGGCCCCAGGGTTGCCATCAACCGCTTTGAAAACTCGTCTTCCAGTTCCCTTCCTTCCATCGTCGAACTATGCCGATTCAGCAACTCGTTCGTGTCGGCGTCAATGATTGCGACGTCGGCCGGTGCAAGCTTCTCGACAGCGCCACTTACCAAGCGAGCGATCGCGTCGGTCTGATCCTGGGTTAGCCCACCGCGCTTCAAACGGAGAGCTACCGAAGCCTTTGCCGGCTGAGATCGATCCAGAAACACCGAGTCTCTCGGCATTACCAGGTGCACTCGTGCACTCTTGACGTTGTTCAGGGTACTTATCGTCCGCTCCAGTTCCCCCTCGAGCGCGCGCTGATAGTTCACCTTCTCATCGAACTCGGTTTGCCCCCACGAGCTTTTGTCGAATAGCTCGAAGCCCATTCGGCCGCTATGAGTCGTACCCTGCGAAGCGACCTCGATGCGAGCTTCATCCAGGTGATCTGCCGCAACGTCGATTTCTTTACCGTCGGGCGTCATTTTGAAGTCGATCTTCTTTGCCGCAAGCTGCTGTGAGATCGCCTGTACATCCTCAGGCTCAAGCCCTGTCATCAACGGCTTGTAGTCTGTCGAAGTCATCATGACCGTCAACACCGCGAGGCCTGCTACCGCCGCTAGAGTCCCTCCCACGACGATTATGCGTTGGCGCGGATTCATCCGTTGCCAGGCCTGCTTCAGTTGTTCCACCACCTTGTTCTGCATCGATTAATGCCCTTCAGAACTGCATCTTTTCCATCTCTTGGTAGGCGCTCACGACCTTGTTGCGCACCTGCATCATCAGCTGGAAGGCCACGTCGGCCTTTTCGACTGACACCATGGCGCCGCTGATGTCCGCATTACCCCCTCCCTGGAGAAGGTTTGCAACCTGCTGGTCTGCGCCATTTTGAAGAGAATCTACATCGCTCACGGCAGACTGAAATATGTCGGAGAAGCTCGCGGGCCCCTGATTGTTTCCGGTCCCAGCTACACCGGTAGATAGCCCTATTGCATTCGAAAGAATTCCTGACGCGATACCGTTGATCATTCGTATCTCTCTCTTAGCTCTTCAAAAGGTCGATGGATTGTTGAATCATCTGTTTTGAAGCCGACACCGCAGATGCATTCAATTGATACGCTCGCACCGATCCCATCAGGTCCACCATCTCCTCGGCCGGATTAATCGCTGGGAACGACACGTATCCATCCTTGTCCGCATCCGGATGACCGGGGTCATACCGCCGGATCGGATCTGCCCCATCCTCCACAACATGCGTCAGCTTGACGCCACCTGACGGAACTGTGCCTGCCCGCAAGTCCGAGGCGTTGTTGAGCACAGACTGAAACGGCGATGTTCCAACACTCTCCAGCACGACCTCCCGACGGCGATACGGCCCACTTCCACCTTCTGTGCGAGTCGTATCCACATTCGCGAGGTTCGACACAGCAACCTCGGAACGTTCACGCTCCGCCGAGAGGGCAGACGCGCTAATATTCAATGCACTGAATAGGCCCATAGGTTTGCCCCTATTCGTCTCCGTTGATCGCTGTGATGAGCTGATGAAACTCACCTTTCATCAATTGAGTACCCATCTGATACTGCAGTTGAACTTCAGATAGCTTCATCGCCTCACGGTCGATATCCACGTTATTTCCATCGGGCCGCTCCAGCAGTCCACTCACATCTCGGACAACCGCATGCGGTGTCGTTCCGTCCGGGGCCGCCGTCGCGCGTGCCAGTTCATGCTGAAAGTCCAGGTCCTTTGTGTGATATCCCGGCGTGTCGACATTAGCCATATTCGACGCGATGACCGTCTCCCGCTGATTCGTCAACGAGAGATAGCTCTCCAATTGCGAAAGGATTGAAACGTTGCCCACGACAAGGTTCTCCTGCTGTCACACACTCTCCAAGTCACGCAAGAGTGCTGTTCTGATTCTTTTATCGACGCAGAAAGATGTAACGTGAGCCGTCTTGGGACACTTTTGGGGGATGGAACATCTAGGGGCGCTTGCTTGTTCCAACAACCACACCCTTGGCGGCGCTCGACTGCATAGGGGGCGTCGCTGGAGAAGTTTGTTGAGCGCCGGAGGATATGGCAGTCATCATGCTTGGCGCGACAATCAATGTAATTCGCCGGTTCGAGGGGTCGTCCGGATGATCCGGCCGCCGAGGCAGTTGATCTGCGAACCCGCGCACTTCAGCCACTTGGCCCGGCGCGATCCCATTGCCCTGCATCAGCCGGCGAGCTGCGTTTGCACGGTCGGTAGAGAGCTCCCAGTTGGAGTACATGCTGTTATCGCTGTAAGGCACCGAATCGGTGTGACCCTCAATCGAGATCTGGTTCCCGAGCTTACCGAGCTCCGGCGAGATCGCCTTGAGAAAGTCCCGAAGCGCAGGTGTGGGCTCAGCACTGCCAAGCTTGAAGAAGGTCCCCCCCGGCTGCTCCAACAGCTCAATCCGCAAGCCGTCTTGCTCAGCCGTTATCTCGACCTGATTTTTCAGCTTGTCGAAATTGGGCATCCGCTGTGCTGCGTCGAGCAGCTGTTGTTTCAGCTTCTGCAAACCATTTCGGTCCAGCGGCAGCGCATGTCCCGCCCCATTCAGGTTTGTGCCTTCGAGCGTCGATGTTCCCCGTGGATCATTAAAATAATGAGCCACTGAACGCCTCACGGAGTCACTCGTACTCGTTAACCACAGCACAATGAACAGGCTCATCAATGCCGTGACAAAGTCGGCATAGGCAACCTTCCACGCACCACCATGATGTCCGCTATGCGCCCGCCCTCGTTTCTTGATGAGAATGACCGAGTCATGCTTCATCTCACGCATGGCTACGCTGCTGCCTCTACAGGAACTGGTTCTCTATCGCGGCAAGCACTCTCAAGCGCTGCGAACTGCGGCCGCACATACTCAGGAATCGCCCGCCGCCCAATCTCGACAGCCATAATCGGGGCCGTTCCCTTGATAAACGCGAGCAGCGTCGTCCGCAGCACTCCGTAGTACGCGTGTTTCTCCTCAACGGCCTTAGTCATGTTTGCTGCCAACGGTCCGATTACGCCATAACACAAGAGGATGCCGAGAAATGTTCCCACCAGCGCGGCCGCTACCTTGTGGCCGATCTCCGCCGGCGGTCCACCTAACGCACCCATCGTCACGACGATTCCAAGTACCGCAGCTACAATTCCCAATCCTGGCAGCGCATCTGCCACCGAAGTCAACGCCTGCGTCGGCGCAAGGGATGTGTGATGATGCACCTCGAGATCGAGCTCCATCATTTGATCCAGGTCGAACGGCTTTACCCCGCCTGTAACCGCCATCCGCATCGTGTCGCACACGAATGCCGTTCCATGATGATCTTTCAGGAAGTTGGGGTACTTGGAAAAAATCGGGCTCTTCTCGGGATCTTCGATATCGCCTTCGATCGCGATCATCCCTTCCTTGCGAGCCTTGGTGAACAGCTCGAACAACATCTTCAGGGACTCAACATAAAACTTCTCTGTCACACCAGATCCCTTAACAACTTCTAACAACCCAGCGCAGATGCCCTTCAGCACACGCGGCGGATTCGCAACAACGATTGTGCCCAGTGCTGCGCCCGCGATTGTCACAAACTCCGAGGGCTGTAGCAGCACCGGAAGCTTTCCTTTCTCCATCAGAAAGCCGCCAATCACTGAAGCAAAAACAACCAGAATGCCGACGAGCGAAATCATGAAGCTCCTTACAACAGGGCCGAGGCGCAGGGATACCTATTCTCCCTATCGGCCCTGGGAGCCATTTCCTTAGTCTTGACTCTTCGATCGATACAGCGGCAAATCTGCCCTAGACCAACTCGTACCCCGGTCGCCGTGGCCGGCTCAGCATCGCATTCGCATCATCATCATTGATGAAGCGCTCCGTCGCCGGGTCCCAATGCAAACGTCGCTTCGTCTTCATCGCAGTCCAGTGCAATAGGCAGGTCGAGCACGCGCGGTGCCCAATCTCTGGCGGCGCAGTGGGCTGCCGCCGGCTCCGAATGCAGTCGAGCCAGTTCCCGTGCTGGTCGTCACTGGTATATAGATGCACCTCGTTCGGACCGATCACGCTAGTCAGAATCTTTGGATCGCTCGCCTGCAGCACCTCGACCTTCGGCACCGGATCTCCGGGCTTCGCGGTCGGAGAGTTCATCCCATCGCGCTGTACAAAAATCCATCCCTTCGTGCCATACCACTTGATGCCGTTCGGGAATTCTCCGGAGACCGTCATCTCTATACCATTCGCATATCGGCCATAGGTCTTAAAGGGACCATGAACATTCCACAGCCCATGCGTCGGAAACTCTGCCGATCCCCACACTTCAATCGGCCCTGTCAACTCCGTGTTCATGCCCCAGTGCGCCGTATCGATATGGTGCGCTCCCCACCCTGTGATCATGCCTGCGCCAAACTGCTCCATGCGCAACCACCCAGGCCGGTCAAACCCCTGCTGCGGCATCACACGATCGAGCGTGTAGTAGATGTCCGGTGTCGACCCTAGCCATGGGTCATACCCAAACCCTTGCGGAACCGGCATAGGCGTAGCATTGCCACCCGCTGGATCTCCCGGCAGTCCCACCTCTACCCTTTGTATCTCGCCTATACGTCCGTTCCTAACTAACTCGCACGCCCGATAAAACTGCTTCCAACTCCGCTGCTGCGACCCAACCTGCAGAATGCGCCCCGTCGCGTTGACATGGTCCACCATGTATCGGCCTTCGCTGATCGTTAGCGACGCGGGCTTCTGAAGATAAACGTCCTTACCCGCACGTGTCGCCGCAACTGCCAGCTCTGCATGCTGATGATCCGGCGTCGAGATTAGCACCGCGTCAACCTGCTTATTCGCCAGTAGCTCATGATAGTCCGTGTATCCAGCTGTCCCGCTATATGACTTTCCCAGCTTCGTCGAGTACGCATCGTTGACGAACTTCTTACCGGATTCCATGCGGTTTGAATCCAGATCACACACCGCGATGATGCGATTGTTCCTCGGCCCCGGTACCCCTGTGTACTGCAGCACCCCCGGCATGTCGTGGCCACGCGAGATCCTTCCAACACCGATCGCGCCAATATTAATGTGGCTCGACGGTGCATCCTGTCCCAACACACGCGCAGGCACAATCGTCGGAAAACCAGCCGCGGCCGCAGCCACCAGCGATCCCTTCACGAACGTTCGACGATCCACATTTGCCATGGCCGGTCTCCTTTTCGCACTCCGCTGACCAGCGGGGGCTCGCTCAAGCCTCGAGCTTCACGTGTGTCGCATTCTTCTGCGCTTTAATCGACAGCTCAGCGGTCAGAAGGCACTGCGCCTGATCCTGCGCCGTATGTGTGCGGTTCACAACGTCCGACACAAACTGCGGCCCGAACGGCAACGTCACGTTATTGCAATCGATATAACGCGCCTGCTTCGCATCCACGATGAACAGATTGTTCCCCTGCTTGCTTACCGCGACATTCGTATACTTCCGCACCTCAATGTACCCTTCGGTGCCGAGGATGAAGAGCCGCCCGTCGCCCCATGTTCCAAGCCCATTTGGCGTAAACCAATCCAGCCGCACATATCCGAACCCGCGATTCCCGCGAAGCATCATGTCGCCGAAGTCCTGAAAGTGCGGATGCTCATGGTGTGCCACGTTCGCAACCTGCGACGCAACAACCTCGGCTTCCGTGCATCCCGTGTAGTACAAAAACTGATCCACCTGGTGCGATCCAATATCGCAAAGAATCCCACCATACTGCGCGTCGTTCCAGAACCAATCCGGTCTTCCGCCCCCGCCGCCATTGTCCCCGGGCTTCTGATTGATCTGGTGTGGCGCAATATTAATTGTCTGAATTACGCGCCCAATCGCACCCGCCTGCACCAGCTCGCCTGCCTTCACCGATCCCTTCACCTCTAGGCGCTCGCTGTAAAGGATTCCGTAGATCCGTTTCGTCTCTGCGATCGTCTTCCGCACCTCTGCCAGTTGCTCCAGCGTCGTGATACCCGGCTTATCAGAGAGAAAGTCCTTCCCTGCACGCATAACTCGAACGCCCAGCGGCGCTCGCTCGCTTGCAATCTTCGAGCTCAGCACAAGTTGGATCGACGGATCGTGCAGAATTTCATCTTCCGTCGCCGCCCACTTCACGTCCGGATAGCGCTTCTTGAACGCAGCAACCTTATCCGGCTCTGTTCCCTGCGCCATCACCAGTTCGCCGCCGCCACGCTGAATCGCACCCACCATTCCATAGATGTGGTCGTGACTCATCCCAGCGACCGCAAACTTTATCTTGTACTTCGGTGTCGCCAGCGTCTGATCCGCCTGCGCAATCTCATGCGCGATTGGGCCGCGATACCCACCCGCGAGCATCTCCTGAGGAACGGCACAACCAAGTCCTGCCGCACTCATGCCAGCCAAAAACATACGACGATCAAAGCCCATGCGACCCATCCCCAGAATTGAAAATACTTTGAGAGACGAAAGAACACGCCTCGTCCAGTGGATAGCCACATTACAGTTTCAGCATGACGATAGGCAAATGACATCCTGCGACTGATCGCTTGAAATCCGGCCGACTCAATCCATCAGGTATTTCAGCAGCGCCATCCGGACATACAAACCGTTCCGCGCCTGCCGGAAGTACGCCGCTCTCGCGTCCTGATCCACCTCCGGCGAAATCTCTGTAGTCCGCGGCAGCGCATGCAGAATGATCGACCTTGCCTTCAGGGAATCAGCCACATGCAGATCGATGCGGTAAGAATCCTTTACGGCGTCGTACTCCGCCTCGGATGCAAAGCGCTCGCGTTGCACCCGCGTTACATACACCACATCCGCTGGCTGAACCCGCGCCAGACGTGTCGTCTCTGCAAACCGCGTATCCGCCTCCTGCAGCATCCGAATATACTTACCCGGTAGTCGGAGCTGCGGCGGCGAAATCAGCGTTAGAGATACACCCGGCGCATGTCGCAGAAACGGCAGCAGCGAGTGAATGGTTCGACCATTCCTCAAATCACCAACCAGCGCAATATTAAGGTCCTCAAGTCGCCCGAGTTCCCTGCGGATTGTATACACATCGATCAGCGCCTGCGTGGGATGCTCCCCCGCGCCATCACCCGCATTAATAATCGGCACCGGCGACGCCTCCGCCGCCGTCTCTGCCGCTCCCACCTGCGGATGTCTCAAGACAATCGCATCTGCATATCCGCTTACGACACGCACCGTGTCGGAAATCGTCTCGCCCTTGGAGGCCGAGGAATTATCGAGCGCATTCTCCGCCGTTAACACCCCACCGCCCAGCTTCTGCATCGCCGCTTCGAACGAAAATCTCGTCCGCGTGCTCGGCTCATAAAACATCGTCGCCAGAATCCGCCCGCGCAGCGGATGCTCCAACTTTCCCGCCTTGTCCTTGCGCTCGAGTTCACTCGCCGAGGTAAACAGTTCGTCCAGCAACACCGGATCAACCAGTTGCTCAGCGCGAATCACATGCCGCAGCTTCTTCATTCCGCCGCCCCACCCTGCGAGTACACACGCCCGCGCACAATGGTGTGCCGTACGCTCCCCGGAAAGCTGATTCCTTCAAAGGGAGACCATCCACACTTTGTCTTCAACGAGTCCCGCGTAACTACATACGGCGTCTTCAAATCCAGCACTGTTAGCGAGCCCAAATACCCCTCTTCCACACGCCCAAATCCCTTGCCGCAACTCTCTGGAAGATACGGCCGCACAAACGCGCCAGGATTCCCCGCGCATACTCTCGCGATCTGCTGCGCCGTAAATCCGTGCTCCGCCATCAGCCAAGTCGTGAACGCACCATAGGTATCAAGATGCGGCACTCCGCTCGTACCCTTTCCCTTCTCCCCAAGAGAATGCGGCGCATGATCGGTCGCAAGATAATCGATCTCACCGGATCGCAGCGCCTCGATCATTGCCAGCCGATCCTCATGCCCACGCAGTGGTGGATTCATCTGCAGCCACAGCCGGTTGTCGTCGTTCAGCATCGTGTCGTCGAAGAACAGATGATGCGGTGTCACCTCGCACGTCACACGCACTCCCCGCGCCTTCGCCGCAATCACGTCCTTGAGCCCTTCGCCAGTCGAGAAGTGACACAGCTCCCCCTGCAACTCATACTTCTCAATCAACTGCAGCGCAAACCGAGTTGCCGAGATCTCCGCCTTCGCCGGCCTGCGTTGCTCATGCGTCGCAGCTCCTCGGCTCGAGTCCAGAATCAGCGGATCCTCGCAGTGAAAGCTCACATTGCATCCGCGATACCGTGCAATCGTCTCCTCCAACTGCTCCGGCGATGAAAAGAACAGCTCACCCACCGACGGCCCCATGAACGCCTTGTACGGTACTACTCGCGCCAGCGGCCTCGTCCCCGGTCCAATGCCGCCATACAGTGTGATGTGCACAGCAGCGCCTTTAGTCAGCTTCTCCTTCGCCGCATAGCTCGCATCATCGATCGGCGCGACAGGATTATTCGGCATGTCCGCAAAGTGCGTTACGCCGCCATGAATTGCTGCGGCGGATGCACTTGCGAAGTCCTCCTTGTACATCTCCCGTCCGCTCACATCCTCGCGCGCATGCACATGCAAATCGCCGAATCCCGCAAAGATGACGCAACCATCTGTATCGAGATCGCTCCGTCCTTCACGCGGCCCAACGCGCGCAATCAGCCCTGTCCCTTGATCGATCTCGACCGCGCCATCGAACTCCGCATCCTCGTTCGCGATTCTTCCCTCAACGCGCAGCATGTACCATCTCCCGCGCCGAATTAATCTCATCCCGCAGCACGCGCGCAGCCGCGCCCGGCTCATCGCTGAACAGAATCGATCGAGAAGCACTCAGCAGCATTCCTGCGCCACCCGCATCCAATCCAGCTCGCACTGCGGCGTGCACATCACCGCCCTGCGCTCCGATTCCTGGAACAAGCATCGTCGTCCGCGGCGCAGCCTGACGAATCCGGCGCATCTCCTCCGGGTACGTTGCGCCGACCACTAGCGCACAGCTCCCATCTACATCCCATGTCGAACTCACACGTGCAGCCACCGCAAGCCACAGCGGTCTGCCATCCACAATCAAATCCTGAAACTCACCGGCACCTGCATTCGAAGTCCGGCACAGCACAATGCACATCTTGTCGCGTCTGCTGAGAAATGGCTCCAGCGCCTCGCGCCCTAAGTAGGGATGCAGCGTCACTGCATCGAAACCCATGCGATCAAAGATCGCCTCGACATATCCCTTGTTGGTGTTTCCAATGTCCGCCCGCTTCGCATCGCAGATCGTCACCAGTTCCGGATGCCGTTCACGCACATACTCCACCGTGCGCTCCATCTCCGCAACACCCTCTGCACCCCGCGCCTCGTAGAACGCCGCATTCAGTTTGATGGCCGCCGCATACTCTGCCGTCTGGTCAACGATCCACTTCCCAAATCTCTCCAGCGGATCAACATGTCCGCGATAGCTCTGCGGCAACTTGTGAAAATCCGGATCAAGCCCCACACATAGCAACGAATTCACCGCTTCGATTCGTCGCGCCAGCTTTTCCGCAATCGCGTTCAAGCGATCTCTCCACGCTGTTGTCTCGTCGCAGCCCACCCATGAGGATCATGCAGCCACGCTGCCACGCTCCGCGCCTCGGCCTCGGTCACTAGTTCGCGCTTCCGCGCCAGGTCCAGAATCTCACCGAAGCTGGTCAGCGTATGCAACTGCACACCGGCTCTTTCAAACTGCTCCACCGCTTCCATAAAGCGGTAACTCACAATCGCGACGCAATCTGTGACGGTCGCACCTTCATCACGCAGTGCCTGCACTCCCGCAAGGCTGCTACTGCCCGTCGTCACCAGGTCTTCAATCAGCAGGACATGGCGGCCATAGACATCACCGCCCTCCACACGCCGCTTCGTTCCGTGCTCCTTCGCGGCCTTACGGATAAACACCGACGGCGTGGCTGTCACAAACCCCAACACTGCGCTATGCGGAATACCCGCGGCCTCGATGCCGCCAATCACATCGAAGTTCAATCCCGCCGTAGCCATCAGCTCAACAAAGCCTTCCACCACCTCGCGCCACTCTCGCGGATGAAACGGGAACCTCCGATTGTCGCAGTACACCGGCGACACAATGCCCGACTTGAAAGTGATTGGATCATTCGGCTGGAATCTCACTCCGCCGATATTCAGCAACGCCGAAGCAATCGTCTCACTCAATCCACGGCCTCCTTGATCTCCTGCGCCAGTCGCGGATTCCACATCGCGGCCGTCGCCATCATCGCCGCATCTGCGCCCGCCTCACGATAGGCCCGATAATCATTCGCATCACTCAGCCCGCCAACACCAATGATCGAAAACTTGAGCCCCATCTCTTCGCGCAATCTCGCAAGGTGCCCGCTCATCTCGAGGCCAGCCCACCGAATCGATCGTCCGCATACGCCGCTCGAAAGCCTGCCCTCGCCCGGCAGCGCCTGCGCCCCATTTGCATCGAGTATCTTAGCGGGAAGCGTATTGATCGCGACAATCCCATCCACCAGCGGACCAACCTCGCGCACAAATGTACGCAGTCGCTCCTCATCGCGGAAGTATGCCGCCTTCACCATCAGTCCTAGCGACCCAATCTCTTCGCGAATCCTCTCCACCACTCGCCGCGCCCGATCCACATCGAAGCACAACAGATTCGCTGTCCCCTCATTCGGACAGCTCAGATTCGCCTCGATGATCTTGACGCCCGTCTCTTTAAGCAGGCGCGCGGCCAAAGCAAAATCCTCGATGTACGCCTGCACATCGCCATGGCCTGAAGTCGTCCCCTGGAAGCTCGCAACCACCACCTGGCCGCGCTTCGCATGCGCCACGGCCTCCGAAATGTCCGGCTGCCAGAAATCCGGATCGAACGACGGCACACCAAACGAGTTCGTAATCGACAACGGCTGGGTGTAATCCTCATCGCCAACCAGCGGCGCCGTGTCCAACCCGAGATCACCCTTCGGATGCACCGCCAGCACATTCGGCCACGCATGCGACGCATACTTCCGCGTCCGCACCGTCTTGTACACGGGCAGGTCGAA
>Ga0070761_10002051_pt1 | contig 12545 bp, 10 predicted proteins | sample HubBroMetageREF1_FD_66724 | JGI IMG/M metagenome (GOLD analysis project Ga0070761, IMG submission 66724) | Reference soil microbial communities from the Hubbard Brook experimental Forest, New Hampshire, USA - Hubbard Brook CCASE Soil... | ecosystem: Environmental > Terrestrial > Soil >...
GGCCAGGTCTTTCACATAATTCTGGGGGACTCTCCACGGCGCTTTCTGTCCCTGTCTGGGCAGCACGGCGTCGGCACGGCGGACGTAGCCTGAACTAAAATCGAGCAAAGGCTCGGGGTCGATTGATGGATCCGGAAGATTCGGTACACATACCGAAAATCCCTTGCGGTCCATGTATTTAAGCAACCGGCAGACAAAACGCGCCGTGAGATCGCACCGCAGCGTCCAGGAATTATTGGTGTACCCAAAGGCGAGGGCTAGATTCGGGATAGCGCTGAACATTGCGCCTTTGTATACCAGCTTCTCGTTAAATTTTGCCGGCACACCATCAACGAGAATATCAGCCCCACCCATCAGCTTTACGACAAGACCCGTCGCTGAAACGATGATATCCGCCGGCAATGTTGTGCCGGAGCTTAAACGGATGCCGGACTCCACAACTTCTGCGATCGTGTCGGTGACGATCTCGACTCGGCCAGAGCGGATCGCGGCAAATAGGTCGCCGTCGGGCACCAGGCATATACGCTGATCCCATGGGTTATAGCGGGGCGTAAAGTGCCGCTTGACGTCGTAATCGGGATGAAGCTGCCGTTTGATCCCCTTGATGATCAACCCCTTCATCGTCTCTGGTTTAGTGCGCGCGAGGTAAAACATAGCTATGCTGTACAGCACGTTCTTCCATTTTGTGAGTTTCGCGGCAAGCATTTTTGGTAAATGCCGATACATCCAGATGGCCATTGCGTCCTTGCTGGGACGGGTTACGACATAGCTGGGAGAGCGCTGCAGCATCGTGACATGAGCGGCTTCCTTGGCAAGCGCCGGAACCAGAGTTACTGCCGTCGCACCGCTTCCGATGACAATGATTCGCTTGCCCGCGTTATCGAGGCCCTTGGGCCACTCCTGCGGATGTAAGAACTGCCCCTGAAACCGACTCATACCCGGAAACTCCGGGCTGTAACCTTTTTCGTAGCTGTAATAACCGCTGCACATATAAAGGAAGTTGCAGAACAGCCGCACGATCCGTCCGTCTTTCGTCTGCGCTTCGACCGTCCAGCGCGCGTCGCCTGAACACCAGGAAGCTCGAAGCATCCGATGTCCCAGCCTGATGTGGCGGTCAATACCATAGTGTGCCGCGGTCTCGCGGATATAATTCCAGATGGCAGGTCCACCTGCGATCGCCTCGTCAGCCTGCCATGGCCGAAATGGAAATCCCAGGGTGTACATATCAGAATCGGAGCGGACGCCTGGATAGCGGAAGAGATCCCAAGTTCCGCCGATTGCGTCGCGGGCCTCCAGAATCGCGTAGGTTTTTCTGGGGAAGGCGGTTTGCAAATGGTAAGCGGCATCAATACCTGATATGCCCGCGCCAACGATGAGTATGTCGAATTGTTCTGGTGAGTGCATCGGCGCGTCTGAGTTGTTCTCGCGTGCGGCGGGCTGCTGCAGCTTTGAGCGACCCCGGCGGCGAGTTGATTTATTATCCTTCCCGCAGCAAGGAAACTATTCGAGCAGATTAGGTTCGTCCTGGATGATGCGCGCGAGCAGTGGCTGAAACTGGAACCATCCTGCCTGGTGGCTTCCCACCTGCTCCCTCGTCGTAACCGCTGTGGCATGATCAATCTTTACCGGCACGCCAGCCGCCTCCGCGAGCAACTGCGCATGGCAACTACGATCCATGGTGATGAACCACCACGCCGCTTCCTCGACGCAGTGGCCCACCGCGATCAATCCGTGATTGCGCAGAATCGCAGCTTTGTATTTTCCGAGAGCCTGCGCAATCCGCTCGCCCTCCGACGTTTCATAGACCACGCCGCTGAACTCCGCAAAGAGTCCGTGGTCCTCGTAAAACGCGCAGGCATCCTGCGTGATAGGGTCGAGCAGCCGCCCGAGCGACGCCCAGGATTTCCCGTACATCGAATGCGCATGCGCCGCCGCGATCACGTCGGGGCGCGCGGCGTGTACCTGAGAGTGGATGGCAAACGCCGCTCCATTCACCGGATATTTTCCTTCCACCACTTCGCCGCGATGATTCACCAGAATCAGGTCAGACGCGCGAATTTGGCTGAAGTGCATTCCGAATGGGTTCACCCAGAAGTGATCGAGTTGCTCCGGATCGCGTGCGGTGATATGTCCCGCCACTCCTTCATCGAATCCGAAACGCGAAAAAAGACGGAATGCGGCAGCCAACATGCGTTTGCGATGCAAGCGCTCTTCGCCCGCGGTGGCAAACACAGGCGGCCGCGGAATGTTCAGTCCATTTGCGGGTGCTCCGGCCATTTGGACCTCCCAGGCCAGTGAATCCCCTCACTTGGCACAGTGCCCGCGATTATATACAATGCCCGTCGCGTTAGTCACCGTCATCTGTAAGCGACTATCAGCAGTCGGTTAGATGACGGTTTGGCCCCATCGTTAGCACCGAAGGAATTACCTATGAGCGAATTGAATCACAAATTCCAGCTTGCCGCGCGGCCCGTCGGTATGCCCAAGCGAACCGATTGGACATACACGGAGGAGCCGGTGCGCGAACCCGGTGAGGGTGAGTTGCTCATAAAGATTCTGTATATATCGCTCGATCCGGCTATGCGCGGCTGGATGAACGAAGGGAAATCGTACATTGCTCCGGTAGAAATCGGAGCGGTCATGAGGGCTGGGGGACTGGGCCGCGTAACAGCGTCGAAAAATCCCAAGTTTGCGGTCGGCGATTACGTTTACGGGGCTTTCGGCGTTCAGGAATTCGCAATTTCGAACGGCAGTGGCATTACGAAGATAAATGCGGGCGCGATTCCGTTGCCGGTTTTTCTCGGGACGCTTGGCATGCCCGGAATGACCGCTTATTTTGGCTTGCTGGATATCGGCCAGCCAAAGCCCGGCGAGACCGTAGTTGTCTCAGGCGCGGCTGGAGCGGTAGGAACGGTCGTTGGACAGATCGCTAAAATAAAAGGCTGCAACGTGGTAGGCATCGCTGGCGGAGCCGAGAAGTGCAACTACATTGTGAAGGAGCTCGGTTTCGATGCCGCGATCGACTACAAGTCGGAGGATGTCCGCAAGTCCCTGCGGCAGCATTGCCCGAATGGCATCGATGTTTATTTCGACAACGTGGGAGGCGACATTCTTGACGCTGCGCTTGCGCAACTCGCGCGCGGCGCACGAGTGGTCATATGCGGCGCAATTTCGCAATACTGCAACACCACACCAATCAAAGGACCCTCGAACTATCTCTCGCTTCTCGTTAATCGCGCCAGCATGAAAGGCATGGTCGTATTTGACTACGCTGATCATTACCCTGAGGCCGCACGGGAGATGGCGGCATGGATGGCGGCCGGCAAACTCAAATCGCGCGAGGACATCGTAGAGGGCCTCGAAACCTTCCCCGAAACGCTACTGAAGCTCTTCAAGGGCGAGAATACGGGAAAACTCATTCTCAAAGTAGCCGCCGCGTAAAGATATCTTCAGTCGGCCGATAGAACTGTGAGCCAATCAGAGCGGGGTGCCCATGGCGTTTTCGCGACCTGGAGTTTCCTCTCGAGAGATCGCGAATCTTCGGTTCTCACACATTTTTGGGTATATTCCGATCGCCTTGGTGGCCCAGCGCATTGTAATCGCCTAAACTCCCCGGTCTTTTTTGCACAGAGAACCGTGATCGGCCTTACTCGCGCTTCCAACAACTTTGTACGGACCATCTCTGTGACGCTGAAGTCCTGCAGCCGAGAACAAAGTTTGCGTGGTATGGTTTCCGCTGTACTCGGAGCCGCTCCTGTGTCGCAAGGCTCACCCGACGGGCAATATGTTCTCGCCACCTGCGCGGGTTTGGGCCAGGACGTTCACAGTTCGTCTTTTGTTCAGAACTTCAAGGATTGTCGTTTTCCGATGTTGGTGCTCGGGATAAATTGAGAACCATGGCCGAAAGACTGGCGGGTCAAGAGGTGTCGTCAGCGAGCCTGGTGCAGCGCTTGCGCGAGGAGTTCCGGAAATTCTACGCGCAGGAGGCGCGAATCTTTCGCGCGCCGGGACGCGTGAACCTGATCGGCGAGCACACTGATTACAATGAAGGATTCGTGATGCCCGCCGCCATGGATTTGGCCACCTGGGTCGCGGCGGCTGCGCGGAAAGATACGCGCGTGCACGTTTATTCGCAGAATTTGCGCGAGCGCGCCGAGATGGATTTGCAGCATCTGACTTTGCAGGTGCAGCGGCATTGGAGTGCGTACGTGCTGGGAGTAGCGGCGAGTTTGCGAATGTCTGACGCGGAAATTGGCGGTGCGAATCTGCTGGTGGAAGGAAAAGTTCCGCTGGGCGCGGGGCTTTCCTCCTCAGCATCGGTGGAGGTCGCGGTAGGCTACGCGCTGCTGGAAAGTTCAGGGTTGTCGCTCAGTCCCGTGGAGCTAGCGAAGATTTGCCAGCGCGCAGAAAATGACTTCGTGGGCGCGCGCTGCGGCATCATGGACCAGATGATCGCCTGCTGCGGACGTGCGAACTATGCGTTGCTGCTGGATTGCCGGACGCTGGAGTTCCAGCTGCTGCCATTATTTTCAGACGCGCAATTCGTGGTGTGCAACAGCATGGTAAAACACGATCACGCGGCCGGCGAGTACAATGCGCGGCGCGCGGATTGCGAGACGGCCACGCGCATTCTGGCAGAGCAGCTGCCGGAGGTGCGAGCGTTGCGCGACGTGTCGCTCGTGGATCTGGAGCGCTATGCAAAATTGTTGCCGGACGTGGTGTACCGGCGCAGCCGCCACGTGATCAGCGAAAATGGACGGGTTCTCGCCGCGCGCGAGGCGCTGGAACGCAGCGATCCGGAATCGTTTGGCCGCTTGATGTGCGAATCTCATCGCAGCTTGAAAGAGGATTATGAAGTGAGCGGCACGGAGCTTGACCTGCTGGTGGAAATTGCCGGCGGGATCGTTGGTGTGTACGGCTCGCGCATGACGGGCGGCGGATTTGGTGGCTGCACCATCAGCCTGGTGTGCAGCGGCGCGGTGGAAGAGTTCCAGAGAGCCATCGCCCGCGGCTACCAACGAGCGACCGGCCGCAAGCCGGACATCTATATGGTGCGCGCCTCCGACGGCGTGCGCGAAGTCCTGGAATAGGCAAGCGTGGCAGCCCTGCTGGGGACTTGAATTCGCATGGAGCGTGTTGTGGCGTCTTTCGATTTCGAAAAGCAATCGCATCGGCGCTTGAATCCGCTGACGGGAGACTGGGTGCTGGTTTCGCCCGGGAGAACAGCGCGTCCGTGGAAGGGCCAAACCGAAACGGCGGTGCCGGAAAACGTGCCGGCCTACGATCCGCAGTGCTACATGTGCCCCGGGAACAAGCGAGCGAGCGGAAAGCACAATCCGAATTACACCGGAACGTTCGTTTTTGAAAACGATTACGCGGCGTTAGAGCCCGGCGGCGAAGCGCACGACGAAAGCCTCTTCGGCTTGCTGGTAGCGAGAGCCGAGCAGGGAAACTGCCGCGTGGCTTGCTTTTCGCCGCGGCACGACCTGACGCTCGCGAAAATGTCCGACGCGGAGCTTCGCGCCGTGGTGGATGTGTGGACCGAGCAGTATCGAGTGCTGGGAAGCGAAAGCGGAATTAATTCCGTCCTGATTTTTGAAAATCGCGGCGTCATGATGGGCGCGAGCAATCCCCACCCGCACGGGCAAATCTGGGCAAACGCAACACTGCCGAACGAGCCTGCCAAGGAGCAAGCTTCATTCGTCGGGTACCAACGACAACATTCAGTTTGTTTGCTGTGCGAGTATTTGAAAATCGAAACTGAAAAGAAGGACCGCATCGTCTGCGAGAATGATGAGTTCGCCGCGGTCGTGCCGTTCTGGGCGGTGTGGCCTTTTGAAACGATGCTGATCAGCAAGCGGCACACGGGCTCGCTGGAGCAATTTTCGCAAGCCGGACGCGATGCGCTGGCGGACATTCTGCATCGCGTCACGGCGCGCTACGACAACCTGTTCGCAACTTCCTTTCCCTACTCCATGGGATTCCATCAGCGTCCCACCGACGGCGAAGCTCATCCCGAGTGGCATTTCCACTCGCATTTCTATCCGCCGCTGTTGCGCTCGGCGGTTGTGCGAAAATTCATGGTGGGGTACGAGCTGCTGGGCACTCCGCAGCGAGACATCACGCCGGAAGAGGCCGCCGGGCGTTTGCGCGAAGCAGGCGAGAAACAATAGTTCCAGCGATTTCAGCGACCGGCACCCTGCTTGCGGCGCGGGGGGCGACGCTTTTCCGCAGCAGCAGATTTATGCGCCCAGCGGATCAGATCGCGCAGGGCCTCGGCGTGAACACGAGCCGCGCGAACCAGAATCCATTCGTAGTTAACGTAGTGATCGGTGATGTAGTAGGAGGCAGGGTCGGCGGCCAGCAGCTCCTCGCGCTGATCAAAATCTGTCCGCACCACCAGCGATTCGCGGTCCTGATGGAACCGCAGGAATAATACACCGCCCACTCGGAATCCGGGCGTGCCGTAGGACATGCCCTCTTCGACATTGTCCAGAGATAGCGCCAACTTGCGAACGGCGGCGAAGGTCACGGACATATCCAGTGACTATACCGCGCTGCGAGTAAATTTGCCGAAATGTTCAGGTGCGTCAATCAGCGTTGCGAGGCGATAGCGTCGCGGCCGCAGCGGTTTTCGTCGCGCTTACTGCACGGTTCACAATCAGCGTGTGGGCGCCGCTCCAGATCAGCTGCAATCCTGCGAGGATCGCAATCGCAGCCACGGCCAGCTTCAATTTTCGCGCCGGCACCTTGCGAGCCAGCGCGCACCCCACCAGCACGCCGGGAATTCCGCCAGCCAGGAACTGCGTGAGCACCGGGCCATTGATAGCACCGAATTTCCAGTGGAACGCGCTGCCAATTAACGCCAGCACGAGGCCGAAAAGAATGTCTGTGCCGACAACCTGCGGCGGAGTCATTTCGGAATAATTCAGCAACAGCACGGTGCCCAGCGCTCCGGCCCCGGCGGATGAGAAACCCGCTTCCACGCCGATAGGAAGAGCCAGCCAAGGAAGCCAGCGGGAATTCTTGCGCGCGAATCCGGGATTCTGTACGCGCGGCGCGAAAGTGATGCTCGACGATGCCGCCAGAATCAGGCCCAGCAGGATCACCACGATCGGGCTTCCCGAATCATGGCTTAGCAGATGCAGCACAGAAGTGCCCACCAGCAAGCCGGGCACAGCGCCTTGCACCATCAGCCAGAGATACCGGAAGTGAGCGTGTTTGCCGAAAAGATAAAACGGCGCGGCGATCAAACGCAAAATTCCGGCGAAAACGAATGCGGTGCCCACGGCTGCGTTGGCCGGCAATCCCACGAGCAGCACCAGCGCCGGCACGGTGAAGCTGCCGCCGCCGATTCCGGTCAATCCCACGGCGGCCGCGATCAGAAACCCGATCAGAAAATTCATCACTCCGCCTTTTCGGAAAAGGTGTGAATGCCGCATTCCAGTTTCTTGCCGCCCCAGCGGCCCGAACGCGGATTATTGGGATCGTCAGGTATGGCGGTGCAGGGCTGGCAGCCGATGCTCAAGTAGCCTTCATCGTATTGCGGCAGATAGCTCAGCTGGCGCGCGCCCACGTAGTTCCAGACTTGTTTCCAGCTCCAATCCGCCAGCAGGCTGACTTTCAAAAGCGTTTTGCCGCTGGGCAAGCGATGCTGTTCCAGTATTTTCAGATTTTTTCGCGAAGGCGATTGTTCGCGCCGCAATCCGGTGAACCAGATTTCGTAGGGCTCCAGCGATTGCATCAATGGCTCGACTTTGCGCAGCTGGCAGCATTGCGTGGGATTGGACTGGTAGAGAATGCCGAATTGCGAGTCCTGCTGCGCGACAGTCTGCTGCGGCAGCACGTTGACGAGATGCAGCTGCCATTCCCGCGCGATGCGGTCGCGATATTCGTAGGTTTGCGCGAAATGATACCCGGTATCGAGGAACAGCACCGGGATGTCAGGAATTTCCTGGCGCAGCAGATGCAGCACGATCATGTCCTCAGCTTGAAAGCTGCAAGTGAGGCAAGCCTTGCGGCGATCGGCGGCGGAAAGCAGAGTTTCCAGCGCCTGATCAAGAGGCAATGATTCCAAACCTCGGGAAATGTGTTCAAGCTCCATTTAGTTCACCTTGTCCGGATCGCCGGATGGGCCGCGAATGCGGAGCGCTTCGAATCTGGGCACGATTATTTCCAGCGCAGCATCGTCGTCAGCAGGCAAATGCTCGGTGCTGAGATCGAAGAAACCATTCGCCGCGAGCGTCCCTAGTGCGAGCTTGGCCGGCTGATCAAGTCCAGCAGCGGAATAGATTAAAACGAGCCCTGCAGTCTGTGCTCCCTTCGCCAGGGCGAGGAATTGCTCCGTCGAGGACGCTTCCGCAGCCGCCGCCAGCAGAACTTCATATCCACCCCGAAAAAGAGCGCGTTCCAGCAGAGCGGCCAGCGAGCCACGCCCTTCCGCCAGAACAATCGCGGGCCGATGTCCGTGGCGTGCGAATCTTTCAGCAGCGGTTACGGGCGCTCGCGCAAGGTTTCGCGCGCTAATTTCGCGATTCGCCGAACGTGGCGGCGTTTCCAGCTGGTTTTCGCCGAGCATCGCTGCGCCCACCGTGCCGTTCGAGAGCGGATCGATGAGAATAAAGCTGCCAGTGGTGCGGTTGCGTTCATAAGAATCGAAAAATAGCGGGCTGGCGGAGTCGAACTCGACCGAAGCGATGTCGTTCATCTCCAAGCGCTGCACGGGCTCCTGCGCGAACCTGTGGACGTTCACGCGATGATGAATCGCGACAGCCCGGGCGCGCGTAGTTCGCACTGCATGCTTGAGGAAATAGCTCTTGCCGAGCTCCAGCGGTTGCGGATGAAGCCAAACCACCATCGCCTCAAAATTACGCGAAACGTGCGGCGAATCATGCGGCGAAACCAACATATCCCCGCGGCTCAGGTCAATTTCATCGGCGAGCCGCAGCGTCACGGACATGGGATGCGCAGCTTCCGCGAGCTCGCCGTCGTACGTGACGATGGAATGCACCCGCGTCCTCTGACCGGAAGGAAGCGCAACGACCGGATCGCCAGGGCGAATCACGCCGCTGGCAACTTGCCCAGCAAATCCGCGAAACGTGGAGTCCGGCCGGATCACGTACTGAATCGGAAATCGCACCGCATCCACGGTGGCAGCAGGACGCGCCGGAACCGTTTCGAGATGTTCGAGCAGCATCGACCCCTGATACCAAGGCGTTCGCGTGCTGGCAGTGACGACGTTATCCCCCTCGAGCGCGCTGATAGGAACGCTGAGCACATTCCGAATTCCCAACTGCGCGGCCAGCGCTAGAAAATCGCTCTGCAGTTGCAGAAAAATATCCTCGCGATAATCCACCAGGTCCATTTTGTTCACAGCGGCCAGCACATTCGGAATTCCCAGCAGCGACGCGATGTAAGCATGGCGGCGAGTCTGCGGAAGCAAGCCCTTCGTCGCGTCAATCAGCACGATCGCCAGATCAGCGGTGGAAGCGCCGGTGGCCATGTTGCGCGTGTACTGCTCATGCCCCGGAGTATCGGCGATGATGAATTTGCGGCGCGCGGTTGCGAAATAGCGGTAGGCCACGTCAATCGTGATGCCCTGCTCGCGTTCGGCGCGCAGCCCGTCGGTAAGCAGCGAAAAATCAATGGGTCCCGCAGCGCGATTGATGCGGCTCTTCTTCACCGCCGAGAGCTGATCTTCGTAAACGGATTTGGAATCGTGCAGCAGTCGCCCGATCAGCGTGGATTTGCCATCGTCCACGCTACCGGCCGTAGTGAAACGCAGCAAGTCCTTCTGCAGATCGCGCTCGAGAAAGGCCGCGAATTCTTCACCTAGTTCCGGATGGGCGGCGAGCATGACTAGAAGTAGCCCTCCCGCTTTTTCAGTTCCATCGAACCTTCTTCGTCGTGGTCAATCACGCGGTTCTCGCGCTCCGACCGCCGGAACGAAACCATCTCCTCGATAATCTTCGGAACGCTATCAGCCTCGGAGCGAATCGCACCGGTACAGGGAACGCAGCCCAGAGAACGCATGCGGCATTTCACGATCTCGGTTTGTTCGCCGGGCAGCAGCCGGTCGTTCGGATATCGCAACACGATCGAACCGCCGCGAATCACCACTTCGTGTTCTCGCGCAAAATACAGCGGAACGACGGGAATTTGTTCAGCGTGGATGTAGAGCCAGATGTCCAGCTCTGTCCAGTTCGAAAGAGGAAATACGCGAATGCTTTCGCCCTTGTCTATGCGCGAATTGAAAATATTCCACAGCTCGGGGCGCTGGTTCTTTGGGTCCCACTGCCCCTGCGCGTCGCGGAACGAATAAATCCGTTCCTTCGCGCGCGATTTTTCCTCGTCGCGTCGCGCGCCGCCAAACGCGGCATCGAAACCGCCCGCGGCCAGCGCGTCGAGGAGAGATTTTGTTTTCAGCAGGCCGCAGCATTTCTGCGTGCCCAGGGAAAATGGGTTGGCGCCCGCCGCGAGCGCTTCGCGGTTCCGATGCACAATCAATTCCGCACCGATGTGACGCGCATACCAATCGCGAAACTGAATCATCTCTGGAAATTTGTAACTGGTATCAATGTGCAGCAATGGAAACGGAATCTTCCCCGGAAAAAACGCCTTCTGCGCCAGCCGCAGCATCACCGACGAGTCTTTCCCGATCGAATAAAGCATCACCGGCCGCGCAAACTCCGCCGCTGCCTCGCGCAGAATGTAGATGCTCTCCGCTTCGAGCGCTTTCAGATGGCTGAGAGTGGCGGGTGCAGCAGGCGCGCCTTGTGAACGCGGCGTCCCCGGCCGTTCCGGCTGTTGCAAGACCTCTTCTGACGCAAAGCTCATTTTTCTCGCCGTAAAAACAAAAAACCCACCAACCGGGTCTTCCGGTGGTGGGTTCACTAAATCCTGGTTGTTGCGCTTACTTAGATTCTTGGGTTACCCACCCGCTCGGCAGACGCATGTGTGCATCGCTGTACAACAACAAGTACAGACGCACACAGCATTCGCGGATTGGGTGCTAACCGTCACAGCCAATAGGCTACACAAAGCGTCAGGCAATCACAAGGCAAGATTTCCGCAGCGGTTCGCTCGCACGCGTGTCAGCGCATCGCAGAAATTAATGCGCCCAGATCTTCGCCGGGTCGGTCTCGTAGGGATACACATGAACCATCCAACTGAAAATCTGAGGGAACCAGCGCCCGCCGGCCTGCTCGCACGCTTCCTCGGTTGCGATGGAACCGCGCAGCCCGAATTCCTTGAAATCCACGTTCTGCAAGGAAGCGCCCTTCGGCGGAAGGCAGAGATTAGTGTGTTTGTGCCAACGCGCCACGCTCAGCGGTACGCGCGCGTTCAAATCGTCTTCGCTGGCTAATTTGCGCGCGGTGTACATCGCGCCTTCCAGCTCGTAGCCGTCTTTCGTTTTCTTGTACAGCAAAGACGTCGGATGCGCCGGGTTGAACACAAAGCTGGCTTCCAGAGCGTAGGCGTAATTCGTGAAGTGATACTGCGGCTGCGGAACGTTAGGCCCGAAAATCTTGAAGCCGTCAGCAAGCGCCACGCGATAGTCCTTATATTTTTCGATGGCGGGCCGCAGTTGCGCAAGTATCTCCTCCGCGCGTTTTTCATCAGCGGGGTTCGCGGGGCGCAGCGCGGTCATGTACATGTGCGCGCTCATGTCCATGTCGTGATCAGACATGGCATCATTCGCGGCTTTGGTGGCGTCGGGGTTTTTCTCCGAATCGTGCTGCCCCATGTCCATTCCGGGCATCGAATCGTGCGCTTGCGCTGGAGAAGATTGCGAACTCGGGGATTGCTGCGCGAGCGGAGAAGGTGCGAGAAACGGCACCAATAAGAACGCCGCGGCCGCCAGCAGAATAATTGCGAATTTCTTGCTCATGATTGAACCGACTGTCTTAGCGGCCATTTGGCTGCTCATGGTTTGGCTCCTATAAATGATAACGTTGCAGCCGGCGGAAAATTTCATGCGAATCGCGTGGCGATGCGAATCAACAACATCGGCCCGCGCGCATTCGGAACAGAAGCAAGAAGGCCCGGGTGCCCGAGCCTTCTAGTGGGGGTTTTCTTATGACAAATATGGCGCGGCAACCTGGGGTGTGTCCCAAACGGCACGCCAGGCTATCGGCCACTGCAATGAAACCCCAAAAATGGCGAAAAGTTGTGAAGCTGGCGGGTAGGCCTCCAGGAACCCCCCGTTTCGCCGATGGAGCATTGATTCTGTTACGCTTGCGGGATGACACCTTTTTTGGCCGCCGCACAGTGTCCACCTGGCGATGAGCCAGAGAGAGCTTCCGTAGCGCTTTGAAATAAGTCGCTATATCTGCAGCAACTTTCGTTCCACACCCGCCGTCCAATGGTGGAACGCATTGAGAAGTTTATTTGCTGTTTCGCGCCGTGGACTCTTGACGGCAGCATTGAAATCTGTAAACTGCGGTTTTCCATTATGGCGACGCTGGCAAACCCGATCGAAGACCCGCTGCAGGAATTCGAATACCCGCAGCGCGAGGCGGCCTTTTTCTACGGCCTCTTTCTCC
>Ga0070761_10002053_pt1 | contig 12533 bp, 7 predicted proteins | sample HubBroMetageREF1_FD_66724 | JGI IMG/M metagenome (GOLD analysis project Ga0070761, IMG submission 66724) | Reference soil microbial communities from the Hubbard Brook experimental Forest, New Hampshire, USA - Hubbard Brook CCASE Soil... | ecosystem: Environmental > Terrestrial > Soil > Temperate...
GGATCGGGACTGGTCTTGCAGGACAATGCCGGCAACAACCTCACAGTCAGCTCAGGCGCAACCACGTTTACCTTCACGACCGCGCTCAATGCTGGCGCCACCTATGCGGTCACAGTTCTGACTCAGCCTTCTACACCGACGCAGAACTGCGTGGTGACCAGTGGCACTGGAACGGCGAACGCAAATGTCACAACGGTTAATGTCGCCTGCACCACGCTGTACACCATTGGAGGCGCCATTACAGGTCTGGTGGGAACGGGTCTGGTATTGCAGAATAACGGGCTCAACAACCTGACGGTGCCCGCGGGCGCAACTACGTTCGCCTTTACCATGCCGATCGCCGGCGGGTCTGCTTATAGCGTTACAGTTCTTACTCAGCCCACCGTCCCGACGCAGAAGTGCGTTGTTACGGGTGGCAGCGGCACGGCTACCGGGACCCTCGCGAGCGTTAGCATTGCCTGCACGACGACCACCTATACCGTCGGGGGCACGACTTCTGGTTTGGCGGGGACGGGGCTGGTATTGCTGGACAACAAAGGCAACAACCTGAACGTCACGGCCAACGGGCCGTTCGCGTTCACAGCGGGCGTCGGGGAGGGCCTCCCTTATAGCGTGACTATTGCTACCCAGCCTACCGGCCCGGCGCAGGTTTGCGGCGTGGCCAATGGGACCGGAACGTCCAGTGTGAACGTCACGAACGTTAGCGTCACCTGCACGACGACCACGTATACGATTGGCGGCACACTGACAACTTTTACCGGAACCGGGCTGGTGTTGCAGGACAACCTTGGCGACAACCTCACGCTGGGTGCGCCGACAACTTCTTTCACCTTCGCAACGCCACTCGACGTCGGCACCACGTATAGCGTCACGGTTCTTACCCAGCCTCCGACACAGACGTGCCTTGTGACGGGCGGCAGCGGAACGGCGAGTGCAAACGTGACTTCTGTTGTTGTTACCTGCACCGAATGGGTTTGGGAGAACGGCCCGGACACGGACGACCAGTTGGGGGTCTACGGAACCATGGGGACAGCCAGTACCTCCAATGTTCCGGGAGCGCGATATTCGGGCGTCAGTTGGATCGATACGACCGGTAATTTCTGGCTGTTTGGTGGGCTTGTCTACCTGTCGCCTACCAACGCCGCTGACTTTAACGACCTGTGGGAAGGCAACTATGACTCCAGCGGCCAATGGCAATGGAATTGGGTCGGTGGGCAAGATGTTGCCGGAGTAGGAGGGACGTACGGGACGTTGGGGACAGCAGCCTCGGGGAACCTTCCGGGAGCGCGGGACTCGCATGTCAGCTGGACCGACGCTTCGGGGAACTTCTGGCTCTTCGGCGGGCATGGCTATGATTTGAAACAGGACCCTGGTGACCTCAATGATCTGTGGGAGTACAGCACGTCGGGCCCGAATGCGGGTCTGTGGACTTGGGTGAGCGGATCGAACACGGTAAATCAGATAGGGACCTATGGAACCATGGGGACGGGAACTACGGGAACTACCCCCACCGTGCCCGGAGCGCGTTACAATCCCGTGAGCTGGGTAGACAAGAACGGAAATTTCTGGCTCTTTGGCGGATATGGCTTCGACTCGACGGGCGCTGTCGGCTACCTCAACGACCTGTGGGAGGGGAGCTTTAACTCCAGCAACCAATGGGTCTGGACGTGGCAGGGGCCCGTCGGATCGGACGTGGAGGGTGGGGACGGGCATTACGGAAGCAAGGGAGTGGGTGGGCTTTCGCCTGCCACCTTCCCTGGATCGCGATACTTGGCGACGAGTTGGGCCGATACGAATGGGAACCTGTGGCTGTTCGGAGGGTACGGTCTTGATTCAGTCGGCAACACAGCGGTCCTGAGCGACTTGTGGGAATACAACATCGGTACGGGTATATGGACTTGGGTTGGCGGACCCGAAAACGCTGCTATACAAGGGACCTACGGAACGATGGGGACACCGGCTGCCGCCAATTTCCCTGGGTCGCGAAAAGGAGCTGTCTCCTGGACCGATTCCTTGGGGAATTTCTGGCTGTTCGGCGGAGTCGGCGTCGACTCCACCAATACATCCGGTGAACTCAACGACCTGTGGGAGTACACCCCCAACCTCACCAACCCAACCCAAGGCGAATGGACGTGGCAGAGTGGGGCGAACGTAGTCAATCAATCCGGAGCCTACGGAAGCTTGGGGGTTGCCGCTACTGCCAACGTGCCCGGGTCGCGGGGAGTCTCTGCGAGCTGGATCGATTCGTCCGGGAATCTCTGGCTGTTTGGCGGGAACGGGCCGGAGAGCGGAGCGAACGGCTCATTCAACGACTTGTGGAAGTTCGTGCCGTAGGTTCCACCGGTCGATCGTGATTCTTAATTTGAACGAGAGGCAAAATGCCCCACTCCAGCGTCGCGCGACGTTGAGTGGGGCACGCTGTTTTCAGATCGCGGAGATTTAGATCTTAGAGATGCAGAGAAACTGAGCTCTAACGAATGAGGGAGCGATGTCATCCCGCAGGGGCGCGCTAAGCGCTCCGGAGGGACTCGTACATGGGTTGTACAGTGGCGAGGAACGCCTGCGCTGCATGAAGCGCGGGCGTTCCCGTCTACGGCATCAACGGCGTGGGGCCCGCGTAAGGTCCGTCGCCCGGCTGTCGCCAGGCTCAGGATGACATCGGGCTGGGCAATTTTGAAATTGCGCCAACGCCCTGGACTTGAGCGATCGGAGCGCGTTCAAAACCGCCGCCCTTAACTACTCTTCTGGAGGGGCGGGCGGGGGATCCTGCATGTGCTGTTGCATGCGGGCTTCGTGGTTCGCTTCCATCTCCTTCAACTGCGATTGCTGGTCCGTGGTCAGCACCTGGTACAGCTGATTGTGGAGTTTGGTCTGCGCTACCGTCAGCTGGACTTCTACCTGCGACCTCTGCGCGGCCAGAGCCTGAACCTTGGCATCGTTGTAGGTGCCCTCGACATACTGGCGCAGTTGCTGGTCGATCTGGTGTTCCTGCTGGAACAGCGGCTTCATGGTGGGATGCGCCGTCTGCATGATGGTTTTCATCTGCGTTTTTTGCTCATCGGTTAGATTCAGATTCTTGGCAAAGAATCCCATCATGTGGCCTTCGCCGCCCATGCCGAATTCGTGGCCATGCATTGGTGGCGGGGGCGGAGCGGCGTCGGCGGTCTGCGACTTGGCGATGACGCTGCCTAACAGAACGGCCATGGCGGCGATCAACAAGCGGGAACCGAACGATTTCAGCTGTGACGATTTCATTGGCTACTCCTTGGAGTTGTTCCGGGGTGTCCCGGGACTGTGCGTACCTTGATAGGAACACGGCTTCGGAGATAAAGGCGGTAAAAAAATGGTAAACCGGAGTAAAGTTTTGTCAAAGGTGCCGGGATGGGTTGGATGGCCCGCAGGAAAATCCCCACGTCTCGCAAAAACCGCGAGACATGGGGCACCCAGCCGCGCTGCTGGCTTTTGACAATTCTTTACTACGGGGAGTTGCCGACGGGTGCACAATGGTGGCAGCTATGGAACGAATACTGGTGATTGACGATGATGTCGAGCTTTGCCACCTGGTGGGAGAATATCTGCGGGCGGAGGGGTTCACGATCGAGTGCGTGCATGACGGCGAGAGTGGGCTGAAGAAGGCGACGACGGGCGAATATCTGCTGGCGGTGCTGGATGTTATGTTGCCCGGCATCAACGGATTTGAAGTGTTGCGCAGGATTCGCGCGACCTCGCGACTGCCGGTGCTGTTGCTGACGGCGCGCGGCGAGGACGTGGACCGGATCGTCGGGCTGGAGATTGGGGCTGACGATTATTTGCCAAAGCCGTTTAATCCGCGGGAACTGGTGGCGCGCATTCGAGCCGTGTTGCGGCGGACGCGGGCCGATGGCAGCGGAGCGGCGGCCGCGCCGGATATGGTCGCCGTGGGCGATGTGGAACTGGACCCGGCGACGCGAACGGTGCGTCTCGAAGGCAAGCCGGTGGAGTTGACTTCGGTGGAGTTCAATCTTTTGGAAGTGCTTTTGCGCGAGGCTGGACGCGTGGTGCCGCGAGAGCGGCTGGTGAATGCGGTGCTGAGCCGCAAGTTTTCGCCGTTTGACCGCAGCATCGACATGCATGTGAGCAAGGTGCGAAAGAAGTTGGGCGATACCGACAGCGACGAGCACATCAAGACGGTGCGTGGGGTGGGATATATTTTTGCGCGTCCGCGGGAGAAGGTGAAAGCGTAGTCGGGCGCGAGGGAAGAACGACCACGGGGGCTAAAGCCCGCTGGTTCCGGGCGCATTACGCGGCCCTGAAGGGCCGCTCTTCCACCTGGTCGACCTTCCACTGAAGCTTTCGTCTTTCGGCCTTTCGCCTTAAGGTACCGCTCCTTCGCGGCGAAGCGAGTGGGAGATTGAAGATACCCGATTGAAGAGTCCACGATGAAAAGTCTTTTCTTGCGAATCTTCTTATCGTTCTGGATGGCGCTGGCGCTTTTCGTGGTGCTGGCGATTCTGGTCACGCTGGCATTCCGGCCGCGCAGTTCCACTTGGGAAGCTCTGCGCACGACGGTGCTCAATGATGCGGTCAGCGCCTACGAAGAAGGCGGTCAGCAGCCGCTCAGACAATACATGGAAAACCTGGAGGCGACGCAGCATTTGCGCGCTTATCTTTTCGACGAGCGGGGGATCGAGGTTTCTGGGCGTCCCGCGCCGGACTGGGCGATCCGCGTGGCCTCGGGCGGACCGCGAATGCCGCGCGATGGATTCGTTTTCCCCGCGCCGCCGATGCCGCGGGACTCGCGCGCTTCTTCCGATGGCAAGCACCGCTACACGCTGGTTCTGGGATTGCCGCCGGGACCGAGGGTAATGTTCGGGCCCAAGGGAATGCCGTTCCCAGGACTGATCATTGCGTTTATCTCTTCTGGATTAGTTTGTTATCTCCTCTCGTGGTATTTGACCAAGCCGATCGTGCGGCTGCGGGCTGCCACCCGGCAGTTGGCGGCGGGGGATCTCACGGCGCGCAGCGGCGCTCCCGTGACCAGAGGGAACGATGAAGTGGCGGGGCTTATGCGCGACTTTGATGCCATGGCAGAGCGCATGGAAATGCTGGTGAAGGCGCAGTCGCGTCTGCTGAACGACATATCGCATGAACTGCGGTCGCCGCTGGCGCGGCTGAATGTGGCTTTGGGCCTGGCGCGCCAACGCGCGGGCGTGGAGAGCGCCGACATGCTGGATCGCATTGAACTCGAAGCCAGCCGGCTGAACGAGTTGATTGGCAGGATTCTGACTCTGGCGCGCCTGGAAGATGGAGAACAGGGTGTGCCGCAGACTCCGGTGCCGCTCGGTGATTTGGTGGCCAATGTTGCCGAGGATGCGGAGTTTGAGGCGCAGGAGCGGCGCTGCCACGTGCATACTGTGATTCCTGACGGCGACTGGGGAGTGCGAGGGAACGATTCGCTGCTGCACAGCGCGGTGGAGAACGTAGTGCGCAACGCCATCCGCTACACGGCGGAGGGATCGTCGGTCGAGATTGTGCTGAGTAGCGAGGGCCGGAATGGCGGCTCCGAGGCCGTGCTCCAGGTGAGCGACTCGGGGCCGGGAGTTCCTGAGGATGCTCTGGGAAAACTGTTTGAGCCGTTTTATCGGCTGGATGATGCCCGGGGACGCCTCACCGGAGGCGTCGGCCTGGGTCTGGCCATCACGGAGCGGGCGGTGCGCTTCCACGGGGGCAAGGTGAAGGCCTTCAATCGTGTTGAGGGCGGGCTGATGGTCGAGATTCGGCTGCCACTGATCGCGCCTGTGGTGGGGAGCAACAAGCGGGCTGTGCCCGTCCCGCTGGCGCGGGAAGCTTAGCGCCGGATCTCGTCGGCACACATCCGCGTCACACCTTAGACCTGAAGCCCGAAGAGGCTCAGTTTGAAACTTTCAACCCTGGCGTCATCCCGAGCGAAGCCGCTCTTCAGGCGGAGAGAGAGCCTGCCCTGAGCGAAGCCGAAGGGGATCTCCCTGAAAATCGTGCCTGGGGAGATCCCTCCCGCGGCTGAAGTACGCCGCGGTTCGGGATGACGCAAGGGCGAAGATTCAAACTAAGCGCACTGCCCCGAAGTTCTTGGTCCGGCATCTTCTGCGATCCTCTCGTATACTGGGAAGTGCTCGAGAAAGCGGGCAACTCCGCGGCGTTCCCTGGGTTCCAATAGCGGTTGTGGGGGTTTGCTCTTGCGGCGCTTTCCTGATACACAAATGGATTGAGATTTTCCCGCTTTTTTCAGAGAGTGCAGCACCCGGCCGACCGGGCGTGGGTGTGCGCACCCTTAAATCTCATATAAACCTAAGCCTCATATAAAGACGGAGATCAAGCAGCGAATGTCGAAACGATTGGGGTGGTTGCTCGGGGTGGTGGTACTGGTTTCAATTGGAGTGCTGGTGGCTTGCGGGAGCAACTACAATGCCTCGTCCGACGGACTGATGCTGATGGCCAGCCAGGGTTCGGGACTGATCGAAACCTTCAGCTTCAATCTGAGTAACGGCCACCTTACGGCGATCAGTAATACCCCGAATGACACCTCGAGTGAGGTTTGCGTTCTTAACGGAGAGCCGTCAGCACTTGTGGTGGACCCGGCCGGGGCTTACGCGTACACGATCATCAACGCGAATTCGTCGTGTCCCAACAGCGCCACGGGCCTCCTCGTGTTCAAGATAAATTCTGACGGGACGACGACGCAGGTCGGAAACCTAGTGCCCTTCAACCCGGGAACGGTCACGCAATGCTTGCCGACCAATCCTCCTTCGGGTGTTTGCAATCCGAACTCAACTACCGAGCAAGTTCCCGTGGTTCCGTGGACGGCGGTGATGGATCCGTCCGGAAAGTTTCTGTTCGTCGCGGACCGGGCGACAAGTGACAGCACGGGACTCTACGTGCCGGGCGCGGTTTCGGTGTTTGTCATCGGGAGCGGCGGAAGCTTTACGGAAGCGAAGGGCTCGCCCTTCTTCACCTCGAATGCGCCCATGACGCTCTCGCAATCAGGGCTCGACATTGTCGGCATTGCGCCAACTCCCACGGTGTTTCCGGCGCTCGGCCTCAACGGAGTGCAGACCGCGGTGTGTTCGGATGTGGGCAACAATCCGCCGACGCTCGAATACCTCTACGCGGTGGACGGACTGGGGAACCAGGTGTTTGAGTTTGCGGTGAATACGACGACGGGCGTGTTGACGAATCCATCCACCGCCAGTTCCGAGCCGTCTTTTCCTACCGGTGCGACGCCAGCCGGGATAGCGGTCGACCCGTGCAATAGGTTCGTTTACGTGACCGACAGCTTGCCGGACAAGGTCAGCGCCTACAGCATCTGCAACGATTCGGTGACGAGCCAGGTACAAGCGTGCCAGCAGCTTGCCACTCCGGGCGCCCTGGTGCCGGTTGCGGGTTCTCCGTTCCCTTTGTCGGGAAGCGCGAACGGTCTCGGGCCGCTGCTAGTGGATCCATACGGAAATTTCGTTTATGTGTTAGGCACGCTCTCCAATACGATCAGTCCGTTGAAAATCAGCCCGATTTCGGGAGCCCTGACGGCGTTGACTCCACCCATTGTGGCCACGGGCATTGGACCGGTGGCCATGACGATTCGCGCGGATGACAGCTGGCTTTTCGTGGCGAACCATGGCTCGCCGACGGTGGGGGGGAACACTGTGTCGCAATACGCGGTTATCCCGGAAAGCGGCGCTCTCGTGGTGCAACCGATCGTGCAGACCGATAATTATCCGTGGGGCGTGGCGGTGAAGTAGGGCTGGTCGCCCCAGGGGCTAAAGCCCCGGAAATATCTGGACGCTGGTGCCACGGCAGAAGCCGTGCCCTTCCACATGCGCCTCCACAACCCTTGCACTACACAAGCCTTCCACTTTGACAGCCCTTGCATTGAGATCCGTCTTGACCACTAATCACTGCCCTGCTACGTCGGCACTTTCAGGATCAAATAGCCACCGACCAGAACAAAGATGAGATCGGGCGACCAGGCCGCCAGAGCTGGCGGGAGCTGGCTGAGGTTGCCCATGGCTTCGAACAGACGCGACACCACTACATAGAACACAGCAATTCCTACGGCGATCGCGACTCCTGTGATCGCTCCCTTTTTTCCGGTTGATAGCGAGAAGGGAACAGCGAGCACGGCCATGATCAGCGTGATCAGGGGATAGGAAAGCTTTGTGTTCAGTTGCACGCGCAGGCGAACTACGTCGAATCCGCTCTGCTGCAGATCGCGGATGTAGCGGCTCAGTTCTGCGTAGTTCATCTCGCTATCCTGCTTCACTTCCTTCTTGAAGTACGAAGGCGTCTCCAGTAGATCAGGGAACGTGGACACATCGAACGTCCGGTAATTGGCCATGGCCGAGACGTTGAGGGAGCGTTCCCAGCCCTGCTCATAAACCCAGCGATTTAGATTATCGGCCCAATGGGCGCGGTCGGCGTGGATGCGGCGGGTGATGTTGAAGCTGGCCTGATCGAGCTGAAAAACTGTGAGATTGCCGAACTGGTCGCGATCGGGATCGAAAAACTGGTAGTAGTAGATGTCGTGGTTCTGACCGAAAATCCATTTGCGGTCGGGGCGGAGGTAGGTTTGGGGAGGCTTGCCTTTGATCTGGTTGTGCAGAGCCTCCTGGCGCTTGTTGGTGCGGGGCAGGTAGAACTGGTCGGCGAAAAACAGTCCTACGGCCACTACGCCGGCAGCCACGATTACGGGTGTGACGATGCGGTAGATGCTGGTTCCGGTGGCCTTGATCGCCGTAATTTCATTGGACCGCTGCATCAGGCCGAAGGTGACCAGCACGGCCAACAGCATGACCAGAGGCGCGACTTTGTACAGTAGATAAGGCGTGACGTTGAGTAAGTACTCCGCGACCACAGTCGCGGGAACCTGATTGTGCAGAATATCTCCCAGCAACTCGAACAGAGTGAAGACCAGGACGAGCACGAGGAATGTGGAGAGAATCATCCCCAGGTAGACAAAGAAATCGCGCAGGACGTAGTCATCGAGCAGGGTGGGAAAGCTGGCGCTGAACATGCGACGCCGGGTGGAGGCGCGTTCGAAAGCGTTTTCGCGGCGGCCGCGGGCAATTGCCGGCTGGGGAGCGGAGGCGTCGCGCTTCCAGAAGGCTCGGAACGAGGAGAGTTCAAACGGCCGCTTCTCGGCCCGGTACAGGAGGAAGAGACCCAGTCCCAGAAAGACGAAATCGGCGAGCCATGCTCCAAACCAAGGCGAAACGCGGCCTTGCCGGGCGAGGGAAACGCCGATCAGCGAAACCGTGTAATACGCGAAGACCAGTAGGATGGTCAGCACGAATCCGCCGGACTTGCCGCTTTTCTTCGACGACAGGCCCAGCGGAATGCCCACCAGAGCGAGCACCAGGCAGGCAGTGGACAGCGCGATGCGCTTGTGGAATGCGATGAGATACAAGCGGGCGCTGATGGGATCGACGTGGGCGGCTTTCTGCCACAGGGCCGAAGTATCCATTTCCTCGGCGGGGAGCGACTCATCGGGCTTGTTCTCGGAGGAGACGAGGTCGAGCGGCATGTCGGTCTGCTGGAATGTGGAAATCTGGTAGTGGCCGGGATCCTTGGGATCGGTCTCGTGGGACGAGCCGTCGATCAGGTGCAAGTGCAGGCGGTCCTGACCTTCGCTGACCACGATGCCTTCCTTGGCCAGAGTGATTTTCGGGTTGGCGGCGTCGCTCAGATCCGCCATGAACACGTCTTTCCAAAGAGCTGCACCCTGAGCGCTCTTCACGTCCTGCACATAGAGCACGATCTTCGGGAATCCCTCGTAGAAAACCCGGGGCCGTACTTCGAAGGAGACTTGCGAACCTTTGAGGCGGTCTTCCAGGTGGCCGAGCGCGGCCTGCGCTCGCGGGGCGATGTATAGGCCGTTGGCCAGCGCCATGAACCACGCGGCGAGCACGAAGATCGAGAGCACGCGCAGGAAGCTCCAGATGCCCATGCCGCTGGCGCGCATGGCGGTGATTTCACTGTCGGCGGCCAGACGGCTCAGACCGAGAAGGATTCCAACCAGCACGCTCATCGGTAGCGTGTAGGTGAGCGCGAGCGGGACGGTGAAGAAGAAAATTTCGGCGACGCTGGGCAGGGGAGCGCTGGCGCGGACTACGAGTTCGAGAATGCGTCCCAGATCGCGAGTGAACAGGACGAAGGTGAAGATGGCGACGCCGATCAGAGCGTGGGCCGTGACTTCGCGTAGGATGTAGCGGGTAAGAATCCGCATGAGGCGCGCTAGGGCGAGGATAGCATAGCGCGGGCGCTGTGGTCGGGCTTGCCTCGCTGCGCTTGGCTGGACGGGCTAAGGCGCCCGTTCCCACATGAGTCTCGCTTGACTCTGGCTTTGGGGAACCGGAACTGCCTTGCGTGCGTATGGATTGGAGAGGCTGCGGAATGAGCTTGGAGAGCCTGAACTTGGAGAACGAATGAATCTCGAGAACGCGGAAGTCGATCGGCGGAATGATACTTGGGCGCTGGTGGGGATTGCGGTGATGGTGGCCGCGGCGCATCTGTTGACGAATGGACGTTACGGATTTCATCGCGATGAACTGCAGGTGTTGAGCGATGCGCGGCATCTGGACTGGGGATTCGTGCCGTATCCGCCGCTGACGCCGTTTGTGGAACGAATCTCGATGTCGATGTTCGGGCTATCGCTGGTGGGGCTGCGGTTGTTTTCGGTGATCGCGCAGGCGATTCTTGTCGTGGTTGCGGGGCTCATGGCGCGGGAACTCGGCGGGGGACGGCTGGCGCAGGTCACGGCTGCGCTCGCGGTGGCGCTCTCCACGCTGCCGCTGTTCGAGGGAACGGAGTTTCAATATACGACCTTCGATAATTTGTGGTGGGTGCTGATTTCCTACTTCGTGATCCGGTTGTTGAAGACGGAGAATCCGAGGTGGTGGCTGGCGATTGGCGCGACCATCGGCTTGGGTTTTCAAACCAAGTACACGATGGGATTTTTTCTTTGCGGGATCATGGGTGGAGTTTTGCTGACGGGCGCGCGCCGATATCTGGGAAGCGGATGGTTCTGGGGCGGGATGGCGCTGGGGTTCGCGATCTGCTTGCCGAATTTAATTTGGCAAGCGAGGCATGGATTCATTTCGCTTCATTTCCTGCAGCACATTCATGCGCGCGACGTCCGCCAGGGGCGGGCGAATGGATTCTGGCGCGATCAGTTCTGGATCTGCACGAATCTAGTGGCGGCGCCGCTGTGGATTGCCGGAGTGCTGGGCTATTTGCGGGACCGGCGCTGTCGGATGCTGGCGTGGATGTATTTGATCCCACTGGCGCTGTTCGCGGTGGGCAAGGGACGAGGATATTACCTGGGCGGGGCGTATCCGATGCTGATAGCGATGGGCGCGGTGTGGGGCGAGCGCTGGGTTAGGTCGATGTCGAAGATTCCGCGGCGCGCTGTGGAGGCTGTGTTCTTTACCGGGCTGGTGGCGTGGGGAATGTTCATGAGCACCATGATTCTTCCGTGGGCGTCAGGTGGCGCGCTGATGAAGTTTGCCCTTGAGAATAATGGCGATCTGCGGGAGGAGATCGGCTGGGACGAGCTGGTCAAGACGGTGGCGGGAATTCGGGATTCGTTGCCTCCGGAGCAGCAGCAGAACGTTGGTGTGATGGTGAGGAACTACGGGGAACAGGGGGCGATCGAAATCCTGGGCCCGGCCTACCACCTGCCGCCCCCGATCAGTGGAATCAACTCGGCGTGGCTGCGCGGGTATCCGGCGACGCCGCCGTCGGTGCTGATCGTGCTGGGGACATCGCGTGAGGACGCGGATCGCATGTATACCTCATGCCGTGTGGCGGGGCACAACGGGAATTCTCTCGGTGTGAAGAATGAAGAGAGCGAGGATCATCCCAACATTTTTGTTTGTGGCAGCCCACGTCAACCGTGGCCTGCGTTTTGGGAGGATTATCAGGGCTTCGGTTAGAGAATGATGATGCGACTGAATTCGGTCGTCGTGTCGTTTGGCTTGCGCGTCAGGCCGGTTCAGCGGGAGATCCCTTCGGCTCCGCTCAGGGCAGGCTCTTCGCTACGCCTGAAAAACGCTACGCTCAGGATGACAGACTCGTGTTTGGGCTAAACTGCGCTGCTACTCTACTTCTCGAATTCCGCCCACTTCTCGCAAAGTACGCGAGAAATGGGGCATTCCGACTCTATGCGCGGTGTCTAGGCTTCCTCTCCTCTACGGCAATTGATTCAGATAACAGGCACCGCTGGTGCTTTGCGCTGGAGGCGTCGGCGGTGTCATCCACGGGGGAGAATTGAAGTCGAAGAATTCGGTCATGCTTTTTTGCGCTGCGTCGCGTTTGGTCAGGGCGGTCACGCCGAAGCGCTGTTCAATCAGGTTCAGGATCGCCGTTGTGTCCATGACGGTGTGCGACACGTAGTGTTTTTTCGCGTAGGGCGACACCACGATCAGGGGCACACGGTAGCCGGTGTAGACGAAATTGCAATTCGGTCCAGTGACGATGGTACAGTCGTCGCCGGGCAACAAATCTTTCGGCTGGATGCCGTC
>Ga0070761_10002054_pt1 | contig 12530 bp, 8 predicted proteins | sample HubBroMetageREF1_FD_66724 | JGI IMG/M metagenome (GOLD analysis project Ga0070761, IMG submission 66724) | Reference soil microbial communities from the Hubbard Brook experimental Forest, New Hampshire, USA - Hubbard Brook CCASE Soil... | ecosystem: Environmental > Terrestrial > Soil > Temperate...
GCTGTGGCGTTCAGCGAGCGGCCCGTGGTGGCGCGTCTGAATCCGCCGAACCCGGCTGTGAGCCATTCTGCCGGGCGTACTCTTAATGCGGAGCCGGCAGAGCGAGGGGCGCAGCCTTCTGCGTCTGCTCTGCGCGGTGGTGCCGCGCCCGCGCCTGCGCGTCCACCCGTGCCGACGTACACCAACGACAGTTTGGCGCGTGCGCCGCAGTATCCCAACACCGATGCGCGCGCGAACATCAACTCGAACGCGAACGCCAATGATCGGCAAAACGCGAACGGCAACGCCAACGCGAACGAGCGGCCGCCGGCAAACGACGTTGCGCAGCCGCGTCCGCCGGTGAAGTTCACTCCGCCCACCAAGGCGAAGGACGACGACTACGACGTGCATCCTCCGCTGAACCATCACGCCAATACGCCTCCGCCGGCAGAGCATCATGAAGCGTCCGCTCCGGCATCGCATCCCGCGCCAGCGCCGCACGAGTCTGCGCCAGCACCCTCGCGGCCGAAGAACTGATTCGCGCGACTCGGAAGCACTGACGCGCGCTCGCCGCGCGTTGCGCCGGCGGGGCCCAGGACCAACCAATCTTTGTGGGTCTTGGCATCAGCCACGACATTAACGATATCGGCGCGAAGCGCCGTGCCTGTCGCGGTGCATTTCCTGCGAGCTTTTGCATTGGCTGCCGCCGCATTGCGGCGCGAGCCGCTTGCCAGCCAACTTCAAGCTGCGCATGCCCGGTGTTATCATTCAATTTCGTGGTGGAGATTGCGGCCTGGAGGACTTCATGAGCGCTGGAAAACTTTTGATGCTGGTCGGGGATTACGTGGAGGATTACGAGGTGATGGTGCCGTTTCAGGCGCTGCAGATGATGGGGCACACGGTGCACGCGATTTGTCCGGACAAGAAGGCGGGGCAATTTGTGCGCACTGCGATCCACGATTTCGAGGGCGCACAGACTTATTCGGAAAAGCCGGGGCACAATTTCACTTTGAATGCCACGTTCGCTGAAACTCGCGCTGAGGATTACGACGCGCTGGTAATTCCCGGCGGGCGCGCGCCGGAATATTTGCGTTTGAATCCCAAGGTGCTGGAGATCGTGCGGCATTTTTCCGCGGCTGGGAAACCCATCGCCGCGCTTTGCCACGGCGCGCAAATTCTGGCTGCGGCGCGCGTGATTTCTGGCAAACGCGTTAGCGCTTATCCGGCTTGCGCTCCTGAAGTCGAGCTTGCTGGCGGTGTTTACGCTGCGGTCGAGATGACGGACGCGGTGGCGGACGGTAATTTGGTTACTGGTCCTGCTTGGCCGGCGCATCCGGCGTGGCTCGCGAAATTTCTGGTCGTGCTCGACCGCAGCCTCGCCGAAAAATCTGGTGCGAAATCGGCTGCGGGTAAGGCGTCCGCGTAATCGCAGACCGAGCGCCGCTAGCGGCTCATCTTGGAGTGCGGCGGCTTGCCGCCGCTTTCTCTTGGGCGAGGCTTGCCTCGCCCGCCTTTGCTTTGGATTTGTGAATTGCGCCCGTCGCGAAAAGATGGAAACATCCCCGCGGTGAAAATTCTTGAAACAGAGAGATTGTTGCTGCGGCGGCTCACCGCGGGCGACGCCGCATTCATCCTCGAGCTGCTGAACGAGCCGGCGTTCCTGGAGAATATCGGCGATCGCGGGGCGCGCACGCTCGCCGACGCGCGACGCTACATCGCCGGAGGCCCCGTCGCCAGCTACCGCAAATTTGGATTTGGCCTGTACCTGGTCGAACTGAAAGATTCCGGCGCGCCCATCGGCATCTGCGGCCTGCTCAAGCGCGAATCGCTCGAGGACGTGGACATCGGCTTCGCGTTTCTGCGCAGGTGTTGGTCGCAGGGCTACGCACGCGAATCCGCCGCCGCCGTGATGCATTACGGCTGGACGAAGCTGCGCCTGCCGCGCATCGTTGCCATCACCAAGCCCACCAATCAAGCCTCCATCGCCCTGCTCGAAAAACTCGGCCTGCGCTTCGAAAAAATCATCACGCAGCCAGGCCCCGGTGGAGAGAACAAATTGTTCGCCGCTAGCGCGCCGGATTGCCAAAAGGCCTGAAAAACCACTCGTTAGAAAATATTTTCTCCTCTGTTGTGAGCGGGTTATCTCAATTTCTAATAATTGGCGACTACCGATTAGAAACGGCGTCGCGAAAGGCGAATAATGCGTGGCGGCGGCTATTTGCGCGCGCTTGCATGCCACGGCGCCCGATTTTTTCGCCCCAGGATTGAGCGCGAATCCTCGGGCGGCGCGCGAATTTCGAAAATGCTTCATTTTTCCGAGTCCTACCGGACGTTGACAAGCGTGAGTTGCGTACGCAGCTGTACGGATGTAAAGAATTGGGCCAAAACTAGTACTGACTGGCCGAAATTGCTGGTCGGGCTCCCGGCTGCTCCACCACCTACAAATCGATTTCAACGAGCACAGGAGCGTGGTCGCTAGAGGCGATCCAACCGTCGCAATGACCAACGGTTACGCTCTTGAGTTTTGACAGCAGTGGGCGACTTAGAAATACGTAATCGACGTGGTAAGGATTCCGTTTGTTTTTTCGCAACCATAGCGTCGGGTGCTGTTCTGCGCCTTGCAAGTGTCCAAAGAATTGGTGATAGGCGCTTTCCAGGCCGAGTTTGCGAAATCTGCTGATGGCAGCAGTATGACTCTTGAGCTTATACTCGCGATCCCAATATGAATTGCTGTTGAAATCACCAGCTACGATTGTGCAAGGAGAGAGAGATCTTCTCAATACTGTCGAGCAAGAGGTGAACCTGCTCGATGTACGCGATGCCTGAACTCTTGTCGTGGTGCACCCAGGCCGGGAACAACTCGATGGAGGCAGGCCCATCGATTGTGACCTTACCGGCCCACTTTGGTTTTAGAGCGTGCTTTGCACGGATCATCCAGGGTGGTATTACCAAAACGCCGAGAGCCTTCTTGTGCGGTGTCCCGCCAAACCAGGCGGAGGACCATCCTTCCGCGCGATCGATTTGCTCGATACTCGGCTGCGTGCATTCTTGAATCACCATGATGTCGGCACGGAAAGCAAGAAGCCTTCGATGGTTCTCGTGGAGCGCACCCAAGCAGTTCCACGTAACAAATCTCACTGGTGGATCGCGCTCCTTTTCGCAGGCTGGTTATTTTCCTTTCGATCCTCACCCTAATACACCGGCGGATGCCCCGAGCTTCGGCTTGGGAGCTGTGCCATCTGCCCTTGGATTCGGCGGCGAGGCTGTCACGAGGAATTGCCCTGTGGGGGAATTCACAAAATCAAAAGAAAGAGCACAGGATTGCCCGTGCCACGTCGCTTTCATCAACACTCGCCTATCACTTCGGCAAGAAGCGGCCGGCGGCGTAAACGAGGCCAAGCGTTAGGAAGGCGATGACCACTTCGCCTACGGCGCCTACAACGAAGGGGCGGAGGCCTTGTTTGGCTAGGGCGCGGATGTTGGTGCGTAGGCCGACTCCTGCGAAGGTTAGGAGGAAGGCCCAGCGGGAGAGGTTGGCTACGCTTGTTAGTTGGTCTTTGCTGAAAACGTGGGCTGTGGCTATGGCGCTGATTACGAGGAATCCCAGGACGAACTTGGGGAACTTGCGCCAGAGGAAGGCGGCTTTGTTGGTGACACCTTCGGTGTGTTCTTTGCGGGCCCAGTGGATGGCGTAGCCCAGGACTACGAAACCGATCATGGCGTTGCGCGCGGTTTTCGCGAGGACTGCGACTTTGCCGGCGGCGTCGGAATAGAGCGCTCCGGCGGCGGTGGCTTCGGCGGTGTTGTCAATGCCGAGGCCGGCCCAGAGGCCGTAGCTCAGATCGCTCAAGTGGAGCCAGTGGCCGACGAGCGGAAAAATGAAGAGGCTGATGGCGCCGAGAGAAAGGATGGCGGCGATGGCGTAGGAGGCGTCTTCTTCGTCGGCATCGATTGCGCCTTGCGCGGCGATGATGGCGGAGACGCCGCAAATGGAGGAGCCCACGGCTAAGAGTGTGGTGAGTTTTGGTTTTAGTTTGAAGGCGTTGCCAAGGGCGGTCATGAACGCCAGGGAGACGGCGATTTCGACGACGACGAGCGCGAGGGCGACGACGCCGAGTTTGGCTACGTCGCCCAGCAGGAAGCGCGAGCCGAGCAGGACGATGCCGGTCTTGAGCCAGAATTCGTAGGTGGCGACGCCGGCTTGGAAAAGTTTGGGGACGCCGACGGTATTGCCGATGACGAGGCCGATGATGATGGCCCAGAGGACGTACTCGATATTGGGCAGGGTAAGGTGATGTGCTTTGCCGTAGTTGGCGATGGATCGCTCGATAATACGGCCGGCGTAGCCTACGGCGGCCAGGAGCAGCAGGCCGGGGATTAGGCGGGCGGCTTGTTTGAAGATGTTTTCGGTGGCTGGCACTTCTAGTGCGATGGAGCTGGCCATCTGGTGATTCCTCCTGCGAAATTTTTGGCGCGAATCAGTGGTGGCGCTAGACCCTTCGCTCGCGCGCAGCGGGATCTCAGGATGAATCGCGCTGTGGCGCGATTCACCATGGGACGTGTTTGATCCAGCCGATCCAGATGGCTAGGGAGAGAGCCAGGGCGAGGAGTACGGCCCAGCTGTCGAGGGAAAGGAACGGCGTCACTTGGCGCGGTCTGGAGTTGCGTTTGAGTTGTTCGGGCACGTGCGGTTCTCCTTGATGCTTGTGTTGGCTGCAGAATTTGGTGGCGCAAAAGCAAAAAAGCCCGCCGACAGCTGATGGGCTGTGAGCGGGCTTGAAATCCGGTGTTTAGGATTGCTAGATGATTCGGATTGGGCCCCCGCGCCAGCCGGTGCTGGGACAACAACATGGCGGACAGGTTTGCGCGTTGGGGCAATGATTCATGATTGGGAATCGTACATTGATAACGATGCGTTGGCAAAGGGAAAGATGCATCGAACGTACGGTGGGGGAATTGAGCGGCCAGGCGGCGCCGGGATTGCGCGCCGCCTGGCCGGTTTGCGATTGAGTGCTGCCGTCTACTTGAAGTCGAACAGCTCGAACAGGTCGCTGATCGCTGGGCCGTTCACAGGGACGTAGACGTTCTTGCCTTCCGTGATCGGGTTGGGGAAATTATCCCGGCTACGATGGGAGACAGGAGGCAGGCTCCAGTTCCTCTCGATGAATTTGAGGATGGAGACGTGATCCGCATAGTTGTGCGCGACCTTGCCGCCCTTGGTGTACGGCGACACGGCGAGGAAGATGATGCGCGTGCCGTCGCCGAAGAAGTCGAGAGGTTGGACGTAGCCGGAGTCGTAATAACCGCCGCCTTCGTCTTCGGTGATGAAGATCGCGGTGTCTTGCCACAGCGTCTTGTTGGCCTGCACGGCTGCCACAACCTTCTCGACGAAGCCCTCGAACAGATTGAGCTTTGAAGATGAAGGATGGCCATCCACGAACCCGCTGGGTTTGACAATGGAAACGGCGGGGAGCGTGCCGTTAGCGATGTCCGCGTAGAGGTTCAGCGTGTCCTGGATGTGAGCTTCGCGGATTTTGGCATTGGCCATGATGGACGTGTCGTACTGGAACGGGTTGCAAATGTTGCAGTATTCGTCGGCGTTGGTGATGGTCTGGCCGAGAGGGTTAGCCGAGCCCGCCGCTCCGTAGTTGATTTGATATTTGTCTTCTGGGATGTAGCAGTTTTTCACCAGCGCTGGTGGATTGCAGAGCGGCTGATTCGGGTTACCGACGCCCGCATAGTCGTTCCACTGATCGCCGTAATACTTCCAGGAAATATCGTGCTTGAGAAGGGTGTCACCAATGCTCGGCGTTGACGAGGGTGGAATCGTGAATACGGTGTTGTCCGGAGATTCGTCGGTGAAAGCATTTTCGCCCTGACCGAAGTAGCCGGGATTGTAGTTGTTCAGCAAATAGTAGTGGCCCACTTCGCAGTGCGGATCAACCGGGCGCGGGAGCGACTGAAGATATTTCACAACCGCGGAGACTCCGTTTTGCGTTGGGTCCGCGCAGTTGCTGTACGAGCCGCCGCCGAAGGAGGGAGAACCGAAGGAACCGCCGCCGTAACCGTCTTCTGAGTACCAGTTGTTGGTGCCGGCTGCCGGATTCGGGTTCTCCACTTCATCTACCTTGCCAGCGTTCGGAGTTCCGGGGTCAACGGTGACATTGTGAGGTGGTTCTTTGGCATGGCCATCGCCATCGCTGAACCAGATGGCGTCGCCATGGCCGAACATGATGTGGTTCGCACCGGTGCCGCCCTGAACAGACTGGTGGAAGTTATCGCTCATAGCATAAGTGTCGGCGAGACTCTTGAAGTAAGGCACGTCGCCCTGTTGAACGTTGTAGAAGCCGAGAGCGGTGGAGCCTTCACCGGTGGTCTTGGCGCCAGGCAAGTAGTTGATGTCGAAATTGGCGGGTTGCGCCAGGCCGTTGGTGCCGGCTCCGACGGTAACTTCTACCCAGGAGAACAATTTCGCGTTGCAACCGGAACCGTTTTCCTCGGTGATGTGTTCGCGGGAGCAATCCAGCTGCTGCCACATTTGGTAGAAGCGGTGCACGGGGCTGGCCGCGTAGGCGTTGTAGTCAAAGAGTTTCTTGTTCGTCAACTGAAAGGGACCTGCAGGAAGATCGTTGACGTTGCTGATGCGAGTGTCTGGGGTGTCAGACGTAAGGCCTGTGCCGCCAGAAACCAGGAACTGGTAGTAATCGCTGGGCAAACCATTTTCGGACGCTTCGGCGAGGCTGATGCTGTCATTGGGGATGTAGGAATCCTTCGCGCCGCCAACGAGCGGAGCGGGAAGGACATCGCCGCCGAAATCAAGCTTGGGAGGGCTGAGCAGGAATGGGTCGCCGCCCTTTTTCTCGCCGAGGTCCACAGCTGCGCGCTGGTGGGCCTTTTCGAAGTTGGGTCCGGGAGTGCCATCGGCTTTGATGATGCCTTCGGAAAGCAGGTTCATTGTGGTTTGCCCGGATTTTGGCACGTACGTCGCGAAGACGTGGTCGTAGCTGCGATTTTCACCAATGATCACGATGACGTGTTTGATCGGCGAGGTGGTCTTGTTATCGTTGTCCGTTTGAGCCTGAGCTGTGCTGGCCAACGGACCGCCGAGTGAAAATTGGAACAGAGCGAGCGAAGTCAACGCGATGCGGCAGCAGTGCATCGAGTTTGCAGCGAAACGCTTCAAGGACATGCATCCTCCTGTTAATTTGTGAATCAGGTGACGACTGGGCTTGAGAGTAATAGCGGTTAAATGTTGCGGGAGAATTTTTCTTGTGTGAATGGTGAATGACAAGCGGGGAATCAGCGTGCGAGATTTTATTTTTTGCGGCGGCTCGGATATTGCGCACACGAATGCGCGTGCTTCGCGATGCAGCTACCGAGGCTGAGCGTTCGCGATTCAATTGCTGGCCGCCGAGCGAGCGGGAGTGCTACTCGTTCTAGAGCTTGCGGTACTTTTTTCTGGAGCTTGAGCGGTGTCGGCTGGTTCGACGCGGATCAGGCCCATCATGCCTCCATCTTCGTGTTCGAGAAGATGACAGTGATACAGGAAAGTGCCAATGGTGTTGGGATCGCGAAAATCCATGCGCAAACGGACGCTGGGATATTGCAGATCCGCGGCGCTGTGGAAGGGCACGTTGATGGTGTCGCGCAGGAACGGCTCGTTTATGGGGACTCCGTTCCAGGCGACCAACATGAAATGAAGTTGATGGATGTGGAAGGCGTGCAACTCGGGCGATCGGTTTTCGATGATCCAGTCTTCGACCTCGCCTTGTTTTGCGATGATATCTGGAATTCCGGAGCTGGGGTCGAAGGGCGCGGGCGTTTGGCCTTCTACCGTGAGGTAGAAGGTTGTGGCGCTATTGGGATCATTGGGATCTTCGAGTTTTTCTGAGAAATAAAGTTTGCGGATGCGGACGGGCGCGACATTTCCCAGCCACGGTCGAGCGGGCGCGGGGAGCGGCGCTGGCGACGACGCAAGTTTTGATTTCGGCTCGGGCGCGTCGTCTGACGCTGTAATGGCGGCGATCATGCGGTTGGGATCGTTTTCGCCCCCCACGCCGGTGTCGACGGTGCGCGTTACCAGAAGGCCGGAGACGCCTGCGGGTGGGCCGGTGACGATAAATTCGACACGGCCTCCTGGAGGCACGCCGAGATGGTCTTGCCAGCTGATGAAGTCACCGGTGACGCCGTTGGAGTTGAGGGGAGCGCCGTCGAGGGCGACGATGCCGAGTTTTTGCGGCGCGTGTTTGTAGAGGACTGCGAGGTTGAGGTAGGTGATGGCGGAGGCGTTGAGCACGCGCCAGAATTGACGTTGTTGCGGCTTCATTTGGATTGCGGCGGGCGGGTAATCGGGATAGGGGACTGGGACAAAATTGATGGAGAGATCTTTCGCAGGTTTGCCGAAGCCAGTGCCGGTGTTGGCGGCGTCGCCGTCATGGTCCACTAGAAATTTAGGGACGACGGGTTCGGATTTCGCGGGAGGGGCATGGGGATTTACCAGGTCTTGATCGCGGATCACGATGACGCGTTCGGGGAGACCGGCGACTTCTTTATTGGCGCGTTCGATTCCTTCGATGATCATTGCGCCGGACGCGCCGCCGAGGACTTGTGGCTTGCTGAAGCCGTGAATGTGCGGGTGATACCAGTAGAGGCCGGGCGGTTCGTTTTCGGGGATGCGAAATTTGTATTCGAAGGGGCCGTCGCCTGGTTGGATGGAAGTTTTCAGAACGTCGTCTTGATGGCAGAGCGCAGGAACTGTGAGGCCGTGAAAGTGGAGATTGGTGGAGGTTAGAGACATTGTGCTGCTTTCGCACGGGTCGGAGTTTTTTTCGGCGCTGGCGTGAGTGTGGCTGTTCGTAGTGGCGGGAACGGCGTGAGACGAGTCAGTCAGATCGTTTTTTAGATTCAGGATGAGCAAATCGCCTGGGTTTAAGCGGAGAGTGGGGGATTGGTTTCCGTTGGCGTCAAAGTAGCAGAAACGCATGGTGCCGTCTGATTCGGTGAAGTTGTGAACGGTCAGGCCGAGTTTTAGCACGCCATTTTGGCTGCGCAAGTCCGCGGGCTCAGGGACTGTGGCGCCGACAGACGGGCGCGGGCAGGAAGCGTTCGGGGATTCCTGGGCGCAGAGAACCGCGTGCCCGTGGACGAGCCACAAGCTAGCAAACAGCAGCAGAAGAAGAGGTTTTTTCCTGACGACTACCAACGCGTGAAACACCTGCTCCGGAGGCTGGGTTCCGTCTTTGAATTTCCACTATATTTTCGCAATTTAACTTCCGCTGCCAATTTTACTGAATAGCCAGAAGAGGCTCGCTGCGAGGCAGATGGATGCCGGCAGCGTTAGTACCCATGCCAGGGCCAGGTTGCGGACTGTGCTCATTTGCAGACCGGAGTGATTCGCGGCCATGGTGCCGGCGACACCGGACGATAAAACGTGCGTGGTACTGACAGGTAAGCCGAACCAATCGGCGGCGCCGATGGTTGCCATCGCGGTGATTTCCGCAGCGGCGCCTTGCGCGTAAGTTAAGTGATCCTTGCCGATTTTCTCGCCGACGGTGACCACGATGCGCTTCCATCCGATCATGGTGCCCATGCCGAGCGCCAGAGCCACGGCTACTTTCACCCAGGTGGGAATAAATTTTGTGGCGTTATCCACATGTTTCTTGTAGTTGGCGAGGACTGCGGCGTCGGCCGTGGAGAACTGCGGTTGATGAGTTTTGTTCATCAAGCGCAAAGCCTCGCTGACGACGTACATGTCGTTGCGGAAGTTGCGGACTTTGTCTTGTGGAACGGCTTTGAGCTCGCGGTAGAGAGCCATTTCCGTGCCGATGCCGTTGATGAGTTCGCGCAGGGCCAGCATCGTATTCGGAGTGAATTGTTTGGTGCGAATGTAATCGGTGACTTCTTCGCGGGCGTCGCCGATGACGGCATTGGGGGACACGTAGTGATTCAGCATGTCGGCGGTTTGCGTAGAGACCGCGACGAAATCCTGCGTCTGCTGATAAGTGACGGCGTGGTTGACGGCGTAGGCGGTAGGGACGGTGCCGATGAGGATGAGCATGATGAGTCCCATGCCTTTTTGACCGTCGTTCGAGCCGTGGAAGAAGCTGACGCCCGTGCAAGTGATCATGAGCAGGACGCGAATCCAGAAGGGGGGCGGTTCATTACCCTTCGGCGCTTGGTAGAGCTCTTTGTTTGGGATCATTTTCTTGCAAACGATGAGAAGCGCAGCGGCGAAGAAGAAGCCGACGATAGGAGAAAGGACGAGCGACTTTCCGATGTTGGTGGCTTGGCCCCAATCCACGCCGCTGGTGCCGGTCTTAACGGACATTAATTGGTTAGCGATACCGACGCCGATGATCGAGCCGATCAAAGTGTGCGAGCTGGAGGCGGGAAGCCCGAACCACCAGGTGCCGAGGTTCCAGATGATGGCTGCGACGAGGAGGGCGAAGACCATGGCGAAGCCGGCGCGTCCGCCGACTTGCAGAATCAATTCCACGGGGAGTAGGGAAACGATGCCGAAGGCCACCGCTCCGCTGGAGGCCAGCACGCCCAGGAAATTCCACATGCCGGACCAGATCACGGCGACGTGCGGTTCCATGGTGTGGGTGTAGATGACGGTCGCTACGGCGTTTGCGGTGTCGTGAAAGCCGTTGACGAACTCGAAAGCCAGCGCAGTGAGGAGAGCGACACCGAGTAGGGCGTAGGGCAGCCAGCTTTCCGGGTGGACACCGGACAGGTCGGTGAGCAAGTGGCTACCGACGTAGACGAGTCCGATTAGCAGCACTACAACGCCAATCAGAATGCCAATTCTTCCGGGCCCCGCCGCCATCTTGGTATCAAGAACTGACGTTCCTGCTGCCATTCATCACCTCTGAGTGTGTGGGAGATTCAGGTGGCGAAACTAACGGGTAATTGTTACTGGAGCGTGACAACGCGGTGAACAGTTCTGTACGCGGAGTGGGTTGTGGATTTCGTGCGGCGCGAGCAAATCACGAGCTTGGGGAAATGCGCTGGAAGAGTGGGTTTCATGGTGGAGCGAGCGCCGAAGCTTGCTTCGGCTTGTGAAGGCGGCGCCAAGCCGCCGCAGCCCACGATGTCTTGGTCGGCGCGCTCGGATGCGAAGCCTTTCGTAACCACTGGAGAGTTGCGAAACGCTTGCGATGCGTTTGCGAAGAAATTTACGACAGTACTTATCTCCGGAGGCTGTTGAAGTCGCGGCCAGGGTATCGTAATCTAGTGGGAACGCATGTGCTGTTTCGGCGGGCCTGTAGCTCAGCTGGATAGAGCACCTGGCTACGAACCAGGTTGTCGGAGGTTCGACTCCTCTCAGGCCCGCCACTTTTGCCGGAATTCACACCATAAACTTATGGCGCCGGGCCATATGCGGCGTAACCTGCTGCGTAGAAAACCGATCAGTGCTGCGCTAGGAGCGTGACCAAGCAAATCGCCGCAGCGATGACAACACCGATGAGCATGATCCAGGCGACAATGCGTTTGAGCCGGGAAGCGGGGATCGGCGTAAGCGGTCCGGGTTGCTTTCTCGGAGGCACCGGCGGGTCGAGCACTCCAACGCCTGTGATTTTTCGTGGCGGCAGGCCTCCGCGCGAAGAAGATGCCTGAGGTTTCGGCTCGTACTCACAGTCGGTAAATTCGTACGGCATTACTGGCAATGCTACTCCCATCCTCAGATTCTCGTCCAGCGCCGCAAATTGCGAAACGGCGATAAGACGGCTCTGCAACGGAAAGCGCTCACGACTCCCACGATCTCAGCACTTTGCGTTTGGACCTTTGCGGGCAAGAATCTGCAAAACGCTCACGCGTGATGCCGCGATGTTGTATAAGGAAGACGCGAGGCTGCGATGAAGAACTCGGAAATAGCGATGGCGGCTGCGGAATTGCTGCGGGGGGCGGGGATTTTGATTACGTCGAAGGAGCAGCGGCGGATGGAAGTGGCGGATTTTGGTTTGGGCGAGCTGGCGACGACGGGGTTGCAGATTCTTACTTATGTGAATACGGAGCGGGTCTGCGCTAAGGAATTGGTGATGATTCCGGGGCAAACTTGTCCGGAACATTGGCACCCGACGATTGGTGGGCTGCCGGGTAAGGAAGAAACTTTTCGCTGCCGGTGGGGGAGCGTTTGGTTGTATGTGCCCGGGGAGAGGACCGTGGCGCCGCGGTGCCTGCCGCCGGCGGGGTCGGAAGATTTTTATACGGTGGGGCATGAGATTCATTTGGAGCCGGGGGAGCAGTACACGATTTGTCCGGACACGCCGCACTGGTTTCAGGCAGGGCCGCGGGGGGCGATTGTGTCGGAATTTTCGACGCGGAGTACGGATGAGGCGGATGTGTTTCGGGATCCGCGGATTCGCAGGATGGCGGGGAGAGTTGACAGTGGAAAGTTAGGAGTTAAAAGTTAAGAGCTGCTGCAAACTCTTCAATCGCGGTTCCACCGGAAGTTGTCCGTTTCATTAAAGCGATAAGACTTATCGAATAAATCAGGAATTTGTATTGGACCTGGAAGCTGGCGGTATCTACAGTGAAGCTCCCGCAAC
>Ga0070761_10002056_pt1 | contig 12527 bp, 11 predicted proteins | sample HubBroMetageREF1_FD_66724 | JGI IMG/M metagenome (GOLD analysis project Ga0070761, IMG submission 66724) | Reference soil microbial communities from the Hubbard Brook experimental Forest, New Hampshire, USA - Hubbard Brook CCASE Soil... | ecosystem: Environmental > Terrestrial > Soil >...
TTAAAGATTGCACGCGCAGCTGAAACGCGCTCGACGTGTCCCTATTGCGCGGTAGGTTGTGGCGTCCTTATCTATACGATTGGCGACCGCGCGAAGAACGTCACGCCGCAAGTGATCCACGTCGAAGGCGACCCCGATCATCCCACCAACCGCGGGACGTTGTGCCCGAAAGGCTCTTCGCTGGAACAGGACATGCTTAACCCGCGGCGGCTTACAAAGCCTCAGGTCCGGCGGCCAGGCGCTACGGACTGGCAGGATATTTCCTGGGGCGACGCTCTGAATGAAATTGCGCAATGGACCAAGAAAACACGCGATAGCTCGTTCATCGAGAAAGACGCGAACGGCCGCACCGTGAACCGCTGCGAAGGCATCTCGTTTATCGGCGGCTGCACCGACACCAATGAGTTTAATTTTCTGGCCGTCAAGGCCATGAGGGGGTTGGGCTTGGTTTATTTAGAAAACCAAGCCCGTGTTTGACACGGCCCCACGGTCTCAAGTTTGGGACCAACATTTGGACGCGGGGCCATGACGAATGGCTGGATCGACATCAAGAACACCGACATGATGTTGATCATGGGTGGGAATCCCGCCGAGAATCATCCCTGTGGTTTCAAGTGGGCGATGGAGGCGAAGCGCAACCGCAACGCGAAGCTGATCTCCGTCGATCCTCGATTCACGCGTACATCCTCCACGGCTGACCTCTTCGTGCAAATTCGCGCCGGCACCGATATTGCGTTTCTCGGCGGCCTGATCCGCTACGCCATTGAGAACAACCGGATCGCCAAGGAATATCTCGTCAATTACACCAACGCAGCCTTCATTGTTAAAGAGGGTTTCAAACTTCCCGAGGACGGCCTGTACTCGGGATTTGATTCCGCAGCGGGTAAGTACGATTTGTCCACGTGGAATTATGAGGCAGCAGGAGGCTCTGGCGGACAATCTGGCCAGGCTGGGGCGACTGGTCACGCGCCCGAACCCATGCCGGGCACGGTCGGAGGAGCAGTACCACCTCCCGCTCTGCCTGCTAATGTAGCGTACGACCTCACCCTCCAGCATCCACGCTGCGTCTTTCAATTAATGAAGCAGCAGTATTCCCGTTATACCCCCGAAACCGTCGAACGGATTACCGGTATTCCAAGAGATCAGTATCTTAAGGCCGTCGATCTCTTTACCTCAGTCCGCAAAGATGGCGACATGAAAAAGGTCGCAACGATTATCTACGCGGTGGGCTGGACGCAGCACACTTTCGGAACGCAGATCATCCGCACTGCCGCCATGATTCAACTTCTCCTCGGCAATGTCGGAAGAGCAGGCGGTGGCGTGAACGCTCTTCGCGGCCACTCTAATATTCAGGGCGCGACTGACATGGCCGGTCTTTACGATTCGTTGCCTGGCTATCTGAAAGGACCTGTTCCCGATGATAAAGATTTGGCCACGTATCTGAAGCGCACCACCCCGGCATCGTCGAAACCCTCGCCCTGGGATTCAATGAACTATTATGCGAACACGCCGAAATTCATGGTGTCGTTGCTCAAGTCGTTGTATGGCGATGCGGCTACCAAGGAAAACGGCTTTGCCTTCGATTATCTCCCCAAGCCTGGACAAGATTGCTCGTGGACTCATATCTGGGACGACATGTACAACGGCAAGATCAAGGGCATGTTGGCCTTCGGGATGAATGGGGTAATGATCGGCCCGGATACGAACAAGAACATCAATGCGTTGAAGAAGGCCGATTGGCTGGTGGTGGGCGAGATTTACGAGGATGAGACGAGCGAGTTCTGGCGAGCGCCAGGCATTACAGCGGAAGAACAGAAGACGATCAACACTACCGTTTACAGGTTGCCCTGCGCGGGTTTTGCCGAGAAAGACGGCAGCATGACCAACTCCGCGCGTTGGGTCACATGGAAATATGCCGCGGTCCCACCTCCGGGGCAAGCGCGACTTGATCAGGACATCATTGCGGAGATTTTTTTGCGGGTTCGAGATCTTTACAGAAAAGAGGGAGGAAAATTCCCCGACCCCATTCTGGGTCTGAGTTGGGCATATGCGGACGCGGCCCATCCTCCGCTTTCTCAAGTGGCCATGGAAGTTAACGGTAAAGCTTTAGCCGATCTGAAAGACGACGCGACGGGTCAGGTAATCAAAGCCGGCCAGCAATTGCCAGGATTTGCGTGGTTGAAAGACGATGGCACTACGACATGCGGCAATTGGATTTATTCCGGTTCGTGGACCGAGGCCGGGTCGCAGATCCAGCGGCGAGGCACGGAGGATCCGTCGGGAATGGGAGTCTTCCCCAACTGGGCATGGTCGTGGCCGGCCAATCGGCGCGTGCTTTACAACCGGGCTTCTTGCGACGTCGCGGGAAAGCCGTGGGATGCCGACCGCAAGCAAATCTGGTGGAACGAAGCGGCGGGAAAGTGGGTTGGCAGTGACGTACCGGACTTCAAGCCCGACTCCCATCCGAAGGATCATATGGGGCCGTTTATCATGAATCCGGAAGGCATCGGGCGTTTGTTCGCGCCGATCGGTGTGCTCGCGGATGGGCCGTTCCCTGAGCACTACGAACCGATCGAAAGCCCGATCAAGAATCCGCTGCATCCCGATCAGTCGAGCAATCCGCTGGTGAAGAAGTTCAGGACGCCTTATGACAAGTTTGGATCGCCAGAGGAATACAGCATCGTCTGCACTACATACCGGCTGACCGAACAGTATCACTACTGGACGAAGAATAATCCGATGAACGTCCAGTTGATCCCGGAACCATTCGTGGAAATTCCGGTGGAACTGGCGGACGAAAAGGGAATTCGCGGAACGGACAAGATCAAAGTCATCAGCGCGCGTGGAACCTACATCGCGAAGGCTTTCGTCACTCGCCGGCTGAAGCCAATGATGATCGACGGCAAGAAGGTCTATCAGATTGGATTGCCGATTCATCAGGGCTTCCGCGGTATCGGCGAAGATGAAGGAAGAAATGCGCGGACGCCGGCGAATTTGCTGACGCCAGCGGTCACCGATCCGAATGCCCACACTCCTGAATCGAAGGGTTTCTTAGTGAAAGTCGAGAAGGCATAGCGAGCGACCATGAGCCAGGCGGCCACAGAGCTAATCCGAATTTCTGGTCACGCGGGAGTCGTTCCCGGTAGAGGTCTGAATCGTGAATTCCAGGTTTGCAAACTTGTGGACACAACCACCTGCATTGGCTGCAAAGCGTGCGAAGTCGCCTGCCTGGAATGGAACGGTTACACATTCAGCCAAACCGTCTTTGATAACACTTATCAGACGATGCCGGAGACGGCATGGAATTACTGGAATCTGATCAAGTTCAACGAACACGAACGCGCCGACGGCACCATGATGCTGCTCATGCGCAAGGACCAGTGCATGCACTGTGCTGATCCGGGTTGCCTAGCAGCCTGCCCGGCCGATGCAGCGATCGTGCAGTACGCCAACGGCATCGTCGATTTCCAGGAGGCGAATTGCATCGGTTGCGGGTATTGCATGACTGGCTGCCCGTTCAATATTCCGAAATTCGATCCTCCCTCGCGCAAGGTTTTTAAGTGCACGCTGTGCAACGATCGCGTGTCGGTGGGACTCGAACCGGCCTGCATCAAGGCCTGCCCTACGGGCTGCCTGCACTTTGGGACAAAGTCGGAGATGAAGGAGTTGGCGGAGACTCGCGCGGCACAACTTCGCGACAATTCTGGATTTCAGGATGCGGGAGTTTACGATCCCGCTGGAGTCGGTGGAACCCACGTGATCTACGTGCTGCACGACGCGAAGAATCCGGAATTGTACGGAGGCTTACCCAGTGATCCGCGGATCCCCTGGTCGGTGCGCTTGTGGAAAGGACCGTTGAAGTGGCTCGGTAACCTGGCGATCGCCGGCGGCATTGTCGGGATGGCGCTGCATTACATGCGATTTGGACCGAAGAAAGAAGAATTGATCCCGCCGAATGCCGATGCTGATGAGGGGAGGCGGGCATGACAAGCGAAACAGTTTCGCGCACGAATGCCGCCGACCAAAACGCCGGGACGATCGTCCGCTACACGTTTGGCGAGCGTGTAAATCACTGGATCGGCGCGCTCTCGTATACCTACTTGCTGATGACTGGCCTCGCCTTCTGGTCGCCGTACCTGTACTGGCTGGCCGCGGTTGTGGGAGGCGGTCCTGCCGCGAGATTCTGGCATCCGGTGTTCGGATTGATTTTTACGGCATCGCTCTTCTGGACCTTTAAAGAGTGGCGCGGCGACATGAAAATTGACGACTCTGATCGCGCCTGGGCGAAAGCAATCCCGGATTACATCAAGAACGAAGACGACAAACTCCCGTCGGTCGGCCGGTTCAACTATGGACAAAAACTCTTCTTCTGGGGAATTCTCTACAGTGTAATTCTTTTGCTGCTCTCCGGCGTCGCCTTGTGGTACACAGAAACTCTCCCATGGAGCCTCCGTTTCGTCCGCTACGCCGCGATTCTGGTTCATGCGAGCGTCGCTCTCATCACGATTGGACTGTTTCTGATTCACGTGTACATGAGCGCAGTTCTCGAAGAGGGTAGCTTTGGATCCATGATAAACGGCTACGTGACGCGCGCGTGGGCGTGGACTTTCCATCGCACCTGGTACTACCAGGTCACTGGTAAACCCCGACCCCTCCGATGAACGATGCGAAGTGGGATCGCCGCATCCATCGCGCTAACGAACTCGTCTCATCTTATCCATTCTCCGCGGAAGGACTTCGTTACTACGCGCGTGTCGCAACGTTTCAGAAAATCCTTTACCGTGAACTTCAGAAAGCTCTGGCAGATGCGCCAAAGCTTTGCTCCGATCGTCCTCTGCGCGATGAATTGGATCTTTTTCTACTCCTTCCTAAATTTCCAGAATTTCTGTCGCTGATCCAGCAGATTGCGCCAACGCCGCTTTCACAGGCCTCCAGCGCTCTGGCCCAGAAGGGCCCAGCCGCATGGCAACACTCGATTGAAGACTTCTGGCACGGGGAACCAGAATTAATTGGACGTGTGGACGACACTGCGCGAGCCCAGTCTTCCGATCGAGTACTCGCGTGGATGTTTCTTCAACCATACGCTGAATATCTTGCAGATCACCGCGACGTCGCTGTTGTCGATGGAACTCCATCGACCTGCCCGCTTTGCGGCGGCAAACCCGCCGTCGGCGTATTGCGGAGCGAAGGCGACGGTGCGAAGAAGTCGCTGATTTGCATGCTCTGCTCTCACGAATGGGCTTTTAGAAGAATTTATTGTCCGGCGTGCGGAGAAGAACGAGAACCCCAGATGGCATATTACTCGGCCCCCGAGATCGCGCACGTCCGCGTGGATGTTTGCGACACATGCCATACTTACCTGAAGAGTGTCGATTTGACGAAAACGGGGCTGGCGGTTGCCGTTGTAGACGAACTGGCAACAATACCTCTGGACCTATGGGCACATGAACATGGCTACGAGAAACTACAAATCAACCTGTTAGGAACCTGACGAGACGTTCTGGGGGACTTCACCTTCTTTGGAGCCAGTATTGTTGCCGGTGTGAGTGGTCCCCGATCTGTTTTCGTAAACCTCCACGCCGGCGTTCTCCGAGCCCGGCGGATGACCCGCCGCTGTAAAAGTTATTGTACGAAATTAAAATTCGTCCACAATCAATTGATAATAACGAGATACTGGTGGAGGCGGCGGGAGTCCCTTTAAGAACATAAGGATCGCGCCATGGCTGGCCGCCAGACATGCACGATGCCCATTACCGTGATCTGTATGCCCGGCGATCTACGGTCGGCTCTATGCGCCGTACTCCTTCCGGGCAACCTGGTGGCTTCTGTCTCAGAATCTGGTTAAGCTCGGCTGATCGCGGCGGTCACTGGAAGGGCATGTTTCGTTCGCCAGTCCAGCCGAAGGCGGAGCCATGAACTAGGTCGGCACTCCTTTATCCTGGCCAGAGACCCTAGATAACGCATGAAGCTGGATCGCTATCATCCACATCCTCTGGACTTGCCGGCTTCGGCCGCTCCCTCATCGTGTCTTTTGCGTTAAACTTCTTAATCGAGCACACTGCGACCCAAGAACCAGATGAGCGTGCATGCGTCCATTCTGCAGCGGACAGACGGTCGACGATATGAGGCGGTGCTTCGCCTTAGCGGAGCTCTTTCGCTGTGCCAAGAGCCCGAGGACCTAACGAAGATCCTCTCTGAACAGTTGCGTGAATTCCTTGACTTCTTACAGTTCTACATCGTTGTCTACAAAGAGAACTCCACGGAAGTCGAATGGGCTGTGGTCGGGCGAGAGAAGAGCCTCGTATCGGCATATGCGGATGTCCCAGTTCAGCGGCGGCCATCGTGGCAGGCATACACGAGGCAGGAACCGATCTACATTCGTGAGTGGAACACCGACGAAGGAGTACCTAGCCGCCTCAAGCAAGGGATTGCAGCACAAGGGCTTGAGGTCGGGCCGCTCGTCTTTGTTCCCCTCACTACGCCACAGCGCCGCCTTGGTGCTTTGGGCATGTCGGGACACCCAGGGATCAGTTACAGCAGCGATGACATTAGTTTCTTGCGACTAATTGGTCGGGTTGTCGCATTCGCGATTGACGACAATTTCAATCTCAAACGGGCAGAGGCGGCAAACGCGGAATTGCAACATCAGAATGAGCGGCTTCAGCGCAGTGAACGGGAGCTGCGCGAGGTTATAGAAACCATTCCGTGTATGGCATGGTCGGCCTCAGCAGATGGGGCTGCTCAGTTTTTCAACCGCCGCTGGTTGGATTACGCTGGCCTTGCGGCCGATCAAGTGCAGAATTGGGGCTGGACAGCCGCAGTTCATCCGGACGATCTGAACGCGCTCGTGGACTACTGGCGAACCGCGATAGCCTCCAGCCAGCCGGGTGAAATCGAAGCGCGCCTGCGTCGCTTCGAAGGCGTATATCGCTGGTTTTTGTTCCGGGCGACTCCATCCTTCGACGACAAAGGCAAGGTCGCGAAATGGTATGGCACAAATACCGACATCGATGATCGCAAAAGAGCAGAGCAAGCTCTACTCATTCAAAACAATCGACTCCAGCTACTCCTCAAACTGACTAATCGGATTACGTCGAAACTAGACCTTCGCGAGGTGCTGCGCGCCATTACAGCCACCGTTCGTGAATTGACGGATTCCGACGCTGTACACATCTCACTCCCTGAAGCAGACTCCGCACTATTTCGCGTGTACGCGTTAGATTTCCCGGAAGGAAAAGGCCTTATTAAGGAAGAGATGCTCATTGAGCCGGTGGGCCCGGCCAGGACAGCCCTTGAAAAACTCAAACCAGTCGTTAGAACCATAACCCATGCCGATGAGTTTCCTTCCGACTATTACAAGTTGCTCGTCGCTGAGGGCGTGAAGAGTCAGTGTGTGATACCGCTCGTGAATCGGGGCCGAGCCGTCGGAGTTTTGGCGATTGCTCGGACTCGGGACGATTCCTTCACTCCAGAAGAAGTCGAGTTCATAGGGGAGGCTTCCGGGCAGATAGCCATTGCCATTGAGAATTCTCTCGCATACCGCGAGCTTCGCGAACTCAAAGAGAGACTGGCCCAAGAGAACCTTTACCTCGAGCAAGAGATCCGCGGCGACGTGGATTTCGGGCAAATTGTGGGGAGCAGTCCGCCTCTCAAGCAAGTCTTGCAACTGGTCGAAACTGTTGCGCCCACTGATTCAACCGTTTTGCTCCTCGGTGAAACAGGAACGGGGAAGGAGTTGATCGCCCGTGCAGTTCACGAACATAGCCGCCGCAAGGACCGCATATTCGTCAAGATTAACTGTGCGGCTATTCCGACCGGGCTGCTGGAAAGCGAATTGTTTGGACATGAAAGGGGTGCCTTCACGGGCGCTATCAGCCAGAAAATTGGGAGGCTGGAGTTGGCGGATGGCGGCACGCTCTTCCTGGACGAGGTGGCGGACATTCCCTCGGAAATCCAGCCGAAGCTCTTGCGAGCCCTTCAGGAACAAGAGTTTGAACGGCTAGGAAGCACGCGAACGCTGAAGGTGAACGTTCGGTTGATTGCCGCGACCAACCGCGACCTGGTCAGGATGGTTGCGAAGGGCGAATTTCGCAGCGATCTCTACTACCGTCTGAATGTTTTTCCGATTCAAGTCCCTCCGCTGCGGGAGCGCAAAGAAGATATTCCACTGCTCGTCGGCTATTTTGTGCAGAAATTCGCGAAGCAGTTGCAGAAGGACATCAAAAGAATACCGCCGTCTGTAATGAAGGCATTCACAGCCTGGGAATGGCCCGGGAACATCCGCGAGTTGGAGAACTTGGTGGAGCGCTCTGTCATCCTGACCCGCAGCAAGTCGCTTGACGCGCCGCTTATGGAAATGCGCAAGTTGAAGGGAGAAGAACATGAGCGCGAAACGAAGGATTCACGTCAGGAAGAAATAGCGCAAATTGTAAGAAGTACCATTCAGGCACTAAACGGAAAACAGGGGCTGGCCAGCGATCAGAGCAAGAAGATGGCCGATGGCCGTACGAAGAAAAACGCGGAACGTGTGGAGAAAGAGCGGGAAGAGATTATGCGAACGCTCACATTAAGCAAGGGCCGAGTGGGCGGGAGTGATGGAGCCGCTGCGCGCCTGGGCATTAATCGCACGACGCTCCTGGCGCGGATAAGAAAGCTTGGTATTGATCCCAGAGACTACGCCGCGTGATCCGGCCGCCTGCCCAGGCCCAGCCGTGTCAAAACTCATAGATTGACACCTTTGACTTCATTCCTGCCGATTTCAATGCCGTCCTGAAACTTAATGTAGTTACAACTGCAGAGTTTGGCGGCTGTGTTGCACTCTCGGATGTTCACGGAAGAGTGTGGCATGTTGAAGATCTCTGTCATTAACGGCTCACGCCAACGCCGGCTGGTGGCCGAGGGTACTCTCGTTGAGCCCTGGGTAGCCGAACTCCTTAGCGAGTACACAAAGTCCAAAGAGCATCTTGATGGCCGTGAACTGGTCATCGATATCACGAACCTCAGCGCCATCAGCGCAGCCGGGGAAGATGCTCTCCTGGAGCTGATCGACGATCGTGCCCGATTCCACTGTGGGGTCTTTACGAAGGAAGTCTTAAAGCAGCTGGCGTCGAAGCGACGGCCGAAGTGAACTAGGACAATCACCCTGTCGATCATTATGACGACGGTGCTCTCGTTACTTGGGTCCGCGTGTCAAGGGTTGTAACTTTGACAGTTTTGACACTTGAGCCACGCTTCGCGCTTTGCCTGAAGCGGTCCAGTTAAGGATCAATCAGTTAGCAAAAAACAATATTTGGCATCGAGATTGCCACTGCCGACGGTATGTGAACGCCAGTCAGGATCTTTCAGTCATCAGCAAGATTTTCTCTGAACATTCCCCGAACGAGAAAGTGATCAAGGGTGATGGCAAGTCTTAAACAACGACTGGATGAGTTTAAGAAGTCCTTCGAGTCTGGCGCTCCGCCCTATAACGCGCCGCGCGAGTCGATCGAAAAAATGCATCGGGCGACAGCAGAGCTCGAGGCTTCGGGGATTTTAGATCGCGCTTTGAAAGTCGGAGATCACGCTCCGAGCTTCACGCTATTCAATCAAGAGCATGTACAGGTAGCCTCGCGCGATCTTTTGCGCGAAGGACCGCTGGTGGTCGGTTTCTTCCGAGGCCATTGGTGACCCTACTGCAATATGGAGCTGGAGGCTCTACAAGAAATCCATTCCGAAGTGCGAGCGTTGGGAGCGCAGATTGTCGTGATGACTCCTGAACTTGAGCGGTATACACGGGCTCTGCATATGAAGCTGAACCTGACGTTCGACATTCTGACCGATCTTCACCTCAAGACGGCAGAGCGGTTCGGGCTCGTGTTTACGCTGCCGGACTACTTGCGGGAGCTTTACAAGTCCTTCGGGAGCAACTTGGACAGGTTCCACGACGAATCGGAATATCGCTTGCCGCTGCCCGCGCGGTACGTGATTGACAGGCAAGGAATCATCCGTGCGGCCGATGTGAACGCGGATTACACGATCCGCCCTGAGCCTTCCGACACTGTCGAGCACTTGCGGACATTAGTGAAATGATTCGACCGCAAGAGCGCGACTGATGCAGGCAAAACAGAGAGGAAAAATATATGCCAACATTTCAAAGTGATTACCTGAATGCTTATCACAACCTCAAGCTGACACGAGATGACAAAGGCGTGCTGGTTGCTGAGTTTCACAGCAACGGCGGCCCGTTCGTTATGAGCGCGCAATCCCACACGGAATTGGTCGATGCCTTCTACCGGATTGCGCAAGATCGAGCGAACAAGATCGTAATCCTCACGGGCGCAGGTGGGGAGTTCATTACTGATGTCGAGTGGTCCTCTTTCGGCGATGTCACCGATCCCGGGGTTTGGAGCCAGGTTCACGACGAAGGCGTTCAGGCTTTGGAAAACATAGCCAACATACGCGTGCCGGTCATCGCAGCGGTCGAGGGACGTGCCCATGTCCACTCAGACTACGCGCTGCTTGCCAGTGTAATTGTGGCGGCGGCTAGTGCGACCTTCCAGGATGTGGCCCACTTCTCCGCTGGGGTTGCACCCGGTGATGGAATCTTTACCACCTGGAGTTATCGCGGGGGAGCGGGGCGAGCGGAAGCGTTCCTGCTGAACCCGCAACCGCTGCCGGCGCATACTGCACACGAATGGGGAGTGGTAGCCGAAGTTGTGCCGAACGGTAAGGCGCTCACCCGGGCGCGGGAATTGGCTGAGCTGTACCTGAAGGCCCCGGAAGTAACACGCCGCAACACGCGCATCCACTTCATTCAACCGCTGAAGGAGCGCATTGTGCGAGAAGTTGGCTACGGATTGTCGCTTGAAGGAGCATCGTCGGCTGCTCTCGTCAAATCAATGCAAGCCAACACAGAGCGTGCGCCTTCCAAAGAACAAGCTGCATGAATGAACGAGGTACCGCGCGCGCAAAGCAACTCGAGTGAATGAGATCAAACTTATCAATTTCCGCTTAAGGAGATTTCCAATGAAGATTATCGCGTTAGAGGAACACTACGGGCTTCCGGTTATATACGAAGCTGCTCATAAGGCGAACGATAGGCTCGCGCTGGCGTACGACATACTTAAAAAAACGGGAAAGTTTAAGGAGTCGAAAACCGGGTTTCCAGAAGGCATCTATGATCTGGGCGATGGGCGGATCGCTGCTATGGACGCCGCCGGTATCGATGTCTCGATCCTCTCGTACCCTACGCCGAACGCAGAAGGCCTAGAGCCTTCGCTAGCGAAGGAACTAACTAGGCAGGCGAACGACACTCTCGCGGCTACGATCTCAAAGTACCCGGATCGGCTCCTCGGATTTGCCACACTCCCGATGCTCGACCCCGCAGCTGCAGCTCAAGAACTCGAGCGCACCGTTCGTGACCACGGTTTTCTCGGCGCATTGATAAATAGCAACATCAACGGGCGTTACTTTGACGATAAATTCTTCTGGCCGGTGTTTGAATCCGCCGAAGCGCTCGGCGTGCCCATCTACCTGCATCCCCAAATTCCACCCAAGCCGGTGGTCGACGCCTACTACAGCGGCTTCGCTCCCGAAATATCTACGTTTCTGTCAATTGCGGGAGCCGGTTGGCACATCGACACTGGGGTACACTGCCTCCGCTTAATCCTAGGCGGGGTGTTCGACCGGTTTCCTGAGCTGCAGATCATCGTGGGTCACAATTTCGAAATATTGAGTTGGTCGGCGTGGCGGATGGACTACTCCTTTCCGTTAGGCAAGAACGGTGGACTGAAACGGACCATCAAGGAATACCTTCGGGAGAATTTCTACGGTGGAATCCTCGCCGGTGAGTATGTAGGCCAAGAGCCTGGCGCGATGGATAGCGGCTGGAGTTTGGCGTACCAGGCCTATCTGGGCATGGTGAACACGGTCGGCATTGACCGTGTCGTCTTCACCACGGATTATCCATACGGCGACATGAAAGCCGCTCGACGATTCTTTGATCAGATGCCGATAAGCCCCATTGACAAAGAGAAGATCGGTCATCTTAACGCAAGTCGCCTTCTTAGGCTTGAAATGAACAAGCGGGCCGAAGTCAAAGCCGTAGCCTGAGCTCTGACCGGTCGGACGTACGCGCGCTCCACCGAAACACTCGAACTCCAGAATTGCTTACTCCGATCCTGTCCGGGATCGCGAGTCAAGCCCGAGGAAAGTAACCCAATAGGTAGAAAGGAATACATCATGAGCGGAAAAACTGCACTAAACAGCCTTGATCCTGGCCGAACGGCTTTGGTAGTGGTGCATATGGTCAAGGGGGTGGCCGGGGAGGTCGACACCCCGTTCAGCCGGCTTTTCCGGCACCGTGCCGAGGAGACAGGGATCATCAAGGCGCAGTTACGGTTGCTGGATGCGTTCCGTCGGGCGAAGGCTAAGGTGCTCTACACAGCGGTCACGTACCAGACAGGGCTTCCCGGGGTCAGCCCGAATTCCCCGCTGTGGCGCACTCTCTTCAATTGTGTATGCCTGATGGAAGGTACTCCCGCCGTCGA
>Ga0070761_10002057_pt1 | contig 12526 bp, 12 predicted proteins | sample HubBroMetageREF1_FD_66724 | JGI IMG/M metagenome (GOLD analysis project Ga0070761, IMG submission 66724) | Reference soil microbial communities from the Hubbard Brook experimental Forest, New Hampshire, USA - Hubbard Brook CCASE Soil... | ecosystem: Environmental > Terrestrial > Soil >...
GGCGAGGGTAACGAGCTGGACGCTGTCGATGGTGACGCCGTGCAGCGACTCGTACCCGGCGGTGATGCCGAGCTGGGCGCCCCGCAGGTCCACCTCGGTGCAGGTCGCCTTCGTGAAGTCCGCGCCGGTCAAGGCGCAGCCGGCGAAGCTGACCCGCAGCAGGGTGGCGCCGCCGAAGTCCACGTCGGCCAGCACGCAGTCCTCGAAGGTCACGTCGGTCAACACGGACTCGCGGAAGTTCACCGAGTCGAGCTTGCCGTCGCGGAACGTCACGCGGCGCAGCGTGGCCGAGAAGGCCTGCACACCGGCCAGTGCGCAGTTGGTCAGGGTCGTATCCTGCCAGCCCGTTTCGGCCAGGTCGGTGGCCACGAACCGGACCTCCCGAAGCGTGACGTCGGTGAACCGGCTCTTCCGCAGCCGCCCGCCACCGAACGACACACCGAGGAACGAACAATCCAGGAAGTGGCAGCTGCCCGCGGCTACCTCGTCGAACGCGACGTCGGCGAAGCGCACGCCCTCGTAGTCCTCGTCCGGATCCAGGTCGCCCTCGAACGGGGTGAGCACCGCCATACGGTCGACTCTAGCGCCGGGCCGCGGCCAGGGCAGCGGCTAACGCAGTGGCTAACGCAGTGGCTAACACAGCGGCTAACTGCGAAGGTAGGTCAGGACCGCCAGGACCCGGCGGTGGTCTTCCGCCGCCGGCAGCAGGCCGAGCTTGGCGAACAGGTTCCCGACGTGCGTCTCGACGGTCTTGGGCGACATGTACAGCTGGGCCGCGATCGCGTGGTTCGACCGGCCCTCGGCCATCAGGGCCAGCACGGCCAGCTCACGTTCGGTCAGGGTCTGCAGCGGGCTGTCCCGCCGCGGCCGGGCGACCAGCCGGGACACGACCTGCGGGTCGATCACTGACTCGCCCGCGCTCACCCGCCAGATCGCGTCGGTGAACTGGGCGATGTCGGCGACCCGTTCCTTGAGCACGTAGCCGATTCCGCGCGGGTCTCCGGCCAGCAGCTCAAATAGGTGCTCGGTCTCGACGTGCTGCGACAGCACGATCACGGCGGTGCCCGGCCATCGGCGGCGGATCTCCAGCGCCGCCTGCAGGCCCTCGGTCGTCTGGCTGGGCGGCATCCGGATGTCGGCCAGCACCACGTCGGGATGGAGCGCCGCGACCAGCGAGACCAGGTCCACCGCATCCCCGGCCACGCCCGCCACGTCCAGGCCCGCGTCGGTCAGCACCCGGCGCAGCCCCTCGCGCAGCAGCACCGCGTCCTCGGCGATGACCACGCGCAGCCGCGGCCGGGCCGGGGCCGCTACCCCGGGAGTCACGGACATGGGATGTCCGCTTCCAGGCGGGTCCCGCCGCCCGGCGGGCTGTCCACCCGCAGCACGCCGCCCACCGAGGCCACCCGGTCCGCTAGGCCGCGCAACCCCGATCCGAATTCGGCCCGGGCGCCCCCGGCGCCGTCGTCGCTGACCTCCACCACGAGCCGTCCGAGCCGCCGATAGATGGCCACCTGGGCGCCGTCGGCCATCGCGTGCTTGGCCACGTTGGCCAGCGCCTCGGATACGACGAAGTAGGCGGTGGCCTCGATGGCGGCCGGGAACCGCTCGTCCGGCACCGCGGTGATCGTGGCGGCCACCGGCGAGCGCTCGACCAAGGCCTGGACCGCTCCGGTCAGCCCGGTCTCGGTCAGCACTGCGGGATGGATCCCGCGGGCCAGCTCGCGCAGCTCGGTCAGCGCCTCCCGTGCCTCCTTCCCGGCCGAGGTGATCAGCGCTTCCAGCTCCGGGTCCGCCCCTGCCGCGCGGTCGCGGGCCATCCCCAGCGCCAGGCTCAGCGTCACCAGCCGCTGCTGCGCGCCGTCGTGCAGATCACGCTCCAGCCGGCGCCGTTCGGCATCCCCGGCCTCGACGATCCGGGACCGGGAAGCGCGGACCTGCTCAAGCTGGTCCTGCACCTCGGCCTGCAGCCGGGCGTGCTCCAAGGCCATGCCGGCCGCCGCTGCCGTCAGCTTGACCAGCTGCGGCTCGAGCTCCAGTCCCTCGTCGTAGACCAGGACGGCCCCGTCCGAGCCTGCTACCGGCATTACCGCCCGGCCGCTATCCGGCCGGTCCGCGTCGACGACCTGGCCCGAGGTGTCCAGGTGTCCGGCCCCGCCCGGCTGCCGGAACGCCAGCTGCAGCGTCGAGTCACCCAGCGCCCGGGCCAGCGCGTCCCGGAGCAGGCCCGGCGAGGCGCCCGGTTCCAGGTCGACGATCGCGGTGCCGAGGGCGCCGCCCGCCGTCCGGGCCCGCACCGTGCTGATCACGAACAGGGCCGGGCCTGCCAGCAGCACCAGCGGGAGCAGGGCGTAAGTGACCTGACCGGAAAACTTGAACAGGCTCCCGGTCAAGACGACCTCTGCCCCGACCGCCGGGCCGATCCACAACAGCGGAATCATGGCCCGCCGGGACCAGCCGCGCGCGGAGCGCCAGTGCCGGACGATCAGGGTCAGGACGATGCCGGTTATCACGAGCCCGATGGGCCCTTCAACCGTGTTGATCGCGTTCCAGGCCGGCCGGGAACTACGGACCAGCAGCACGTTGGCCGGGCACCTGGCGTCGCAGCCGCTGAACGCGGGATTCCAGAACATCGTCGCGGCCGTGTTGAACGCGATGTTCTGCACGTAGTCGGCGACGATCACCCCGCGTTCGAACCTCGACCGCAGCCGTCCGGTCGGCCAGGCCAGGCCCAGATGGGCCAGGGCCACGGTGTAGATGCCCTCGCCCGCGTTCCCGATCGTCCACGCCACCGGATTGGCCAGGTTAACCAGGATGTACGGCACCAGGTAGAGGTAGCCGACGATCGTGAACAGCAGGCCCAGCCGGCTGGCCGGCCACCGCTGCCAGGCCGCTATCCCGGCGACCATGAACGACAGCGCGACGACCGCGAAGCTGATCTCGGTCGGCACGTACTGAGAGTCCGGGAGCCAGGACGACCAGACGAAGCACCCCACCGCGGCGGTCGCGCCCGCGATCAGGGCGGCCCGCAGCCACCGGCCCATTACGGGTCCCGGGCCAGGAACCGGCGCAGCGCCGCGCCCGACAGCTGATCTTTGGGCAGGAACCCGTCGGCCGGGCTGGCCGCGATCCGTCCGCCGTAATCGCGCGCCTCGCGGGTCGAGGTCAGCACCACGACTGGAGCCGGGCCCCCGGCCGGGGCGGCGGCCAGCCGCCTGGCCACCTCGAACCCGTCGAAGTCCGGCAGCGCGATGTCGAGCAGCACCAGCCCGGGCCGGACGGCCCGGACCGCTTCCGTCGCTTCCGCGCCGGTGGCCACCTCGGCGACCGTGAAGCCGGCGGCCTCGAGCATGCCCCGGGCAAAGCTCCGGAACCCGTCGTGGTCGTCGACGATCAAGATCGCCGGAGATGGCTGCACGGATCCAGTCTGGCACCGCGTCGAGCCGTCGGCATCGGGGCAGACCCTGAGCATTTTTCCTGGCTGGCCCCGACCGGAGTTCAGGGCGCGGCCCGATCCGGCCAGCCGCCGGAATTCCTAGCGTCGGCCTGACCGGGCATCAGTCATCCCGGATCCGAACGGAAGGACGCAGAAATGAATCGCATCGTAAACTCCGGCCGGGGACGGCTGAACGCCCGGACGCTAGCCGCCCTGGGCCTCGCCGCCATCGGCCTGGGCGTGGCGGGCTGCGGCGGAGCAGGCTCCCCGGCGGTCAACGCGCCGGCCTCCTCGGCACACACCGCGGCGGAGCGGGCGGCCGTCACGAACTGGCTGGTCAAGACCAACTCGATGCTGACCGCGAACAATTTTGCCGGGCTCGATGAGGTCACCACCGGCCAGATGCGCACCATTTACCTGTCCGAGGAACGGCAGGCGAGCTTGCCTAAGAACGCGGATCGGGTGGGATTCCAGCTGACCGGGCTGTCGATCACGATCCCGTGCCACACCGGTAGCCCGGCCGTCTTCGTGGCCTACGGGGACACGGACGTCTTCGATTTCGGCACGGGCATGCAGTCGGTGGCCATGGTGTTCGAGCGGGTCGGCGGCCTGTGGAAGCTGGCCACGGCCGTCAGCCATCCCGATGGCGGCTGGCCGGCGCTGTGCACGCAGGGGACGCTCCCGGCGGCGCCGGCCCTGCTCACACCGGGCAGCTACGCCTCCGACCTGGCCCGGGTGCTGACCCGCGCCGCGAGCGGAGCCGCGGAGACCGCCGGGGCGGCGTCGCCTTTCGCGGTGAACGACTTCCTGGCCGGCTCCGGTTCGATCCCCGCGACGTCCGCCACGTCGATCCGGCAGGACCGGCGAGCTGGTGTCAGCTTCACCAGCGGCTTCGCCCCGGCCCCCGACCCGACGATCGCGCTGCCGCTGGCCGACGGGCGGGGCTACTGGGTGATCGGCATCCTCATCCAGCGCAACAGCTACAGCGTTCCCGCCGGGCTGCGCGCGAGCGTCTGGCCGGACGGCAACCAGGTGGCCACGCCCCGGCCCTCCGTGGTGCACCATGAGACCGACACGTTCATCACCACCTACACCGCGATCGACCCGCCGCGTTCGGCCAGCGCCGCCGTGGCCCTCGACGGTTTCTTCGGCTGGCCCCTCACCACCGTCGCGAGCTAGCGCGAGATTCCCGTCGTGGCGCGCGATCGGTTGGCGTACCCTCGCTCCTGGCGGCTGTACGCGGTCATAAGGCCCGTATCCGGAATTTCCGGAACGTCCGCCGGCAAGGGGTGCTCATGGACGTCACCGAGCCCGTCGTCCGTACCGCCAACGGTCTGGTCCGCGGGCGCCGGGATCCCGGCAACAAGGACGTCGCCGCCTTCCGCGGCATCCCGTTCGCCCAGCCGCCAGTGGGCGAGCTGCGGTTCGCCGCGCCGCGCCCGGCCCGGCCGTGGGACGGGGTGCGGGACGCGGCGGCGTTCGGCCCGCCGCCGCCGCAATCCGCCTACGCGGTGACGCTTGCCCCGGCGCCGGCCCCAGGCAAAGACCCGGACGACTGGCTGACCGTCAACGTGTTCACACCCGACCCGGGCGCGGCCGGGCTGCCGGTCATGGTCTGGATCTACGGCGGCGCGTACCGCGCGGGCTCGTCCAGCCAGCCCGGCTACGACGGGACGCCGCTGGCCCGGCAGAACGTGGTCCTGGTTACGTTCAACCACCGGGTCGGCGTGGAGGGTTACGCTCACCTCCCCGGCGTCCCGGCCAACCGCGGGCTGCTGGACCAGGTCGCGGCGCTGCGCTGGGTCCGGGAGAACATCGCCGCGTTCGGCGGCGACCCGGACCGGGTGACCGTCTTCGGTGAGTCGGCCGGGGCCGGCGCGATTGCCGCCCTGCTGGTCATGCCGGACGCGGTTGGCCTGTTCCGCCGGGCCATCGCGCAGAGCGTGCCCGGCACGTTCTTCTCGCCCGCGCTGGCCGCCGACATCACCGCCGCGATCGCCGCCCAGGCGGGCCTGCCGCCCACCGCCGAGGCCTTCAGGACCGCCGACCCGGCCCGGCTCACCGCCGCCGCCGACGCGGTGCGGCCCGGTGACCACTTCGGGTCCTGGGGCCCGGTCGCCTACACCCCCACGCCGTTCTCGCCGGTGGTCGACGGCGACGTGCTGCCCGCGGCGCCGTGGCGGGCCGTGGCCACCGGTTCCGGCCGCGACGTCGACCTGGTCACCGGGCACACCCGCGACGAATACCGGCTGTTCATGCAGTTCGACGGGCTCCGCGGGCAGGTAACCGCGGAGATGGCCAGCGACGCGCTGGCCGGGATGGGGCCCGTGCACGGCGGGCGGGAGGACGGCGAGACGGCCTACCGAGCCGCCTACCCGGACGCGGACCCCGAGACGCTGTTCGAACTGGTCCACTCCGACTGGCTGTTCCGGATGCCGACCCTGCACCTGGCCCAGGCGCACTCCGCGGCCGGCGGCCGGACCTTCCTGTACGAATTCCGCTACCCAGCCTCCGTCGCCAACCTCGGGGCCTGCCACGCGATCGACGTGCCGCTGGTGTTCGGGAACTACGACTCACTCGGGCAGATGCTGTTCGGCGCCGAGCCGCCCGCGGCCGCGGTGAGCCTGGGCGACCTGATGCGCCAGGAGTGGGCGGCCTTCGCCACCGACGGCGACCCCGGCTGGCCGCTCTACTCGCCGGGCAGCCGGATGACCCGCATCTTCGACGACCCGCCGGACGTGGCCAGTTACCCGGAGAAGGCGTCCATGCACCTGTGGGACCAGCACCGCTTTGATGCCATCGAGCTGAGCGCCGAACTCGCACGGTAGGGTTTGCTGGTGCCGATCTATGCCCTGGATGATGACGAACCCGACATCGACGCGGCCGCCTTCGTCCACCCCGACGCCGTGGTCATCGGCCGGGTACGGATCGGCCCGGAGGCTTCGGTGTGGCCCGGCGCGGTGCTGCGCGGCGATCACGGCCGGATCGAGATCGGAGCGCGCACCTCGGTGCAGGACGGGACCATCGTCCACTGCACGGCGGACTGGCCGACGCTGATCGGCGCCGAGTGCGTGGTCGGGCACAACGCGCACCTGGAAGGCTGCGTGGTGGAGGACAGGTGCCTGATCGGCTCCGGGTCGATCACGCTGAACCGGGCCCGGGTCGGGACCGGCGCGATCGTGGCCGCCGCCGCGCTGATCCCCGAGGGCTTCGAGGTCCCGGCCCACGCCCTGGCGGCCGGCGTCCCGGCCACGATCAAGCGGACCGGCGTATCCGGTGACTGGGTGGACGGCGCGGTGAAGACGTACGTCTCAACCGCCCGCCGGTACCGGACCGGGCTGCGGCGGCTGGAACAAAAGGACCGCTGATCCAGGCCCAGGCGCGATGATCGACGGCTTGGCGGTGGTGGACGCCCACATGCACGTACCGCGGCTGACCACCGTGTCGCCCGCGTGGCTGGAGTGGGCGGTCAAGTTCGGCCAGGACTCCGGGTGGCGGGACGTGTTCGACGCCGCCGGTGATCCGGACCCGGCCCGGCTGGACGCGCTGCTCGACGCCGAGGGCGTGGATGCCGCGCTGCTGTTCGCCGAGTACAGCCCCGGCGCGACCGGCATCCAGCCGGTCGAGGACCTGCTCCCGATCATCGGGCACAATCCTCACCGGTACCGGCTGGTAGCCAACGTGAACCCGCTCATGCACCACCCGCCCGCCGCCGAGGCCGAACGCCAGCTGAACCTCGGGGCCGTCGCGGTCAAGGTCCACCCGGTGCACGGCGCCTTCCAGGTTGACCGCGACGACATGTACCCGGTCTACGACCTGTGCGCCGAACGCGGCGTGCCGGTGATCGTGCACACCGGGCCGAGCATCTTCCCCGGTTCGCAGGCCGAAGCGGGGGATCCCAAGCTGATGGACACGATCGCCCGTGCCTACCCCGGCGTCCCGTTCGTGCTGGCCCACGGCGGCCGCGGCCACTGGTACGCCGATGCCGCCCGGATGGCGCTGACCCGGGACAACGTCTGGATCGACCTGGCCGGGCTGCCGCCCAAGCGACTCCCGGACTACTACGCCGGCTTCGACCTCCCCGCCCTGGCCCGCAAGTGGATCTTCGGCACCGACTGGCCCGGCGTGCCAGGCGTGGCCAGAAACGTGCGCGCGGTGGCCGCCCTGGGCCTGCCCGACGACCTCCTCGCCGCCGTCCTGTCCGGCCACGCCACCCGCGTCTACCCCGGCCTCACCGTCCCCGGGATCGGCTAAGCTATGCGATATTGACGATGTACGCTATGGATGTACATCATCAATAGTTATAGGGAGTGGCCGTGGCTCTCACTCAGATTGATATTGACGAGGACGCCCTCACCGAGGCTATGCGGCTGTCCGGGGCAAAGACGAAGAAGGAGACCGTCAACTTGGCGTTGCGGGAGTTCGCGGCTCGACACCGGCGTGTCGCGGCGTTGGAGCACTACGCAGTGTTGGCGGAAGGGTGGGACTTCGAGGGATGGGCGCAGCAGCGAGCAGCTGAGAAAGATCCGGCGGCGTGATCCGCTACCTGCTCGACTCGTCCGCCTTGTGGCGGATCTTGCGGGACGCCGCGCTGCGATCAGCCTGGGCCGAGATCGTTTCGCTGGGCGTGATTAGTTCCTGTCACCCGCAGCGCATCGAATTCCGGCGCTCGGCCCGCACCATCGACGAGTACGAGCAGATGTCGGGGATGTTCGACGCGTTGTACCCCGATACCGCGGTCCCCAAGGGTGCTTGGCGGTGGATAGAGTCCGCGCAATATCGCCTGCTACGCCACGGCGCCCACCGAGCCCTGTCGGCCGTGGACCTGCTGATCTGCGCCACCGCGGCGCACCATAACCTCGCTGTCCTGCACGACGATCATGACTTCGTGGTCGCCGCACGGCACCTCCCCGATCTGCGCGAACGCTCCGTCCTCGCCACGCCGGAAGACCCCAGCCCCGCCCGCGCATAACGAATTGATGTCGATCACTCCAGGTCGGCCGCCACGATGTTCGGCTCGTCGGTGCGGTGGCAGTAGCAATCGCGCGGGCTAGCATACGATCGAAGCGTCGCCCACCTACGCGTCACACGGCTGAGCCGAAACTAGCCGTCAGTAGTGCACGTTGTGTTTGATAACCGCACTTTGCCTCTAGTGAAAACAGAGCACCGTGGACCTGGATGTGGATTACGCGACCACCCTCCTGGCTGCCGTGCTGCTCGGCGTGGGGTTCGTCCTCCAGCAGTACTCCGCTCTGCAGGAGCCCGAGTCGCGCTTCCTCCGTCTGGGCCTCCTGACCGACCTGCTGCGCAAGCCCCGGTGGCTGCTCGGCATCGGCTGCATGATCGGGGGCTACGTGCTCGTGGCCTGGTCGATCGACCACCTCGAGCTGACCGTGGTCGAGCCGCTGCTGACCACCTACCTGATATGGGCCCTGGTCCTGGCCGTCCCGATGTCCCGGCAGCGCCTCAAGGTGGGCGAGGTGGTCGGCGCGCTCATCTTGATCACCGGCGTCGGCCTGCTGTCCGCCACCCGGTCGGTCACGCCCATCGGCCTGGACTTCGGCTCGCTCTCGCACTGGTACTTCGCGGCCATCATCGCGGGCATCGCGTTCGTCGCCGTGGCGATCGGGCACCGCCGGAACGGGGAGCTCCGGGCCACCCTCACCGGCCTGGCGGCCGGCCTGGTGTTCGGCATCCAGGACGCGCTGACCCGGCAGACGCTGACGAGCCTGCAGTACAACCACTGGACCGTGCTGTTCACCATGTGGTCGGCCTACGCCCTGGTCGGGGCCGGGATCGTCGGCATCTGGCTGATGCAGAACGCGTTCAGCGTGGCTCCGCTGCACGCCTCGCTGCCCGCCATCGCGGCCGGCGAGCCGCTGGCCGGGATCGCGCTCGGGATCGTCGTGTTCGGCGACCGGGTCCAGATCTCGCCGGGCATGCTCGCCATCGAGGCCGGCGGGATCGCCGCGCTGGTCGTCGGGGTGGTGGCGGTGGCACGCTCGTCGGCCTTCAGCGGGCTGCGGAAGATCACCGACGTGATCAGGCCGGGGTCTGAGGGCGTCGGCCCCCGGACCACCCCCGACGGCGCGGCCGCCCGGTCCCGGCCGACCCGCCACCGCTCACCGCGCCACGGATCCCCGAACGGGTCGGTCGCGGCCGCCGCGCCGGACGGGTCGTTCCCGGTGGCGCGAAAGCTCTCCCGGCCCGCCCACCGGCGGCAGGCTCACGACTCCGCGTCGGGCGGCGACGGCCGCTGAGCCAGCACGGCCGCTCCCGCGGCCGGCCGGCCCCACGCGGTCCAGGTGGTCCGCGCCGCGCCGCGGTTCAGCATCTTGTCCAGCGCCCCGGCGATGCTCCCGTCGGCCGCGATCAGTTGCCGCACGATCATGATCATGGTGGGCAGGGCCCAGAAGTCGCCGCACACCCACAGGATCGCCGCGCCGATCTGCTGGTCGGCGAACGGGGGGAGGGTGACGCCGGGCACGTGGTTGTAGACCGAGTACACCGAGCCGCTGACGAAGATGCTCAGCGCCATGGCGATGCCGATCATGACGAAGTTCGTCACCAGCAGCGCAGCCGCCTGGGACACCAGCGGCATCTGCCGGCGGAACGGCGGTGACGGAATGAACTGCAGCCAGAACAGGACTCCCGCGGCGAAGAAGCTGCCGTGCATCAGCCAGATGTGCACGGCCTGGTTGTTCTCGGCCAGGTCGTAGGGCCCGGGCAGGTGCCAGACGACCATGACCACGTTGAACAGCGCCACCGACACCCACGGCCGCAGGAAGAACCCGCCGACCGCCCGCAGCGGCCGGGACCAGCCGTCCGCCAGTACGCCCCGGGTCACGCTGCGCCCGGACTGGCCGGGCAGCGCGGCCAGCAGCGGCTGCCACGGCGCACCCGCCACGATCAGCGACGGCGCGGCGAACATGAGCAGCAGGTGCTGGATCATGTGCACGAAGAAGTAGTCGTCGGCCCAGTAGTCGATCGGCGACTCCACCGCGAGCAGCAGTACCACGAGCCCGCCGTAGAACCACAGCGAGCGCAGCCGCCGCTGCCGGGTCCGCTCCGGCCGGGATCGCCGGGCCAGTCGCCGCAACCCGATCTCGTGCCATACCGCGACCACCGCGGCCAGGATGAGGAACGGATCGTAAGACCAGTGCTCGGTGAGGTAGCTCATACGATGTCCCTAGCTCGAGGAGCCGTACTGGATCGGCACGTTGATCACCTGGACCTTGGCCCACGCGCCGGCGGTGAGCTGCCAGACGGTGAGCTTGGATCCCGACACCGCCAGCGCGTCGTACCCGCCGGACCCGGCGCCCGGCGCCAGCGCCGCGGTGCCCGCCGGCACGGGTGGCAACGCCTGCCAGGACGAACCGGGCCCGCTGATGGTCTCCGCGCGCCCCCCGCCCAGCAGCACCCAGACGCTCCCGTCCGCCCCGAACCCCGACGCGCTCACGCCCCCGCTCGCCACCGGTCCCGAGACCGTCCAGTGCCCCCCGTCCGACCAGGCGGCCAGCAGGTCGCTCCCGGCCGCCAGCAGCGCCGCGTTGCCGTCAGCGGTACGGGTCAGCCCCAGCACCTGCACCTGATCCCCGCCGAACCCCCCGGGCAGCACCGGCCCGGCCGCCTGCCACGCACCACCGGTATCAGCGAAAACCCCTGCCACACCCCGCCGCACGCAGCTTCCCGCCGCCATCGGGACATTATTTATGCCGAACGACACCGCGTTCACCGCCCCCAGCCCGCAACTGCGTCCCGGGGCCGACGCCGCGAGGGCGGACAGCGTGGTCAGCCGCGACCACTGCCCGGCGGCCGCCGCTCCCGCTGTCGCCGCGGCCTCGATGCTGCCGTCGCTCAGCAGGGCCAGGGTCTGCCCCGACGGGGCGGCGGCCATCGCGTCCGGGACGTCGGCCAGGTCGGCGTCGAGCAGCCCCGGGGTCCAGTTCTTGCCCGTGTCGCTGCTCACGGCCAGCGGCGAGAAGGCCAGCGCCTGGCTGGGCCGGAACCCGACCAGGACCGACGTGCCGCCCGCGCCGCCCGTCGCGACCAGCCCGCCGTTGTCGGCCACGCCCTCCGGGGTGACCAGGGACCAGCGGCTGGCGCCCGCGGGCCGGACGAACACCTGCCAGAAGTTGTTCTCCGACGTGGCCGAGCCGCCCATGACGGTCACCGCCCAGGTGCCCTGCGGGGTGACCAGTGAGGTGGACAGCGGCGCGGTCTGCCGGTGCAGGCTCGGGGTGGTGGCCGGAGCCGTCTGGGTCCCGCAGCCCGCGGTCAGCCCGATCACGCCCGCGCCCAGCAGCGCCAGGCCGGCGCCCCGCTTCCCTATCATGAGTCGCTCAGCACCTGGTGGGCGTACTGGGTGAGCAGCACGGAGTACGAGGACTGGGTGCTGTTCGTCGCGGGTCCGGGGTCGGCGCCTACCAAGTCGCGGATGTGCCCGGTCCGGTCGATGATCATGGACACGTCACTGTGATCGACCATCGAGCCCGCCGGCAGGTCGAGCACGGCGACCCCGTAGTGCTTCCAGACCTGGCCGAGCTCGCTCACCGACCCGGTCAGGAACAGCCAGTTGGGCACCGTGTTGAGCCCCTCCTCGCGGTCGAAGGCCTGGGTGAACTCGGTCGACCGGTAGATCGGGTTGGCCACGACGGCGACCAGCTCGACGTCCTTGTCCGCCGCGCCCAGCAGCACCCCCGCCTCCTTGAACTCCGCGCCGATGACCGGGCAGTCGGTGGTGCACACCGGGTCCAGGAAGGTCATGAGCACGACCTTGCCGCGCAGGCTGGCCAGCGAGACCGGCCGGCCGTTCTGGTCGGTGAGCTGGAAGGGGGACGCCGGGATGTTCACCGCGCTGCTGTCGCCCTCGATGGCCAGGGCCAGGATCGGGTCCGCCGTCCGGTTCGTCGCCGCCGCGGCCATCGGCGCGGCCCCGACCAGCACGATCCCCAGCGCCGCCACCGCCCCGACCGACCGGACGCTGGCCGTCGCGACCGCGGTCCCCAGCGCCTTCGGCGTCGGCCGCCGCAGCCATTCCCCCCACCCGCGACCCTGTTCATCTCCGGGCGCATCTCCGGCCGCCGCGAC
>Ga0070761_10002060_pt1 | contig 12497 bp, 9 predicted proteins | sample HubBroMetageREF1_FD_66724 | JGI IMG/M metagenome (GOLD analysis project Ga0070761, IMG submission 66724) | Reference soil microbial communities from the Hubbard Brook experimental Forest, New Hampshire, USA - Hubbard Brook CCASE Soil... | ecosystem: Environmental > Terrestrial > Soil > Temperate...
AAAATTTCGCGGAAGCGGTTTGCCAACGACAAACGACAAACAACCACCGACTAGCGACCAACGACCGTTCTCGGCTCGGCATTGGCGGCTGGCTGGCCTAAGCCGTACAATAAGGACTCCACGATGTCTCCACATCCAGACGATCTGACCGGCATGAAAGACGATATGACCGCCTTCATTGAAGGTCTGGGCATGCGCCGTTTCTTTGGCTATGTCGAATGCGAAGAAGTTCCCAGCGTGCTGTGGGACTCGGAACAGAATCCGGACGGTTGGAAGGATTTCGTGGAGCTGGCCAAATCAACGGGCGCTCCCTTCCTGACCATGCATTCCTGGGCGCTCGATCGCGAAGAATTGGAGCGTTTGTCCCAGCGCCTCGCCGATGCTGATTACGGAAGCGAAGAAGACCTGGAAGAAAGCCGCTGGCTGAAGACCTACGTCGGGAAGACCGGCTTCGTGCAGCTCGGCTGGGCATACCAGGGATGTGTCTTTGTCTTCGAAGCCGGCACCGAGTGGTACGAGCATTATCAACATCTGCGCGAACTGGCCGATGATGGCGGCGGATTCGTGATCGATGAGCCAGACCAGGACGAGGAGCGGTAGGTCTGTCGCGTCTCTCGCCTTGGATATGGCTGTTGCTGGAGTTATCGCATTTTCGTTCCTGTAGCTTCGCTCTCCAACGCCGCAAGCGCGTCTGGGGCAAAATGAGGGAAAGGACTACGGGTCGCCCCGAATTCTTCCAATTATTCCATTGGCCATCTCGTGCACTTCTTGAATGGAGCTGGCGCGACGCACTTCTGGCCTTGGGAACAAGCTGCTAATCTGGTTTCTTCCCGAAAGCTGCTCATGCGATGGATCGCCAATCCGCTCGATTCTCCCAAGGCTAAAGTACTGGCGGCGACGCTGCATGATTCCAAACTGGGAATCGCTCCGGCTGCCCTGCCCGTGCTCGCCGATCTGCTTGTCGGCCGGGGAATTGAAGAGCCGGAGGCGGCTGCGCGGTTTCTTTCACCGGCGCTTAGCGACCTGCACGATCCGTTGCGGATGAGCGGCATGAAATCCGCGCTCGATCGGCTGGAAGCGGCGTTAGAGCGCCAAGAGAAAATTTTGATTTACGGCGATTACGATGTGGACGGTACGACCGCGATCGTCATCCTCAAGACGGCGATCGAGCTTTGCGGCGGGGCGGCCGACTTTCATGTGCCGCATCGCATCCGCGAAGGCTATGGCATGCGCGACGAGGTGATCGAGCACGCCGCGGCCGACGGCGTGCGGCTGATCATCAGTGTGGACACCGGCATCCGCGCGTTTGCTGCCGCCGACACCGCGCGCCGCACCGGAGTCGATCTGATCGTCACCGATCATCACCTGCCCGGCGGGGACGGTGTTCCGCAGGCGCTGGTTGTTATGAATCCAAATCAGGAAGGATGCGATTACCCTTGCAAATATCTGTGCGGCGCGGGTGTGGCCTTCAAGCTGGCTCAGGGATTGATGCAGCGGCGGCTGGATTCAAAAGACCAGTCGCGCCTGCTGATGTCGTTCATGAAGGTCGTGGCCATTGCCACCATCGCCGATGCTGTTCCGTTGCTCGGCGAGAATCGCGTGTTCGCGAAGCTGGGATTGCAGGGGCTGCGTCGTCCGGTGAACGTCGGGCTGAAAACACTGCTTGAAGTTGCGAAACTTGGCGACGGGCGGGCGCTGACCGCGACCGAAGTCGCCTTCCGCGTCGCGCCTCGCTTGAACGCTGCCGGGCGCATGGACGTGGCGCGCGACGTGGTCGATCTGTTCAAGGAGAAAGATGTGGAGCGCGCGCGGCAGATTGCCGGGCGGCTGGACCAGTTGAACGTCGAGCGCCAGGACGAAGAGCGGCGCATCATGGGCAGCATTTTTCGGCGGCTGGAGGAAGAGCCCGGGCTGCGCGAAGCATATTGCATCGTGCTCGATGGCGAAGGCTGGCATCGCGGGGTGATTGGCATTACCGCGTCGCGCGTGGTGGAACGTCACCGGCGTCCAACCCTGGTCATTTCGCGGGAGGGAGACGAAGCACATGGCTCGGGGCGATCGATCCGGGGGTTCCATCTGCTGCATGCGCTCGAATCGTGCCACGAGCTGTTTTCCCGCTACGGCGGACACGCGCACGCGGTTGGTTTTGCGCTGCCCAGCGCCAACGTGGAAAAACTGCGCGCGCATCTGGATGGCTACGCACGCGCCCGTCTAACTCCCGCCGATCTTGAGCCGCAGCTGGAGTTCGATCGAGAGCTGCCGCTGGGAGACGTCACACCCGAACTCCACCAGGCGCTGCTGTTGCTGGAACCTTTTGGGATGGAAAATCGCGAGCCGATTTTTGCCGCGCGAGCGGTGCGGTTGATGGCGCCTCCGCAGGCGGTGAAGGAGAAGCACGTAAGGCTGCGAGTTGCGCCTGCTGTCATTGCCACGGTTATGGGCGCGAGCGCAGGGGCACAAGACTTCACTCCGCGCTGTCATCCTGACGCGGCGGTTGTTCCGCAACGACACGCGGAGTCATCGTCACCATCGTCGTCTTGGCGCAACAACATCGCGTTCAAAGCTATGGGCTGGGGGCTGAAGGAATCCTGCGACCGGCTGCAGTTGCTGGCTGGTGATCGCCTCGACATCGCCTATTCGCTCGGCATGAACGACCATCCTGAGTTCGGCGGGCTGGAGCTGGCTCTGCGCGACGTGGTGCGCACCCGGTAAGTGAAATCGTTTTCTGTGATCTGTTCCTGCCGTCTTGTTTTTCCCTTTTGACAAGACGCCAATCCATCTTTATAGTGCCGGGTCATGAACGGAACTTTTTTCTGCAACAAGTGTGGCGCGCAGAATGCCGCAGGCGCTCAGTTTTGTAATCGCTGTGGAGCGTCCACGAGCCCGACGTCCTCCAACCCTGCGCCGTCCAATCCGGCAGCGCCCTACTCAACCCCGGCACCCGCGTATCAGCCGGTTGTGCCGGTGATGGGAGTTCGCTACGGCGGGTTCTGGATTCGGGTAGTTGCGGCCATTATCGACGGGATCATTGTGCGGGTGGTGGTGTCTCCGATTCACGTGATTTTCGGTGGTCTCGGGTTGGCGGGCATGATGAGTGGTCTTCCCCATAAAGGGCTAGCTCTTTTCGGCGGCGGTCTTACCCTGATCGTTTCGATTTTTGCCTCCTGGTTGTATGAAGCTTTCATGGAGAGTTCGTCGTATCAGGCGACGCTCGGCAAGATGATCTTCAGGATGAAAGTCACCGATCTCAATGGCAACCGAATCTCCTTCGAAACCGCGACGGGAAGGCATTTTGCGAAGTGGCTCTCCGGGTTAATCCTGTGCATCGGCTTCATCATGGTCGGCCTCACGGAGCGCAAGCAGGGACTGCACGACATTCTGGCCGGAACGCTGGTGCGGCGAGATTGACTGAGCGTTCAGTTGACTTATGAGGTTCCCCAGTCTATTCACTGCCGCTCTCTGCGCCATTGGAATCTGCACCCTGCATGCCCAGAAACTCGAAATCAGTCCGACGCAAGCGCTCTGCGATGAAGTAGCTATTCTTCGCGCCAGTGGATTACGCCCGAACCAGGCTGTCACAATTCAAGCTGTGCTGGTCGATAGCGAAGGACACCATTGGAGTTCGCAAGCCGAGTTTGCTGCCGATTCGCAGGGAACTGTGGATGTCTCTCGCCAAGCCCCTTTCAGAGGTTCGTACAACGAAGTTTCAGCCATGGGCCTGGTCTGGTCCATGAAGCCGGAGGACAAGGATGCGATGCGGTATTCGCCTCCGCGCGAACTTGGAACTCAGATCATTCAATTTCGGCTCCTGGATGATGGCAAGTCCGTGGCGAAGGCTGAATACGAACAGAGAAAGGTCGCCGATGGTGTACGTCAGATCAAGGTCCAAGGAGAGCTTCACGGCGTGCTTTTTGTACCGGGCGCTAACGGACCTTTTCCGGGCGTGCTAGTGCTTGGAAGGGGCGGAGCTCCGCAGGAGCTAGCGGCTTGGCTAGCCTCGCATGGATTTGCTGCATTCGCGTTGGCCTATTTTGGATATGAAGATCTGCCGAAGGATCTCGAAGCAATCCCGCTGGAATACTTTGGCCGAGCCCTGGGGTGGATGGGGCAACGGCCAGAAATTATTGCCGATCGAATTGCCGTACTGGGAAACTCGCGGGGAGGCGAGTTGGCTCTGCAATTAGCCAGCATGTACCCGCACATCAGCGCCGTGGTGGCGTACGTTCCGGCCAATGTTCGTTTTGGGGGCGATGGTGCGCGGGTTCCCTACGCGTGGACTTGGCAGGGGCATCCCCTGGCGTATATCTTGCCTCGGCGGGGTCTTTTCGATAACCCGGGCGCCGCGATGCAGGCTGCAATCCCAGTCGAGAAAACGCACGGACCTGTGCTCCTGATCTCAGGGGATGATGACGAAACCTGGCCCTCCTCCATGATGGCGAATGCTCTGGTCATCCGCCTTAAGGGCGCTCATTTTCAGTATCCAATTGAACAACTGAGCTATCCGCATGCCGGGCATCTGGCGGGACGGCCCGAAATCGTGCCGGCCTGGCACCGCGAAGTGAATCGGCCTTTTCCGGGTGGCACTGCGAAGGGAGATGCAGAATCCTCGCTGGATGCAATTCCTAAGGTGTTGGAATTTCTGCGGACCAGCCTCGAAACTGCCGCTGCGGCCCCGAACTCGCTCCCGAATCTCTCGCCGAATTAGAATCGTCCCATGCAAAACGCAACGCCGGCGGCCATCGCGGTGCTTGTGCTGGAGCTTGTGCCGGCGGCCGTGTTTGGATTTGCCGGGGAACGGGTGGGGCAGTCCTGCGCCCGCTGGCCGTCATCGGTAAGAATCGCCTTGCCGGTATTCTGCGCGTTACCTTACGGCCTGATTTCCTGGTCGCATCACATGTTCTCCTGGAAATGGTGCGCTCTGTACGCGGTGGTGCCGGTGGCGATCGCGTGGCTGCTGGGGCAAGCCAGCGTCGCCGATCCCGAACAACGCGGCAATTGGCGAGACGCTATCATTCTGGTGACGTTGGGGCTGGCGGTTGATTTGCGCTGGCTCGAGCGCGCGTGGCCAAGCGGGCTCGCGGGATTGGGGAAATTACTCCTCGTCGATGCCGCGCTGTATGGATTCGTCGCGATCCGGCGCCTCAGCGGGACCGGCTTTGACTTTCACTTCCGGTGGAGCGACTGGAAGACCGGTCTGCGGGAGCTGGTTTTTTTTACGCCGTTAGTTCTCGCGCTGGGGATGGCGCTGGGCTTTCTCCATCCGCATGGCTACGCGCCGCGGCTCTCGATGATTCTGAAGATGATTTCGACTTGGATTTATATCTTCATTTTCATTGCGGTTCCAGAGGAGCTGTTCTTTCGCGCGTGGGTGCAGAACCTGCTGGAACGGCGCGTAGGGCGGCGAGCGGCGCTGGCGATCACGGCAGTGTTGTTCGGACTCTCCCATTTCAACAAACGGTCCGCCCACTTCAACTGGCAGTATGTCTTGCTGGCCAGCATCGCCGGGATCTTCTACGGGCGGGCATGGCGCGAGCAACGGCGAGTGCCGGCCTCGACGATCACTCACGCCAGCGTCGACGCGATCTGGTCGTTCTGGTTCTGAGCGAGGGACAAAATGGCGGTTGAGTCGAAAATCTTTCCCGTGGTCACGACCCCCTTCCGCCGGTGCTTTGCCTCGGTCCAGATCGTCGTTGCGTTGCTGTTTCTGGAGCTTGCAATCTGGGCGCCGACGCGGCACACACGGAACCGCTGGGCAGTCATCTCGGCCATCGCGATTCTGGTCTTCGTGTTGATCAACGTGCTGATCAACGTGCTGGTCGACTCTCTCGGCTACCGGCCGTCGCTCAAGCGCCTCGGCCTCGGACTGCCGGGAATGTTCGGCGCCAGCGTGGTGCTGGGGGTCGGTCTGGCAACGGTTCTTCTCATCGTGATTCTGGTGCATTGGGCGGGTGGCGAAATTCCCGCCAATCCGACCTGGTTTCCGAATTTGCGGTCGGCGTGGGGGTACGTGATCTGGGCCGGACTTCAGGAATTTATACTGCAATCATTTTTCTTCAACCGCTGTGAAGAATTGTATGGAAGCTCGTCTGCGGTTTGGATGGCGTCCACGCTTTTTGCCGCCGTCCACCTGCCCAATCCCGTTCTCACCACCGCGACGCTCATCGGCGCCCTTTTTTTCTGCGACATGTTCCGCCGCTACCGCAGCATTTATCCACTCGGGATCGTCCACGGCATGCTGGGACTGGCGATTGCCTTCACCACGCCTGACAGCCTGCTGCACCATATGCGGGTGGGGATTGGATATCTGCGCTACTAGGGGATTGCGCCCCGGCGATGGATCTTCCAAGTTGCATCCCCGCGACATTCCGAGGGCTCTCGTGTTCCTATGGGATGTGGGACAGTCTTTGTTAGGACAGTCTTCCGGCCCGTCCTGGTGGCACAAAACCAGACTCGAGGATGGTTATGCTCTTCCGCTTGCCGCTCGCGTCCGTTGCGTTACTAGCCAGTTTTTTTCAGCTCTCATCCGGAATCGGCGCCGCCCAGGTTCTGACTCCGGTCTGCCAGCCGTCGGTGACGCAGCCGATCGTCGTTGTTTCTCCGGCGCAGCGTCTCGCGGCGGGCCGCAATGCTCAACCGCCGCTCACGGACACCTCGAACGGTTTTGCCTGGCCTGACACTCCCATGGGGATAATCCGGACGGGCAGCGGGTACGAGTTTTTTGGAAGCGATGGCGGCGGACACTCCCGGCAGATGTGGCAAGGACATTCGGTGGGCAACAACAAGGGCGGATCGGTGGTCACCACTGCGGGAACGCTCGACAACCCGCTGGGCACGGGCGACCCCCAGGATGTAAGCGTATCTCCGAATCCCGATCCCTCGGTGAACCCGAACTATTCCAGCTATACCTATATGGGTGGGGGCCCGGTGTATCAGGTTCCTGCGGGCATGACCGGGGCGGGCAACCTGCTGGCGACGTATCATGCTGAGTTTCCCAACGACGCGCTATACGCGGCGCTCGGGCTTGCCGCGTCCTCCGATAACGGGCGGCACTGGACCGACCTCGGCGAAATCATTCGTCTGAACCAGGCCTACGCAGTCGGGCTCGACGGCTTTGAAATCGGCGACGGGCCGCTCGTGCTCTCGCCCGACGGCAAATATTTCTATTTGTATTTTCCGGACTGGATCGCCAACGGTACGCTGCACACCACGGTTCCGGACGGGGCATCGACTACCACCCATGTCTCAGTCGCGCGGGTACTGGCTGCCCGCTTACTGGACGCCGCGTTTGGATCGCCGCAGCCGCACACCGTTGCCTTCGAGAAGTTCTACGAGGGGAATTGGCACCTGCAACCTGGGATCGGCGGAGCATCCGCCGACCTCAATCCAAAGTCCTCGTCTCAAGAGCGAGGGTATCTCGATATCCACTACAACAGCGCGCTCGAGCGCTACGTGATGATTATCTCTAACGACACGACGTTCTATTACGAAGAATCTGTGGACGGCATGGCGTGGACGCAGCCGATAACGCTTGGCATCTTCGGCCCAATTGCGGCTTATCCCACCTCCGTCGGACTCGGCGACGATCCTCACATCCTGGGAAAGAGTTTCTACATCTACTTTACGCACTTGCCGGTGGAGGGCTCGTGGCAAGGCGGTTCGGTACGGCGGCTTACGCTCACTTGCCCGTGATCGGGCGTTCCCTCGGGGCGATCGTTTCGGGCAAACTCGGGGTGCGGCTCACGGGTTACACTAGCTTCTAAATGGCCCTTCCGGTTTCACAGCTGCGCCGCTGGTTCGCCTTGGGTGCGATTCTGATGGTTGCTACGGTTGCGGGGATGTATTTCTACGCGCGCTGGCGCGTGGGCAAGGTCGTCCACGACATACCGGCGAAAATGGGCCTCGACATTCAGCAGACCGCCGAGGGCTTCTCTATCTCCAAATCGGTGGAAGGCCGCACTCAGTTTACGGTGAGCGCGTCCAAGGCGGTTCAGCTCAAAGAGGGTGGACGGGCGCAGCTGCACAACGTCAAGATCGTCATCTACGGCAAGGATGCCAGCCGCTTTGACCGGATTACGGGGGATGATTTCGAGTACGATCCCGGGTCGGGCAATGTGAACGCGAAGGGCAGGGTGCTGATTGACCTGGAGGCGAATCCGGAGGGGATGCGGCATTCCGACCAGTCGCCTCCTGAGCAAATCAGAGCCCCACTTCATCTTGAAACCGACGGTCTGGCCTTCAACAAGAATACCGGGGACGCTTCTTCCACGGGGAAAGTGGTGTTTCAGACGCCGCAGGCATCGGGTTCAGCTGTCGGCATTCAATATGTGGCCAAGACGGGAACGATGAACCTGCTGTCGGCGGTCGTGATGACGGTCAACCGGCCGCAACCGGTGCATCTGAATGCGGATCACGGCGTAATTACCAAGCAGCCGCATCAGGTGCTTCTCAGCGCGGTGCACATGACCCGGGAGCAGCAGGAAGCACGGTCCGATCAGGCGACATTCTTTCTGCGTGAAGACAACACGGTCGAAAGGGTTCTTGCCGAGGGCGACGTGGAGAGCGAGATTCATGGAAGCTCGGAGACCCACGAGCGTTCCGACCGTGCCGAAATGTGGCTGACCGGAACGCGGAATCTGCTCACCCTGGCGGTTCTCACCGGCAACGTAAAGCTCGCTTCCCTGGGAGCGCAGCCCGCTGACGCTGCCGCGGGACGCGTGACCCTGCACTTTGCCGGGAGCGCTGCGGGGCAGCAGTTGCTGGAGACGGTGCATGCCGAAGACGGCGTGCGGTTGTCACAGAAGAACAGCCAGGGCGTCACTGGAACAGCGGTCGCTTCGCCGGCATCTTCTTCGCCGCTGGCTTCGACACTTTCTCCGACACTGGCTTCGACACTGGCGCCACCCGCGAAGGGAGCCGAACAGGACATCGACATGACCGCGCCGGTGATGGACTTCAGCGTAAAAGACGGCCGTCTGCTGGAGCGCGCCGAGACCAGTGGGCCGCCGCAAATCGTGATCACGCAGCCGGAGTCGAATCAGAAGACGGTGGTTACCGCCGCCAAGTTCACTGCGAAATTCACGGATAAGAATCGCCTGGCCACGCTCCATGGAGAACCCGACGCGAAGATTGTCAGCGGCCTGTTGGACGCGAGTAAGCCGGCATCGATTAAGGCCGGCGCTGCGGCGCAGACGGATCGAGTATCGTCCAGTCAGATGCTGGATGTTGTTTTTCTGCCCGAGGGCGGGGTCCGGTCGATCACGCAGACGGGCAGACTCGCCTACGTCGATGGCACCGAAAAGGCCTGGGCGCAGCGCGGAGAGTACACCACGACCGATCAAATGCTGGTGCTCATCGGATCGCCGCGGGTGGTGGATGGCGGCATGACTACGACCGCCCAGACGCTTCGCATGAACCGCGCGACCGGCGAAGCCTTTGCCGAGGGCAACGTCAAGAGCACGTACTCCGATCTGAAGGCGCAACCGGATGGCGGTATGCTCGCATCGTCCGACCCGATTCATGTGACCAGCCGCAGCATGACCGCTCACCGTTCCTCGGCGATTGCGGTGTACACCGGCGACGCCCGCTTGTGGCAAAACGCGAACGTGGTGGAGGGTCCCACGCTTCAGTTCGATCGCGACCATCGATCCCTGATTGCACAGGGGACTTTGGCTCAGCCGGTTTCGACCGTGCTGGTGCAAGTAGACAAGTCCGGGAAAGTGACCCCGGTCCACATCACATCCGCGCGCCTGAACTATGCCGATGCGGAGCGGAGAATTTTCCTGGATGGCGGAGTGACGGCCAAGGGTTCGGAGGCGACGATGACGGGACAGCAAATGACGGTCTTTCTGCTGCCGCGAAGCCAGTCGAAAGCAGGGACGACGACAGCGGCGAACCCGTCCATGCCCGGGCAAGTGGAGCGTATCATCACTGAAAAGAGTGTTGTGGTCACGGAGCCGGCGCGGCAGGCGACGGGTGACCGACTGGTCTACACGTCGGCGGACGACAAGTTCGTCCTGACGGGCGGACCTCCTAGCATTTTTGATGCCGAACGGGGCAAAATTACGGGCGATTCGTTGACTTTCTTTAGACGCGATGATAGGGTGCTGGTGGAAGGTAAAGAAACATCCCCGACCGTCACTAAGACGCAAGTGGCACGATAAATGCACACGCTGGCCACCGACGAAATTGGGAAATCCTACCGTGGTCGCCGCGTAGTCAACGGAGTCAGCCTTCAGGTTCTGCAGGGCGAAGTAGTGGGCCTTTTGGGACCGAACGGCGCCGGAAAAACCACTTCCTTCTACGCAATTGTAGGTCTGATTCCTCCCGACACCGGCCGGGTACTGTACGACGACGAAGATATCACCAGCGTTCCCATGTACTTGCGGGCGCGCCAGTACGGCATCAGCTATCTCCCTCAAGAAGCTTCGGTGTTTCGCAAACTGACGGTCGAAGAGAACATCCTCGCCGTGCTGGAAGTTCAGCCTATCTCCTGGCATGAACGCCGGGAAAAGGCGGAGAAGCTGATCGACCAGCTCGGGCTGGAGCATATACGGCAGAATCGCGGGTATGCATTGTCGGGCGGGGAGCGGAGGCGGGTAGAAATTGCGCGATCCCTCTGCATAAACCCCACGTTTATTCTGCTCGACGAACCGTTTTCGGGTATTGATCCGATCGCCGTTCTGGATTTGCAGAAGATCATTTCCGATTTGCGAGCCAGCGGCATCGGAATCTTGATCACCGATCACAACGTCCGCGAGACGTTGTCAGTGACGGATCGGGCGTACATCATTAACGAAGGTAGGATTTTCCGCTCCGGTACACCGGAGGAGTTGGGTAGCGATCCGGAAGTGCGGCGGGTCTATTTGGGGGAAAGCTTCTCACTGGTGTGAGTTCTCAGTTCTCAGTCAAACCCGATTCACTGAGATCTGAGAATCGGGAACCGCCTCAAGTTACCAAGGCGTGGACCCCCTGACCTTTCGTGTCCGCACGATCTACCTCGGTGCGTGAGAAGCTAATCTTTCCACATCCCGATGTCCGGACAGTCAAGGACAGCGGGTTAAACTGGGAACCGAGAACCGAGAACTGTATTTGGGGAGAAATGGTGCTTCTTCAGCACAGACTGAACGTCAAGTTGTCGCAGCGGCAGATTCTGACGCCGGGCCTCGTGCAGATGGTCTCCGTGCTCGCGCTGAACAAGCTCGAGCTCAAGGACATGATCAATGCCGAGATGGTCGAGAACCCGGTGCTGGAAGAGCTGGAAGACGCCGTCCCCATGCTTGATGACGTCGGTCGCCAGGAAGAGGAGCGCGACCGGATAGCCGCCAAGTCGACCGCCGCGGAAGAGGGTCCGACCATCGCGGATGAGAAGAAGGATCCTTTCGAGGAGATCGACTTTGGCTCGTTCTTCCAGGAGTACCTGGATCCCGGGTATCGCAGTTCGGGAGAGATGGAAGAGATCGAGAAGCCTTCGTTCGAGAACTTCCTGTCGAAGCCGGGAAACTTGAGTGACCACCTGTTGTGGCAACTGGGCGCGATTTCCGTCCGGCCGCCGGTGCACCAGGCCGCTGAGCTGATCATTGGGAATCTGAACGAAGAAGGGTACCTGATTGCCAGCGACGAAGAATTGCTGGGAATCGCCCCGGTCGCGACTCCCGAAGCGGACGTGGAAGTGGCCGCCAAGATCGTTGGCGAAGCCGAGGCGCTGGGGCTGGCGGTTTCAGAGAGCTCGGCTGAAATTTCTGACCAAGACACGGCTGATCTCGAAGCTACCGTTGTTGCACCTGACGATCTCGCCGCAGCGGACGCCGCTCTTTCGCGATTCACCGCAGACGACGGTGGAGTCGAGTCCTTTGAGCTGGATGCAGAGCCAGATGTTGTACCGGAGACGGCAGCCGAGGTTCCGCTGAGCAGCGCGACCAGCCACGGAACGACCGCCGGAGCAGCGACCGCGCCGGCCCGGATTCCGGCTGTGACCTTCACCGTCGCCGAGTTGCACGAAGCGCTGGAAGTTGTGCGTCAGTTCGATCCACCGGGAATTGCCTGTCGCGACCTGCGCGAATGTCTGCTCTATCAGTTGCGCTACCACTTGGAGCAACTGCTGCGGCACCGGAACGGCAATGCGCTCGCCGAGCAAACGACCGATCAGGTTGTACGCGACGCGATTGCGGTCGTCGATCAGCATTTGCGAGCGGTGACGTTGAAGCAGTTCAAGGAAATTGCCCGCGCCATCGGGCGTCCGGTCGAGGCGGTGCAGGCGGCGCTCGAGTATGTCCGCACCCTCGATCCCAGGCCGGGCTTGCGCTACAACAAAGTTCCGGCGCGGCTGATTGAGCCCGATGTCGCTTTCGTGAAGCACGGCGACGAGTGGCTGGTCATCATGAATGACGAAGACATGCCGCAGTTGCGCTTGAATCCCGCTTACAAACGCCTGCTGACCCGCGACGGCAACGACCGCGACACGCGTAACTACGTCAAAGATCGCTACAAGTCGGCCATCC
>Ga0070761_10002065_pt1 | contig 12484 bp, 5 predicted proteins | sample HubBroMetageREF1_FD_66724 | JGI IMG/M metagenome (GOLD analysis project Ga0070761, IMG submission 66724) | Reference soil microbial communities from the Hubbard Brook experimental Forest, New Hampshire, USA - Hubbard Brook CCASE Soil... | ecosystem: Environmental > Terrestrial > Soil > Temperate...
AGAGTGAGCTTGTCGGCGAGCGACGCGTACTTGCCGCTGTTGGTGACGCGCACGTGAACCTGCACGTTGTCTCCCGCACGACTCCAGACCGCGTTGAATCCCAGAGTGGTCGCGGAAAGACGGTTCAGCGCTCGATACGAGGAACTCTGCGTGCCGAGCCAATAGAGATTTTGCGAGAGTACGTCGCCGGCCTGATTTCGCAGTTCGAGCTTCACAAGAACCACACCACCCTTCACCAACGGCGCGAGATCGGCAGCCGGCGCTTGGTCATCCTCGCCTTGCGACTTCTGTTTCACCAGGAAAACACCGTCTTTCAGCAGCGGCTCGATGTCCAGCTTGAACGCATCGGCTTCGGAGTCCGCCGCTACGTCTTTTGGTTCTTCGTGATGAAGCAGCGGCTTGTTGTCGAGCGAAAAAACGCTCGCGCTCACTGTAAGACCGGCGAGAGCGGCTCGCGTCGTGTTGACGATAGCGACTTCATAGTTTGAAAGATCGAGCTGTACGTGGACGGGTTCGCAGGCTTTTTTCACGCCGTAGAACGAGGCTTGCGTGTCGTAATCGTGGCTGAAGATTTGCCACATGTTGCTCGGCCAAGCTGGCTGAGTCATCCAGAGCAGGCGGCCGCTGTTTGGCGCCCACAGGTGCGCGTTCATTCCTTCGAAGATGGCGCGATGATCGACGTAGTTGAGCATTTGCGCTTTGCGCTCGAAATCCTCGAGGCTGGTGGGCGCGCCGAACTCCACCTGGATTTGGGCCATGAAGGGCGCAATGTCGCCGTTCCCGCTGTGATGCCAGTCGTGATAGGCCCAGACGTCGTCGATGGGCCATTGGTCTTCTTTTGGAATCCATGCGCGGAATGATTCGAGCGTCGAGAATGACGCGGTGCCGGTCTCGACGGAGAAGCCGTGGTTGAGCGTCGTGTAATAGAGCGTCGGGTCCTGATACTTGTAGGGTCCGCTGTTCTGCAGGTTCACCTGATTCGAACTGGGCGAATAGTAGCGAGTGCCGTCGAGTGAATTGATGAGGTCGATGAGGCCTTCGTTGATCACAGGCTGAGGAACGCCTTCGTTGCGCCCGCACCACATCACGATTGACGGATGATTGCGAAAGCGCAGGATGGTGTCGCGCGCGTTCGCCAGAAACAGCGCCGGATCTTCGGGCTCGACGTTGTAATTCTGCGTCGAGGCCCAAAAATCGTTCCAGACGAGCAGGCCGTACTCGTCGGCAAGATCGTAGAAAACCTCCTCGGTGTCCTGGCCGACCCAATTGCGAATGATATTGAGGTTGGCATCGCGATGGAGGCGGAAATAAGGCTCGAGGTGTTCGCGCGAGACGCGCTTGCGCGAATCGTCCATGCCCCAATTGCCGCCGCGGCATGCGATGCGGACGCCATTGACCTTGATGACGAGATAGGGCGCGGCTTTCGCATCTTCTTCCGGCGCAGCGTGAATCGCAGCGGAGGATTCGCCTCCCGGGACGAAGGACGCGACCGTTGAATGCCAGGAATCGCGCCAAGCCTCGGGAAAAGTCGGAGGGAATGGGTCAGGGTTGGGGATGTCGCGCATGCCGTTGTGAGTCACGTCGACGGCGGATACGCCCTGCGCATGTGACGGCGTGTATTCGACCCGGCGCAGATGTCCGGTGGAATCAAGCAAGCTGAGTTCGTAGGTGATTTCGCGAATGCCGAACGTCAATCGCCTCGTAGCCGACGGTTTGCCGTTTTCGTCAAAAGTTACCGTGAGGTGATAAAGATCGGGCCTTCCGTAGCCGTTCGGCCACCAAAGGTGCGGATTCGAGATTGTGAAATGTAGGGTTATCGTCCTGGTACCCGGCTGTACAGAAAGGTCGGGCTCGCCGCCGGCGCCCATTTCTTGGCCCTTGAACTTCACTGCCACTGCTTTCTGACCGGGCGGGATTGGCGGGATATCAAATCCAAAGTTCGACGGCTCCCAAGAATAGGTGAGGCTGCCCATGACCGGAGCCTTCGAAGTGTTTTCCAGGGGAACAGTTACCTCAACGTCGGCGCTGCTCGTGTCGGGTAGCGGTAACCGCGTGACGACCTGCGGGTCGTCGATTTTCACGGCGCCGCTCGCGGTCAGAGTGACGGGCTGCCAGATTCCCGTGTCGCGGTCGCGAACGCCGGGAATCCAGTCCCAGCCTTCGGTGGCGACGAACGTGGGGCCGTCGAGGCACATGATTCCGCCATTTTCGCCGGGGCCGCCTTTGATCGATTGCTCCTGCGGAATGCCCGGGTGAGGAGGAGGCGAGATGCGGACGGCAAGCGCGTTCGTCTGACCCGGCTTCAGGATGCCGGTCACGTCGAAAACGCCGCGGATGAAAGCGCCTTTGATCGCGCCAAGCGAATGGCCGTTCAGCCAAACGGCCGCGGCGTAGTTGATGCCCTGGAATGTGAGCGTGAGGTGGCGTCCGTCGAGTGCGGCAGGAGCTTTGAATTCGACGCGATACCAATAGTCCTGTTTATTGAGCGTCTCGGGAATCGCGAGATTGTTGAGGCCGTAATCAGGATCGGGATAGACGCCGCGGTCGACCATTGTGGTGAGAACCGTGCCCGGCACGGTGGCGGGCCACCAATTTTTCGTGGCGAAACCGGGCTGAGACATTTCTGGGCCCGATGCTTTTATTTCGGGCGCCGGAGTGAGCGTCCAGCCGGCTGCCAGCGTCCATTCGTTTTCGCCGCTGGAGCGTAGCGATTCGCGCGAGGCTAGCAGGTTGCGAGCAACTGGCTTCGAAAATGGCGCTTTGCTCACGGGCATCGTGGAAGGATCTTGCGGAGCGCGGTAGCCGGCCTGGCCTCGGGTTTGCACCGGCCAGGGCTTTGAGCCTTCCTCGAATTCGACTAGCTCGAAGTTCGGCGGCTGCGTAGCGAGCAGCGCGACTTCTTTCGCGTCGAGCGCGCGGCGGAGCAGAGTGAGGGAGGCGATTTTTCCGCCGAAGTGGCGGGCATTGGGCCACGGTTGCGCGGCGGGCGCCATTTGCAACACGGGGCTAACGCTCCCGAGGTCGAGTCTGCCGCCGCCGATTAGACCACCGTCGTTGTAGAGGCGAAATTCGTTCCCATCGAACGTGACTGCAATCTGGTGCCACTCGCGGGGAGTTAGATTAGCCTCCGATTCGATGCTGTTGCCCTCGCCAATTCGCAACAGAAAATTGCCGTGTTCGACTGCGATGTAGCGCGAGTACTCGTCGGCGACGGTTCCGATGCCAACGATGAGCGTTGGTCCTTGCAGGGTTTCGTCCGCGAGAATCCAGCAGTACAAGGTCCACGGCGAGCTAGCTAGTAAGACGGAATCGTGTTCGTTGAGCGGCTTCTTTAGGCCTTCGCCGTCGGGGAGAAACACGGCGTTGTACGGGCCGTATTGCGGAGGATCGTTGGTTGCGACTTGATGAGCGAGAGCGGCGGGTGCCGATGCGGAGACAAGTGTCGCCGCGACAGAGAACGCAGCGACGACTATCGAGGTGCGACGCAACACGTATTGGATCAAATTCATGAAAGCTCCCCGCAACGCTGTCGGGTGCCAAATCGATATTCAAAGCCCATTTCCAGCCGGTGCGGCAAATCATACTCCAAAGCCGCGAAGGCTCTGTTGACATCCTTGTGCAAACTTCTCAGCTGTGCCCGGGCGCGGTGCATACAATCGTCCCTCCGGGACTCGTCCTTCCTTTCGACTCGGTTCCCGGCACTCCGCTTCGCTCTTTAATATGTCAGGGTTTGAATCATCAAACCCTGAAACCCGGGCCGGGCTAAGTACAATCGCCGCTCCGCGGCTCACAGCGATTTCGATTGCGGAGCCCGGGCGGAGCGATGATGTCAGCGAAGTTATTCGAAAATGAATTGGGCAAAGATGCGAGCGAAGCAACAGTGGCAAGACGTGATAGGTTATGCCGCGAGAACAATTGGATGGCTGGCGCGAGGAGAGTGCCGATGCATAGATGGATGATTTGCGTGGCGTGCTTGCTATTCGTGTGTGCGTTGTCTGCGGTGGCGCAGGAGAAAGCGAATGCGACGCGGCTGATTGAGCTGGCGAAATCGAATAGCGCGGAGTTGCGCGGCGCGATTTCAGCCACGTTTGACGCGAAGGAGCTGAGCGCGGGAACGGCGTGGGCTGGGCAGGGTCCTGAATTTTTCTTCGCGACGAATGCGGCTTCGCAGCCGTCGCTGATGATTGACGATGCGCCGGGGCCGAAGATGCAGGCTCTGGCGGGTTCCGATCTCTGGTACGCGGTGGCGCACATCGAGCCGGTGGGCAGGCTGCACTCGTTCTACTACGTTGTGAACGGAGCGCATTTCGGGGGGCGGCTCGATCTGCCCGCGTTCGGGCCGCTATCGTATCTTCAGCCCGGCGTGCCGTCGGGAGTGCTGTCGGAGAAGATCGTTCACACCAGCAAGATCTACGACGGGATGAAAAGCGAGTACTGGATCTATGTGCCGGCGCAGTACGATCCGAAAACGCCCGCGGCGCTGATGGTGTTTCAGGACGGCGGCTGGTACACGCAGCGCGACGGCAATATTCCCGTATTGAACGCGATCGACAACCTGATCGCACAGAAAGAGATTCCGGTAATGATTTGTGTGTTTATCTTTCCGGGTCGCATCGGCGATTCGCCGGGCACGCCGACCTACAACTTCGTGAAGGCATATTCGGACAAGTGGCATCGAACGCTGGACGATTCGATGCGCAGCACTCTGTACGACACGGTGAGCGACCGCTACGCGCGTTTCCTGCGCGACGAAGTGCTGGCGGACGTGGCGGCGAAATACAACATTCGGAAGGACGCGTACAGCCACGCGATAACGGGGCTGTCGTCGGGCGGAATCTGCTCGTTCAACGCCGCATGGCAGATGCCGGACCAGTTCAGCCGCGTGATTTCGTGGATTGGCAGCTTCACGAGCATACAGTGGAAGGAAGATCCCAATAACCCCGATGGCGGCCAGGATTATCCGGATAAGGTTTTGCGCGAGCCGAAGCGTAACATTCGCGTGTGGCTGCAGGATGGTTCGGCGGACATGGAACAGGATCGGTACGGAAGCTGGCCGCTGACCAACGTGCGGATGGCTAACGCGCTGAAGCTAAAGGATTACGATTTTCACTTCAGCTTCGGCAAGGGCACGCATAATCCGGGTCAGGGCGCGGCGGAGTTTCCGGAGGAGATGGTCTGGCTGTGGCGAGACTACGATTCCAGCCAGACCGCTCAGACGTATGAGATGGAGGCTGCCGAGAAGGCTAAGCCAGTGTTCCGCGTGACGATTACAGGCCGCGATAGCCAGTAGAAGGCGCGAAAAGACCGGCTCCGGCGTCTAATCATCGTGGCCTTGCGGCCCGGAGACATCGTGCGGGTACCGCTTTCGGAGTCATCCGAGCAACAGAGGCCTCGGGGAAGGCATCTAGTACCATCATGTTTGGGACTTAATGCTTAGAACCAGGGGTCCATTTGCGCCGATGGAATCAGGCGCGTATCATCGTAATCCCATGCCACTCGTGCTTCGAAGGCTCTCCACCGTTGGTGCAGTAACAATCCTTAGTCTCGCTCTTGCTCTGGCCCTTCTCGCGCTGCCCGTTCGCGCGCAGGTCCCAGCAAGCAACGGCACGCAGACGATTCCGGTAAGCGAGATCAAGCCCGGAATGAAGGGCGTCGCCTACACGATTTTCGAAGGAGACCAGGTTGAGAAGATCGATCTGGTCGTGTTGGGCGTGCTGGAGAACGCGCTGGGGCCGAAGGAAGATGTGATTTTGGTGCAGCTCTTGGGCGACAGAGCGGAACACAACGGAGTGGTGGCGGGCATGAGCGGCAGCCCGGTCTATTTCGACGGGAAGCTTGCGGGCGCGATTTCGCTGAAGCTCGGCATTTTCACGAAGGAAGCGATTGGCGGGGTAACGCCGATCGAAAGCATGCGCGACGCCGAAAGGTCGAACGCGATGCCGGCTCCCACGGGAACGGCGGCGACGACGGAAACATCCAGTTCGGCGATGGCGACGTGGGTCCCTCTGCCAGCAGACTTTTCGCGGTTCACGGGCGCGGGCGGCGGTCAATTTCTGGTTCCGATCGAGACGCCGCTGATTGCGTCCGGGCTGTACCCACAGACTCTCGCGCAATTCGGCAAGGAACTTTCGTCGTGGGGCGTAGCAGTGATGGCCGGCGGGACGGCGCCAGCTTCGCCCGAGGATTTCCAGCTGAAGCCGGGCGAGATGGTGGGAGTGGACCTGATCCGCGGCGATTTGTCGATCAGCACAGGCTGCACGGTGACCACCGTGGACGCCGACCAGATCATGGCTTGCGGCCATCCGATATTCGGGTACGGCAACGTGAAGCTGCCAATGTCGCGCGCGCACGTGGTCACGACGCTTGCGTCGTCGATGGCGTCGACAAAAATCATCACGACGGGCGGCATCATTGGTACGCTGACGGGAGATCGCGCGACGGCCATCATCGGTAAGCTCGGCGCGGGACCACCGATGGTCCCCATGGAAATAACGCTGGAAACCCCGGCAATCAAAAAGGATTTTCATTTTGAAGTGATCGAGAGCCCGCAGCTCACGCCGCTGCTGGTGGCGCTGACCGCTTATAACGGCATCTTGGGAAGCACGGCGTACGGAGAAGGATTGACGCTGCAGCTCGACGGGACGATCGAAGTGAAGGACCACACACCGGTTCAGATCGACGATCTGTTTGCGCCCACGGACTCACCAATTCCCGCCGGTTACATGGTGGCGATTGCCGTACAGGGAGCATTCGGGCGAATTTACTCGAACCCGTACGAATTGCCGCAAATCGATAAAATCAACCTGCACGTCACGGCGATGAACGAGCGCCTCCGCGCGACGATCGAAAACGCCTGGATTGAAAAGAGCGAAGTGCATCCCGGCGAGACGGTATCGGCGAAGGTCCTGCTGCGGCCGTATCGCGGCGCGCCGTTCATCCAAGAAATTCCGATCACGATACCGGATGAGGTAGCGCGAGGACCGCTGCAACTGGTAATCAGCGACGCCGACACGGTAAATCGGAACGTACAGGTTCTAGCGGCAAGCTCGCAGGCGCAGTTGCCGGGCCTGGAGGAGCTGATCAAGCTCGTCAACCGCGAACGCCGCAACGACCGCCTGTACGCCACTCTCCTGCAACCCACTCCAACCCTGCTTGTGGAAGACAAGGAAATGCCGAACGCGCCGCTTTCCGAGATTAACGTGCTGAATGAAAGGCACAATCCGGGTGGCGCGCGTCTGCTGTGGCAATCGACCGCGGGCCAGTGGTCCGTCGAAATGCACCAAGTGATTGCGGGCGAGCACGCGCTGACGATCACAGTAAAGTGAACCGTCCTCAAAGGAGAGCCAGCATCATGAAATTGCGAACAACTCTTGTGTGCGCGGTGGCGGCTGGATTCCTGCTGCCCGCGCTCGCTTATGCGGAGCACACGCGATACTGGCGGCAATCGGACTCCGGTGAGTTCGAAAAGGGGACAGCCAAGGGCGTTGCGATCCGCAGCGATGGAAAGCTGATGCCGGCGCCGGAGTTCACGGCGCTTGCGGACCCGAACCTGGCTTACATCTGGCAACTGCGGCTCGACTCGCACGGTCGGTTGTATGCGGCGGGCGGGCCGAACGCGAAAGTGCTTCGGCTGGACGATGCGGGAAAGGCGACGACCGTTTTCGATTCGTCAGAGCTGGCCGCGCAAGCCATCACTTTTGACGCGAAGGACAATCTCTACGTCGGGACGTCGCCGGACGGAAAAGTCTACAAGGTAACGCCAGAGGGACAGAAAAGCGTCTTCTTCGATCCAAAGACGAAATACATCTGGGCGCTGGCGATGGACACCCAGGGAACGCTTTTCGTCGGCACCGGCGACAAGGGTGAAGTTTACGTCGTTGCGCCGGACGGCAAAGGCGAGGTCTTCTACCAGAGCGACGAGCGCCACGCGCGCTCCCTGGCATTCGATTCGAAAGGCAATCTTCTGATCGGGACCGAGCCGAATGGCTTGATCCTGCGCGTGCCAGTGGAACGAAAGAACGCGCAGGTGATTCCGGCCGCGGGAAGTTCCTTCGTCGTTTACGAGACAAATAAGAAAGAGGTCACTTCCCTGCTCCAGGACGCGGACGGCAACCTGTACGCCGCTTCCATCGGCGAGAAGAGCCGCAACCTGCTGGCGGCGACTCCCCAAATGCCACCCCAGGCTCCCACCGCAGTGATTACAGCTCAGGGCGGAGGGAATATCACGATCTCGCAAGGCGCCACGCAAGGTGGGCCGCCCGTTGCTCCATTGACGTATTTTGCATCGGCCACCGGCGGCGCGGAGGTTGTGAAGATATCGCCCGACGGTTCACCGCAGGCGCTGTGGACTTCGCGCGAGGATCTCGTTTTCTCGGCGGGGCTCTCCCCGACGGGGAAACTGCTGCTGGGAACGGGAAACAAGGGCGCGGTGATCGAGCTTGAAGGAAACGACGTGTATTCGAGCATCGCCAAATCCGCGTCGGCGCAGGTGACCAGCCTGGTGGCGGGAGCGGGCGGGAAAATGTTCGTCGCCACTGCGAATCCGGGCAAAATTTTTGCGCTGGGACCGGGATACGAGAAGGATGGCAGCTTCGAATCGGATACGTTTGACGCGAAGATATTCTCGCACTGGGGACGTCTGACCTGGTGGGGCGAAAACGGCGCCACGCGAGGCAAGGTGGCGTTCTACGTGCGCTCGGGCAACACCTCGAGCCCCGAGAAAAACTGGGGCCCTTGGGCTGGCCCGTACAAAGATCCCGATGCTGATGCAGTGAGTTGCCCGCCTGCGCGGTTCGCGCAGTGGAAGGCAGTGTTTCTGGATACGGACGGCGGCGGAGCGCCCAGCATTTCGTGGGTGAGCCTGGCGTACCAGCCAAAAAATGTGGCGCCGGTCGTGGAAGATATCGTGGTGCAAGACCCCGGAGTGCGAATTCAGGGGTTCGCAGCGCAGCCTGCGGGCCCCGCAGGTGCGGCGAACGTGCAATTGCGAATGCCTCAGCGTGAAGGGGCATTCATGCCAAATATAAATCCTGAAGTGTCCATGAAGGCCGCGAGAATGGACGTCCCTCCGCAGGGATTCGAGGAGAGGGGCTACGAAAGCGTTCTGTGGAGCGCGCGGGACGACAATGACGACGATCTGGTTTTCACGATCTACTATCGCGGCGAAGGCGAAAAGAACTGGCGACTGCTGAAGGACAAAGTCACCCAGCATTATTATTCGTGGGACACAACCACGATGCCGGACGGCGCCTACTATCTGAAGATCGTGGCGTCGGATTCGCCGTCGAATCCTCCGGATCAAGCCCAAACGGATGAGCGGGAAAGCGACCGGTTCGAGGTGGCGAACACGCCGCCGCGAATCGAGGCATTGCGAGCGCAGGCGCATTCGCCTACAGCCACAGTCACATTCGAAGGCGTCAGCACCGGCGGGGCGCTGGCGCGCGCGCAATACAGTCTCGACGGCGGAGACTGGCAGGTGGTGTTCCCCGTCGGGCTGCTGTCGGATTCGCCGAAGCAGAAGTATGAGATTCAGCTCTCGGGCCTCGTGCCGGGCGAGCACACGATCGCGGTGGAAATTTCGGATCGCTTCGAAAATAAAACGTCGGCGAAGGTGACGTTTATCACTTCGAGCGGCGCGAAATAGCGGAACCAGGCGATGGCGCCTCTTTGCGTTAATTTTCCCAGTTTCGTGGAGCGGAGACAGATTCGAAGCGCTGAACGACCGCGCCCGCGCCGGTCAATCCCTGGTGGTCGAGCGGTTCTGCGTGGACTACCCGCGCGTGGCAGCGCACCTTCTCCGATCCGCGGCCCGTCACTTCCGATGGCAACGTGAAATAGATTTCGAGTTCCTCGCCGACTTTCACTCTTTGGCCCGAGATGAAGTAGATTCCGCGCTCAGACAAGTTCACCGTTTCGCCGTCCTGCGTGCCGATGTGCGCGCGCGTGAGCGAGCTCCGAACGGATTCGGTGGATCGCACCGACGCCTCGCCTGGGCTCGTTCTATTGCTGACGATGCGAAACCTCACCGGAACCACACATTCCTTCCGTGGCGAAATACGGCGTTCTTGGCCTGACATGGTTTTCTTTCTCCTTGTGCCGAATTGCTGAGGATAACTACGGAAGGGGTGTCGCGAGAATCGCACCCGCGCGAAAGGCGCGTCAACAATTTTAATGTGCGCGCGCAACGAAGGCGGCAATCCGTGTGCCATAATGCATCGACGAAATTCCCATGGCGACACACGCGGGAGCAGACCAAAAACCAAATCTGGACGCGATTCGCGAGGCGCACCGGCGAATTGCTTCGCGCATTCATCGAACTCCCATAATCACCTCCTCGTCGCTCGACGACATTGCCGGCGCGCAGATTTTCTTCAAGTGCGAGAACCTGCAAAAGACAGGCTCGTTCAAGATTCGCGGCGCGACGAACGCCGTTTTCTCGCTGAGCGATGAAGAAGCGCAACATGGTGTCGTGGCGCCTTCGTCGGGCAATCACGCGGCGGCCCTGGCGCTGGCCGCGCGATGGCGCGGTATTCCCGCATGGCTGATCATGCCGTCGAATTCGTCGGCGGTGAAGAAACGCGCGGTCGAAGCGTACGGCGGCACGATCACGGAGTGCGAGCCGAATATTGCGTCGCGCGAAGCGACGGCTGCGGATGTGATGAAGCGCACCGGAGCGCATCTGGTGCACCCGTACAACGACCCGCGCGTGATCGCCGGCCAGGGAACGGCAGCAATCGAACTCCTCGAACAGGTTCCAGGGCTCGATATCATCATCACGCCCGCGAGCGGCGGCGGGCTGCTGAGCGGCACGGCCATCGCGGCGAAGAGTCTGCGCCCGGAGATTCGCGTGGTGGGCGGAGAACCTAGGAACGCGGATGACGCGTACCGGTCGATGGCGTCGGGCAAGATCGAACCCGCGGCGAAGACGGAAACGATTGCAGATGGCTTGCGCGCGACCTTGTGCCCGCTGACGTTTTCGATTCTGCGCGAGCGCGTGGATGAAATCTGGCTGGTTGCGGAGGAGGAAATCGTTTCGACGATGATGCTGCTGTGGGAACGCGCGAAGATTGTTGTGGAGCCGTCGGGCGCGGTGGCCGCGGCGCCTGTCTTGTTACGAAGGATCAAAGCGGAAGGAAAGAAGGTGGGCGTGATTCTGTCGGGCGGAAATGTCGACTTAGAGCGGTTGCCTTGGATGAAGTGAGACTGTTGCGAGGAAGAGCAAAGCATTACCACAGAGGACACAGAGGAAAGCCAGAGAGCACAGAGAAACCTCCGACCGAAAGGGCAGAACCTACCTCAGAGAAAAACCGGAGAACGTGGAGAAAGCTGCAACGGCCGTCAGGGGATGATCGTCGCGAGGAGGTCTTTGGCTTCGACGCTTTGACCCGGCGACACGAGCAGCTTCGCGATGCGGCCGTCGATCGAAGCGCAGATGTTCGTTTGCATCTTCATCGCTTCCAGGGTCATCAGCTTGGCGCCGCGCTTGAAGCCCTCATTCACCTGCACCGCGATGCTGCTGATGAGGCCGGCCGTGGGAGCGCCAATCTGGCTGGGGTCGGCAGGATCGGCCTTGGGATGCGCGCGCTCGACAACGCGAAGTGAGTGATCGCGGACGTTCACCTCGCGCGGCTGACCGTTCAGATCGAAAAATAGGGTGCGGGTGCCGTCCGGGTGCGGCTCGCTCGCCGTGAGGAACTTGATGATCAGCGTCTTTCCGGGCTCGATGTCGACGGCAATTTCCTCGCCCGACTTCAAACCGTAGAAGAATGCGGGCGTGGGCAAGACGCTCACGTCGCCGTGAGCCTCGACGAATTTCTCGTACTTCAAGTACACGTCCGGATACAGCAAAAAACTCAGCACATCATCGAGCGCGACGGGACGGCCCGTCTGGTGATGCAGACTCTCCGTTTCGGCGGCGAAGTCCACCGCCGGGAGCTTCGCGCCGGGGCGGCCTTTTAACGGCTGAGCATCGCGCAGGATGATTTTCTGCAACTTCTTCGGCCAGCCGCCCTGCGGCACGCCCAGAACGCCGGAAAACATCTCGATTACGGAATTTGGGAACGCGATGTCGTGATGGGCGTCGAGTTTCAAGACCTCTTCGGGTTTCATGCCCTTGGCCATCAGGAACAGCGTCATGTCGCCAACGACTTTGCTCGAAGGAGTGACCTTCACGATGTCCCCGAATAACTGATTTACGTCCGCGTATGTGCGCTCCACTTCGCGCCAGCGATGGCCGAGGCCCATCGCCGCAGCCTGTTCGCGAAGATTCGTAAACTGGCCACCGGGAATTTCGTGCTCGTAGAGTCGCGAGGAGCCCGCCTTCGGACCGGAGTCAAACGGCGCGTAGTAAGTTCGAACGATCTCCCAATAGTCGGAACACTCGTTGAGGGCTTCGAGGTCGAGTTGGGTGTCGCGCGGCGTGTTTTCGAGAGCCGCGACGATGGCGTTCAGATTCGGCTGGCTGGTTCCGCCGCTCATCGAGGCA
>Ga0070761_10002066_pt1 | contig 12476 bp, 10 predicted proteins | sample HubBroMetageREF1_FD_66724 | JGI IMG/M metagenome (GOLD analysis project Ga0070761, IMG submission 66724) | Reference soil microbial communities from the Hubbard Brook experimental Forest, New Hampshire, USA - Hubbard Brook CCASE Soil... | ecosystem: Environmental > Terrestrial > Soil >...
CAAGCGCGACGGCTGCGGTGGTTCGAGCCGCTGGTGGTGCCGGGGCTGCTGCAGACCGAGGCGTACGCGCGGGCGATCTTGTCCACCCGGATGGGCGCGACCCGCGAGGAGCTGGACGAGGCGGTGGCGGGCCGCATGGAACGGCAGCGAATCCTCGACCGGGAGCATCCTCCGGAGCTGTGGGTGATCTTGGATGAGGCGGTGCTGCGCCGCCCCGTCGGGGGTCCTGATGTGATGCGGGACCAGCTTGTCCGGCTGGTCGAGGCGGGACGGCGTCCGAATATCGCGATCCAGGTAGTCCCGTTCGGCGCGGGCGCGCATGAGGGGTTGCGGGGCGGCGCGTTCATCGTCGCGGACTTCGATGCCGCGGCTACCATCGCATACCAGGATGCGGCCAGCTCAGGTCAGATAATCGAAGATGCCGACGAGATTGACGCCCTGGCTGTCACCTGGGATACGCTCCGGCTGGATGCCCTGCCGCGCACGGCATCCATCAGCCTCATCACCTCAATTGCGGAAGCGGTGTAACCGATGAATGAGACCAGGTGGCGGAAGTCCACCTACAGCAGCAACGGCGGCGCATCGTGTATTGAGGTCGGCCAGGCCACCCGTAGCGTCGCCGTCCGGGATACCAAGCAGCATGGGCGAGGGCCCGTACTGCGGTTTACTCCTGCCGCGTGGCGCAGGTTCGCCGACCAGGTAAAGCGCTCGTTAGCGGTCGTCTGGTACCACCGCTTTCGAGGTCAGCCTCAGAGGCAGGAGCAGACCAGGACATGGCCATGGCGGCAGTGAACCTGCCCGAGGGTAGCCAGCAGCTAATCCGGTGAGCGGTCATTCGTTTCTGGCTACTTCGGGACCGGTGATACGGCGTAGCAGGGGGAACGTGGCGGCGACGATGCCGAGTGAGGCCGCGACCCCGGCCGCGGTGAGGAGGTAGAAGGCGGTATCCGGCCCCGCGAGCGCGTGCTGCAGTTGCACGGTGGTGAACATCGCGGAGGCGGCGAAGCCGGCGCCGATGGAGACCGCGGCGACGGCCAGCAGGGGGACGGCGCTTTCCAGTGCGACCACGCGGCGCAGCATGGCCAGCGGGGCACCGGTGAGCCGCAGCATGCTGAACGGGCGCTTGCGGTCGGTCAGCCCGGCGGCCACGCTCGCGGCCAGCGTGCAGCCGGCGATCGGCAGGCTGATCAGGATCACCACGTCCGCGAGCTGGGCGTAGTCGTTATAGACCTGCTGCTGGGTCGTGGTGGTCTCGGCGAAGGTAGACGGCGTGGCGTGGACGGCGGGGTAGGTGTTCTCGAGGACGGTCCGGGCCTGCTCGACTGCGGGCACCGACCCGTTCGTCGCCACGTAGATGCTGTACACCCCGGGACTGCCCGGTTGCCGGGCAGGAACATCCGCGGCCGGCCAGGTGTATCCGGCCAGGTTCCGTCCGGATCCCAGGATGACCGGGAAGGCGACCGCTGCCGCCCCCGCGGGGCAGCGGCCAAGCGCGGGAGCGCTCGCAAGCTGGGCGCAGGAGACCAAGCCAGCCGGGAAGCCCTTCGGGTACCCGTAGGGGTTCCCAGGCAGTGCGATGGGGAGGGTCAGGCCGGGGTCCACGCGGACCTCGACGATCCCTTTGACGCCCTGGATCCCGCGCAACTGCGCTAGCACCGTGGCGAACGGGAGAGATGCCGAGGCGAAGCGGGGCGCCGCCCCGGCACCGGCCGAACCGAGAGCCAAGCTGCCATCCGGGCCGTTGATGAACTGGTCCGCCAGGACGTTGGCGGCCGCCGGGCCGCCGACCGATCCGGGGCGTTTGACGTTCTCGGTGGTGATCAGCGCGACGGCCACGGTGGTGACGAACAGGGCCAGGACCAAGCCGCTGACCGCACGGAACCCGGCCCGTGGGTCGTCGGCTAGCCGCCGCGCGGCGATCAGGGTGGCGGGGCGACTGGTCCGCCGGGCCAGCAGCCGGGCACCGGCCATGGTCAGCCACGGGCCGGCGATGACCAGGCCGAGCATGACCAGCCCGAACCCCGGCACGAAGGCCAAGATTTGCCCGGAGATGCTCTGCGGGCGGCCGTACCCGACGAAGAACCCGAGTTCGGCCAGCCCGATCAGCAGCGGGAGCACCCGCCAGGCCTGCGGCGCCTTCGGAGTGACCCGACGGGTGACACCGAACGGGGAGATGTTCACCCGGTGCAGCGCCAGCCGGGCCGCGAGGGCGGCGGCGGCCGGGACGCCGAGCGCGACGGCCAGGATGTCGGGCAGGCTGAGCGACAGCTCGCTCGGGAAGAACGGCGCGCCGGTGAACGGGATCGCGGCCACCGGATCGCGCAGGGCGAAGAAGATCCCGAAGCCGACGGCCGCCCCGGCGGACGCGGCCACCGTGGACTCCACGGCCGCGATCACGGAGATCTGCCGCGGGGTCGCACCGGTCAGCCGCATCGCCGCAAACCGCTGCTCGCGGCGCGCGGCTGACAGCCGGGTCGCAGTCGCGATGAAGATCAGCACCGGGGCCAGCAGGGCCAGCGCCGCCACGGACAGGATGAGGTCGATCCCGCTGGCATTGATTCCCTGTGTGACCGCGCACTTGAAGCCGTCGCAGCCGCTGGACGGAGTGGTGTTGATGCTCGTCACCTCGCCGGCGCCGGCGAGGTGCGCCATCTGGGCCGGGGTACGGCCGACGATAATGATCAGGGTGTTCGGGGCGGGGAGAGCCGCGTCGCCAATGATGCCGATCTGGTGCCCCGGGTAGCGGGCGCCGAGTTCGTCCCGGGTGGTGCTGGCCAGGAGCTTGCTGAGCGCGGGCGAGACGAAATACTGGCCGGCCCCCGGATCGCGGGGAATACCGGGCGGCACCGGCGAGGTCGGGCCGGTGGCCGCGACGTCGACTCGGATGATTGTCCGCCCGTCGAAGCCGTCGTCGGTGACCCGGCCCCAGAGCGGATCATGCCGCGAAGTCGTGCTGTTGGCAGCGGCCGTCGTGTCCAGCCAGGCGTAGCGGTCGTTCTGGTTGTTGACCGCGTTGACACCGGAGAGCGCGGTCAGCAGCAGCCCGACACCGAACCCGACCGCGACCGCCAGCACGACCAAGCGGATGACGGCCTCGCGCCCGCCGCTGACGGTCAGCCGCAGGCCGAGCAGGATCACGGCCCGGTCCCGGTCTGCGTGGGCAGCACGCTCATGCCAACCATAGTACACTCAGCGTATACTCGCGGAAAGTAGTTATTTGATCAGGAGACGCCCATGTAAGCACAGCTATCCGACCTGAGCTCCCGCGCCAGGTGGATCGTCCACACCCAACTCGCCGCCCTCAGCCCCCACCGGATGTACGAACTCGAAGTCGCGGGCTCGACCCGGGCGATATCCCGGCGCTGCCGACCGGTCAGCGGCCGGGCCAGAAGATCTCCCCGGCTTCGCGCAGCGCGTAGAACACTATGACCAGCGCGGCCAGCGGGTCCGCCCACCACCAGCCCGCCGCCGCGTTTAGCGCCAGCCCGGCCAGCACTGCCGACGCCAGGATTCCGTCCACCAGCGTGACGCGCCCCTCGGTTGCCAGCACCGGGTTACCGAGCGCCCGCCCGGTCCGCGCCTTGCCTGCCGCAAGCGCGAACATCGCCAACGCAGTCACCGCAGTCCAAGCGATTCCCAGCACGCTGTGCCCCGACCGGTACCCGACCGCTAGCACCACCGCTGACTGGACCGCCAGATACGCCGCCAAGGTCAGGAACGCGCTCCCGATCAGCCGCAGCGCCCGCCGCTGCCGGTCCTCCCCGGCACCGGCTAGCTCCCACAGCACCACCGTGCTCGCGCCGATCTCGATGAGCGAATCCAGTCCGAATCCGGCCAGAGCCGCCGACCGCGCCGCCAGTGCCGCTACCGCCAGAACCACGATCCCGGCCACGTTCCAACCCAGCGTGATTCCCTCCAGCACCCGCCCCCTCCGCAGCAGCGCCCGCTCCCGGCCGACCGCATCCAGCGCAGGCTGACTAATCGCCACCCTCCCGTCCGGCCGCCATCTCGTGCCAGGCCCGTGCCATGGAGAACATCATGTGATTCGTAAACAGAATAATATCGGCCTGGGCAGCGCTCAGAGTTCACCTTCCGCTTTCCCAGCCACGGCATCACGACCGCTCGCTGCCTGCTGTTGACGGTGCTGTCCGAGAACCGCACCCACCTCAGCGCTGGCTAGATTAGCCCTGCCGCGATGGCCGTCCCGACGCCGATGAGCACCAGGCCACCGAGGATCTCACCACGGCGGCCGAGGCTCGCGCCGATCCTGGCCCCGAGTTCCAGGCCCAGCAGCGACAGCGCCACGCTTACCGTGCCGATGACGACCGCGGCCACAGGGAGGCTGACCCGGAAGGCGCCCAGCGCGAACCCGACGGTTAGGTTGTCGATGCTCAGCGCCAGCCCGGTCACGATCAGACGGCCGGTGCCGTAGTCATCGGACACCGCCCCGGAAGAGGTGTCGCTCCTGACCGCCTGCAGGACGGCCCAGGCACCGGTGGCCACGAGCAAGCCCGCACTGACCCACCTCGCCGCCCCGCCCAGCGCCCCGGCCAGTCCGCGGCCCAGCGCCAACCCGGCGACCGGCATGCCCGCCTCGAACACGCCGAAGACGATGCCGACCCGGAGCCTGGCGCGAGGGCCGCTGCCGTAGATCCCGATACCGATCGCGGCGGCGAAGTTCGACAGCCCCAGGGACAAGGCCACCAAGATCAGCGCGATCATCGAACAACGCTAACCTCCGGACGCCTCCGCGCCGGCCGGGCGTCGCCTCAGCTGAGCCGAAATAGCGAGGCGGTGCCCGCTGACGCGGACCCCGGATAGCTGGACTCAAGCCAGCCTGTGTGGACGGAGAACGACCAGGTCCTTTAGGAGTTGCCGTCGGCTATCTGCGTGGCGACTGAGAGCGCTTCGTTGATCGGGATCGCGTAGCCGACGGTGTTGACTCCGCTTCCCGAACTCCCGACAATGATGCCGATCACGTGGCCGTTCGGATTCGCCAGTGGGCCGCCGATCGCCGGCGGCTGCCCAGACGGCAGCGCAGACGCCATCAGCCCGGTCCAGGTCGCCTGGCCTAGGGTGACGGTCGCCTTCAGGGTGGTCAGGTTGCCGACATCGAGAGACACCCCATCCTCCATGCCTGTGGTGCTGACCGCGGTGTCGACGACCTGGCCCGGCACATGATAGGAGGACTGCCTGATGACTGCCGCGCTTCCGAGCACCGTGGCCGAGTTCCCGACCGTGACGGTCGAGAACGCCCTCCCGTTGCTCCCTTCCATCTGGAGCAGCGCCAGGTGTGCCGCGAGGTCCACGCCGATCACCTTGGCCTTGAATATCTCGCGGGAGAAGACGTACTCCGCCGTCAGGTTCGGCGCACCCGCAGAGGGCTGGTAAGTGGTCAGCACCTTCCCCGACTGCGTGAGCACCAGGCCGATCCCGACCGAAGTCCCGCCCGACAGGACGTGCACCATGCCTTGACCCGTGTACTCGGTGATGTTCGACAGGTTGTCCTGAGCGAGCCCATCGGGGTCCTCGACGAATATGTCATCCCCCTTCAGCGGCGCGGGAATCGCCGAGTGAACCGCCAGGTCGCCAAGCCCGAAAGCCCTGCCGACGGCGAAACTGAGCTCCGCCGCGAGGAGGAACGCCGTTGCGATCACAGAGAGCCTGAAGGCCTTGTTCCGCCAGGCTGCCGGGACGGCCCGGCGGGACTTCGCGGCACCACTCGTGCCCATGTCGTCGTCCGGGTCGCCTTCCGCACGCGCGAACTGTTCGCTTTCGTCTACTTCCTCAACGTGCGCCGTCTCGCTCCTTGTCACAATCCTCACCTCCCGGACGCATTGGCGGTCGCCGTCTGCTTACTGCGTTGCTCACGTACAGCCCGACTCGGCCGGCGTCATCCCCCCCGTGAGCTGATAGAGAGTAACTAGCCGCCGCGCGTTTAGCGGGTTGACCGGGACGATGATGCCGCAGTTGCCATTGATCGTCGTGATCGCCGCTGGAGTCAGCGCCGACGCCGCTGGAGCAGTCGCCGTCGGCGCCGAAGGCTCACCAAAGGAGGGAGTCGGGGTCGGCACAGCGCCCAGAGGCACCGGTTGAACCGCGTCGTTGGTCGAGCCCGCCTGGTACGCGAGCACCCCGCCGATCAGCAGGCCCAGCGCCACGGGCACGGCGAGTTGGGCCGCAACAGGCGCCAAACCACTCCTCTGCATGCGGTATCGCGGTGCGGACCGACGCTCGCTGTACACTCGATCCACCTCCACGTCCGCGGTGCTGCCCGGGGAGATCAGAGTAGAACAACCAGTTGGGCATGACGCGGGAAATTTGGAAGGCGTAATATTGCAGACTTCTAACGTCGCAGGTAGCGCGCCTGATCGTGAAGTGACAGCCGTGAAATATACCGGCCCTGCCCGGCAGCCGGAAACACGTGCGGCAATAATTCGGCATCGGTATCACCGGCAGCTACCAGTAGCACACTGGCTGCGCTTGCGTGGGCCCGATCCGCTGGTCGCTCACCAGCGCCATCAGTTACTTCCCCGGGTCGCGGAACTGGTAACGCCAGGCTGACCGGATCTCCGGAACCTTATGCGCAACTTCTTACAAATTTATGACAAGCCCGCGTCGGCCTTGGTCTAATGATACTAGTGAGAGTCTCGGCTTCTGGAGGTCCGGCATGCTCCCGAACTGCGAAGACGCATTGTTCGGCCTCCAAAAACCATAATTTTTAATTAGCATAAGAACGGCCGATGTTTCATCGCGATGTGAGGTTAAGCTCGCCTCAGGTGTCGGTCACTCCAGGCGACGGAGGGTGGAAGATGCTCACACTGCTGGGCTTTACCCTCCCTTTGTGCCTCGACGTCTTCGCCGTCTCATTTGGCGTTCTGGGGGAAATGCGCCTGACTCGTGCGCAGCGGATACGCATCACCGTGCTGTTCATGGCGTTCGAGATCGGGATGCCGCTGGTCGGGATGGCAGTGGCGACGCCGCTGACCCACCTCACCGGCGTCACCTCCAACTTGCTCATCGACCGCGCCCCTGCCAATGCCTACCAAATTCACGCGGCCAACCTCAGTCATGCGGCCGACGTCGTCGAGCATACTTTCTTCGGTCGGTATATCGACCCGATTGTTGTCCCACTGGTCATCGGCGCCATCGGCATCTGGATGCTGGACGAGTGCCTAAATGACGATGACGACGATGACGATGACGATGAGGCAGGCAAGGTGCGGGCAATGGTCACCGCGCACGGCCTTTCCATTATCGGCCTCGGCATTGCCACCAGTGTGGATGATCTGGTAATAGGCTTCACGCTCGGCTTTAACGTCTACTACCTGCCCTTGCGCGATATCTTCACCGCCATCGTCATCCAGGCGTTCCTGGCCATCACGGTCGGCCAGTTCCTCGGCTGGAAGGTACGCACCGGAAGCCTCCGGCTCAACGTAGGACGCATCACCGCCGCCTCTAAGCTGATAGCGGGCGGCGTGCTTGTCGCGCTAGCGGCCATCGTCCTGCTCACCCCCGAGATCACTACCCACATCATCCCCCACCTCTACCACGTTAGGTACATCCCGCCGCTGCCGCATCCGACGGGCGCCATCAGCAATAAGTGAGCCAGCGACGTGAGGCGTCGCGCCTGCTTTTCGCTCGTCTGTTGCGATTGTCAGTGGTGCGCGGTGGTGTACTGGATCAGCTTGATCACCATGATGATGATCGCGAAGACTATGTAACCCCGCAGCGCGAGCAGGCCGATCTTGCGCGAGATGCTCAGGACGGGCCGTTGCAGCGTATGGATCGGGGGGGTGCGCCACGCGACCCGGCGTTCCCTGAGGACCTCGCGCCACTCGCGGCGATCCATCCCGGGCGGACGCCTATTGCTGGCAGGGTCCAGGGCTGCCTGCTCGTTCCTGGAAGGCCGGAACCGCAACAGCAGGACCGCGGCGGCTATCCCGAGGACCGTGCAGACGCCAAGTCCGTAGAAGGACTGCTTCAGCGTGATGACCGGCCAGAAGGTAGTGACCAGCGGTGCCAGCGAGAAGGTGAGCACGACCCAGGCGATGATGCCCGCGACCCAGTTCTGCGCGCTGCCGTTGGTCCACGGCCCGAGTACCGGCTTGTCGTTGGCGAGCAGGATCAGGAAGACCAGGGCCGATGGCAGCAGGATGCCGTTGAGCGCCTCCACGCCGTTGATGACCACTCCCAGGTCGTTGCCCCAGGCCAGCGTCACCACGGCCGACAGCCCGATCGTGATCGCGTACAGACCGTAGAACCACGGGGCCTGCTTCGGCTTCCAGTGCAGCGAGTGCCGCATCTTCGGGTACACGTCGCCGAGCGTGTAGCTCGTGGTCAGCGCCGTCAGGTTGGCGCCGATCAGGGAGCCGTCGAGCGCGGCGATGGCCAGCAGGTCGCCGGCACCGTGGCCGACATGGTGCTGCAGTTGGGCGAACGTACTGGCCAGGTCGTTGAAGTTGCCGAAGGCACTGGTGTGTGCCAGGCCGAAGGCGCAGGCGCACATGATCACGAGCGCGCCGATCACCTCGATGACCACGCCCGCGCCCGTATCGAGACGTTCGTAGTTCATCCAGCGCGGGGTGATGCGCTTGTCGACCACGTTGGACTGCTGGAAGAACAGCTGCCACGGTTCGATGGTGGTGCCCACGACGGCGACGATCAGCAGCAGCAGGGTCGCGTTCAGGCCGCCGGGCATGCTCGGGACCACGCCTGCGAAGCTGGAGGAGGCGCTGGTGTGGGTGAAGTACACCATCGGGAACGTCACGAAGTTCGCGATCACCAGGAAGATCAGGAACCGCTCCCAGTAGCGGTAGGTGCCGCCGGCCATGACCGCGAAGAGCAGGATCGCCGACGAGACGACCGCCCAGAAGTTGGACATGCCGAAGAACGACAGCGACTGCTCGACGCCGATGAATTCAACGACGATGGTAACCGCGTTGATGACGAACAGATCGAAGACGGAGAAGGTTCCCCAGAACTTCCCGAACCTGGCAAAGATAAGTTTGCCGTGTCCGACGCCGGAGACGGCGCCGAGCCGCACCACCATCTCCTGGCAGAAGTAGAGGATCGGGAACAGCAACACGAGGGTCCAGAGCAGCTTCGTGCCGTAGTCCTGGCCCATCTGCGCGTAGACAGAAACCCCGCCCGCGTCGTTCCCGCCGCCCATGACGATAAGTCCGGGCCCGGCTATTATCAGCAGCATCCTGAATTTGCGTCTCCAGGACTTTGTTTTTCCTGTCTCGCTTCTTTTCAGGGTGCCGAGTGCGCCGACGATATCGCCGACGTGCTGCGGGTCGAGTGCTGCGGGTCCATCGGATCCCGGCGCCATTTCAGGCGCCGTGGTATCCGGATTGCCGATAGCCACTTCTCACTCCTCCAAGCTGCGGGCATGCGAGAGCGAGACCATAACTTAGGATCACGTGCTCGCTGGTCAGGCGGCATGATCCAGCTGTTGACGAACCTAAATCAGACGGCACTGGCTGTCAGTAATTCCAGGTGCACGTAAGATCGCCGTAAGCGTTTTGGTCTCCCCGGGGATTGTTGCCGGAGAATTGATTTGCGCCATGACCTGCTGGTTGTAATATGTGTTTCATTAGCGATGGCGCTCTTGAGTCGCGGGGGCAGAGGGTTCTGCTAGGCCGTCCGCGGGCTCTTGGACTCCCTCGGCCGCGTAGACCGCCTGAGAGAAGCCCTCCAGGGCGTCCCGGCAGCGCGCGAGCAGTTCCGCCGACTGGTGCGCGCGCTCGTCGGGGAAGAAGTCCCTGGCCTTGATCTTTGCCAGCCAGCGGGCCAGCTTCTCCAGGTCCTGCTCGCTCTCCTCCATCTCGGCGAACGTGTACTTCCCCGCACCGGCCTCTTTGCTGATCTCGTCGAGATGAGCGGCGCAACGCTCGGCGAACTCGTCATACTCCCGGCCTCGGTCGGCACGGAAGCGTCCCGCGAGGGCCTCGTGAACGTCCGGCGGGCAGACCGGGACGACCAGGACGAACGCGGTCCCGCCCTGCCCGAGGATCCTGCCCCGCAACTCCTCGAAGAACTTGACGTGCGGCGCCGTGTCCGGCAGCACCCAGGCGCCATTTACGGCCGCAGTCGCACCGATGGCCCGCAGGCGACGCCAGAGCGCCACCCGCGCACTCGAGGGCGTGCTCGGCAGCTGAGCCAAGAGCAGCAGCCACCCCGATGAGGAGCCGTCAGCGTCCATTTAGATGCAACATCTGTTTCATCTTCAGCGCACCGCCATACGGTAAGATATATCACAATCCCCAGGTTAGGTTGCCAATACCGGCAAGCCGGGGATTGCGTCAGGCGTAAAGTTCTGATGAGGCTGTTGACAGCTAAAGTCGCTTGATTTAAGTTCCGCAAGTAGGTAGATCACAGCAGCCTGACCAGCCAACACATGATCCGAGGTCGTCTCGGGCCGCCTGCCCCGTAATGGTCACTTTCGCTTGCCCGGATATTTCTGTGCCTGTCACGCGTCGTCAGAGGATATGAATTGGCCGTCGACAACCCGGATACCCGATCACCTGGCCTCGCGCCCGAATCCGTACCCGGGCCGGCACGTCTGGGCCCGGCGTACGAGTTTTCCTTGTACCACCTGGACGGGCCCGATGCAGCTGTCGCGATGAGCGGCTCACCGCCGTTCAGTGCCACCCAGTACAGCAGGTACAAGTACGGCTCGGTCGCGGCCGCGAAGGCGTTCGCGCGCGCACTCGGGGAAGCTTTCTGTGAGTGCCGCCCCCAGCTCGTTCGTGCGCCGAGGCTGCTGATGACCTCGTCTCCCTACACCTACGTCCCGACGGCCGCCACCGTGCTGGCTCGCAGCTGCAACCGGTACTGAACGCCGCCCGGGCCGGGGCCGGCCTGTCCCCAGCCCGGTTCGTGCAGGTCGACCGGATCGGCACGTCCGTGACCGGCTGCCCTGCTCTGCGGGGACATAGAACCCGATCGCCAGGCCTTCGCCGTGCTGGACGAGCTGCGTGCTCGTCGAACGGGGCTGCCGCACACCGAGTCCGCCCGAGCCGACGCCGACCTGTGCTGTGCAGACCTGGCCGAGGCCGGGCTTGCACTGCTGGGCCAGGAAGAGCGGCCACGAAGCCGACGTCTATTTGGCTGCAACACCTGTTGCCAACGCGCCTGTGTCCAGATTAATAGAAACACCTATTACAAACTGCAGGCCAGAACGTTTTACTGTGGCACTATTGACAGTTAACACACGCTATTTTACGCTGCGCAAGAGGCTTATCCGGGGGAGGAGGGAGATGTTCTTTCAGCGTTGTCGCCGCTGGTCTCCCGAGGGGTTCAGCTGGTGCTGCCCGCATTCCTGATAGGGTCGGCCGGCCTGCCAGCAGGCCCTGCTCGCAGTTTCCTACCTGCGCAAACGCGGCCCGTTCGCTGAGCTCTTGATGCAACATGTGTTTCAAGCCAGGAGTGTCCTTATACATATTAAACACATATTACGAACAGCATGAAACTCTTGACAGTCAGCTGTTGCTATTTTTATTCTTCCTTCACCTTGCAAGTGTCGTGCTGGGCGGACCAGTCATAGAAGCTGAACAGCCGTGACCGTCCCTCGCCAGCAGGCAGGGGAACGGTCAAACCGAAAGGTCGAAGTAGCATGGGTGGTTTCAATTACACGGCTTTCTTTCTCCTGGGCGTCGATTCGCTGATCGCCTGCATCGTCACGGGACCGATGTTCATCAAACAGCGGCAGCGCGAGCACAGTGCGGAGCGTCGGGTACCGGTACGAGCCGGAGCCAGCATGACCGGCGGTGATCCAGCCGACGAACTCAGCCCACCGGACGAGCACAAGCACGCATCATGGAAGTGGTGGGCGATCGGGGGCGTGTCGGCCCTGGCCGTGCCGTACGGGCTTTCGTACGGAGCCGGAGATGGATTCGGGTACCTGATCGGCACTCTGTTCCACTTCTCCGTGTCAGACACGCTCTCTACAGTGATCGAAACGACGCTGCTTGTCGCGCTCGGCTTCTACTGGATCGGGATCTACTTCGCCGCGAGGAAGATGCAGACATCGGAGCGGCTGCAAAGCTGGTCGTGGCGAGGCATCTGGATTCTGCCCGTGGCCCTGAGCATCGACAACCTGACCTACGGCGCGGTTACCGGCGTGCCTGCTCATGCCTCGGTCTGGGCCTCGGCCGGCCTGCAGGCGCTGGCGAGCGGCGCATTGGGCCTGATCGGCCTCGCGGCCGGAATCGGTCTCGCGGTCCTGATTCCGTCGCTGCGCACCCGGATGTACCGCACATTCGGGTTCGTGGGCGTCGGCGTGATCGCCACGGCGGTCATTCTGGGCATCACCGGCTGGTAAACCGATCGTGCGCGAGCCCCAGTCCGCGTCTGCGGCGCGGACTGGGGTAACGCTTGGGGGCTCCGTCCAACTGTTCCCGGTGCTGAATGGTCGCCTTCCCTTCTGCCGTCTAGCCTCCACTATTCGGCAGTGAGGGAGGCGAAACCCC
>Ga0070761_10002067_pt1 | contig 12475 bp, 13 predicted proteins | sample HubBroMetageREF1_FD_66724 | JGI IMG/M metagenome (GOLD analysis project Ga0070761, IMG submission 66724) | Reference soil microbial communities from the Hubbard Brook experimental Forest, New Hampshire, USA - Hubbard Brook CCASE Soil... | ecosystem: Environmental > Terrestrial > Soil >...
CGCGTGCCGTCAGGGTGGCGCCGTCGGGGGAAGCCTGTTGGCGCAGGATCAGGTCCCCGGCGGGGAAGCCATCGGGGTCGCTCAGGCCCCGCAAGGCCACGTAGCCTGCGGTCCAGGCACCCACGCCGGTCAACCCGATGAGTGTGCGCGTTACGCGCTCGCTGGACTCGTTGAAGGCGACGGCGCCATCGCGCACGGCACGCGCGAAGCCTTTGAGGGCCGCGGCGCGCGCCCGCGGCACTCCCAGGTCCGCAAGATTGCACTGCGCGAGCGACTCGGGTGTCGGAAACAAACGCGTAAGTTCTGACCGCGGCGCTGCAAGCGCTGCGCCAGCGCGCTCGGCGAGTCTTGTAAGGAGCGTGCGGCCCGCCGCCACCGTGACCTGTTGACCCAGGATGGCGCGCACGCCGCTCTCGAACGGATCCCACGTCCCCGGGATGCGGATGCCCGGGCGCCGCAGTCCGAGGGCATGTAACTGCGGGTCGCGCCGGAGGGTGGCGGCGATCTTCGCAGGATTTGCGTCAAGGCCGAATATCCGGCGGGCCACCGCACACAGCGACGCAATGTCGGCCGATGCATCAGCGCGAATCCGCAGTTCCAGCGCATGGGCGCGTGCCGCCGGTTGAATGTGCACGCACGCATGGCCGCCCGCGGTGCGCACGGTGCGGGCATACGCCCCGGTGCTGACCGACTCAATGCCCGCAATCGCGCGCCGGGCGAGAAAGGCGTGCAGGTGCGCCCAGTCGTAGGGGGCCCGGTAGGGCAGGCGCAGCTTCACTTCCTCCGGCATGACTTAAACGGTACGCCTCGCGGGCACGCTCAACCAGCCGCCTGCGGCTGCCGCCAGGGGAGGAAATTCTGTGATGTGATTCCACTTTGGGGTCATCGGCCGCGGCGGCCGCGCGTTGCTTTGACGTAGGCTCGCTGCTTGATTCGCGAGTGGTTTGGGTTTCATCAGGAGCGTGGCATGAATCGGTTGTCCCTGAGCGCTCAGTGGGGGCTTCTCTTCTTATGTACCGGACTCGCGGCAACCTCCGTTGCCCGGGCCGATGCGCTATCCGCGGTGCAGGTACTGCGCGAAGGCGGGTGTGGCGGCGTGGTTCCGGCTGCCAGACCGCTGCGACCCAACGCGCTCCTGGATGGCGTGGCGCAGGAGTGGGCCGCCGGGAGCTCGCTCCCCACGGCTACGCAACACAGCGCCTATCGCTCACGGGCCACGACCGGCGTGCGCGTCAGCGGGCCGGATTCATCCCTGCTCGAGCTCCTGCGACGCTCGGGTTGCCACGCTCTGGCGAGCCCGAGTCTGCGCGAGATTGGCGTCTATCACCGCGGACTGGACACCTGGGTCGTGCTGGCAGCGGGTGCCGGACTGCCGGACACGCCACGCGTGATCCCCGATGATGCAGCGGTGCAGGCGCGCGCACCCGTGCCCATGAGCGCAGCAGGGCCCGTGCTCGCTTCCCGTGCGCTGGCGCTTGTGAATGCAGCGCGGGCCCGCGGCGCCCGCTGCGGCACGAAGATGTTTGCGCCGGCGCCGGCGATGAGCCTGTCCGGAACGCTCGCCGATGTTGCGTCCGGTCATGCCATCGACATGGCCGAGCACAACTACTTCGAGCACGTTGATCTCACCGGCAAGTCGCCCGCCGACCGCGTCCGTGCGGTCGGCTACCAGGAGAAACTCGTCGGCGAGAACATCGCCTACGGACCTGAGTCGGTGGAAGAGGTGGTGCGGGGCTGGCTCGACAGTCCGGGGCACTGCGAAAACATCATGGACCCGCGGTTCGCGCAGATGGGTATCGCGTATTCGCCGGGTCGCAGCACGCGGCGGGGACTGTACTGGGTGCAGCTGCTCGCAGAGCCGCGGGCCTGACCGTCACCAAAGCGCGCTTGGTGGTCCAGCGCACCGACGCCGCGCATCGGCAGTGGTATACCAGTACTCTAGACAATCGCGCCTCCACCTGAACTCATTTAATCAAATGGCGAGCGCATGTCCCTGCGGGGTGCCCTTGGGCACCCCGCATCTATTACTGCGGGAGCGTCCGGCGCCGATAACACCGCGGAGAAAATCACCTTTCAGGGGTGTTTCCACTTCCTGGCGTTCGCAGCGAACTGTGCCCGCTTGGCGTAGACGCCGCCCTTTGATTTCTCCTTGGCGATATCAGCCCCGGTGATCCTGGCCCCAGGGGCCTTACCGACGTCCTTGTGAAGTTGATTCTTCTTCAGGTGCAGTTTCATGGGCGCGCGTGCCATGGCCTTCCTCCGTAGCGGGTTCGGTTATCCGTGCGCAAACGCACCCATGATGCGCCCGCGCACCGCAGCGCGCGCGGGACTTACGGCAATCTCTCGAGGAAGTCGCGCAGCGCAGCGGCGACTTCCGCCGGGCAATCAAGCGGCGTGAAGTGACCGCCCGGAACGAGGATAAGCGGCGCGCCGAGAAGCTGCGCGAGCGGACGCGCGACCGTGTCGATGGGGAGAAACTGATCGCGCTCCCCCCAGAGGACCAGGGCGGGCACGCCGCTGGCGCGCAGCGCATCGCCGATGTGCTCGGTCTGCCCCGGGTCCAGATCACAGGCGGCGCGGATCAGCCGCTGCCCGCCCTGTTCACCCTCATAGACACTCAGCATCTCGCGCATCGCGTCCGTGTTTCCCAGTCGCCGCACGAGCACCGGGAAAAGACGCTGCGCCTGCGATGGATCCCAGCTGCGGATGCTCGCGATGGCGTCCATGGCCCATTCGCCCGCATGCACCCCGTCCAGCACCGCCAGCCCGCGCACCCGTTGCGGCGCGCCGACCGTCATGAGCTGCGCGGCTGCAGAGCCGACATCGTGAGCCAGGATGGCGGCGCGTTCGATACCGAGCGCGTCCAGGAGCTCGAACATCCAGCGCGCCTGGCTGGCCATGTCCACGCGCACACCGGCTGCGGCTGCCGATGTGCCGTAACCCACGAGGTCAGGAGCGAGTACCCGAAAACCGGCGTCACTCAGTGACGGCGCGACGCGTGCCCAGAGGCGGCGGGTGGCCGGAAAGCCATGCAGCAGCAGCACGGGACTACCGCTGCCCGAGTCCTCCAGTGCAATGCTGGCGCCGGAAACCTGGATCGAAGAGAGCATCGTGTCGATCCGGCTCACAGCGCGCTGGCGTGTACTACGCCAGCGCGGACTTGAACAATACGAGCAGGCGGCTCCAGGCCTTTTCTGCCTGGACGTCGTTGTAGCTTTGGGTGTCTGGCGGACACCAGCCGTGCAGGGTGCCGGCATAGACCTCGATTTCGGCAGGCACTTGCGCCTTGGCGAAGGCTGCGCGCAGCACGTTTTTCGCGTCCGGCTGGCGCTGGTCGTCGTTCTCGGCGATCGCGAACAGGTAATGCGCTTTTATTTTCGGGATCAGAAGATGCGGACTGTCAGGCTTGTCGGTCACGAGGCTGCCGCCGTGAAATGAGGCGCCCGCGCCGATGCGATCAGGAAACGCTGCTGCCGTGCGCAGGGTGAAGGGGCCGCCCATGCAATAGCCGGTCGTTCCCATCTTACGTTTCCGGGAGACCGAGTTCTGAGCATCCAGATACGCAACGTACGCGCGCGCGTCGGTGACGACAGTTTCTGGCGTCAGGGAGTTCATCAATCCCATGAGCGCTGTGCGCGTGGCGGGGTCGTTGAAATCCGGGTGCTCGGGAGCGGTCGGCGCCCGCTTGCTCCGGTAGAAGGGATTGACGACCAACACCGAGTAACCTGACTCGGCCAGGCGCTTGCCCATCTGCCTGAAGGCCGGACGCAAGCCGAAGATGTCCGGCCACACCAATACCCCGGGAGCGGCGCCCTCTGCAGGGTGCACGAAATACGCGTCCGCGGTGCCGTCAGGGGTTTTGATATCAACCTCGGATTCCTGCACCGTGACCGCGCCCGCGACCGGCGGCAGCAGCGAAACCAGGCCCGCACCGAGCGTCAGCGCGCCAAAGCGGCGCCGCGAGATCGAGGTCTTAAGCTGATATTCGATGATGTCGTCGATGGAATCTTTATCGCACATGGCTGTTCTCCGGCGCACTGCACACGAGCGCGGCATGGTGCACGCAAAGGCGCGCACGTCGCAAGCTCCCCGGCGGCGCATATACTTGAGCGGATGAGTACGCCTGAGGACCAACAGTCGGCCCCGGGGTCGCTGCCCCGCCGGCTGTTGCCATGGCTGGTGGCTGTCGCGTTCTTCATGCAGGCGCTCGACACCACAATCCTGAACACCGCGGTCCCCACAATTGCCCACGCCTTAGGGGTAGCGCCCCTGAGTGTCAAGGCGGTGCTCGCCAGCTACACGCTGAGTCTCGCGGTCTTCATCCCGATCAGCGGCTGGATGGCGAATCGCTTCGGCACCCGCCGCGTGTTCAGTGGGGCGATCGCGCTGTTCACGCTCGGCTCGCTGCTGTGCGGGGTGTCCCGCAACATCCACGTGCTGGTTGCCTGCCGGGTGCTGCAGGGTTGCGGTGGCGCCATGATGGTGCCGGTCGGAAGGCTCACCCTGGTGCGGGCATTTCCAAAATCCGAGCTGGTGCGCGCCATGAGCTTCGTGGCGATCCCGGGGCTCCTGGGCCCGATGCTGGGCCCCGTGGCGGGGGGCGTGATTACGGCCTACCTGCACTGGAGCGTCATCTTCTTTATTAACGTGCCGATCGGACTGGCGGGCCTGTACCTGGTGTACCGCCACATGCCGGATTATCGCGAGCAGGCCACACCGAGGCTGGATGTCGCAGGTCTCATCCTCTTCAGCTCGGGCATTGCACTCTTGTCGTACGTGCTCGAGGTGTTCGGCGAGCATCGCCTGAACGCGATACAGATCGTCGCGCTGCTGGGCGTGTCCGCGGCGCTGCTGGCGGGTTACGGCGTACACGCCGCGCATGCCGCGCAGCCGCTGCTGCGTCTGGCGCTGTTCCATATCCGCACGTTCCGCGCCGCGGTCAGCGGCAGCTTTTTCACGCGCATCAGTGTCGGCGGAATTCCCTTCCTGCTGCCGCTGCTGTACCAGGTAGGCCTCGGCTACACGCCGGTGCAATCGGGCCTGCTCATGGTGCCGCAGGCGCTGGCCGCCATGAGCCTGAAGATGGCCACGCCGCGCATCCTCGCGCGCTTTGGTTACCGTGCCGTGCTGGTCTCCAACACGATGCTGCTGGGCTTGCTGATTCTCTCATTCGCAAGCATCAGCGCCGGCACGCCGGTGTGGCTCATCGTGGCGCAGGTGTTTTGTTTCGGCTTCGTTTCCTCGCTGCAGTACACGAGCATGAACACGCTCGTGTATGCGGACGTCGCCGGCGAGGCAGCGAGCAGCGCCAGTACCATTGCCAGCACGGCGCAGCAACTGTCCTTGAGCTTCGGCGTGGCCACGGCGTCCCTGGTCGCCGCGCTGTTCGTTCCCGACCGCTTCCATACCGAAGCGGCGGACATGATTGGCGGGATCCACCGGGCGTTCCTGGTCTTAGGCGTGGCCACGATCGTGTCTACGATCGTGTTCTGGGGTCTGAAGGGGGATGACGGGCAAGCGGTGAGCCAGCACCGGGTCGAGGTACCCGCGGGCTGACCCTCAATTGACTTGCCCGCGTGCGCTCATTCGCGCTTCAATTGGCGCTGTGAGCCTCAAGTCTGGCAGATGCGTGGTGATTGTTGCCGTACTGGGCACGGCTTTGCTCGCGACGATGGCGGGCCACGCGCAGCAGGCACCCGCGGCGAACCCCCTCGATGCGGTGCCGGACAAGATGCCGTTCGATATCCCCTACGGCGCACCGATTTCACTGGAACGCGCATCGCTCGCGATTGCCGCCGCGGTTGCCGAAGCGAAAAGACACGACTGGAAGCTGAACGTGGCGGTGGTGGACTCCGGTGGCAACCTGGTGGCTTTCCAGCGCATGGACGGTGCGCAACTGGCGTCCATCCAGGTATCCGAACACAAGGCGCGGGCGGCGGTGACGTTCCGGCGCGAGACCAGGGTCTTCGAGGAAGCCATCCAGTTAAAGAATTACAACTACGTTATGACGCTCGACGGTGTGGTCGCCTCGCGCGGTGGCATTCCGCTCGTCGAGGGCGGCAAGTTGATTGGCGGCATCGGATGTTCGGGTGGCACGGGCTCGCAGGACGAGGTTGCCTGCAAAGTCGGTGCGGCAGCGCTTAAATAGCAACAGGTCCCAAGGAGGAATGCGCCTCATGAACATCAACCGGATCCGGCCCGCAGGCTTTGGGGCTGCGCTCGCCGCTTTGAGTGCGATGCTCCTCGCCGCGTGGGCTCCGGCCGCGCTGGCGGCGCCGGCGGTGGTGGTCGCTAACGTGCATCTGCGTGCCGGACCCAGCACTGAATACCCGGGGTTTGTAACGCTCGTTCCCGGAACACAGCTGGAAGTGTTCGGCTGCGAGGAGGGTTACAACTGGTGCGATGTGCAGGCCGGCCCGAACCGCGGCTGGGTCGATGCCGCGTACCTGCAGATGTCCGCTGCGGGACATCCGGTCATTGTGGCGGACAGCGGTGTGGTGCTGGCCCTCCCGGTCGTTACGTTTGTCTTCGATAGCTACTGGAACAGCTACTACCGCACCCGCCCCTGGTATGCGCAGCGGGCGCGTTACTATTCTTACTGGAACCGCTATCCGCACGGCCGGCCGCCGCCGCGTCCTCGTCCACCGGTGGTGAGACCGCCGCCGCGTCCCCGTCCACCGGTGGTGAAACCGCCGCCACGTCCGCGCCCGCCGCCAGCCGCAACTCGCCCGCCGGGAGGAACCCGGCCACCCGATGGCGGCAAGCCACCACCAGGCTCCGCAAAGCCGCCTCCGGATTCAGGCCGGACGCGTCCGGCTCCGCAGTCATCGGGGCAGTGATGAAAATTGCCGCACGGCTCAGCGTGCTCGCCCTCGCATACGCGTCGACGGCGTGGTGCGCGCCGCCGGCCGATCCGGCAGCGGCCGCGGCAGAGTCGCAGCCTGCCGCGTGGACCCCTAAGGAACTGCGTTTCATCTACCAGGGATTCACCACGCGCTACTCCTGTGATGGGCTGCGCGACAAGGTGCGCAGCGTGGTGCTCGCCCTGGGCGCGCGCAAGAAGGACCTGAGCGTGAATGAATGGGGCTGCTCGTCGCCTGACGGCAGGCCCGACCCGTTCCCGGGCGTGAACATCAAGATGCAGGTCCTGACTCCGCTGGCCGCAGCGGCAACGGCGGATGCGACCACGGTTGCAGCGCATTGGAAGACGGTTGATCTGCGACTGGAGCAGGATGCGGTTGCGGAAAGCGGCAACTGCGAACTCATCGAGCAGATCAAGCAAAGCATCCTGCCGCTGTTTACCACGCGCAATGTGGAGTACAGCTCCAATTGCGTGCCTCACCAGCTCTCCGTGGGCGGTACGCGGCTGCGCGCGCAGGTGTTGGTCAGCGACGCGACTCACTGACCGCCAGGCGGCGGTGCTTGCTTACTTCTCGGTTACCCGCAGCGAGATGCGGCGGTTCTGTGCGCGGCCTGCCTCGGTCGTGTTATCCGCAACCGGGTGCTCTTCACCGTAGCCCTTGGCGCTCATGCGTGTCGCGTCGGTGCCGAGCCTTGCAAGCTCCGCCATGACACCGTTGGCGCGTTCGTCGGAGAGCTTCAGGTTCGCAGCCGCATTACCGGTGTTGTCCGTGTAGCCGCCGAGGCGGATCTTCACCTTCGGGTAGGCCCTGAGGATGGCTGCGGTATTGCCGAGCTGCTCCGCCGAGGCCGGCTGCAGCGTCGCCTTGCCGGTATCGAACAACAGACGGTCAAAATCGAACCACTTGTCCTCGCTGAGCGTCGAATTCGGCTCATTCAGGTAGGCGATGAGTTTCGATTCCACCCCGTTCGCGGGTACTGTCAGTTCCGTCCCATCCGAGAGCTTCACCCTGGTCATCTCACCCAACGCAGCCCAGGCGGTGTTGGCAGCGGCAGTTGTCGCGATCGTGGCAGCCGTCCCGGGCGCGTTCGGTGCCGTGTTGGCGGCTGGTGGAGCCACGGGGGCGGTTACCGCAGGCGTGCCCGGACCGCTAAGCGCGCGGAACAGGAGCCAGGCGAGAATCAGTGCGCCCAGGATTGCCAGGGGCACGAGCCACCGGGAACCACTGGCGGCGGCGGAGTCCGTCGGGCTGGCCATGTTGTATCTCCCCTACGTCCTTTGTGGTGTAAAAGCTCAGCGGGAAAAAAAGCCGGCGTATTCTAGCTACATGCTTGCGGCGTCTGCCATCGTGCGGCCGGGGAGGGTGCGCGCTACGGCGTCGTGCCAGCCGGCGATCAGCACGGCGCGCCGGGCGGCGGGCATGCGCGGCGAAAAAACCGCGGCAGTCCCGAGCACAGCCGCGATCGCGGGCAAGTCAGGCCACACGCCGGCGGCAAGTCCTGCAAGCAGTGCCGCTCCGGTAACCGTGGCTTCGAGCACGGCCGGCCGCTCGACCCGCGCGTTGAGTATGTCCGCGAGGAACTGACACAACCAGTCGTTGGCCGCCATGCCGCCGTCAACGCGAATCGCAGTTGCCGCAACCGCGCCGTCCCGGGCCATGGCTGCGGTGAGATCAAGCGTCTGGTAGGCGACTGCCTCGAGCGCCGCGCGCACCAGATGCGCGCCCCTGGTATCGAGTGTGAGCCCGCAGATCAGCCCGCGGGCATCGGGCTGCCAGTGCGGGGCTCCCAGGCCGACAAACGCCGGCACCAGATACACGCCATGATCATCGGGCACGCTGGCCGCGGCAGTCGCGGACTCGGCCGCGTCGTGCAGCACGTGCATTCCATCGCGCAGCCACTTCAAGGCGGCACCCGCCACGAAGATCGACCCCTCCATGGCGTAGGTTGTGCGGCCGCGCAGGCGGTACGCGACCGTCGTGAGCAGCCGCCTGGACGTGACGGCAGCCTCGCCGGTGTTGAGCAGCAGGAAACAGCCGGTTCCGTAAGTGGACTTCGCCATACCCGGCTCGAAGCAGCCCTGGCCGACGAGCGCAGCCTGCTGATCACCGGCGATGCCACGGATCGGGATCGGCGCGCCCAGGAGCTCCGGCGCAGTGGCGCCGAAATCGCCACTGCTGTCGCGCACTTCAGGCAGAAGCTCGTGCGGCACGCGCAGCAGCCGCAGCAGCTCCTGGTCCCACTCCTGGGTGTGAAGGTTGAAAAGCAGCGTACGCGAGGCGTTCGTGGCGTCGGTGGCGTGCAGGCGCGCGCCCGTGAGACGCCATAAGAGAAACGTATCAATGGTGCCGAAGGCGAGCTCGCCGCGCTCGGCCCGTACGCGCGCACCGGGGACGTTGTCGAGGAGCCAGGTGATCTTGGTGCCGGAGAAGTAAGGGTCAAGGAGGAGGCCGGTGCGCTCCCGCACCAGCCCTTCGGCGCCCGCAGCCTTGAGCGTGGCGCATTCACCCGCCGTGCGCCGGTCCTGCCAGACGATGGCGCGATGAATGGGCTTGCCGGTCGCGCGCTCCCAGATGAGCGTCGTCTCGCGCTGGTTGGTGATCCCGAGCGCTGCGACCGCGCGCGCATTTATCCCGGAGTGCCCGAGCGCCTCGCGCGCCGTCGCGAGCGCATCGCGCCAGATGTCTTCGGCGTCATGCTCGACGAAACCGGAAGCCGGGTAGTGCTGCGCCAGCTCACGGCGGGCCATGGCGAGGGGGCGCGCCTGGGCATCGAACACCACCGCGCGGGTGGAGGTTGTGCCCTGGTCAATCGCCAGCAGATACCGCGGCGCGCTCATGCAGCGAGCCTGGCCGCGCAACCCTCAGCACTCGAACACGTAGGTCCCGGGTGCCGCGCCCAATGGCGGTTGTGCCCGGGAGCCACGCGTCTTGGGCGCATCCACTCAGGCCATGAGCACCGCGAGCACGCTGGCGCTCAGAGCCGGCTTGCTCTCGCCCTCGATCTCGATGGTGTTGTCGGTCGTCACGAGGAAACGGCCACCACCCTTGTCCTTGACCGCTGCGAGTTTGATGTGGTTACGCACCCGCTTGCCGGAGCGCACCGGCGCCACGAAGCGCACCTTGTCGAGTCCGTAGTTGACGACCGACTTGGGCGTGATGCGCGCCAGCAGCACCTCAAATGCGGTCGGCGCCAGCAGCGCCAGCGTGAGAAACCCGTGCGCCACGGTGCCCCCAAAGGGACCCTCGCGCGCGGCGCGCTCCGCGTCGACGTGGATCCATTGATGATCCCCGGTGCAGTGCGCGAATTCATTGATGCGTCCCTGGTCGAGCAGCAGCCACGAGGAGACGCCGATCTCTTCGCCGACGTGCTTGGCCAGATCCGCCACGCGCATTTGCTTGCCGCTCATCACTGCCGTCCATTCATGGCTAAGGATCTTACCAACCGCCAGCCATTCAGGCCTCAGTTGCTTCGGCGGGGGTGAAGTGGATCGATTCATCGTGGACATTTAGGAATGCGTTGCAATAAAATACACGCTGTAATGGGTTATTAGAGTCATATTTATAGTTGAAGAAACAATAAGATAGACATCATTAAACGATCCAGAGAATATCTTCTTGCACTGCATACAGATTTGTGTAAAATGCCCGCCATCGACTTTCCACTGATATTCCGCAGGAGCTTCCCATGAATGACCGTACTTTCGACATGAACACCTGGATGGAGACCTACAAAGAGGCGTTCTCCTCTTTCGGCAAGGCCCAGCAGGATAGTTTCAAGGCTATCGAGCGCTTCGCGCGCTTCCACTACGCAGTTGCCGGTGACGTCCTCGAGGCTGGTATTGCCCAGGCGAAGGCCACCCTGGCCCCCAAGATTGCCGTGGGCACGAACGTCGTTGCCGACCTGCTCCAGAAGCAGGCCGATCTCGGCACCGACCTCAGCGAGAAGCTGAAGGCGCGCGCGGAAGAGTTCCACGCGATGGCCGCTGATGTGCAGCAGACCGTGGGCAGCTTCACCGCCCAGGCCGCGAACCGCGCGACGCGTGCTACGCGCACGACGCGCACGAAGAAGAAAGCCGCCTAAGGCGTTCCTCTCTTCAGCTGAAGAAGTCACAAGGGCGGCCCATGGCCGCCCTTGTGCTTTTGGGGTGTCCCGTCGGGCGCCCCGCGGAACAGGTCCCGCGTCGGGTAGGATCGGCATCGCATGCCCTTCCTGCGCCGCCTGATCCGCCATCGACTCACTCTGGCCGCCGCGTTCGCGTGCGCGGCAGTCGCACCGGCCGCGCGGGGACAGGATGCAGAGGCCGGTCAGGGCGCGGCGCGCATGCCCGGATTTTATGGCTGGTACGAGATGACCCGCGAGGCTTCTGGCACCAGCTGGCAGCCGGATTCGACGCCCATGGCGGGTGTTACCAGCATGAGCGGTGCGTGGATGAGCATGCTGCACGGCTACGCCGACCTCGTGTACGACGAGCAGGGTGGCCCGCGCGGTAACACCCAGACCTTCACCACCGGCATGCTCATGTTCATGGCGCGCAGGGAGCTCACGGCCGGCGCGCTGGGCCTGCGGCTGATGATCTCGGCCGATCCTCCCATGGGTAAGAGCGGCTACCCGCTGCTTTTTCAGACCGGCGAGACGGCCAACGGCCGCACGCCCCTCATTGACCGGCAGCACCCGCACAATCTGCTGATGGAGGCGGCGGGGACCTACAGCATCGCGCTGTCGGCCGCGAGTTCCGTGTTTGTGTACGCCGGTGTTGCCGGGGAGCCGGCGCTGGGTCCGGTAGCCTACATGCATCGTCTCTCCGGGGAGGACAACCCCGAGGCGCCCCTTACGCATCACTGGCTCGATTCGACCCACGTGTCGTACGGGGTAGTCACGGGCGGCTACACCTGGCGGCAGTTCAAGCTCGAGACTTCCGCGTTCAACGGCCGCGAGCCCAACCAATACCGCTACGACGTTGAGGTGCGGCCGCTCGATTCGTATGCGGCGCGGCTGGCTTACAACCCGACGAGTGACTGGTCATTGCAGGCGAGCACCGGACACCTGGTGAGCCCGGAGCAGCTGCAGCCGAATGTGAACGAGCGCCGCACGACCGCGTCTGCAAGCTACAACGCGCCCCTCGGGCAATGGTGGCAGACCACTCTCGCCTGGGGACGCAACAGCCCGTCCGCGGGGCGCGCGAGCGACGGGTGGTTGCTGGAGTCCGCGGCGCAACCGCTGCCGGGGCAGACGCTCTTCGGGCGCCTCGAGCGGGTGGCCAAGGACGAGCTGTTTCTTCCGGGCGCGGCGCTCTACGATTACAGCTTCACCATCAACAAGCTCTCGCTCGGCTATATCTACGATGTCATGCGCCTGCAGTCGATAAATTTTGGTGTGGGTGGATTGTTCAGCGTCTACCGCTTCCCGGGAGCGCTTGACGACACCTACGGCGCGCACCCCACCTCGTTCATGCTGTTCGTGCGCGCGCGCCTGTGAGCGGGGGACACGCCCACGCCATTGCAGCGCGCGGCGCCGTGCGCGCGCTGGTCGTTCTCACCGCGATCAATCTGCTCAATTACCTCGATCGCTACGTGGTCGCGCCCATCGTGCCTGACCTCAAGGGCGCCATGAA
>Ga0070761_10002069_pt1 | contig 12473 bp, 9 predicted proteins | sample HubBroMetageREF1_FD_66724 | JGI IMG/M metagenome (GOLD analysis project Ga0070761, IMG submission 66724) | Reference soil microbial communities from the Hubbard Brook experimental Forest, New Hampshire, USA - Hubbard Brook CCASE Soil... | ecosystem: Environmental > Terrestrial > Soil > Temperate...
CCGAGGCGCGCGGCGACGTCTGACAAGGTAGCCGACTGCAGGGGAGTGAAGCCGCCGAGCGGAAAGAATGGCAACGGCCAATCAAGTGGACGCGCCCCCCCAGCGATCGCGGCCAACCCGGCAGTTAGGAATCGAAATCCCGTCTTAACGGTACGGATTCGCAGAGTCAGGGAGGGAGCTACCCCTGTGCAGTGGGACGAATCATGATTTCGTTCCCATCGATGTCGGGGGGATGCTCGATGGCGAACGCGAGGGCGAAACCTCAACGCGCCGCGGCGGCATTTCGTCGATATTCCTTGGGCGCCACACCCAGGACGCGTTTGAAAGCCTTGCTAAATGCCGCGTCAGAGTCATAGCCCACGGATTTCGCTACCCCGAAGAGCTTCTTATCATTTTCCTGCAGCAATCCGGTCGCCTTGTACATTCGCCAGTTGGTCAAATATTCGAGCGGCGTTTCCCCAAGCAGATCTTTGAATTTCCATGCAAAGGCTGAGCGCGACATGCCGGCTGCCGCGGCCAACGTCTCAACCGTCCACGGATTCTCGACCCGGTCGTGCATTGCGTTGAGAGCGGCGCCAATTTTTGGATCGAAGATGGCGCGAAGCCATCCACTCTTGCAAGTTTCGGAACGCGATGCAATGTGGGCACGGACACACTGGATGAACAAAATATCCGCTAGGCGGTTCACCATCACCTCCGAGCCAGGCGCTGGTTCTGCCATTTCCGATGCCAGCAACTGCAAAGTCGCGTGCAGGGCGAGAGTTTGGGCTTGATCTGCCTTAACCAGTATCAACTCCGGAAGCAAACGTTTTAGGGGCTTGACACTCATTGGGCTGAAGCTGAACCATCCTGAGATGATGGTGGTCGGGACGCCGCCTCCGCCGTAATGGATCACGTTGCTGCGGTCTTTCGGCGCAGCCTCGCAAAAGCTGCGCGCTCGTGTGCGTGGGTTGTCGCGCAACGCATAGGTGCTCGCCGGTGCCAACAGGAAGCAATCTCCACCAGTGAGCGGAATCGGATCCGCTATCCCTTTTACATTCAGCCAGCAATTGCCACGCGAAACCATACCGAAGTGCGCTAAGTGCGAGGGCGAATTCTTGAGGGCAGACGACAGAGCAACTGCTTCTTTCACTTCCTCAGCCTCACGCATAAGACCCCAGGGCGCGGTGGCTTCCAAGCGTGCGTGCACGACGCTAGCCACGTGCATCGTATGGAACAAATCTGTAATTGGGTCCAAAGTAAGCCTCCTGCGTGGACGAATAGACATGTTATATGGACTAAATGACATGTCTAGTCCATCAACGCGGACATCTACTCATCAGTTTGGATGAATCTTGCGGCTCAAGAGGTGCATATGAAACTACTTCAAATTGATTCCAGCGCTCGTTCCAGTTCAGTAACGCGGCAATTAACCTCGAAGTTTGTTGAGGAATGGAAAGCGAATCACCCCGCTGGCGAAGTCATACAGAGAGACCTCGCCACAACCATGTTCCCGCACATCACCGATGATTGGGGCGCGACCCATCTCGAACCGTCTCAGAGGACTCCTGCTCAGCGGAATTATCTGTCCACGTCTGATCATTTGATCGAAGAACTGGAGTCGGCGGACATCATCGTGATTGGCTCGCCCATGTACAACTTCGCGATTCCGTCTCCTCTCAAGGCGTGGATCGATCAGATTGTGAGGATGGGGAAGACGTTTGGTTACGGACCAAGCGGTGCACGCGGACTTCTGGCCAATAAGAGGGTGGTTGTGATCACAGCGCGAGGTGGAGCCTATGAAAAAGGCACTCCCGCAGAGAAGGTCGATTTTCAGGAACCCTATTTGCGTCACATTCTGGGATTCATCGGTCTCCATGATGTGACATTCATTCACGCTGAGAACCAAGCCCGCGAGGGGGCTGGTCCATCGTTGGCAGCCGCGGCGAAACATATTGGACACCTGGCCGCCGAGCAAAGCCACCAAGTTGCTCGTTGAAATCTTGAAGTCTTGAAATCTCGAGATAAGGAAGGGAATCATGATGAATGTGGCTCTCTGGATCGTTCAAGGCATGCTGGCGTTTGCCTTCGCGGCCGCCGGTGGGATGAAGCTGTTTGCCTACGAGAAGTACAAAGCAACGTCGGAGAAAAATGGGCCGAGCGGCCTGACGCGAGGGCTCATTTCATTCATCGGCGCTGCTGAACTTGCTGGCGCCATCGGGATCGTTCTGCCGATGGCGGCAGGCATCGCTCCGTGGCTCAGCGGAGGGGCCGCTGTCGGACTCTCAACCATCATGCTGCTGGCAATTGGCTACCACGTGCGCCGCCACGAGTCGCTGGTCGCGCCCGGCATCCTTTTCGTGCTCGCAGTGTTTGTGGCGTTGGGCCGTTTCTCTCCATGGACGTGAGCAAAGGGCAAAACGATGTCGGTGCCGGTTCTGTTTGCAGCCGTCTATTGACTTTTTGCGAACGTGAATCACTAGCTCGAATCCGATCCTCGAAACCGTATCGACGGAGGTCACCATGAAACCGCAACGTCGTATCGCTCGTGTCGTCACTGTTCCTCCACTTGCGCCTGGATTCGTTGGTCCTGGACACCTGGCAGCGCAGGTTGTGTCGCCAGAAGATTTTCTCCTCAACGATCCGTTCATCCTGCTCATGGATGACCACCTCGACATAGGCGACCGCACGGTGGGCGAGCCGCATCCACACGCAGGCTTCGAAACCGTGACGCTCCTGCTCGATGGCGCCATCTACGATCGAGATGAAGGTGGCGTGATCGGAGCCGGCGAGGTGCAATGGATGACGGCCGGAGGCGGAATCATCCACGGAGAAAACGTGATGACGAAGGGGAAAGTTCGTCTGCTGCAGTTGTGGTTGACGCTGCCCAAGGAGCAACGGTGGACCAAACCGGGGTTCCAGACGATCCAAGCGGATGCCGTACCCGTCCGCCGTGAGGCGGGTGTGGAGGTCCGACTCTATAGCGGCGAATCTGGGAGCGTCCGTTCGACCACGCGGAATCATGTCCCCGTCACGTTGGCGGAAATCACGATGGACCCGCACACGTCCATAGATCAGGAACTTCCGGCGTGTTACAACGGTTTTGCATATATGATTCATGGTTCGGTCCAGGTCGGCGGATTGGCCCTGAACCGGGGACAAGTCGGATGGTTCGATCGACCCCACGACAAAGGCGGCAGCGTCCTGAATGTCGTTAGCGGAGAAGAGCGCGCGCGTCTGGTGGTGTATGCCGGGCAGCCACAGGGAGACCGGATCGTCTCGCACGGACCGTTCATCGGAGACTCAAAGGAGGATATCGTCCGGCTCTTCGCCAAGTACCGCGCCGGGGAATTCGTGCGCATGAGCGAACTCGCAGAAGAGGCGGGAGAAGCCGTCTCGTAACTGCAATGAGGGGGAGCCGCCCGCACTCCGGGAACAAGAAAGCGAATGTCGGTGGCGGACAGACGAAAACGACTCGATGAGACAAAGAAAATGGCAGCGCAAGTCGTGTGATTCGGCCTCTGAATCCTCCTGGCGGGCCTTTCATCCAAAAGGGGAGTGCTTCTGCGCTAAGTTGCTGCCGGCGCTTACTCGAGTGAGGAGTGCGATGGATGTTTGAGAGCATTCTCTGCCAGGTAACAGAATATGACCCTGACGTCCTGGAGTCCCTGATTGGGCTCGCGGTCGAAATTGCTCGCGAAGGTCGAGAGGGAAGGCGCGTTGGCACGCTATTTACGCTCGGGGATGAGAATGCCGTGCTCGCGAGATCCAGACCGTTGATTTTGGATCCGTTATATGGGCATCCGGAGTCTTCCCTCCATGTAACCAATCTGAATCTGCGCGGAACCATCAAGGAATTGGCGCAGCTGGACGGTGGGTTCGTTGTGAGTCGCGAAGGAATTGTCCTCTCCGCATGCCGCTACCTCGATGCGGTAGCCGAGCAAGTGGACGTGCCGCTCGGACTCGGCAGTCGTCACATCGCCGCCGCCAACATGAGCGCAGTGACCAAGGCGGTCGGGATTGTGGTCTCTGAAAGTTCGCTGGTGCGGCTTTTCTGTCATGGACGGCTGGTCGGCGAAATCATTCCCGAGGTTTGGATGATGGATCACGCCCACCTGCGTGGCACCGTGAAGAGGGAACAGGTCGGCGAACTGACGATTCTGACACCAAATCTGCGACCGGCCTCGATCGCGAAGTAAGCGTGACTAACCACTGACATACGGAACGGAGCCATGACGTCTCTGCAGGAATTTAGATGTGAAGTCTGTGGTCTGGTGACGACCAACCCGATCCACTGGTTCGTGATTCGATGTGGAGATTCCGAGCTTACCGTGCACAGGTGGAATTCTGAAACCGCCAGCGCGGTCGGAGCGCGACATTACTGCGGTGAAGCTCATGCCGAAGTGTATATCAGTCGCTGGTTTGAATCGGTATGCGGGCCCCCGAAGCCAAATTTCACGTAGCGCTTAGCCGGCAATTCGAAATTCCGCAACAACTGGGCCGAGCGGAGCCATCTCATTGATCAAGGGCACAACCCAGTTTACCCCCCCTCAACAACAAATCGCGGCTGGCGCGCTCGCCCTCAGAAGGTGACAAGTTCCCGAGTGTCCGGCTGTTTTCCGCCGCTTTAACCCGCCAGCAGCTAGGATATAACGGTGGAGACTGGAAGCATTTTGCCGGTACGGCCGGGCCGTACCACAACCTGATCCGCTATCACTGCCCCTGACGCGCCGTTAGGCTTTATCATTCGGGCTCAATTGTGCATCTATTAGTAGGTAGCCCAATAGTAGGTAGCCCGAAACCGAGAAATTTGAGCGCCGTCGTTGATGCTCTGAGCGCTCAGACGATTTCAATGCCTGCGAAGGTGTGTGCACAAATTGCATGGATCGCATACTGGACAATATCAATTCGCCCGCGGATGTAAAACGGCTCTCCATCCCGCAACTGGAAAAGCTGGCTGCCGAGATTCGCCAAGAGCTGATTACGGTGCTCTCTAGAACCGGGGGCCACCTTGGTCCCAACCTCGGCGTTGTCGAGCTAACCATCGCCCTGCACTACGTCTTCAACACACCGGAAGACCACTTTCTGTTTGATGTAAGCCATCAGGCTTACGTCCATAAATTGCTCACCGGACGCCGAGAGCAATTCCACACCATACGCACCGCCGGTGGGTTGAATGGCTTTATGCTGCGCAGCGAGAGCCCTCACGACTGTTACGGCGCTGGGCACGCCGGTACCGCGCTCTCGGCGGCACTCGGAATGGCGGTCGCTCGGGATCGCATGGGTGGCGCGGAACACGTAGTGGCCCTGGCTGGAGACGCCGCATTCACCTGCGGCATCACCTATGAGGCCCTCAATAATATTGCCCATCACACCCGGCGGATGATGGTTGTGTTGAATGACAATGAGTGGTCCATCGATAAGAACGTAGGCGCGATCGCGAGTTATCTTAATAAGATCGTCACCAACCCGAAGTACGATCATCTGCACGAACAAGCGGCAAAATTCGTCCAAAAGGTGGGCGGCAAAAAAGCGCTGCAGATGGCACGGAAAGCGGAAGAAGCCGCCAAGAGCATGCTCTGGCCGAGCGTGATCTTTGAAGAACTGGGTCTGAAGTACTATGGTCCGATTGACGGCCATGACATTTCGACGCTGATCAAGACCTTCGAGTTTCTGAAGACCCAGGAGCGGCCCGTCTTGCTGCACGTGCTTACCCAGAAGGGAAAAGGCTTTGAGCCCGCCTTGCAGAAGCAGAAACAATTTCACGGTTTGGGCCCCTACGACCCTGAGACAGGGGAGACAAAACCCCTTGGGCTCAGGACCTATTCGGAGGTCTTTGCCGACTCCCTGGTGAAGTTGGCCTCGGTGAATGATAAAGTCGTGGCGATCACCGCTGCCATGCCGAACGGTACCGCGCTCGACCGTTTCCGTCCGCACCACCCCAGCCGATACTTCGATGTCGGAATCGCTGAAGAACATGCGGTACTGTTTGCCGCGGGCTTGGCGGTGAAGGGCTTCAAGCCTTTCTGCGCTATCTACTCGACGTTTTTGCAGCGCGCTTTCGATCCCGTCGTGCACGACGTCTGCTTGCAGAATCTCCCGGTTGTGTTCTGCATGGATCGGGGCGGCCTTTCCGGCGACGACGGTCCCACCCATCATGGCCTGTTCGATATCAGCTACCTGCGTTCGATTCCGAACCTGGTGCACATGGTTCCCAAGGATGAGGACGAGCTTGCCGACATGCTTTTCACCGCCATGCTGTACAACGGGCCGATTGCCGTGCGCTATCCGCGGGGCGTCGGACCGGGCACTCCAGTAAAGGATGTTCCCAAGGCGATTCCGATCGGCAAGGCGGAACTGCTGCAGCACGGCGACTGTGACAGCGACCGGGTGGCAATTTTTGCCCTGGGTGCTCTGATTCCTATGGCGAAGGAGATTGCCGGCAAGCTCGAGGGGCAAGGCTACTCGGCGGCGGTCATCAACGCGCGCTTTACCAAGCCGATCGACGTGGAGATGCTGGAATTCTATGCCCGCAGCGTGGACGTGATCCTCACGCTTGAGGACCACGTGTTGAAGGGGGGATTCGGAAGCGCGGTGCTTGAGGAGTTGAACAATCTGGGGCTTGACACTCCGGTCGTGCGCATCGGCTGGCCCGATCGGTTCATCGAGCACGGCAAACCTGACGCCCTGCGGGCCAAATACGGGATCAGCGTGGAAGCCGCACTCGAAAAGCTTCTCGCGCGCCTGAAGACCACCACCCAGCCTGCAGGTGTGCAGCAGGGTCGACCGTAAGTGGGCGACGAACACGCGGTGCACGCTGCTTCCGGCCACGATCAACCGTCGTACGCAGCATCGGCGCTGATCTGCGAATGGGGGCCTTTGGCCATCCTGGGCATGTTGGCAGGCGCGCTGATGGTCTATCCAGTTCTAAGGGCCTTTTCCTTTCTCGAAGTCAGTTACAACGAGGGGTGGAACGTCTACAATGCGGTGGCCGCAGATCATCACTTGCCCCTCTACAGCCAAGAATATGGCTGGACGACGGTGAATTACCCAGCGCTGTCGTTCTACGTCGTGGCTTGGCTGCATCGAATCGGCCTCGGCTACCTGACTGCCGGACGAATTCTATCCCTGGTATGCCACGCCGTCTCCTGCATGCTGGTTGGCATCGTCGTGTGGCGGTTGAACCGCGACTATCGATCCGCATTGTTCAGCTGCCTTTTTTGTTCGGCGGTCTTCTGCATTGCGGCGAACGACTATATTGGCTACGACGATCCGCAGATCTTTGCGCAAGTCTTTTTTTTGTGCGGGTTCCTGGTGTACATCTCCGGGCCGCCGCGATTCTCCCGCCTGGCGGTAACAGCCCTGATGTTTGTGCTCGGAGGCAGCATTAAGCACAACCTCGTTGAATTTCCGCTGGCGGTGCTGGTGGATTTGGCATTCGTCGGAAGGAAGAAGGTTCTGCAATACTTATCGATCTCGGCTGCTCTCTTGGGTGCGTCGATCTACATCAATACGATCGTCGGCGGTCCATTTTTTGTATCCGATATCCTGACCCCACGGTCATATTCTTTCAAGAAAGCTCTCCTCCAATTTATGGAGTATGGTTTTGGGCCTGTGTCGCTGGCTATGATGGCGGCCTTGATTTGGAGCGTGGGATCGCTCAAGGATAAAAGACTTCGGGTACTGGCAATACTGTTTTTGGTCGCCCTGGTGGTTGGTTCGGTTTCCGGCGGTGGAATCGGTGTCTGGGTGAACAGTTACTTCGACATCTACCTATCCCTCTCGATGATTGTCGGGCTTATCATGCATCGGGTCTGGCGAGGGCAAATCGGCAACGGACGCGCGTGGGCCGCACTAGGCGTAACGCTGGCGCTGCTCCTCTCGTTTCTGCCGGTCTGGGCAGCCGGTCCGCCGCTTTTCCGCAAGGCAATCTCTTCCTTGGCAGAGAAGCAAGGTCAGTTCAACTCCGAGGTTTCATTTCTACGAGCGCATCCCGGACCGGCGTTCTGCGAATCACTGCTCCGCTGCTACGAAGCTGGCAAGCCGTACGAATACGATCCGTTCAACAGCGCCAACCTGGTGAAGCTTGGGAAGCTGGACGCAGCAACCCTGGTTGACCGGCTGAGCCGCGGCGAACTTGCCGTTGTACAGCTGTGTTGCTCGATTGACTTCCTCAAAAAGGATGACGACCCCTTTATAATCCCGCAGACGCTTTCGGTGCTCCAGACTTCTTATGAATTAGGTCTCGCGCACGAGGGATGCTATATTTACGTTCCCAAGAATGGCCCCGCAGGTCCAGCGCGGCCAGCACGACGGATCGTCAATCGGCCATCCTGGGAGGCGCGCTACCGGTCTCTCCCTAAAATGCGCGCACACCCCGCATGACGGCGACGCATGTAAAATCTAGGATCAACGAATGAACGGGCAGATGTTCAAGTTCGCGAAATGTCGAGGATCTCTACCGGGAAAGGTGAGACATTTCGCCATAGCTCTCTAACCGCTGCATGAAAACCAGTGAACAGACAAGCCCCGGGGCCCCGGACACCGACTCCTGTCATCGTTCTCGTGAACGACGTCACCTTATTTGGGCTGTTCTGACAGCCTTGGCACTGCGCCTGCTCGTTGTCGGTTTCGTCTATCAGGGCTTCCTGGTTCCTGGCCGCGATCACTGGGAGTTCGGCTTCGAAATCGGAAAGATTGCTTATTCCATTGCCAACGGCCATGGATTCAGCAATCCGTATTGGATCGAAACTGGCCCCACGGCGCTGATTACTCCAGTGTTTCCCTATCTGATGAGCTCGGTTTTCTTATTGTTCGGGGCTTATACCAAGGCTGCGGCGCTCGCCGTCCTTACCTTCAATAGCCTGGTTTCCGCTCTCACTTGCATTCCGATTTTTTTCCTGGCCCGAAACAGCTTCGGTCTTCGAACGGCCGTCGGGGCGGTGTGGACTTGGGCATTTTTCCCTTATGCAGTCTATTTCTCTGCCAACTCGATGTGGTATCACAGCCTGGTCGCGCTGCTGCTCACCGGGCTGCTCTGGATCGCATCGTGTCTGGAAACCCGGACTAGCCTCTGGATGTGGGCAGGCTTTGGATTTCTCTGGGGAGTGGCGGCGCTCACCAATCCCATCGTCTTGGCGGTTCCGCCGTTCTTGGGCGGTTGGGTTTGCTATCGGCTGCATCGCAACGGAAAAAACTGGAAGACGCCTGCGGCAACCGCTGCATTCGCCCTACTCGCCATTCTTGCACCTTGGCTGGTTCGCAATTCTCGCGTATTCCAGCAACCGGTGTTCCTGAAGGATAACTTTTGGATGGAAGTCTGTGTGGGCAACCTCGGGAATGGTCAGCATTGGTGGAACGATTCGTACCACCCAGCCGGTAACAACGCGGAGCTGACCGAATTTCGCCAACTGGGAGAGCTGGGTTACATGCTGCGGGCACGCGGGCAGGCGTTTGCCTTCATCCAGAACCATCCTGGACTTTATCTGTGGCGATCCATTCGCCGCGTCGTTTTCATGTGGACCGGCTTCTGGAGCCTCGACCCGGAATACCTGCACGAAGAGCCGCTCGACTTACCGAACATTTTCTTTTGCACGACTTTCACGGTTCTGGCGATGACGGGCTTATCCAAAGCATTCCATAGCTCATGGAATACGACGATGCCATATGCTTTGATCTTGCTGGCGTATCCTGTGGCTTACTACTTTACTCATCCCGAGATTTCCTTTCGGCAACCCATGGACCCGGTGCTTGTGATTCTCGCTTCGTTCGCCGTATTCTCGCGCCAGAAACCTATCCTGAGGCTTCCTTCTTTCGGCAAGAACAGCGATACCAGCCGCTGATCCCGTGCAACCGGGACGCGACGGTCTCAAAGTCACAATCAAAAGAGAACATCGAAGTCGAGCACTGCACGCCGATTGTTGTTTCCAAAGAAGACGCCATACTGCGGATCGGCAATGTTCGAGTGCACCTCGAGCGGATTGAAGTGGTTGGTCAGATTACGGACTGTACCCGAAAGGCGCACTGCGTGTTTCGGGTCCACCTGAATGTCTTTCGAAACTCGCAGGTCGAGAGAGAAATATCGGGGGAAGCGATATTGCGGACCGTAGGTTGCGGCTACGTACTGCTGGAATGCGTCGGTCGGCTGGTAGGGAAAACCGTTACGCAGCTCCACATGTGGCGCCACCATGATCTTTCGTGGAAATGCGTATGAGCCCCAAAGCAGAAACCGATTGGGTATTTCACTGGGCAAACTTGCGGTGAGGCTCTCGCGCACGACCGGGAAAGGGTAATTCCCAAGGTAGGAGTTGGCGTCGCTAATGTCGCCATGGGCGTATTGCCGAACGTAGGAAAAAAGGAACTGGCGATTGGAAGCTCCTCCAATCCGCGCCGTAAACTCGGCTTGTCTGGTCTGCGCTTGGCCGGAGTCACCGAGCACAAACGCGTTCTGGCTCTGAACCACTTCCGGCTGGAGCGTAATCATATTCTGTTCGTGGCTCTGAAGGTATTTCACCCGAAGCAGCAGAAAGCGGTTCACGGCGCGCTCAAAGGCCACGTTCCACGCCACGCTGTAAGGAGCGAAATTACCGCTCTTCTGCGCACTGTCGATAAACGGAAAAGTCGATTGCGCCGCCTGCGCGGTGAGGTTGATGTATTGCACGGGCGGCCCCACAGGGACGCCGAACGCGTTGTAGGTTGTGATCGTCTGCTCCGGGTAACTGTTGAACGCATACACATCGAGCGGAACGGAATCGTAGAAGACGCCGATGCCACCGCGAACCACCGTTTTCCCCGCATCAGGCGTCCACTCGAAACCCACGCGTGGAGCAGCGCGGGTAGTGTAGGTGATCGTCTGAGCTTCGAGCCGGAGACCGGCGTCAATCGCCAGATGAGAATTGAGCACCCAGTGGTCCTGGGCGAACGCGGCCGGCTCCATGTCGGCAAGATCGAACGCCCCCGCTCCGGAGAAGTTGATCTGCTGCAGGAGATGACCGCTGGCATCGTCGATGAGAACTGGCCGGGCGTTAAAGTAGCCCACATTCTCGCTGTGGCCGAGCACCGATCCAAACTTGAGGGTGTGCTGCCCGGCGAAATGAAAAGTGCGCGGTGTCCATTCTTCAATCCATTCATAACGAGTGGCCCGGCGCGATTCCTGGCTGAAGTAGTTACCCAGGTTTCCGATCGGAGTCAGAACCATATCGGCTGATCCCTGTGCCGTTATGCCACTGCTCACCACCCGGCTGGAGATCGTGCTCTGCAAGAGCCCGCCGCCGAAGGCCAGCCGGTCTGTGAGCGTGCCGGTATTCTCGTGGAAATCCGCGTTGGGCGTTACCGGTTGCGGGTTGAAGTAATCCAGTCCGGCATACTGCAGCGTATGAGGAGCGAAATGGAAGCTGCCGGTGAGGGTCTGATTGGCGGAAACGATCGCATCGAATTGCGTGAAGGAGTTGAACGCCGTCGATGTGCTCAGACTCTGGGGAAACGGCAGGGTGCGAACCTCCTGCTTGTCGAGCAGATATTCGACACCTTCGAGGAAATACAGGTGGTCCGAGATGACGGGGCCGCCCACATTGAATCGGGGAGCCGTGTCCCGTACACCGTCGAGATGCCCGCTGCGGATAAAAAAGTCGGGAAACGGATCATTCAGACTGTAATCCCATTTTTCACCTCCGCGTCGGGTATCGGCCGCAATTACACCAGCGGTGAAGCGGCCATACTCTGCGAGGTAGGGCATCTCCGACACTTCGATGGTCTGCACGCTGTCGATCGGGACACTGAGTCCAAAACCGCCGGTAGCGGGATCGGTCACATCCACCGAATTGATCAGCAGCGCGCTATGGTCTTCGCCGAAACCCGCGATTCGTACGCTCCCGTCTGGGCCGCGCACGATACCAGGGATCAAGGGCAGGGCATCCGTCAATGTGGCCGGGCGTAATGAAGTGTCCGCGGCAGTGGTGGGAGCCAGGGTTGTGCCGCCGCTTGAGGTCTCGGTTATCGGATTGGACGCTTCGCCCCTGACTTCCACGCTCTGCTTACTCAACGCCATGGCACTGAGCACAACATCGATATCCTGGGCAGCATTCCCCGCGCTCACATCCAAAGCGATCTCACTGGGCAGGTAGCCCTTCTTTTGAACGTCGAGCGAATAGGCCCCTGGGACGTTGACCGTTAGCGTCACTTTTCCCGTGGCATCTGTGCTGGCAGCACTTACGTGCGTATCGCCGAGCCGAAGCTCAATCGTGGCATCAGGCACCGGCAGGTTCTTTTCGTCAACCACCGAGAGGTGGATTACCTCGATGCGGGAGTCGGCGGCTCCCGAGGTGCTGGGGACGCAACCGATTGCCATACACAGCCCGAATGCGCTCGCGACCGCTTTGCGGAACAAGGCCGACCGTGATCGCTGTCCAACACTGAGAAGCTTCATTCGCATGTGCAAGGCAAGAAAGGAATACATTAAATTTATGATCAATTTCCGCGGGGCTGACAAGTATCTA
>Ga0070761_10002070_pt1 | contig 12470 bp, 9 predicted proteins | sample HubBroMetageREF1_FD_66724 | JGI IMG/M metagenome (GOLD analysis project Ga0070761, IMG submission 66724) | Reference soil microbial communities from the Hubbard Brook experimental Forest, New Hampshire, USA - Hubbard Brook CCASE Soil... | ecosystem: Environmental > Terrestrial > Soil > Temperate...
AATGATCTCCGGGACGCCGGCGACCTGAGCAGGCACCGCGGACATGACGATGCTCGACGGGTACCGGGCCTTACCGCCGGGAGCGTAGACCCCAGCTCGCGCCACCGGCAATACGCGCAAGCCCAGCGTCACGCCGCCCGCCTCGTAGCGAAATCCAACGTCTCTTTCGTGCTCGTGGAAAGCTCGAACGCGCGACGCCGAGAGCTCCAGGGCTTGCCGGGCTTCGCTCGACAACCGCGAGAGCGCTGCGGCGCCCGGGTAGTCGCGCACGAACAGGGCGGGCGCGCGCCGTCCGAACTTCTCGTTGTAACGCTGAACCGCCGCGTCGCCCTCCGAACGCACGGCCGACAGAATGCCCCGGACCACGGGTTCGACGCGCGCGAAATCGGATTGTCCTCGTTGCTCGAGGCGAGCGAGCGCCGCGTCGAATTCGGGCGTGCCGTCGAGAAACGTCGCGAGCATGGCCGAGTTCTCAGTAGCATCGCGCTCGATGCTGCGCCTGGCGAGATCTCTCTGCGCCAGAAGCGTGATCGCGACCGGGAGCCTGGCCGCTTGCGCCGCTCCCTGGCACGCCCCGGCGATCGAGAGCGCAGCCGCGTGTCCGCGCGACGCCGAGCGCGGAGCGACCAACCGTTGCGTGTGCAACCCCGGACGCATGCTGCTCATGGGTGCATGCGTGGCGCCCGCCCTGGGTGACGCCTTCTGCGGATCCGCGGCGCGCGCCGGCGCCGTGGGCTGCTCTTTTCGGGCGTGCCCCGGCGGCCAGCGGCTCGACGTGGCCTCGGGCGAGTGCGCGGGCGCATCCGGGCTCGGATTCGCGGGTTGTGGCGAGCACGAGCTACCCCTGCTCGAGAGCGAGCAGGTGTCGTGCGTGCCTCCCGACGCGACCTGTCCTCGCGACACGCGCAGAATCGGCGGCGTTTGCGCCCGGGCCCCCTCTTGCCCGCCCGGAAGCCTGCCCGACCAAGGTTCGTGCCGCGTGGTCGTCACGGTGGGCGCCGGGGGTCGGTCGGTCGTCGACGTCGGCGTGTGGACCGCGCTCGCGATCGGAATCGACGGAGGGCTTGGTTCCCAGGCGCTTTGCCGACCCCTGACCCAGCGACCCGCTCTCTTCGGTGTCGCGCCTGAAAACCCGCCGCGCGTAGACCTTCAAGTGGCCCTGACCGTGCCCGATCAGGACGTCAGCGCGCTGAGCGCAAGAATCGCGGCCACGGGGCCCGGCGGTCTGCCTCTGTCGCCGGCCGCCGAAGCCGTCGCGACCGAGGCCACGACGACGCTCCTCGAGCTCCTGCGAAGCCTCGGGGGCGAATCGAGCGCCGCGGCGGTGGGGGTGCGCGTCCGGTGCGAGCTCGGTGTTCGCTGAACGAGACGTGAGAAGCGACCGTGGTATAGGTGACAGTCCGCGAAGCGGCGCACACCCGCCAGCGAGGCAGAGCAACGCTTAGGCTGACCCTTGGTGAACAAGTAAATGGATAGCGATCTCGCGGACGCGGTAGAAGGCCTCAAGGCAATATTCTCCAAACGCCACCTTCCTTGCACCTTCGGCAAAGCGCCCACCGCGCTCGTCGACGACTTGCGCAAGCAGCTTCGAGTGCCTTCGCGGTACCGCAATTTCTTGCTTGCGGCCAATCCCGCGAAGGTCGAAACCGTAACGCCGGTCGAGCGCATCCACTTCATTCCGGCCGAGGAGCTCATCGAAGCGCAAAAGGTGAGCCAGGCGCCGGCCGGGAGCGGGGGTGCACCGCCGCTCGATTGGAAAGCCTCGTGGGTCGTCGTCGGCGAGAGCTCCCTCTTGGGCGACCCCTACTTTCTGGACGTGAGCAAGCCCGATCCCGAGGGCGATTGCCCCGTCTATACGGCCATGAGCGGGCAGGACCGGTGGGCGCCGACCCTTGCGGCCTCGACGTTCGCCCAGTTCTTGCGCATTGTTTCCACCGCGATGGAAGTCGCCGCCGGCTTCGGCGATGCCATCATGGACGACGAGGACGAAGACGCGTTCCGCGAAGCGCTCGGTCCCAAGGTCAAGATCATCGACGCCGCCGCTCTGCGCGCCGGCCACTGGACGTGAGCCGGATCGGGCGCGCCGCATGCCCGACATTGCTTACGCGAAGAGCCGCTATCGCCCGCCGGAGATCGAGCATCGCTACGGTCCCAACGTCCACTTGCTCGACGACCCGATCGCGTGGACGCTCCTCGCGCGCCTTTGCTCCAACTCGACGCAGCAGCCGGACATCGGCAGGCTCACGCGCGCGCTCTATCAGGGCCTCGCCCACGCTGTGCTCGCGGCCGAGCTCGACCGCGCTCGACTCGACGTCCCCACACGGATGGTCACCTCTTCGCCCGAAGCGGTCATCCGGTCCACGGGCATCGCGAGGCAGGCCCTCGTGGTCACGGTGGGCATCGCCCGCGCGGGGACCATGCCCTCGCAAGTCGTCTACGATCTGCTCAACGAGCTTCTCGAGCCGGAGGGCGTCCGGCAAGACCACCTTTTCATGTCGCGGGCGACCGACGCGGGGGGGCATGTGACCGGCGCCACCTGGCATGACGCCAAGATCGGTCGCGACGTCGACGGGCGGACGGTGCTGCTGCCCGATCCGATGGGGGCCACCGGCACGTCGATGATCAGCGCTCTCGAGCACTACAAGACGCGCCTGGACGGCCGTCCGGCTCGCTGCATCGCGATGCATCTCATCGTCACGCCCGAGTACGTGCGCAACGTTCTCCGCGCCCATCCCGACACGATCGTCTACGCACTCCGGGTCGATCGAGGCCTGAGCGCTCCCGACGTTCTGGCGACCGTCCCCGGCACGCGATGGGACGAGGAGCGCGGCCTCGACGATCGCCAATACATCGTGCCCGGGGCGGGCGGAGTCGGCGAGATCCTCAACAACGCATGGGTGTGAGACGCGATCTCACTTGAGGAGCTTTCCGCGCGAGGTCGCCGCGGACGAGACGGGCTTGTGGAGGACGATGGAGCGACCGGCCTCGCGGCCGCGTGCCCACGCGTCGGTGCGACGCCGTCCGGCGTAACGCACGTTGCGCACGTGCGGGTGGCGCCGCCGAAAGTACACTTCGAGGTCGCCGTCGCGCAACCAGACGAGACCTTCGCTTCGACTTTTCGACGCCTGCTGGTCGAGCTTGTCGGCGAAGCCGGTCATCACGCCCGCGAGATACGAGCGCCGCTCGCGATCCGACGCAATGCCGCGCGAGCGCTTGTGCTCGGACCAGAGCCGGTCGCCCGTCTGGAACAAGAAGCCATGGACGTACTCGGCGATCGCCGTATTCGCCCGCGTGCCGCAAATCTCGAGGACACTCCCGCGCCGGCCTTCGAGGGCACGGTAGACGGGAATCCAGATCACATCGACGAAGAAATGCTTGCCGAGAATCATGGCCACGAGCCGCTCGTGCTCGCTCACACGTCCGGTGGGACGCCCGAGGTGGACATAGCCGTAGTCGCGCGCCGCATGAGCGCGATCGGCCTCGAGATTGTGTCGGAGCATGAGGCGCTGCGCGGCCGCCATCGCGGCTTCCGCCTCGTGGCGGTTGGGGCTCTCGGCCAGCGCCAAGAGACGCGCGATACGCTCCACCATCTTCTCTTCTGCCGCAGGAGCCCCCGCGGGAATCCCCGTGGCGCGAGCATCGATCCCGAGACGAGCGCAGGCCGCGCGAAAGGCGCTTCCGTGCGGCGTCTCCGACGTTTCGCCGAGCACCTCGTGAACGTATTGATGGGCCATCTCGTGCTTGAGGACCTCGAGTGTCGCAGCCCACGGTTGCTCGACGACGAGCGCGCGTGAGATCTCGAGAGTTCGCGTCGCCGGAACCCATCGTCCGAGCGTTGCCTTCGTGGCGACGAGCTCGAGCGCTGGAGGAGAAAGGCCGCCTCGAAAATGGGCGTCGTTGAGCTGGCGCCATGCGGCGCGAAGCTCCCGGACGAGCGCCTGCTCGAGGGCTTGGGTCAGGTCTGTGCCCGTAAGCCGTGAGCCCACGTCAACCCTGCCTCGTGCGCGGATTGTGACCGCGGACGAGCTTGAGATAGTCGGGCACACCTTGCGCGTCGGGGCGCCACACCGAACGGGCCACGTCCGCCATCGGCGGCAGACGTTCCACCAGGACATCGAGCTCGCGGGCGGCGGGATGCGACGGCTGAGCGAACGCGTCCCGCGCCTTTTTCAGCGGCTCGGTGCTTTCCCCACGGAGATGCCCACGTCGGGCGAGATCGAGATAGCTGCGCGCCAGAGCGTCGCCGTCGAACCCGTGCTCGGTCGCGAGCTCGATGGCGACCCGGAGTACGGCCTCGGGCCCCAGCCGGCCATCCTCAAAGAGAACGAACGCCGCCTGAAGGTAGTTGTAAAACGGCACGATGCGCGGCCCGTAGGCTCGAAAGTCCCCCGGAGGCGTCTGCTGCTCGAGGTGAATGAGAATGCGCTCCACGGCGTCGACGGGCTCGAGTGTGCGCACGGCGGTCATCGCCGCGACCACGACGTCCTCGTAGAGACGTCCGCGCTCGAGCACGCGCATCAGCACGTCTTGTTCGACCCGTCCGGCCACCACGTCGGCGTAGAGCGAATAGACGTACGCGTCGGCTTCGGCGTCGTCGCCAAAGAGCGTTTCGCGACAGCCTGCCATGAGCTCCCCGCTTTCGGTCGCCATCACGCGCGCGCGCAGCAGGGCGGGCAGCTTGTAGCCCAGTTGATCTCGAACGGCCCGAAAGCGCAGACGGAGAAGGTTTCGAAGATTGGGCTTGAGGGTGAGAGTGTCCCACCTGACTCCGTCGAGCCGAAGCTTGTCCTCCAAGCGGCGCCTCATCTGCTCGGGCGAGCCCGAAAGGATGTGAACTTGGATGCCCGCCCGCACCATCTCGCGCAGAAGCGTGGAAGCGCCGGGGTTCGTGCGCTTCTGCTCCGGTCGCTCGAACGCCGTCCTCACCAAGTCGCGGAGCGTATCGAAATCGGTGCGCAGATACGTCTTGTCGAGGTCCCAACGAGCGATGTGCGTGGCCAAGCCCCCCGCCTCACGACGCAATCGCACGCCGGAGCGGTTCCAGCGACGAAAGGACTTCGCGGTCTCCCGACGACGAGGCGAGGTCCACGGCTTCCCGCATATACTCGCGGGCTTCTTGAGGGCGGTCCCGCCCGTGGGCGACGTGAGCCAGCGCGGCGAGCACGGCCGCACGGTCGTTGCCGCTCGGGCCGGCCACGTCCAGCGCCTCGCGGAGCACGCCGTCGGCGTCGTTGAGTTGACCGCCTTTGGCCAACGATTCGCCGAGCTTCCGACTGAAAATGAGCACGGCGCGCATCGGATCGTCGAGCTCACCCCGAAAGAGCTCGCGGCGCGCCAAGTCGAGACCCTTGCGTAGCGCCATGATCGCCCCTCGATGATCCCCCCGGGAGCTCGCGGCGGCGCTGACTTGCTCGAGCAAGAGCAGCGCCTGGAACGCGGTCCCTCCCCAAGCCTCATGGAGAGCGCGCACTTCGATGGGCGAGCTTCGATCGCCGCAGACCAACGACGCGGCGGCGTGAAGCTCGCGCCGCACGGCCGCCGGAATCGTCGCGAGCGTGACCTCGCGAACGAGCGGATGCGACGTTCGAATCTGGTCTTCGGCCAGGTGGACCATCCCCGCTCGGCGCAGGTACCCGAGGGCCTCGACGATATCGACGTCCTCACCCAACATCTGAAGAAGGACGCGATCGTCGGCATCGTCGCCCCACACCGACGCGGCCTGAAGCACACGCCGCGCGTCGGACGGTAGCCGTTCGACGCGTACGGCGATGACGTCGGCCAGCGCAGAAGGAACCCCGCCCGATTCCTCGCGAAGAAAGCGAAGCAGCTGCTCGACGTAGAGCGGAACCATCGTGCGCGATCCCGTGAACACCGGCGGGCTCGGTTGACCCGCTTTCGAAAGAGCTCTCACGATTTCGCCCGTGGGCAACCCCGTCAGCACGCGCGCCGCGGCCATATCGGCGGCCCAGCCGGGATCGAACCCGGGTGGATACGCGGCAACGAGGAGCGCGGGGACGAGCGGGGGGTCGCCCAGCGCGTCGGAAAAGGCATTGCAGCTCGCGCCGTCGATGGCGTGCAAGTCGTCGACCGCAAGCACGACCCGATGACCATGCGCGCGCTCGTTGGCGCGGACGATGGCCCATTTGAGAGCCTCGGCCGCCGCAAAGCGACGTTCCTCGGGCGACAACCCTTCCCCCTTGTCCCGGGCCTCGGTCCCAAAGACATCGGCCAGGCCCTGCCGCGCCTCGGCCGTGGCGGCCACCCAGTCTCTCGACTGACCACCCGAGGCAGGAAGCTCCGCAAGATGCGCGATCGCGTGTCGCAAGGCCCAGTAGCCCACCTCCGCCCAGGCGGGGTCGGGGCCCGTCTGCACGACGACGTCTCCCGCCGCGTCGGCCGCGTTCAGAAACTCGTTGAGCAGACGACTTTTGCCGACCCCCACGTCCCCGACGATGCGCGCGCCGAGAAGGTTTCGCGCCTCGACGCGGCGCGCTTGGAGCCACGCGAGGTCGTTGTCGCGGCCGATGAACGGAAGCAGGGACGCGTCGCGGGAACGTTCGAGGACGCTGGGCGGCGGTCGTTCGCTCACGCGATGCGTGGTCCCGCTGGGTCGCACCGATCGCTGCGGAGTCGAACGGGCCGGCGCGAGGGAAGTCGCCATCCCCGAGCCACATTCACCGCAGAACTTCTGGGACGACGGATTGAGGCTTCCGCACGAGGGACAGCGGACTCCTCCCGTGGCCGCCCCGGGAACATGGGAAGGTCGGTCCTCCACCAGCGTCAGGGTCCGCGAGAGCTCCTCGGAGAGCGCGTCGGCATCCTGGAAGCGGTTGTTCGGATCTTTCGCGATCGCCTTGAGAACGAGCTCGGCGAACGGGGCCGGGATGTGCCGATCCGGAGCCATGGCTCGCGGATCTTTCGGGACCTCCGTGAGGTGCGCGACGACCACCTGCGTCGGCGATTCGGCCTCGAAGGGCAGGCGGCCCGTCAGCATCTGGTAGAGCATGACGCCGACGGCATAGATGTCGCTGCGCGCGTCGAGCGGATCGCCACGGGCCTGCTCGGGGCTCATGTACTCCGGGGTTCCGCAGACGATCCCCGGCATCGTGATGTTCGTTTGCTCGGGATCGGCCACGCGCATCTTGGCGAGCCCGAAGTCGACGACTTTGACGAAGTCTGCCCCCGACCGAACGGGCTCGAGAATGACGTTCTCGGGCTTGAGGTCCCGGTGAATGATGTTCTGGCTGTGGGCCTCGGCGAGGGCGGCCAGCGTCTGCTTGACGACGTCGACGATGCGGCGCAGCGAAAGGGCCCCCTCCTCGGACAGAATGCGGGCGAGATCGCGCCCGCGCAGGAATTCCATCACGAGGTAGAGCTGCCCGTCGTCGGTCTTGCCGAAATCGATAATGCCGACCGAGTTGGGGTGATTCAGACGGCTCGCGGCGCGCGCTTCCGTAATGAAGCGGGCGGCCGCGTTCTCTTCGCCGACGAGGTGCGGGTGGATGATCTTCACCGCGACGGTACGTCCGAGGGTCGTTTGCTCCGCGCGATACACCCGACCCATGCCACCGACGCCGACGAGTTCGAGGATGACGTAGCCTCCGGGCAGCGTGCGACCGATGAGCGCGTCGTCCGGGTTCGCGACGAACTTGCCCACCGGAAAGCCGCACGACGGACAGAACTTGTTGGAGGGCTCGCAGGAGCTCGAGCACTGGGGGCAGAGCCGCATGGGGACGACCCGCCCAAGGCTACCACGCGCGAGCGCCAGGGGAACCGCGGCCCGCGCCGTGGCGGCGCAAACCGCCGAGATCTCGCCCCCCGCCCTCAACCCGCGTTAACATTGGGAGACCGTGGCCAAGCGCATCGGCGAGCTGTTGGTCGAGGGAGGAGTGCTTTCGCAGTCCCAGCTCGAGCAGGCGCTCTTTGCCCAGCGCAAGGACGGTCGCAAGCTCGGGCAGCTCTTGATCGAGCTCGGTCTCGTCAGCGAAACCCAGCTGACACAAACGTTGTCGCGGCAGCTCAGCGTGCCTTGGGTGTCGCTGTATCACGTCGATTTCTCGCGCTCGCTTTTGAACCTGCTCTCTCGCGAAATCGCCGAACGCTACTGCGTGGTCCCCATCCTGGTCCGCAGGGTCCGCAAGCAGGGCGACACCCTCTATATCGCGATGGACGACCCCACGAACGAGGCCGCAATCGAAGAGATCGCCCGAGCGGTCTCGTTGGCCGTCAAGCCGATGATTGCGTGCCCAAGCGATATCCGGGCGGCGATTCGCGTCTACTACCTGGGCGAGACGGCGCCCGAACCCCCTGCGGCGCCCCCTGCACCCCAACCGCTGGGCCCCCGGTCGGTGCCGAACGCAGCCCCCAAGAAAGCCTCCTCGCTGCGACCCGCGAAGGTTCCCGAGCGGCCCGCCCCAGCGATCGCGGAGAGCCCCAGCGAGGGATCGGCCCTCGAGGCGGACGCCCCTGTCGAAAAGATCCCTTCGTCGCATCGCCCGAGACCCAAGATGATCTCGCTCACGCTTCTCGACGGGACCAGCATTTCGATCCCGGCGCCCACCCGGCGTCCATCCCGGCCCGACGTCGAAGCGAAGCCGGGAGAAGAATTCAGCGATCAGCTCACCGCGCGCGACCTCGTCAGCGCACTGCGGGCCGTGGCGCACGGAGCCGAAGCCGGCGAGATTCTTGGGGCCGAGCCTCGATGGGAAGCGATGTTTTCCGCACTTTTGTCGATTCTGCTGCGCAAGGGCATCATTGCCGATTGGGAATTCGTCGACGAGTTTCGGAAGATCTGAAGCGAAGCCGCCTCAAATCTCGTCGGGCGACGCCAAGCGCCCGAGCACCGCGCTCGCGGCTACGACGAGGGGACTGGCCAAGTACACTTTGCCCGGGCCGCTCCGGCCGGGAAAATTGCGGTTCTGGGCGCTCACGGTGAATTGCTCCGCGGAGCGGCTGGCCCCGGGGCCCGCGTTGATGCACGCGCCGCAGGACGGCGCCAGAATCTGCGCTCCAGCTGCCTCGAAAACGGGGACATATCCACGCTCTTCCGCGTAGCGGCGAATCTCCAGGGACCCGAACTGCAGAAATAGCTGCACCCCGGGGGCGACGCGCTTGCCTCGGGCAAGGGCGGCGCTGAGGACTCGGGCATACATGTCCATGTCCGTCTTCTTGCCGCCGGTGCACGAGCCGCCGTAAGCGATGTCGATCGGGACTTGGGTGCCGAGGTCGCTCAAGGCGACTCCGTTGTGCGGATCGCCGGGGGTCGCGACCATCGGGCGCACGGCGCTGAGGTCGATGACAAGTGTCGCCGCGTACGCAGCGTCGACATCTCCGCGGACGATCGTGGCGCGCGCTTCGTCGGCCCCCAATCCCCGTTGCACCAGATGTGCGACGACGGCTTCGTCGGCTTCTACAATACCGGTGAAGCCTCCGGCCTCGACCGACATGTTGGTGAGCGTCGCGCGCTCGTCGAGCGGCAGAGCGAACGCGCCCGGACCCGCGAACTCGAGCACGCGACCGATCGCTTGACCCGACTTGAAGAACGGTTGGCGCAAGAGATGGAGCATCACGTCCTTCGCGCACACCCCCCCGGCCAGCTCGCCCAGCAGCAAGACGCGCACGGTCTCGGGAACTTTGACCCGGACATCCCGCGTCCTCCAGGCGTTCGCCATGTCGGTCGACCCCACTCCGAACGCGAAGCAGCCGAGTGCCCCCGCCATGCACGTGTGGCTGTCGGTGCCCGCAACGACCTGCCCAGGGAGCGCGATCTCCTCGATGATTTTGTTGTGACAAATCGCTTCGGAGCCTACGACGCGACCGTCTTGAAGCACCTCGCCGTAGAGCTTGATGTCCCAGCTCGCGGCAAAGTCTCTTTGCACCGTGGCAAGCAGTCGCGTCTGCGCGTCCAGACCCATGTCGCGGTGCTTCTGGCTCATCACGCGATCGACCAGCGTGAGATGATCGCGAAACGCGTAGACGTTCTCCGGGCTCACGACCCGCGCCTCGCTGCCAAATCCGGCGCGGAACAGCGCGTCCGCCATCGGCGTCACGTACTCGTGCGAAAAGCGAACGTCGGTCCGCACGAAGAGCGAATCTCCAGGCTCGACGGCCGCGACGCCCACGGCGTCTCCAGGGCCGTCGACGACCGCGTGACGAGCGAGGATCTTCTCGGACAGCGTCATGGGGCGCGCCGCGGTCGTGACGACGGGTGCTCGCGCCGTTCCCGCGATCCGCGCCTTGCTGTACGCGAAGAGTCCCCCGCACTCGACGATCTCCCGGCTGATCGGGTCCAGCCCTCGCGTGAACTCTTCGATCGACAGCCGCTCGCGCCTCAAAATGCGCGGAATGAGGCCCATGTCGGTGCTCGTGAGAAGGCCGATGTTCTGGGCGTTTTGCCGGTAGATCTTTTCCAGGCTCTGCGCGATGACGAGCCGTACTCCCGCGGCCACCTGGCTGTAGGGCGCGGTCTCACGCGACGAGCCACAGCCCATCGAGGCTCCCGCGACGATCACGGCGAAGCCTCCATCGCGAATCGCGTCGATAGCGACCCGGCCGCCGCGCAGGCCCACGAGCGCGTAGCGGCCGAGGGTTTCGTCGTAATGGTACGACGCCCACCCCGGGGCCATTTCGTCCGTCGACACGTTGTCGAGCAACCGCCGGTCGGGGTCGTAGGACAAATTCTCGCCGGCCAATTGAGACTGCACGAGCGCTTCGTCCTCCGTCAGGTACAGAATGCGCCCGGCAAGGACGACGGAATCGCGATCGGGGAGCACGGCTCTTCGTACCACTGCGGGCACCGGGTGTCGTGGCCGCGCCGTAGTAGGATCCCGACATGCGCGTCGCGATGCTGACCACGAGCTGGCCCACCGACGAGCAAGATCCCGCCGGGCACTTCGTGCGTACCCACGCGCGCGAGCTCGAACGCGGCGGGGACACCGTCACCCTCGTCGCGCCCGAGCCCGGGGGGGCCTTCGGCTGGCCTGGGGCCGCGGCCCGCATTCGCGAGAGGCCCCTGCGTGCGCTGGACGCGGCTCGGTGGGTCCTTTCGGCTCGCAAGCGCGTCCAGGGGCTCGTCGTGGATCGGATCATCGCCCACTGGGCCGTTCCGTGCGCCTGGCCCATCGCGACGGGCACGCACCTGCCCATCGACGTGGTCTCGCACGGGGGCGACGTACGTCTACTCACGCGCCTGCCGATCGCCGTTCGCAGAGCGCTGGTGTCGCGGCTGAGCGCCCGTGTGGATACGTGGTCCTTCGTTTCCGCGAACCTCCTCGAGGATCTGCTCGCCACCCTGGAGCCCGAGACGCGCGCGCGCTTGCAGAGAGTCGCCCGCGTCGCGGCGCCCACGATCGAGATGCCCGACGTGGCCTCGGCGATCGCCGAGCTTCGTCGGGAGCTCGGGACTCGGCGAGTGGCCGTCACGGTCGGGCGCCTGGTTCAGTCCAAGCGCGTGGATCGCGGCGTCGAGTACGTGTGGCGATCGAAGGACATCGAGCGACTGGTCGTGATCGGCGACGGACCCGAGCGGGGCCGCCTCGAACACCTGGCCCGGCGGCTGGGGGTCGACGCCTCATTCATGGGAGCGATGGGTCGCTCCCACGCGCTCGCCTGGATCGGGGCCGCCGATCTCCTCCTCGTCGCCTCCGAAGCCGAAGGCTTGAGCACAGTCATTCGCGAAGCGAACGCTTTGGGCACTCCGGTCCTACGCATCTGAGCGCGTACTCGGCAGCCCCGGCGCGCGGGCGGTCTCCCTACCGGGGCTTTCGTTGAAACGCCGGGACGTCCCAATCGTGATCGAGACTCGGGAAGCCGTCTTGAACCGCCGCGCGTGGAGCCGAGCGGGGCACCAGGGCGGAAGCGAGGGCGCGCGAATCCGGGCGCGCGTCGCTGCGCATAGCACCGAACTGCGAGGGAGCCGGGCGACGGACCGATGCGCTCATCGCGTCGGCAGCGCTTCGAGCTTGCGCGGCGGCGGCGAGTGACCGGGGGGGTGCCGAAGAGATGGTTTGAGGAATCAGCGACGACCGTCCTCCCATCGCTTCGACGGCGGCTTCGCGCTCGGCCCCGTCGAAGCCCGTAGCGATGACCGTGACCTTGACGTTTTCGCCGAGCGTCTCGTCGATGCTGGCGCCGAAGATGATGTTCGCGTCCTCGTGAGCTTGCTCTTGCACCAGGCTGGCGGCTTCCTGAATCTCTTTCATTTTCAGGTCCGGGCCGCCCACGATGTTGATGAGCACACCCGTAGCGCCCTCGACGCTGATGTCGTCGAGCAAAGGCGAGGTCACGGCCATCTCGGCCGCGAGACGAGCGCGGTTCTGTCCTTTGGCCACACCCGTCCCCATGAGCGCGCGACCCATATGGCTCATGACCGTCTTCACGTCGGCGAAGTCGACGTTGACGATTCCGCTTTGCGTGATGAGGTCGCTGATCCCTCTCACGGCCTGATAGAGGACCTCGTCCGCTTTGCGGCA
>Ga0070761_10002072_pt1 | contig 12469 bp, 15 predicted proteins | sample HubBroMetageREF1_FD_66724 | JGI IMG/M metagenome (GOLD analysis project Ga0070761, IMG submission 66724) | Reference soil microbial communities from the Hubbard Brook experimental Forest, New Hampshire, USA - Hubbard Brook CCASE Soil... | ecosystem: Environmental > Terrestrial > Soil >...
CGAGCACATCGAGCGTCTTGAGGGCCATCAGCGCCAGCGTTCCCTGCAGAACATCCGCTTTTTCAGTCACAGAGTCGCTCTTTGGGTTTCCCACAGGAATCATCGTGTCACACTTCCTTTTGGAAAACAACAGGTAATGATTCGAATGACCCGGAATGTTGGCAACTTCCATGGTTTTCGGACGATTTGTTTCCGCGAACGAAGAACAGCGTCGTGTGCGGATAGCCGGGAATCGGGGGATCAGAACCTGCCACTCCAGTTCAGTTCGCGATAAATCGCCAACTCGCGTTTCCAGCCTGGCCGATCGCTGTGCACTCAAGGGATTCATTCTCGCCGCCAAGGTTCCGCAGGCTATTACCCATGAAAACGTGTTGCAGGACTGCGACGAAGACCTGAAATACTTTCTCGAAACGATGGATTTGATGGGCGACAAACTCGGGCCGTTACTCTTCCAATTCGGATATTTCAACAAGCAGACATTTAAGAGCGGCGATGAATTTCTAGCGCGTCTCAAACCCTTCCTGAAAAAACTTCCGAAAGACTACAAGTTCGCACTAGAAATTCGCAACAAGCAGTGGCTGACTGCCGAGTTCTTCGACCTGTTGCGCAAACACAAAGTGGCTTACGCATTGATTGACCAAGCATGGATGCCGCGTGCCAGGGAGATATTCGAGAAGTTTGACCCTATCACTGCGGACTTTACTTACATTCGCTTGCTCGGCGACCGCAAAGGCATCGAACAAAAAACCAAAGTGTGGGACAAAGTGATTGTGGACCGCTCAAAGGAGTTACGTAGCTGGGTGGATGTTTGTGAGCGCACGACACGACGCGGTATCAGCACGTTTGTTTATGTGAACAATCACTACGCTGGCCACGCTCCTGCCACCGTTGAATCTTTTCGGAAACTGTGGGCGCAGATGAACAAACGGCTCGTTTCACAGGAAGCAAACAGTCTGAAGCAGGCCGTGGTGGTCATCGACGAGCGACTGAGGGCATTCCGCGAACAGAAAAAGATGTCCCAGGGCGACATCGAGAAACTCACAGGTCTGCTCCGCGTTTATATTTCACGCGTTGAGAACGGGCACACGGCGCCAGCGATAGAAACTCTCGAAAAGCTAGCGCGGGCACTGGAAATCCCGATGTACCAACTTTTCTACGACGGCGAGAACCCTCCAGCTCCGCAACTGCCGAGAGCGAAAGATGGATGGGGCAGTTCTGGCCGCGACGGTCGAACATTCGACAAATTCCGTCGCCTCTTTGGTCGAGCCAGTGAATCCAACCGCAAGCTATTACTGGTGATGGCCCAGACGATGGCGACGAATCGGGAACGCACTCGGAAACCGAAATCGTAAGATTAAGTTTCCCGTGTAACCTATTCTCCTCCGTGAGCGTCTCTTGATAGTGGTTCTGCTGCAACGCCAAATCTTTCGTTCAAGCCCACTTTCCATGGAGGTACCTATGCATAGCGATAGCTCCCTTCACTGGAAGGACGTCTTGCTGCAAGCCTTGGATGAATCGGACGGAGAGAGACTGCATCGGCTCGTCCGTGAGGCCGAGGTGGCGATATACCTTCGTCGGGAAGAACTCGGAGACTCCGTCGAGGCCCGCGAAGAGTTGAGTACGATGGCCGTTGCGACGGAGGCCTTGCGCTCAATCAGAGTCTATCAACTTGGCGGAGGCAAGCGCGGAGCATAGAAAGGTTGCGGGCGAATGGCAGAATCCGCGTGATGCGCACCCACTTCCGTAGCTCAATTTCAGCAACATCAGAATGCGTCGAAGATAACGTCACTCATGATTGCCGAAACCCGGTTCACGGTCGAAGATTTCAGGAAGCGCATCCAAGTGATGACCGATGAGAAATTGGTGCAGACGGCAAGGCTGCGCGATACATGGCCGACCCGCGCAATTCAGCCCACAAGCGCACCGTCCGACCTGTCGACGTGACGCAGCTTCGACTTTGTCGTGAGGAGTGGATGCGAAGACACCCAAAGTTGAGTACGCCACCGAAGTAGGTCGCGGCGGCATACAGGCTTTACCGTATTCAGAACAGTCGCTCTGTACCGTAGTCTACAGTGGCATTGTGGGGGCCGAATCCAAGTGCAAAATGGTCCGAACCGCGGCGTGAACGAGACGAACGCAGCCAGCAACAAACTAGAGCGCATTCGACAGCTCTGGGAAGAACTTGGCCGAACGAGATTGCGCACTCCCGAATACGAAGCCATTATGAAAGGGATTCGCAACCTGTCGGCTGAATATCAGGTGCTCGCTAACGCGTCTAAGAAGCCCGAAAAATCAGAACGAGTCACTACGCCCATGCTTGACGGACATCCCGACTGACGGGCGCGGCTCGCGTTGCGGCTGCATTCGGGCGGACATTTTAGCGGCGATGCCGTTGATAATGCGCAGTGCGGTCCACAACCTGTACCCTGCGGACCCCCTGAACGCGTGAGTTCCGACCTCATAAGATTCAACGGCATGCGAAGACCGGGAATCGACCCTTTTCGGACCACCAGCGAACTAACCAGGCACTAGCGGACAAACGTGGTAAATTTCTCCGGGAAAGATGGAACTGAGCGATGCGAGCACGGTGAACGAGCTAGGAGCATCCGTAGAGGAGCACGGTTTTGCCGTAATTCCCTCGTGTTTGGATGAAAGCACGGTAGAACGACTTCGCAACCATTTTGACGAGAATAGACATGCGCAGCGAAACCTCTTGTCCGTACCAATCGTACGCGAACTCGCGTCGTCAATGCCGGTGCGGGGAATTCTTGGGGCTATTCTTGGTCCAAATTGTTGTGCTGTGAAAGCAATCCTTCTCAACAAAACGCCAGAGTCGAACTGGAAAGTTGTTTGGCACCAAGATTTGACGATTTCTGTTCGTGAACGTCGAGAAGTTGCCGGATTCGGACCCTGGACCAAAAAAGCTGGTATCCCGCACGTTCAGCCGCCACCCGAAATCATGAGCCGTATTCTGGCCATCAGATTACATCTGGATGACAGTGCTGCTGACAACGGGCCACTGCGTGTGATTTCCAGTTCTCACAAAGAGGGCCGTCTTTCTGCACAACAAGTCGCGCATCGGCAGAAGTCGAACTTCGTGACGTGCATCGTTCCGAAGGGCGGCGCATTACTCATGCGACCCTTGCTGCCCCACGCGTCGTCCTCGTGCTCAACGCCAAAACCTCGCCGAGTGATTCATTTCGAGTTTGCCGCCGAAAATCTGCCACGAGGATTGGAGTGGCACGACAGGGTCTAACGAGCCAATTGGGCACTGTCCGACGGCCTGGACTCTATCGAGACAGATTCTTTTCGTTGTGCTCACGCTTCAGGTCAATGGCTCTAAACAGCCACAGCAAATCTCCCACTGACTTAATTGAGACACTCGCCTCAACGCCAAGTTCCTCGGTCTCCATTTCCAATTGCACTCTATCCAAGGAGTCCAAAGCCTGAGACAAATCCGTGTCCTCCGTTAATTTGCCAGATTTGATTCGCGCGACCACAGTTTCGCGCAAAGCGATGTAGAAAGGCTCATTCATGCGGGACTGAGACCGGCGCAGCATCGTTCCATCTTACACGCGCCAAAGAATCTATAGCTTACGCGCTTTGCTCTGTCAACGTGACGCAGGTCCCGATAAAAAACGCCCTTACCGCCAAAGTAAAGTGCTACTTCGAATCTCCGCCCAAGCGACTGCTCAGGAGCTACCGCAACCTCCTGCCGGCACTCCATGACAAGTGCCAGGTGTATACTGCCCGCACGAGGAGGGGATATGTTGCAACAATCGAATCACACTGGTGCCCGAAACCTCGAATGGTCCTGTGAGGCCATTTCACCCATGGCTGAGCCCTGCAATTCTGCCGCAACCTCCCACTGCGGCATCTGCGGGCGGTGGTTTTGCGCCGTCCATGCCGAGGATGAGACTTGGCACGTCTGCGTCGTCGAGCCAGGCGAGGAAGGGGGCGAAGGTTAGTTTCCGATTACGCGACTTATCGTCCGCTAGGAGCGGCCATTTCGAGCAACCCCAGCCAATCAAGGCTCGAGCCGCCAGTCAGGACCATAGATTCATTGTAGCCTTACAGATTCGGGCTTGGCAGCGGGGACGATAGGTTTGGAATGGTCGTGGCACTGAACGTTTGGACCAAAAGAAATGGCCGCCACAGAGGAGGCGGCCATTTCGATTTCTGCGTTGTGCGGTTGCTCACATTTTTACTGGTGAGCTGTGACTCGCAACACACTGCCACTTACCGCCGGGCATCTTCACCCATGTATCGGTAAATTGCTCATTAACATCGAGTGGCTTGCCCGAGTCATCAGTGCCCTTGGCTTTGAAGCCGCCCGTCGCTATGGCCGTATCGCCAAATACCGTTACCTTCACATCGTTGTACTCTACGTGAACATATTTGGTCGCTTTCGCCGTTGCCAGTGATGCGGCCTTGTCGGTGACTTTGCCATCACTGTTCGTGCTCACGAATTTGTCGGCCAGCAGGGGCGCAACTGCGTCAGGATTATTTGTTTGTTGCGAATGAAGCCACTCTTGTTCCAGTGCCGCGACCGCCTTCTCCGTCCCGGCGGTCGTCTGGGCTTGCGACCACGCGGCGTTCCCCAGTGAAAGCAAACCCATTAGACCCAATATCCAAAATCTCTTCATTGGGCATCTCCTTATTGTCGCCATTTTGAAAAACCTTGACCGGTGGTCTTGTGGCTTGTCCGCAAGCGAATCGGATGCGCCAGGCCTGGCAAACTAAGGCAAAGCAAAACAGAACCTATAGCAGTAAAGGGTAAGGGCCTTGTGGGACAGACGGCACCAGACTAGTCATTCTGCCAGTTTGCAAGCCGGACGATAGGCCGTAACCGATGCGAAGTCAATTCGTTGTATTTTAATTTACCCGTCGCCGTGGATTATGGGGCGCGCATTGCAAATGCGGCTACCCTCCCGACCGACGGCTCTCAAGTCCTGATTAAACGCCGTTACCGAAAACTGACTTTTCACCAGCGTGCCCCGTACCTTTTCGCTTGATTTCGACAGGAACGGGTGCGCAGGCGACCAACCACAGCGTGGACGCGCAAGTTATGCGGCAACCTGCGAATTACCTGTTTCGGTGAGGGGGACTGCTTTTTCTTGGTTACCCGCGTGCGACTTCAGTCCGCGAGCTTCATTGGTCAGACGGCAGACAGTAGCCCTGGAGACGTGATACTGTTTCGCAACTTCGGTCAGGCTCATTCCCGAACGGCGGTCTGCAACGACCTGCTGTCGGTCAAAGTGGAGCGGCGCACGACCGATTCTTCTTCCTTCCAATTTTGCGCGACGCATTCCAGCTCGAACTCTTTCTACGATTAGACTTCGCTCCAAATCTGATATCGCTCCAATAATTGTTAACATCGCACGACCAAGTGGTCCCGACGTATCAACGTTTTCCCGCTTGCTAACAAATTCGATGCCGAGATGATTCAGTTCGTCAAGCACGTCTAAGAAATGGCGGACGTTTCGTGCGATGCGGTCAAACGCCACAACGAACACAACATCAAAACGGTGCCGCCGGGCATCTGCTAACAACTGGTCGAGTCCGGGGCGTTTCGATTTCGTACCTGAAATTACGTCTGGGTATTCGGCAATTTCGCAGCCGCGCTGTTTGGCCATTTCGCGGAGGTCGAGCAACTGTGTTTCCAGATGCTGGTCACCAGTGCTCACGCGTGCGTAAATAGCGGCTCGTTTCTTCAGGTCAGTTTCTTCCTCGACCGACGGGAACTACGGCTGGTCTTTCCACGATTTCCTTTGGGCTTCCGACCGCCGCGGCCTTCCCAGTAATGCGCCGACTTGTAGCGGCGCACCTGCTGGACGTCGTCATCCGTGAAACGATAGAGCTTGCGACCGTTCATGGGAACCGCAATGGAAGGGTGAACCTTGCCGTTCCAAATCCAGCGAAATAGAGTCTGCGGGTCAACTCCAAGCAGCTTCGCAGCCTGCTTAACAGAATAGTTTGCCATAGACCTATATTATAGGCATAAGCCTTATACTTTGTCAACAGTGAGCATCTCGTGAAAAGTACCTCCATTAGCCTCGCCGATTTGACTTGCCCTGTAGGGCGACCTAACATGTCCCGCCAAGAGCAGCTTCCTTGGCATGATTGGCCAAACCATCTCGCACTACCGCATCCTCGGGAAACTCGGCGGGGGCGGGATGGGTGTGGTTTACGAAGCCGAGGATACGAATCTTGGCCGACATGTTGCGCTGAAGTTTCTTCCGCAGGAATTGGCCCAAGACCGGCAGGCGCTTGAACGTCTTCGACGCGAAGCCCGTGCCGCCTCGGCGTTGAATCATCCCAACATCTGTACGATTTACGAAATCGGTGAGGAAAACGGTCAGACCTACATCGTTATGGAATTCCTCGACGGCCAGACCCTGAAGCACCGCATTGCAGGGCGACCGGTGGAGTTGGATTTACTCCTCGACGTCAGCCTAGAAATTGCGGATGCACTGGACGCCGCCCACGCACAGGGCATCATCCACCGGGACATCAAACCCGCAAACATCTTTGTCACGAAGCGCGGCCACGCCAAGATTCTCGATTTTGGGCTTGCCAAGCTCACTCCTGTGGCGACGGGTGTTGGTGCTTCTGCAATACCGACGGCTGCAAGCGAAGACCTGCTTACCAGCCCTGGAACGGCAGTCGGCACCGTGGCCTATATGTCACCGGAGCAGGTCCGTGGAAAAGAGCTGGATGCACGCACCGATTTGTTCTCGTTTGGTGTGGTCCTCTACGAGATGGCAACAGGCGCTCTCCCATTTCGCGGGGAAACATCAGGAGTGGTGATTGACGCGATTCTGAACCGCGCCCCTGTCGCTCCGGTACGCTTGAATCCAGAGGTTCCAGCGGAGTTAGAGCGAATCATCAACAAGGCTTTGGAGAAAGACCGCGAATTGCGTTACCAGCACGCTTCGGACATCCGCACGGACCTGAAGCGCCTGCGGCGCGACACGGATTCAGGCCGAATTCCATCATCAGCGAGCAGGGCGGTTCAGGGTCTTGCTCCAGAAACCGCGAGCAGTTCGGCCTCCGCTGTCACCATCCAGCCTTCCGTGAAACCTGCGCGTAAGAAATATGTCCTCGTGGTCGCTTGCGTCGCACTCCTGGCAGCAGCCTTTGCGGCGTACCACTTTTGGCCCCGCTCGAATCCTCCGAGCGGCCCCGCAAAGATTACGCAAATAAGCCAGTGGAACAAACCGATGAACGACGCGAGGCTATCTCCCGACGGCCACTCGGTAGCGTTCGTTTCGCCGGTAGGCGGCGTCGCGCAAGTGTTCCTGATGCTCACTTCTGGTGGGGAGCCTCTTCAGCTTACCAATGACGAAGGAGAGAAGGATATCGATACCTTTTCCCCTGATGGCAAAGAGGTCTACTACGCGCGGTATCTCGGCCGCGGCGAGGTTTGGGCGGTGCCCACGCTCGGTGGGGCTCCCCGCCGTGTGGCATCTGCCGGCTATGTGGTTCCCTCGCCGGATGGCGCCTCCATTTTTTATGTGAAGTTTGACAGCGGCGTGATTTTTCGTGCGGATAAATCCGGACTGAATGAAACATTAGTGTACAACCCCGAAGGCACTGGCATGTCCTTCATCCCGCTTCTGCTATTTCCGGGCGGCAACGACCTGCTCGCTTCTGCTGGTCAAGCGTATTCGACGAGTTTCAGTTTTTACAAAATAAACTTGACCAGCCATACGGCGGTTGATTTAGGGAAGGTGGCCGGGAATTCACCTGACGCGGTGTGGGCCGAACCAGGCGAAACCGTGCTATTCAGCCGCACAGTAAACGGGCTGACGAACATCTGGAAGTACGGCTTAAAGGACCGGAGTCTGACGCAGATTACTTTCGGAGCGGGACCGGACTATTCCCCCATGCCAGACTCCGGAGGGAAAGGGATTTACTATGTGAACGGCAAGTCCACTGGATTCCTGACCGCTTACCACGTTCATTCAAAGGAATCGACGGACATCGCGTCCGAGGACGCGACTCAGCCCAATATCTCGCCGGATGGGAAGCGTGTGATGTACATCACTCTCCCCGCACGCGATAGGAGCGAACTCTGGGTGTCTGACATCGACGGGGGCAACAAAGCGAAACTCGCCACCGGAGAAATCCTGGGAACTGGAACCTGGGCTCAGGACAATTTTCACTTGTCTTTTGATGATTCAGGAGCCGGTACAGCGGACAAAGCCTACATCGTGGGGGCCGATGGCAGCGGTCTTCGTCAGCTCGTGGAGACGGAGAATAGCGTCTGGAATGTAGTATGGAGCCCTGACCAAAAATCCATTTACGTGGCTGGTCCAGCGAAGGGGAGTCAGATACTGACCGTTTGGAAAGTGAACGTAGACGGTTCGAATTCGGAGAAGTTCGTGGACAACTGCTGCATCGTTGACGATGCTGACCCCAGCGGGCAGTACCTGCTCGGCGTCGTACTGAATGGAGAAAAAGCTGGAATTTACGAGTTGTCTGTCTCCGATAGGAAATGCATCTCGTTGCTTCCCGGCATAGTAACGTTCAACGCGTTTTTTGCTCGCGATGGCAAGTCGTTCTTGTATGCAGTTGCTTCCCGTGGTGAGGTCACGATTTACCGCCAGCCCTGGAGAGACGGCAAACTCATCGGGACTGCCCAGCCCGCGTTGAAGGTTCCCTTTGCCTTTCCTCTGCAGTACGCCACCGGTAACGCCTACGATTTTTCCAGAGACCTTTCCACCATCGTCTATGCGCGTCCCGGCGGTCACGCCGACCTCTATCTTCTGAGCCAGAAATAAATCCTGGTTGCGAAACAGATTTCTGGTGGGCTTCTCTTCGCCGCCCGCATGCGTCATGCGGCTAACCGCGATTGACTTGCCTCCGCACGCAGCCTAACATCCGCCTCACTTAAAGGCTTACCCCACATGATTGGTCAGACCATCTCCCACTACCGAATTATTGAAAAGCTGGGTGGCGGCGGGATGGGTGTCGTTTATAAGGCCGAAGACGTCAAACTCAATCGCTTCGTCGCTCTGAAATTCCTTCCAGACGATGTCGCAAAGGACCTGCAAGCTCTCAGTCGTCTCCAGCGTGAAGCTAAAGCCGCATCGGCGCTGAACCACCCCAACATTTGCACCATTCACGAGATTGACGACCAGAACGGACAGGCGTTCATCGTCATGGAGTTTCTGGATGGTCAGACGCTGAAGCACCGGATTTCCGGAAAGCCGCTGCCGCTTGAGCAAGTGCTGGAGTTGGGAATCGAGATTGCGGACGCACTCGACGCGGCGCACGCGAAAGGAATCGTCCACCGGGACATCAAGCCCGCCAACATTTTCGTTACCGAGCGTGGGCACGCCAAGATATTGGATTTCGGCCTTGCGAAACTCACCCCTGGTGGCAAAGGTGTTGGTGTCTCCGCGATGCCGACCGCAACCGCAGAAGAAATGCTGACTAGTCCCGGTTCCGCAGTGGGCACCATCGCGTATATGTCTCCTGAGCAGGCACGGGGCGAAGAATTGGATGCACGGACAGACTTGTTCTCTTTCGGCGCGGTGCTCTACGAGATGGCGACGGGCCGGATGGCATTCCCCGGAAACAGCGCTGCCGTCATCCATGACGCGATTCTGAATCGAGCGCCGACCCCGCTCGTACGAGTGAATCCTGACTTGCCGCCGGAGCTAGAGCGCATCGTCAACAAGGCGCTGGAAAAAGAGCGGAAGCTGCGGTACCAAAGTGCCGCTGATATTCGCACCGATTTGCAGCGGCTGAAGCGAGATTCGGGCGCTCCGGTTACTTCCAGGGAGAGTAACTCGGCCGTGCCGCTTTGGAAGCGGCCGCTTTTGCTTGTGTTGATGGTATCGGCCCTAGTAATTGGCATGGCATTGTATTTCTTAAGACGCCACTACCAGATGGGACCGCCGGAACCGAGTCAGAAGGAGTTGGCACTCGAACATGAGGCTGCGGAGCTTTTCTCACAGCTACTTCAACAAAAGCTGGAAGCGCGTTACGTGCTCACAAAAGCGACTGACGACAAAAGTGACATAGTCACCGGAGGAACGATTGCAGTTCTACAAAAAGATAAATTGCTTATGTACAGCACTGCGGCACAAGTACCGCCCCAGAACACCTATCAAGATGGGAAGCTCTTTGTGAGCGCTTATGGGGTAACTCAGCCCGATAAAACTCTGAGTCTTGGAAGTATCAACGGCGCCGACGCGCAAATGAGGACATTTGTTAGCGGAGAGAAGTTCTGGGTGACAAAGATTGATGTGCAGGGCGACGGCGTCACTTTTACATTGCTCACCGACCCTTATCACCACATCCGGTGCTACTCGACCCTCAGGTTTGTTTACCCGAAAGGCTCGACGCTGACCGCCGACCAAGTGTTGAACACTGTGTCAGAAGTCTTGAAAGCTCAACCATATTGAAGGCTAGTCTCGTTAGGTTGCCGAGAGTCCGCGCAAGCCATCAAGCACGCCAGAGGTCGGATGACGTTATCGGTGATAACGGCGACACAACTGCCTGTTTCCCGAGATTGAGAGTCGGACGAAACTACGCCTCAGGACGGGCGAACATGCACGAATTCGTGAAGGCCCGAAGGTCGTACCTGCCAGATGGGCTTGCCCAGCGCCAACGCACATTCTGAAGACGGCGCCCCGAAAGCCCGCGCCGCATATCAGGATTTCCTCGCGCTGTGGAAAGACGCTGACGCTGATATTCCCATTCTCATCGCTGCCAAGGCGGAGTACGCGAAGCTGAAGTAATTTCGGGACGCCGCTGCTTCAGATGTCCACGGTCGTTACTGGTTCCCACATACTAACGCGAATTTCCACGAGCCGTCGCTCTGCCGCCTCATCACACGGATTCCTTTGCCGTGCACACTGACCGGCGGGCTATCGGGAGACAATTGAAACTTGGCGTCAGTTTCGCCCCACTCGTATGCCCAGCCGTCCGCAATTTGAATATGAATGTTTTTGAGGTCGGGCGCGTAGCTCAGCACCTTGAAACCCGGGTTCTGGGCGAGGCCCTTCTCGTTGTCAGCTTGGATGGCCTGCCTGCCGACCACAGGCGGACTTCCCGGATTGAGCCGCACCCCATCCTCTGCCCAGACGTCTATCAGTCCTTTCGGGTCTTGGGAGAGAGTAACTTCAATGTCTTTTTGATGCAGTTTTTCGATGGCCGCTAGGTCTGCGGCATGCGTCCTTCGTTGAAGCATATCTGTATAGGCGCTTCGGGTGAAGTAGCCGATGACGAATCCAGCGAGAAGCGCGATGGTCACAAATAGAGAAATGCGTCTCATAGGGCCTCCCCTGTGTGCTAACTTCTGACGCCTAGCGAGCCACTGTTGGCTTCATTACATTTGACCCGAAGATTTGTCACACTCTAGCTCTGATTCCAACGAGTTCACAACGAGAATTGCGACCGGGATGGGCAAAGGGGGCCATATGAATTGGATTCGCGTGGCACTGACGGTGTTAGTCGGGGGGTTCGTGGCATCGCTGACCGATTGGCTTTTCATGGGCGATTGGCTCTACAGCCGATATAACCAATACCCTGAAATCTGGCGGCACCCGCATGGTCAGGGAGAAATGAAAGCCATTGCGTGGTCGGTGCCTCTTCCATTCATCACTTGCGCGGTCTTCTCACTCTTGTGCGCCCGCCTAAATCTCCACTCGTACAGCGCGACGCTCAAATTGGCACTCGCTATTTGGCTTGTTGGACCTTTGCCATTACTCATCACAAATGCTCTGTTTATCAAACTGCACCCCGCAATTACTGTGTCTTATTCTCTCGGATGGCTGGTGAAACTGGTGGTAGCGGCGGTGGCTGTAGTGCTGTTCTTGCGCTAGGTCGCAGGATGCGCTAACAGTGACTTGACCCACACCGTTCTGCGGACTATTCTCCAGTCTCCCCCGGTAAACCATAAATTTACCCCGCGAAAGGAGAAAGTAATGTCTACAGCTCCGAAACCCCAAATGGAAGCACAAGACCCCGTCAAAGTGGACCCGAAACATTACAAGGTTGAAACTGACAATGAGCAGGTGCGCGTGCTCCGAGTCAACTACAAAGCACACGAGAAATCGGTGATGCACTCGCATCCCGACAACGTCACCGTCTTTCTGAACGATGCACACTGCAGGTTCACGTTTCCCGATGGCAAAACGGAAGAGCGCCGTTTCCGCGCCGGCGAGACGCTTCATTCGCCCGCCGGAAGCCATTTGCCGGAGAACCTGGGCGGTCACCCCATCGAAATAATACTCATCGAACTGAAACGGTAGTTCGGAATACCGCTAAACGCATACGAAGAGGATGGTGAACTGGGGCAGGAGTATTTGTGTGTCCGGTTAGAGGACGACGTTGAGACCTTGGAAGCTCCTGAGCGTAACGCGAATTCCGCTCAGGAGCCGATACCTCATTCGACTTTGATGTTTTGCATACCTTTGCGGCAATCTTCATTCATATCGCAGCTAACCAGCAA
>Ga0070761_10002073_pt1 | contig 12468 bp, 9 predicted proteins | sample HubBroMetageREF1_FD_66724 | JGI IMG/M metagenome (GOLD analysis project Ga0070761, IMG submission 66724) | Reference soil microbial communities from the Hubbard Brook experimental Forest, New Hampshire, USA - Hubbard Brook CCASE Soil... | ecosystem: Environmental > Terrestrial > Soil > Temperate...
TTTCGACGTGCGCGCGGCGCCGGATGTTCAGTCGGCTTTGAATTCCATCCACTCCGGTTTGTACAGGCCCCACACCTTTGGCTGATAGTTTTCCAGCGAGTTTTTCCACGACGCGTAACGCTGCTGGCGTACCGTTTCGAGTATCGGCAGCTGTTCATGCAGGATCTGTTGAATTTTCCAGTAGAACGGCGCGCGCTTGTTGGGATCCATCTCGGACGCGCCCTGGTCGAGCAGCGTGTCGATCTCCGCTTCCCACGGCGTGGCCGGCGTCGGCTGATTCGGATTCCAGATATGCAGGTTGCCCGACGAGCGATAGAAGTTCGCGCCGTCGTTGGGCTCGACTCCGCCGGTGAATCCGATCAGCACGCAATCCCAGTCGAACGACGAATCGAGCTTGTCCACCAGCGTGGTGAATTCGAGCGGCCGATAATTCACTTTGATGCCGAGACTCTCGAGGTCCTGCTTGAAGATGGTGCACATCTCGTTGCGCTCGGGCGAGCCGGTGTTGGTGGTGAGATCGAATTCGAGACGATTGCCTTTCGGATCGGTCCGCAGGCCGGGTTTGACGAGGTGATAGCCGGCCGCCTCGAGCATATCGGCAGCGAGCTTCGGATCGTAGTTGTAATCCTTGAGATTGGGATTGGCGAAAATTTTGTTCTCGGGCGAGATATCCGCCACCGCGGGTTCCGCGAGGCCGTGAAAGACAAGATCGATCATCGATTGCTTGTCCATCATGTGCGCCATCGCCTGCAGGAACTTAAGATCGGTGAACCATCCAAGTTTCGGATTGGTGACGCCACCCTTCACGTAATGACGAGGATTGCGGTTGAAGCTGAAGAACAGCGAGCCGGTATCGACTCCGATTTTTTGCACCGTGATGTCGAGTTCGTGGTTCTTCGCCTTGTCCTCGAGCGCTGAGACTTCCTCTGCGCGCGGGCCGTAAGTGTCGATTTGCCCCGACAGATAACGCAGATACTCCGCGTTCTGGTCGGGCACGATCGTAACGGTCTGCCCGTGCAGGCGCGGCAACTGACCGCCATGCTCGTCCTTCATCCAATAGTCGTTGTTGCGATCGTAGCGAACGACCTGGCCCTGCGTGTAGTGCGTCATGTGATACGGGCCGTTGCCGACGAGCTTGTCCGGCGACGTGTCGATGCCCCAGGTATGGTTATAATTTCCCGCTTTCCACGCCGGCTCAAGGATGTGCGCGGGCATGACGGGAATGCCAATCGAGTAGAGCAGGGGAGCAAACGGCTTCGGCAAATGCATGACGACGGTGTAATCGTCGGGCGCCTCGGCGGCAATCCGTTGATGATCGATTGTGATCGCGGGACGGATGCTGTTCGGCACTTTCGGATCGTAGATAACGTCGAGTGTGAACAGGACGTCGCGCGCAGTCACCGGCTGTCCATCAAACCACCTCACGTCGTGGCGGAGATGAAACGTAATCGATTTGCTGTCGGGCGCGATGTCCCACTTCTCGGCCAGCCCCGGCTCCGGCAGGGTAGTTACGGGGTTGAGGCGGATCAGGCTCTCGAACAGATCGCCGGTGAGCGCGCCCGAGCTGGCATCCGTGATCAGAATCGGATTGAAGGTACGAGGGTCGCTGCCAATAACGGTATAGAGGATTTGATTCTTTTCGTGATCGCTCCCGGAGCGATTCACGCGGCATCCGGCGAGAAGCGCGAGCGCCGGGAGAGCGATCGCGCAGGTTAGTATTTGAAAAACCCGGTCGCGCCAGTGTTCAGCTTTCATTTGGAAACGCGCCATCGTCAAGGCTCAGGTTCATCAAGGTGGCTCCTGGAGCCGGTGTTAACACAAACGTCGAATCGGGGATGATTCCATTGACGATCGGCCGCAGATAACGAAACGTGACGTGGCTGCCGGCGGCCGGAAAATTCGCGTCAACCTGGTACGGAAACATCAGTCCACCGATGTCGTGATAGTCGCTGTATCGCACTTCGTAGCTGACGCGGCCGTCGCTGCCCGTCTCCCGCACCATCGCGAGATTGCCGCCGGAAAATCCAAGCGCGCGAGTGCCCGACGCGGTGTTGCCGAACGTCGCGACCAGCATTGCGCCGTCAGTCGAGACCGAATCGGCGCTGCTACTGAGTACGAAATCAGGCGGCGCGAGTCCCATCAGCAGGCCCACCGCGTCGGTCGGCGCCATCGGGATTCGCACGTACCTGTAAAGCGTTTCGGCGTTCGCCTGGCCGCGCATGAAGCGATTCTGACCGGGCTCGAAGATCGCGAGGTCCGAGCCTTGTGCCGCGAGCAGCAACGCGACGCCGAACGGCGACATAGCCTCGACGCGCAGGTTGCCCGGCCGCTTGGCGACGATATCTTCCTTCGCCTTCACGTGTTGCGTCCCGGCCGTGTATTCCATCACCGCCGGCGTCTGCAAGTTGGCGAGCCTGCGGTCGCGCTCCGCCAGCGCCTCGATCATTTTCTCGGCCTGATACTGGTTCTCGGTCCAGCCCGGAGTTGGCGACGCATCATCCGGAACTGGCGGAGTATGTACGATGATACAGGCAGACGTTCCGAGCATCGCCAGCAGGAGCGTCGATACTACCGCGCCGAGCCAGAATGTTGCCCCGCCCCGTGCGCGCTCAGTGACCCGCGCTGGCGGCATTCTGCAGGACCTGGATCTTATCCTTGAGGCGTGCGACCTGGTCGGTTTCCTGCGACTTCTTCAGCGCGTCGTTGTATTCGTTGCTGGCTTCCTTGGTCTTGCCCAGCTTGCGATACGCGTCGCCAAGGTGTTCGGTGATGGTGGGATCGCTGCCGGTCAGGTTGACCGCCTTCTCCAACTGCTCGACGGCCTTCTTGTAGTCGCCCTTCTGATAGTAAACCCATCCCAGGCTGTCGACGTAAAATCCGTCTTCGGGCTCGATATCGAGCGCGCGTTTGATCAGCTTTTCGGCCTCGATCAGGTTGGTGCCCTGCTCTGCGTAACTGTAGCCGAGATAATTCAGCGCCTGCGCGTTGGCCGGATTCAGCTCGATCGCCTTCTTCATCTCGGCCATGCCTTCGTCGCGCTGCTTGTTCTGATCGAGCGCCGCGCCGAGGGTGAAGTGGAACTTGTCATTCTTGGGATCGGCCGCGACCATCTTGCGCGCCAGCTCGATCGCCGCCGGGTAATCCTTCTTTTCCTGGTAGACGCCGACCATGAACCCGGTGATTTCGGGGTCGTTGGGCTTCTTGGCGAGTGCGTCCTTCAACGCGCTCAGGGCCTGATCGTACTGGTTCTGCTTGTCGTAGAGGTACGCCAGCTGGAGGCGCGATTCGACGTAGTGCTCATTGTCGGCCGGAATCTTGTTGAACTCCGAGATCGCCTTGTCGTTCTCTGACAGCTCGGTGTACACAGTGCCGAGGTAGTAGTGAACGCGGTAGTTGTCGGGCTCGGAGCCGAGCACGAGGTTGAACTCGGTCGCGGCGTCGTCAAAATTGCCCTGCTCGACATACAGCAGGCCGATTTTCGTGCGAGTGTCGGCGGGATTGGTCTCGACCTGCTCGGCGCGCTTCAGCTCGTCCAGCGCCTCGTTGTATTTCTTCTGACCGACCAGGATCTCCGCTTTGCGCTTTCGGACCAGCTCGTTGTTCGGGTTGATTTGCGTGATCTTGTTGTAATAGACCAGCGCGTCCTGCGGGCGCTCCTGGCGCTCGCGCAACAGCGCAAAATCGAGCAGCACCAGCTCCGACTGCGGATTGAGGTCGAGCGCCTTCTGATAATACTTTTCCGCGCCCGCGTAATCCTTCGACGCCACCATCACCTTGCCGGCGTAGTAGTAGCCGAGGAATGAATTTGGATCGAGCTTGATCAGCTGCTGAAACGTTTGCTCGGCTTCGGTGTAGTCGCCGCGCTTGGCGTAGAGCGTGCCGAGGTACAGATACGCTTCCTGATTCTTCGGATTGAGCCGCAGTACCTCGCGGTAGTCTTTTTCCGCGGTGGTGTCGTCGCCGAGCGCCGAGCTGATTCCGGCGCCGAGCAGCCGCGCGTCCGCCGAGTCGGGATCGATCGCGAGCGCCTGGTTGACCTGCTCGAGCGCGTCCTTCAGACGGCCGTCACGGACGTAGAGCGTGGCGAGGCGAACCTTCAGCGCGGCGTTGCTGGGATCGTACTGGACCGCCTCCGCGTAGTCCTTGAGCGCCTCTTGGCGGTCGTTGTCGTTCATCGCGACTTCGGCCTTCAGGAACGCGCTCATCGCGCGCGCATCGGAGGGCACATCCACCGCCGGCGCGCCGCCGAAGGGATTGTCCCCGCCGACGCTGGCGCTGCGGAGCAGTTCGGGCTTCGCACTGGTAATTTGAGTGCAGCCGAGAAACATAACCGACGCGGCGCCGAGCGCGATAATCGCGCGTGTGCTGAAACCTATCATCGTTAAAACAAATTCCCGGGAGAGCTTGTCAATTGGGGTGTCCACCACGCCCTTCGATCTAGTACGCGAGGTGCCCGGCGTCGTTACATCCGGCCCCGCACCTTTCCGCATCCCATACAATACAAGAAATCCTACACCAGATGCGACCGCGAAACCCTCTTTTGATTTATAGCCGGTCCGCGTTGCCTGCTTGCCACCGGGCGTCGGCTCGACTAGGCAGGGGAGCCGGAGCCGCCCGCAATTGCCGCAAATCCCCACTGAAAAGCCAGTTTCCCCGACGCCCGCGAGCGTTCCCGCCCTGACGCTCCGCACGCCGCGCAAGCTCGGCCTGATCCCGCTGGTGTGCGTGATGTACCTGGTGGTGAGCGGCGGTGCGTACGGCCTCGAAGACGCGGTCCGAATGGCGGGGCCGCGCTTGACGCTCCTGCTATGCATTCTGGTGCCGCTCACGCTCAGCATCCCGACGGCTCTGATGGCGGCCGAGCTGACGGCGCTGATGCCCGTTGAAGGCGGCTTCTACTTCTGGGTGAAGCAGGCGCTTGGGCCGTTCGCCGGTTTCGCCGAGGCGTACCTGACAATTTTATACACCGCCGTCGACATGGCGATTTATCCGGTACTTTTCGCCGGCTATCTTTCGTTCATCCTGCCGATCGGCCCGGCGGCGCAAATCGCGATCGGCGTCGCGCTGGTCTGGATGGCGGGAGGGCTGAATTTTCTCGGCGTCAGGCCGGTCGGGATGGCGTCGATCGTGCTCACCGCAATCCTCGTATCGCCGTTCGCCGTGCTGGTGATCATCGGTCTCCCGCGGCTCATCCACTTCGCGATGCCGACGCCGCCGCTGTTCGGCGCCGACCCATGGGGCGCGCTCGGGGCTGGGCTGACGGTGGTCATCTGGAATTTCAGCGGATGGGAAAATCTGAGCGTGGTTTCCGCGGAAATCGAAAATCCGCGGCGCAACTATCTGCGCGCCGTTCTGATCGCGATGCCGATAATCGTCGCCGGCTACGTGCTCCCGCTCGCGGTCTCCGTCTCGGGCGCGACCACGACCGCCGGCTGGGGCACGGGTTCCTTCTCGCACGCCGGCTACGAGGTCGGCGGACGCGCACTCGGCGGCGCGCTCGCGCTCGGCGGCGCCGTGATGTCGTTCGCGGTGTTCGAAGCCGCGATGCTCTGGGTATCGCGCATGCCGTTCGTGCTTTCACGCGAGGGCTACCTGTCGCCGCCGCTCGCGCAGCTCTGGTCCACCACGGCGACCCCGGGCAAATCGATCTTGCTCTGCTGCGTCGTCTTCACACTGCTGGTGCCGGTCGGGTTCGTCGCGCTGGTCGTGCTCGACGTATTCTTCTACATGGCGGCGCTGGCGCTCGAACTGTTCGCGCTGGTGCGACTGCGCAAGCTGATGCCGGATCGCACCGGCATGTTCACGATTGGCGGCGGCCGCATCGGCCTCGTGCTGGTCGTAGTGCTTCCTATACTGACGTGGGCCGCAACTTTCGGATTGGCTATCTCAGCCGGCGTCGCCAAGCGAGATTTCATCCTGGCCATCGTGCTGGGCGTATGCGTTTGGCCCGTCTACGCAATCAGCCGCCGCCGCTACGGCGGCCCTCCCCCAATCGACCCTCCCCCGACCAGTATCACTGCGTGATAGCCCTAAACCTTTTCCCCCGGGAGAGGACGCGCCTCCAGCGCGCTACTTCCGCGCGGTCAGCCGATACAGTGCGACCGCTTCGTTCTGCGACACCGCTTCAATCGCGAATTTCCCCTGCAACTGATCGAGTTCGCTCTTCAACACGTCAGCATATTGTTGCGACTCGGGCGCGGCGAGCAGCAGATAGACCGGCGTCTTCGCATCGATTCCCGATTCGAGCGAGTCAGACACAGCAGGCGACATCTGCTCGCCATCGAACACGACCGCCGGCACCGGGCCCTTCCATCCCGCCGCGCGCTTTTCATACAGGCGATGCAGATGGTAATCGGTGAAGCGCTCGCCCGGGTCTAGTGAATTCAATCCAACGAAATGCCGATCTCCCAATGGCAGATACAATTCAAGAAATTGTAGCGAGATGTTGCTGATTACGGTCGCATCGGGAGGCATCGTCGAATCCGATTCTTCCAGCGTCGACACCATCACGGAGTTCGCAAGTTGCGCGGACAATCTCGCCATCACCTCGGACGCCAGCGACACGACCAGCAGCACGTCGAGCACGATTACGCCAGCCGCCGCCGCGATCTGGCTACCGCTCAGTTTTTGGGTTCGCAGCACATCGCGCATCCATCGGTTCGTCAGTGCCGCACCCGCGCCCGCCGCGATACACAATATGAACGCGCCCGGAAGGATGAACGCCACGTCGGTGAATAGATAGAAACAGTAGAGAACGGTCAGTGCGACGAGGTATCCGAGCCCGAACCAAATCAGTCGGCGCGCCGCCAATCGTTCAGGCGCGCGAAGAGTCGCGACGAACCCGACGATCGCGAACACCGCCGCTGCGAATGGGTAGAGGAAGTACCGAGGATTGCCGCGATCGCCGAGCATCCCATCAAGTCCGAGCAGCGTCGTCAGATACACGATCACGTTGCCGTGCGGATTCCGCGGCATTGTGGGACCGAACAGATATGCGGCGCTGAAGGTCTTGCCGCCCGCGCCATAAACTTCCGGCACCCACCACGAGTAGCCGCTGGCGAACGCGCTGCCGAGGTTGATCGAGTTCTGATGCAGCTGCCACGCGACTGGAATCGCGAAACCAATTGCCACTGCTACTCCTGCTTTGAGAAGACTCGCGAGGTCGCGCTTCTCCAGCGGCGCCATCACGACGCACAGCGCGAGGCCGGCAAGGATTGCGGCATTCGTGGGACGAATGATCGTCGAGAATCCGGCTAACAGACCGAACATCAACCATGCCGACATTCGCGTCCAGCTCGGCGATTGGTTCGCGTAGTCCGACGTCGCAACCATCAGCATCACAGCGGCGCAAATCGTCACGAACAACGTGGGGACATCGCTCATCACCAACGACGAATACGTGATGAACACGGGGGAGAGGGCGAGCAGGAGCGCCGCAATCGCCGCCGCCAGCCCCCGGAACTGGGCGCGCGTCAGCATGAAAAGGCCGAGCACCGCAAGCATCCCGAGAATCAGCGAAGTGTAAGGCCGGAAATCCGCGCCACTCACGCGGTAGAAGAATTCCAGGATCAGCGGGTAGCCGCCAGTATACCGCGACGGATAAGTATATCCACCGAAATGCAGCACTGCCCCGCGCCCCTTTGTCAGGTTCATCGCCGCCGCGGCGTACTCGAGTCCGTCAGGCCAGGGCATCAGTTCCTCTCCGCGCCGCCAGCCGGCGAACAAGGTCGTGAGGGACATCAGCAACACGATTGCAAAGAGGACTGCGAAGCCCAGAAAACCCCGGCTAGATTCCGGCAGACCGGATGCGACAGGCTGCTTCGATGACTTCCCCGAGCTCATCGCAGCGCGACTCCGCGGTCGCCGACTCCGCGCGCATCGGCGCGTGGCTCATCGTCGTGCTGCTCATCCCGCGCATCGCGCGGATGCTCTACCCTGAAGTATGGGTCGAGGACGATTTCTACCTCGAGAGCGCGTGGCTGGTGAGCGTCGGGATGCGCCCGTACCTGGATTTCGTTCAACCGCATATGCCGCTGCTCGAATGGATCGCGGCAGGTTACCTCAAGTTGTTCGGCGCAAGCTATCTGTCGATCGAAATCCTGAACGAGGCCGCGATTTTCGCGACCAGTATCCTGACCTACGCGCTCGCCCGCCGCGTTGCCGGCCGTCCGACCGCGATCGCCGCGTCGATTCTATACGCCTACAGCTCGCTGGTCTTCCGCTACCACGCCTACGAGCGCGAGAGCTTCGTGGCGCCGCTGCTTATCCTCGGCGCGATTGTCACGCTCGACGACGCGATGCCCGCGATGCGCCAGGCCGCGATTCTCGCGGGCATTTTTTTCCTCGCCTGCGCAATCAAGCTGACTGCGGTGATTCCATTCCCCGTGATGCTGATTTTCATCGCCATCGCATACCGTCGAGTCGCGAGTGCGATCGCCTCGGGCGTTATCTTTGCGATCGCAATGGCGGCATTCAGCGCGATTCTCTACCGGCTCTACGGCGACGAGTTCATCATTCAGACATTCGTGTTCCATTTCCTGAAGGGGGGCGACCTTGACCGCTCCACCGCACTCTTCCCGCGCATGATTCTCGACGTGCTCGTGCCGCTGTTCGTCCTCGGATGCTGGCGAATCATCGCCGACCGCACTTTCAGTCGCGGCGTGATTCTCGTGCTCGCGATCGTCGTCGTCGAGTACGCCTTTTACGGCGTGATGAGTCCGACCGCGTGGGGCCATAACTATCTCGAGCCGCTGCCGTTCATCGCGATCGTCGCCGCATCCGGGTCGATGGCCCTTCTGCAAGCGAGCGGGACGTTGCCCCAGCGATGGCAACTGCTGGCGGGTGGCGCCGCGTTGATCGCGATTTGTCTGCTCTGGATATCGCCGATCATCAACGAGAACTGGCTGCATGGCGCCGTTTACGGCTTCGGTTTCGTCCCGCGCGCGGAAATTTCGCGGCTCGCCGACGCGTTGCGCGACGCCAGCCAACCCGGCGAAGACGTGATCGCGCCGTCATTCATCTGCTTCGAGGCCAATCGCCGCGAATTGGTCCGCTATCCCGAAACCTACGGCGTCTATCGCGAAGCGAAAGCCGAGTACGAGCACGACGGCTTCTTTGCCGCGCGCCGCCGGATGGGCTCGGCCGACTTTTTTCAGCTCATCACCGATACACGCCACTACTGGACCGACCAGATGCGCGACGCGATCGCCGCTGGGAAAGTCTCGGCGGTAATCAGCGACTCGCCGATCCAACTACTGCCGCTGGTGCTGGTTCCCGAGGAGTTCCTCACGAGCAACGGCTTCCGCCCGTCCCTGATAACGGACCACTTCACGCTGTGGACGCGAACCCCCGCGCCGGCGGCGGCGAAGTGAAGGCAGGGGGAACGGCGGAACTTGATTGTAGTGAAACCCCTCCGTGGGTTTCACGCTTCCTTGGGCAGGGTTAAACCCTGCACCTTAGAATTAAGACAAGATGCGGGACGTTGTCCCTGTTAGGAACTTGGTGGGCGGAAATGAGTGACCTTGGCGCCTTAACCAGTTCTAACAGGGGCGAAGCCCCGCATCTTCTCTTTCTGAATACTGGGTGCAGGGCTCAGCCCTGCCGAAGGAAGTGTGAAACCCACCGCGGGTTTCACATTCAAGAAAGTGATTTCCCCTTCCACTCTCTCCCCCTGCATTCGCGGCTCCTCTCGGCGTAGAATCTGTACATCAGGCCCGGACTTATCTAAGGTTCGGGTCGCTGCTTTTCTCTTTGCAGCGGGAGGATTCGAGCGGTGGCGATAAAAGTCGGGATTAACGGATTCGGCCGAATTGGCAGGATGTTCCTGCGGGCGGCGCTGACCAAGAAGGATCTCGAGGTGGTCGCCGTGAACGACATCACCGACGCGCCGACTCTCGCGCATCTGCTCAAGTACGATTCGATCCACGGCAAGCTGCGCCACGAGGTCAAGGTCGAGGGCGGGACTATTTTCCTCGACGACAAGCCGCTGCAGGTGCTGGCCGAACGCGACCCCGCCAAATTGCCGTGGAGCAAGTTTGGCGTGCAGGTTGTGATCGAATCGACCGGACTGTTCACTGCGCGCGACAAAGCCGCGATGCATCTGGCGGCCGGCGCGAAAAAAGTCGTCATCAGCGCTCCGGCCGACGGCGCCGACGTCACGCTATGCCTCGGCGTCAATCAGAATGCGTACGACCCGAAAAAGCACGACGTGATTTCCAACGCGTCATGCACCACCAACTGCCTCGCGCCGATCGGCAAGGTCTTGCACGAGAGTTTCGGCGTGGCTCACGGCCTGATGACCACGGTGCACAGTTACACGTCGGACCAGATGCTGCAGGACGGGCCGCACAAGGATCTCAGGCGCGCGCGCGCCGCCGCGGTGTCGATGATTCCGACGTCGACGGGCGCCGCCAAAGCTATCGGGCTGGTGCTACCAGCGCTAAACGGCAAGCTGGACGGAATCGCGATTCGGGTGCCGACCTCGAACGTCTCGCTGGTCGATCTTACCGCGACGCTGGAGAAGGATGCCGACGTGAAATCCGTCAACGCTGCGATGAAAGCTGCGGCGGACGGCCCGCTCAAGGGGATTCTCGAATACAGCGAGGCGCCGCTGGTCTCGGTCGATATCAACGGTAATCCGCATTCGTCGATTTTCGACGCGCCGCTGACCAAGGTCGCAGGCAATCGGCTTGTGAAAGTATTTTCGTGGTACGACAACGAATGGGGCTACTCGAACCGTCTTGCAGATATCGCCGCATTCGTCGCGGACCGGCTTTAGGGCCAGCGCATCCGCAATGACCGTCGTACCGATCACGCGGCTTGAGTTCCAGAACAAGAAGGTGCTCGTGCGATGCGACTTTAACGTGCCGATCGCTGAGGGCAAGATTCAGGACCCGGCGCGAATCGACGCGAGCCTCGACACAATTCGCTATATCCTCGAGCACGGCGGCACCACCGTCCTCTGCTCGCATCTGGGGCGTCCGAAGGAACGGACGGCGGAGTTCAGCCTCAAGCCGGTCGCCGAGTATCTATCCACGGTGCTCGCGCAGAAGGTAAAGCTCGCGCCCGATTGTGTCGGCGATCACACCGGCAAAATGATCGACGCGCTCAAGCCCGGCGAGGCGATTCTGCTGGAAAATCTGCGCTTCCACAAAGAAGAGGAAGCCAACGATCGCGACTTCTCGCATGAGCTCGCGCGCTACAAGCAGGTCTACGTGAACGACGGCTTCGGCGCGGCGCATCGCGCGCACGCCTCGACCGTTGGCGTCACGCGATTTCTCGCCGAGCGCGCGGCGGGACTCCTGATGATGCGCGAACTCGACGCATTGCGGAAGGTCACCGAGAATCCGCAGCGTCCGTCCGTCGCAATCATGGGTGGCGCGAAAGTCTCCGACAAAATCGGGCTCATCAAAAGTCTGCTCAACAAGGTCGATTCGATCCTGATTGGCGGCGCGATGGCGTACACGTTCCTGAAGGCCCAAGGCATCGCGATCGGCCGCTCGCGGGTCGAGGACGACAAGCTCGAGCTGGCGAAGGAACTGCTCGCCGAAGCCGGGCGCAAAGGCGTGAAAATTATTCTGCCCGCGGATCATATCGTCGCGGCCACTCCTGAAGCCGCTTCGACGCCTCATACGGTCACTGAGATTCCGTCCGAGATGATGGGCCTCGATATCGGACCGCAAACCGTCGCCGCGTTTATCGCGGAAATCGCTCGCGCCAAAACCGTAATATGGAACGGACCGCTTGGATTCTTCGAAGTCCCGGCGTTCGCCGGCGGCACGATGCGCGTGGGCGAGGCGCTCGCCAACCAGGCGGGCGTCATCTCGATAATCGGCGGAGGCGACACCGCGGCGGCACTCGCGCATGCGCCATGGGCCAACAAGTTCACGCACATCTCGACTGGCGGCGGCGCGACGCTCGAATTTCTGGAAGGCCGCGAGCTGCCGGGAATCAAGGCGCTCGAAGTCTGATCATGCGCAAGAAGCTAATCGCCGGGAACTGGAAGATGCATCTGCTGCCGGTCGGGGCGCGCGCCCTGATCGAGAAAATCCGCGCCGAGATAGATCCCGAGGCCGCGACGCTGGCTAAAGACCGCGACGTGATGGTCGCGCCGCCCGCTATTCTCATCCCGGCCGTGGCGCAGGCGCTCGCGGGCTCGTCGATCCTGCTGGGCGCGCAAAATATGCATTTCGAGGACAAGGGCGCGTTCACCGGCGAAATCGCGCCGCCGATGTTGCAAGCCTACGGCGTGACCCACGTAATCCTCGGCCATTCGGAGCGCCGCCATATTTTTCATGAAACCGACGGCCTAATTAACAAAAAGGTGCTCGCCGCGCTGCACCATCGGATGAAGCCGATTCTGTGCGTCGGCGAAACCCAGGCCGAACACGACGGCGGCCACGCGCTCGACGTGGTCCTGCGCCAGCTCCAGCACGGACTCGAAAATGTCCACGACGATCAGGTGACCGC